>JAABUV010006159.1_pt1 | contig 13214 bp, 7 predicted proteins | sample 5559971 | NCBI WGS metagenome assembly JAABUV01 (sample SAMN10711881, study PRJNA513362) | rock metagenome | isolation source: Antarctica rocks | place: Antarctica: Victoria Land, Knobhead nord | collected 2015-12-19
CGAGCATAAGCGGGAACCCCGCACCTCCCACATACAAATTTGGGCCTATCCACCGCCTCATCCCCATCAGAATTACTATTATCGCTGTCGCTGCCTTCGTAAATTTTGAAGCTATTCAGATCACATGCTCAGAGGTTTCAGTTTGTTTGTAGGTTCATCAAAATCCTTTACCCTCCCCCTTTCATCTCTTCTGACATTACTGTATATAGACTCTCTCGCAACTTCTCTATCTCTCATCGACATTCTGAAGTCAACGATATCGTTTATCTTGAGCAACGCCGAAGTGATGCGATCGATGAGAAGAGCGTGACTTTGATCTATGACTATGACCTCGAGGCTCTGTTATCTGAGTGAATTAGACGCTGAGATAGAGACAACGCTGTCTTCTGAATGCAAGATCTATCTGATCGCGAGACGTCTTCGAAATTGCGTTGATCAAGAAGCTTTCGATTGTTATCTTCAGCTTTCTTCTTTGCATCTTTGACTATATAATGCACTGTATTCGACTTGAGATCTAAAGACTTTCCTATAGAAAGTAAAGAATTTTTCGAGATCTCGCTCAGAATCGTTGCTGCAGATTTAATTGTTGAATGAATTTGCTGATGATCTGACTTGCTGACTCGCGAGTAGACTGATCGCGTCGGGTCGGGTCGGATTGGAATTTTTTTGGAAAAGTGTCGGGTCGAATTGAGAAGTTGAACTCGAGCACTCGGGTCGGATTGAGAAGCTTAACTCGACAACTCGATCCGAAAACCCGACCCGATCCGACAAGATATTAGATAGGTGTAAATAGCTTGGTCGAACAGTCTACATGATTCTTCTTCATGACTTCCTACCATGTTTTCCCGTCATGACTCCCTACCAAAGTCAAACGACCTTCATGTTTCCCCGTCATGTTCCCCGTCATGTTCCCCGTCATGTTCCCCTTCATGTTTCTCTCCATGTTCTTCTTCATGTTTCCCTTTATGTTTCTCGTCATGGCTTCCTATCAAACCTCTCTACCAAACAACCTTTATGATTCCCCGTCATGGCTTCCTACCATGGCTTCCCTCCATGGCTTCCCTTCATAGCTCCCCTTCATGACTTCCCTACCATGACTTCTCTATCATGGCTTCCCTTCATGACTCTCTATCATATAGTCTTCATGTTTCCCGTCATGACTTCTATCAAAAAGATAATGCAAAAAGGTAATGCAAAAGCAAAAAATCGGAAAAATTTCTATATTTAGCTCTCTTGACATCAAGCTCAAGTTCTTGACGAATCAAATCAAATTGACTCAATTCTCAATCGAATCGAGTCACGTCAAGTTGAAAATATGAGCAATTCGACTTGAATTGAATTGAAAATGTGAGCAACTCGACTTTGAATTGAGTCGAATTCAAAATGTCAATTCAAAACTCGACTCAACGATCAATCTACTCGCGAGACTTTCGTTTTAACTGTTCTCATTGTAAATCTCTTATTATAAGACATGATAGAAAGTGTGTAATGAGATAGAATTAATAGTAGTTCTGTTCAGTAGAAATATGATTTGTTTATTTAAAATTAAATCGCTTATGCTCAATTGACACACTAAAAATTAACTTGAAAGTATGCATGAGATTTTTGAGTTTCTGTGCACTTTACGAGTAGAAAGATTAGTTACAGATAGTATTGAGTTTGACATGCTAAAAAGAGCATTAAGATAATTAGTCATAGTTAGCGTGCATGAAAACTCAGTGTGCGCGAAAACTTCGTGCATACGAGATAATATTTCAATATAAAGTGCACTCAATTCAATATTTTTTAATTTTTTGTTTCTTCATTTTTACATCAATAAAATGAGCGATGAAGAGCTATGCTTGAGATTGCAAGCTAATCATGCAAGTAACAGATCACAAGCTTCGCATTATCATGAACTGTCTATGTGATTAAGTGATCACATAAACAAATCGAAATTGTGAAAGCTGATCACTTCAACGTAAGCTTTCGTTCGCTGTTTGATCATATAATCATTCTATAATGATGTTTATGTGAATGATTAAACATGAATAGACTAATCACGTCAAATTGAGTATTTGAGTTCAAGTCAAGTACTTGACTTGAAAAGTATCAAGTTGAATTGAATTTTTTTTGAAAAAGTATTGAGTTGAATTGAGAAGTTAAACTTAAGCATTCAAGTTGAGTTAAGAAGCTTGATTCAACAACTTGATTTGAAAACTTGATTCAATTCAACAAAATATTAGATAGATGTAAATAGTTTGATTGAACAATTTACATGATTTTTCTTCATGACTTTCTATCATGTTTTTTCGTCATGACTTTCTATCAAAGTCAAACGATCTTCATGTTTTCTCATCATGTTTCTCGTCATGTTTCTTATCATGTTTCTCATCATGTTTTTCTTCATGTTTCTCTTCATGTTTCTCTTCATGTTTTTCTTTATATTCTTTGTCATAACTTTCTATCAAATCTCTTTATCAAACAGTCTTCATGATTTTTCATCATGACTTTCTATCATGACTTCTCTTCATAACTTCTCTTCATAACTTTTCTTCATGACTCTTTTATCATGACTTCTTTATCATGACTTTTCTTCATGATTCTTTATCATATAGTCTTCATGTTTTTTGTCATGACTTTTATCAAAAAGATAATGCAAAAGCAAAAAATCGAAAAAATTTCTATATTTAGCTTTCATGATGTCAAGCTTAAGTTCTTGATGAATTGAGTTAAATTGACTCAATTTTCAGTCAAGTTGAGTCACGTCAAATTGAAAATATGAGCAATTTAACTCAAATTGAGTTGAAAATATGAACAACTCAACTTTGAATCAAGTTGAATTTAAAATGTTAACTTGAAACTTGATTTAACAATTAGTTTAATTACATGAAAGTAAGAAGAGAGATTAAAATACTTGCTGAGTTTTCAAGAAGTAAAACAACTTCTACAAGCATTATTGATGATATTTTCTTAATGTAAACATGCTCAAGACTTTTCTAACTATTACTGATCTTCTTCAAAGTTTGAAAGATCAAAATAGATAAAAACTTAAAGATTAAATTAAAAATGTGAATGATCAACTTTGAATCTTGTTATAGAATTATTAACAATAAAGAACAAATGAATTTGCAACAGAATAAAGATATGATCTTGACATTGTAAATAAACTGTAAATTTTATGAACATAATCATGAACTGTCAGAGATTTCTTTAGCATTCAGATGAAATTGAGTTTAACATTCAGTATTTTCTCTTTATACTATTTTATGTTGATTGATAATGAGATTCATTTATACATGATGTTAACTACAAATCTTTTGATTCTATTTTATGTTTGAATAGAAGTCAGAAGAGTCAAGAGATTTCAATTCAACGCAGTTCAAATGATGTTAAAACATTGCATAATCAGAAAAGTCATTATGCAGAGTTTTCATTCATGCAACAGCATCTCTTCTAACAGTGACAATCAATTTATGAAGAAGATTAATGACATGTTGATATTAATAAAAGATGAAAAGATACTATTAGTGAAAAAGATAATTCAGATGAAGAATTTGCAAGTTGTAACTATAAGTAATCAAAGAATTTGCAACTTATCAACTGCGTTGATATCAAAATGTCTTCATCACATCAATAATGTTATTAAGTAATTGATGAAAAAATATCAGATAAAATAGTCATCTCAAGTATTAAGAATTATGATTACAATGCTCAAAGAATTAGTGACTTGTTGATCACGCTGATATATTGAAAGAGCTTGAACTCATCTTCTTTACTTGATGTCAAGTCACTCATTTATCTATGTGAAAAATTGAGAGCTTAAAAGAATGATCAGAATGCATTCTTTTTCATTGATCAGAGTTAAACATTTAACGATTGCAATCACATGTTTATACTAACAATTCATTCAATGTTTACATGACATAAGTCAAATCAAGAGAAGAAAAGAATTATTTAATACAATCATATTTTATCTTCTCATCATGTGCATCTCTCTTTCATCACATATTTCTCTGCTCAATGAATGACAATCATTGAGTAAAAGAACACAGCTTTACATATGTTACAATCATGAACATCATAAATGCAAAGAAAACATCTTTCATCTTTGAATTGAGAATTGAATCAAAACATCGTTGTATAGAATATCATCAATGAAAAGCAGAGCAAAGATGATGCATTATAATCAAACAACACAAACACTTTTATCAAGAGTTTACTCAAGCATCACACGCTGAATAGAAGCTATAGATTCATTACTAATAATATAGTGTTAATTTTATTGTTTTGATGATGTGAAGTCATCATGTAGTTGATGAGTGATTTTCTCTCTCAGAGAATTTTGTTCATTCAATATACATAGCATAGTTTCTCTCATGAATTGAATCTAAATTGATGTCACAAGAATATATGAATTATAATTACAATTGTTGAGAAGTGCAATGACAGGCTTGTTTCTAGCAGCTTATTGCGATAGCTCTGAATTCAGTCTGAATTTAGTCAGGCTTGTTTCTAGCAGCTCTCTCTAGACTAGCGTCAGAGGTAAAGCCGCGCGTCGCGACTTTGCCATGCGTGACAGTATATAGATAGAGCAGCCTGTGACTTCTCTTCACAATCAAGAGAGATTTCATCATATGTGATACTGTTCGCTCTACTCTTTCAATAGATTATGAGTTCGATTAGCAAGAAGCTTTCAACGTAATTAGGTCGAAACACTCTAAGCATTTGATGCTCGACAACTCGATACGAGATCTATTCAAACGAGCAATCAGCGATCACTTACTACGCGTCTCACGAGAAGACAAATAAGTACACTGACTTAGAGAAGTTCAGTGAAATTCGATAGCTTACTACGCATCTCACGAGAAGATAAATAAGCACTCACATCAAGTCGACAGTCTACTACGAGTTTTCAAGAAAGCGAACAAATAGACACACTCGATCGCGTCGAAGAACGCATAAACTTTCATCATCACTGACGAGATTAAATTCTTTTCACTTCACTCGTCAATCTATCTAATATCTTTATTTTTTTTTCTTCGATTCTAACAACAAGCTGAGCCTACATCGCACGTCATGAACTTCGATGACTTCTTCGCCAAACGACGACCTGTTCTCATTCTCACTCGCGAGAACTGCGACCAATGATTTCCTCTCATGAAGAGATGACTCATTGAGGAAGACTTGTGATTCGTTATTGAAGACAAGTCTGGCTCGAACACACTCGGCAGCGTCATCAGCATTATCAGCGAAATTCAATCTCTCGGCTTTGAAAGTCAAAAGATCGACGCGAAAGCTCATTACTGACTGATCATCTGCATCATCATCGACGATCAAGAACACACTGCAGACAAGACGTCAGCAAAAGAGGTTTGAGATGCTCTGAGCTATAAATACAAAGAGAAGCTACAAATCACTGAAAGACAATATCTGACGAACTTCATCGGCTACAGAATGTCGGCGAATACCTTCATTGAAAAGGCATGAACACATCTCGCCAAGTTGGCTCGAAAGATCGTCGCAACACAGAAAGACATGAGCGATCTATTCAAGTCAGAACGTCGCTTTCAAGCCTTACTTCAATCGCTGCCAGATGAATACACAGTCATTCGAGATGTCATTGATGCGCAGAATAAGTCAGACGTCGAGAAGAGACTTCAAAAGCTACAAGAGAAGAAAGCACAATTGAAGACAACAGAGGCTGCGCTATGAGTCAAGCGGGGGAACGAACGCGAGCGCACTGATCGTGAGCAGGACAAACGCAAAATCAGTCATCGTCGCAAAAGCCTCTCAAGCTCCGACAGCGATCAATCGCGTCGTCGTCAGTCGCAACGATTCCTAAAATGTTTTCTCTGTGAAGACGAACATCGCCTAGCCGATTGCTCTCATCTGTCTGCAGCCCAAAAGCTTGTGAAGAAACGCAAAGACAAAGGCAAAACAAAGCACAAGAGCGCTGATGATCTTCAAACCCTCACTGAGCTTCTGAAGAGCAAGCACAAGAAACACAGAGCCTACAACGCGAAAAGCGACGACTCTGAAATCTCTGACGACAATGAGGAAGATGAGAACGAGGAGAGCGAGGATATTGCAGCTCTGTCAAAGAACATTGCCAGTAAGATTCCTGAATCCGACTGAGTCGCAGATTCTGATGCCTTCTCACACATGACTGATCAACTTCGACTTTTTAGTGATTCTCTAGTTCGCATTAAGAGACGCATCATCAAAGTTGAAGAGAGAAAATTGTATGTCAATCACTGTGACACAGCAGTCATGCGAGATCGTCACGAAAACTCAGTCAAGCTGTCTTCTGTTCTTCATGTTTCTAAGCTCGAGGTGAATCTTCTTTCTGAAAGAAGAATGTGTGAGAAAGGCCTGCAAGGAAGTTTTGACGATAAAGGCCTGTACATGCACGACAAGCGAGAAAAGCAGATGATTGAGGCCCTAGAATGCGAAGACGTCTACATAGTAGAGAGAATTGCAAACGATCTTGATGAATTTGCATTACTATCAGCTATGCAGCGTGACGCCTCATCAGCATTTCCAGCGATGCACAGTTCAATGAATCTCGACGATTCAATGAATCTAGATCACTTCGCGCCTCACACTGACGTGATTCATCATGAGAACGAGGCCGAAGTTGATCACGATCAACTTAGTTTCGCAAATGACAAAAGCTTCAAGTTGTACAAGCTGTGACATCGTCGTTTCACTCACCTCGAATCAGCAAAGCTTCGTCAACTTCATAAGATCATCACTCTGGAAAAACCTATTCTCATCAACGACAGTCACGAGAATGTGTGTGAGATATGTGCGCTCATCAAGTTCATCAACAAACGAGGACACAATGTCAGCGATCGAAAGACAAGTATCTTGACTCTCATTTTCATAGACATCTGTGAATCACTATCATCGTCCCTCGATAGCGAGTCGTACTTTCTAGAGATAGTTGACAATCACTTCAGAAAGACTTGATGCATTCCTTTGAAGCAACGATTCGATGCATCAGATGCTCTGCGGAAATGGAAACTCAGCGTAGAGCTTCACAGCGATGCCAAACTTCTCTCAGTACGCAGTGACAACGTCACGAAACTTAAAGCCATCTTGAATGGCTGGTGCTCATCAGTTGGCATTGCTTCTCAATACACTGTCTCACACATGTCGATTCAAAATGAAGTAGCCGAAAGAGTCATACGCATCACAGAAAACTCGATGCGAGCCATGATCAAGAATGCTGAACTTCTCATTGAGTTCTGAGCAGAAGCTGCGAAGACAGATGCCTACCTGCGAAATCGAACCGTCACGAGATCCTTGGTCGACGAAGCTCTCACGATCTCGAAGAAGACATTCATCGAAATCAAGCTCTCAATTGATCATGTACGAGTATGAGGATGCAAATGTTACTCATACGTTGACCTCAAGTCATTGCCAACCGAAGGCAGACGAGACAAATTCATGAACAGAGGCAGATTCGACGCCTTCATGAAGTATGTGAAAAATATCGACAAGCAATATCGCCTCTGAGTCCCAGACCTCGGCCGAGTCATCAAGAGTCACGCTGTCAAGTTCGCTGAAGATGAAAAGAATGAAGACATGAACTTGCGACTTCGCAAGCAGACATTCAACGTTCTTCCAGAGCGAAGATCTGTGAGAAGATCATCAAAGAATAACGTTTCAACTAACGTTTCAAAACCTGACGCTTTCATGATTGACGTTTCATCTGAATCAACTGATGCACTGAAGACTATCGCGATCAACTTGAATGCACTCAATCCTAAGGTCACGCCACATACGTCAGACGAGCGCGAAGTTCACGCGAATGTTCAGATCACTCAAAAAGTCTTCGCATCAAGCATGTCTAAGTCAGCAGTTCAAACATTCCTGCATGTAGTCATTTCAAAGAGAAAAAGAGACAGCGAAGATCAACAACTGAAAGAACGCGCATTCAAGATCTCGCGAGCTATGACGATCTGATTCGTCACAGAGAAAGTTGACGACGATGAGAGCGATTCTGACGCAAGCATGTCATGAGCATTATTCGGCGTCGATGAATCTGACCCTTCTAAAGCAATAAGAATTCCCACGTCGAACACTTACAAAGACGCAGTGCAGAACTCAGTTTGGGGGAAACTTTGAAAAGAAGCGATCAACGCAGAACTTGTGACGCTAGTCGTCAATGAGATCTGGCAAGAAGAAGTGTCGCTCAAAAAGATCAACATCGTGACAAGCAAATGAGTCTTCAAGTCAAAGATGCACGTCGACGGTTTTCTTGACAAACTGAAGGCAAGACTGATAGTCAGAGGTTTCTTTCAAATTCATGAAGTTGACTATGAGAATACTTTCGCGCCAATCGTCAAGTTTGACACTCTGCGAGTCTTTCTAGCCATTGCGGCAATGAAGGATCTCGAACTTCATCAAGTCGATGTAAACAATGCGTTTACTGAATCGTTTCTCAAAGAAATCATTTACATGTCTTCTTCGTCAGAAGTGAAAGTCAGATTCGACTGTGCTCTGAGAGTTCTTCGAAGTCTTTATGATCTCAAGCAAGCTGCACAAGACTGGCATGATCGCTGTGTAACAGCGCTGTCTGAACTCGACTTCGCTCAATGCGCTGCAGACTCATGCCTTTTGATTCATGAGTCAAAAGAAATCATGTTGCTACTATACGTTGACGACATAGTCATCGTCTTCAAATCATTGAGCAACATTAAATGATTTAAGCATGATTTTCAATGTGTTTTCAAAGTCAAGAATCTGAGGAAAATGAAGAAGATTCTTGACATTCAAATCACTCGCAACAGGAAGGCACGGACCTTACGAATGAACCAAACTCACTACCTTCATGACGTTCTCGAGAGACTCAACATAAGGCAAGACAAGCACAAGGCAACAGATCTTTCAATGAATGAATATGACGCTCTTCGCTCAGCTGAATCCGAAGACGTGAGAATCAATCAGCATGAGTATCAACAAGTCATTGAAAGCCTCATGTATGCTGCAATTCACACTCGTTCCGACATCGCTTTTGCTCTCAATCGACTAAGTCAATATCTCAGCGATTCTGCAGAACATCATGAACACGCTTTGAAGAAGTTGATGCGATACGTTCGTTTCACCATTGATCTAGGCATCACGTACGAAGTCAGTGAAAGCATGAAGTTAGTAGAATACTCTGACTCAGACTACGTCTCAGACAGACTAGATCGCAAGTCGATTCTCGCCTACATCTACATGCTTGATGAAGAATCAGTCTTCTGAATGAGTCGAAAGCAAAAGTTCGTTGTCACATCGATCATCGAGGCAGAGTACATGACTCTATCAACCTGCGTCAAGAAAGATCTATGAATCAGTCAAGTGCTCAAGAACATGAATCTGACAAAGTATCTGAGCATCAGTCACAGTCGCGTTGATATTCTTGAGAAGGTTACTCATCAATCTGTCTCACTCACACAGCTCAAGAAAGATAATCAAGCATCTCTTATGCTGATTAAGAATGCTCATATTCACGAAAGATCGAAGCACATTGACGTCGCTTATCATCACATTCGGAATCTGCACAAGAAGAATCAGATTTCAGTGAACTTCGTTCCTAGTCAAGATATGATAGCAGACGGATTGATCAAGTCACTACCTCGACAGAACTTCAAGAGGTTCATTGAACAACTGAGACTGAAAAGCAGTGAAAGCTGAGAGACTCGCAAGCATCGAGTGAAAGTGTTGAGAAGTGCGATGACAGGCTTGTTCCTAGCAGCTTATTGCGATAGCTCTGAATTCAGTCTGAATTCAGTCAGGCTTGTTTCTAGCAGCTCTCTCTAGACTAGCGTCAGAGGTAAAGTCGCGCGTCGCGGCTTTGCCATGCGTGACAGTATATAGATAGAGCAGCCTGTGACTTCTCTTCACAATCAAGAGAGATTTCACCATATGTGATACTGTTCGCTCTATTCTTTCAATAACAATTACAATTACAATTACTATTATAATTACTATTTTATGTTGCTGCAAAACAACATTCAATTAAAAGAAATTTAATGTTCTTAACTTTCTTTTCTTTGAATTCAGAATCATGCTACAATGAATACTATCTTTATCAATAATTTCAACAATCAATTTGCTTAATGATTATTTTGTAAACATATAGCAGATCTGATCAACTCTCTCATGATCATGTCAATCAATTATGATGTTTATCATCATACTAAGTTGTAGATTAAGAATGACGCTTTTTATCGTTTCTGAGACTGAAATAATGAACATCAACAAATATTAAAGAAGCAATGCTTCATGTAAACATCATTGATGATACAAGATTAAATGAAGACATTTGATAAATAGATTAAAGTTGAATAGAAGTTTATCTAGAAGAAAAAAGATGAAAACTCTACTAGCGTGCCTTTAGCTCTGTCAGTTTTATAGACGAAAATTGTCAATATGCAGCATTTCAATCAATATATACATGAGCACATGCTTTATCTGATCATCATATATCAAAATGCTGAAAGAAAACAGTACTTGAGAATGATTATTCTTGCATTGAGTTCATAAAGATGTGCATGAACGTTGTCTTTGAAGACGTAGAAGACTAGAATGAACTCGCTCTTTCTGAAATACATCATAACTGAGAGAATCAGCTAATTTTGATCATTAGCTGACACATGAGATTAACAGCTAACTCAGAAAAAGTCAGTAAAAATCAGCTAATATTGACTTTTCTCATCTATAGAAAAAACATGATGTTTTTTCTATGAAATGAATCAATTAGCTGAAGCTTCAAACATCAGCAATGCATTAGCACGTCATCTGCTGAAGTTAAATACGTTGATGAATATAATGCAGTCAAAGAATTAATCTTTCTGATTTAAGCATTGAAAAAGATGAAATATGATGATTCAGATACAAATTCAACTATTATTTTAGCTGACAATCAAGCGACTATAAAAATGAATAGCAATCTCATCAATGATTCTTGAACTAAGTACATTGATACGTTGTATTACTATGTTCAAAATAAGATAGAAGAGAAAGCAATCAGATTGAAATACATATTTATTAATCAAATAATGATCAATGATTTGATCAAATTTCTGAACTCAGACAAATTTCTAAAATTCAGATCAGTTATGAAACTAGCTTCAAGAAATGAAACTATCTCGTCAAGCATGATGTTGATGAGTAAAAGAGCACAATATATATAGAAGATCTGAATAGCTTCATATAAAGCTTCAATTTCTAAGAGAAAGTGTTGAAAATAAGATACATTTACACATATGTATAAACATACATGTAACAATTGTCTCTTTAATAATACAAGATATATACAGAAATCAAACAGTAATCATTATTACTAAACTTAAGATCTGAAGATAGTTGAAACAATAATGTATATTGACTGTTTACATTAGTTGAGCATGAAGCTTCTATCTAAGAGAATAATCATCATTATATAAACATAGAAGAATCATGTCAAGTTGTTTCTGCTTTGAATGATCATTCTGATCATTTTCAAGCAAGATGAGCGAGATGAGCATTATGCTCATCATGCTCATTGTGATCACTTCTGATTCAAGCAATCAGAGTGATCACTTTAAGATTTTGATTACTCAATGATTATTTAATCATTGCTGTTACATAATTTTATACAAGAAAGTTTTAACATTAAATTCTCTTTTAAGATTTTCATTTCAAAAATCACTTTTTCTTCATGTTTTCTCATTGCACAATCAAAAATTCTATCTTGCATTGCAAAGTTCTTCTTGAGCATATGAATTCTGAGCATGCTGTCATGTGTTTCTGTGAACATTGCAGTCACTTGCAAAAGAAATGTCATGTTGACAATGAAATTGATTATTGCATTGAGTGTGTACATCTCAATTGCAAATGCAATTTTACTTTCTTAATGATGAAGTGAAAAAGAATAAAGACAGAATACAATTGTGTTCTTGATGAGTTGTTGAATGTTCACAAGCAGATGCAAAAAATCTTTGCAAAAGCTACTTGTTTGCAAAATTAATTTATATTTTTGAAGAATAAAAAATAAATGATGATTGAATGAAAGTTTCAAAACATCATTAAGCTCAAGAAAGATGAAAGAAAGACTAGTAAATCATCATTGAATGATTTTCTTTTTGATGTATTTTTCAAGCAGATTGAGATTTCATCAGACTTTAACTGACTGAGTTTCTCAACTGAAACTGTCACAGAAGCATTTGACAGTTCTTGAGATTTTTCTTCAATTTTCAAGTGTTCTTGATATGTTCATAATCTTTTCACTTGATTAATCAATAAGACTGATCTTTGATATCTTGCTAATTTAATATATTTTCTACTTTGTACTTAATATTTTGACTCTTTGAATCAATTTCTGAAAACTTTGTTTGAATTGATGTATTTGAATTTGCAGTCTTCAAAAGACAAATATGAAATATTAAATGTATGTTCATAAATGTTGATAAATTTAACTTGTAGTTAATTGATTCTTTGATTTGTAGAATTTTATAAGATTTTAGCTTTGTATGATTCAGTTTGTTATTTGATCTTTTCATTTTAATGTTTCATCTTAATAAATATACTTTGTTCTTTTTTTTAAAAGTAAATTCTCTATCTTTTTTCTTATTTGCATACAGAATCATGCATTTGCTGAGAAACTGTATGTTCTTCTGTAATTCTTTCTGTAACAGCTGCAAATGTTTTATTTATAATGTAACTTTTTGAGTTAATTGTGCAAATTTATGCAATTTCTTAAAAGTTTTTAACTCAAACTTGTAGTTTGCAAAGAATGATGACATACTGATTACTTTTGTTGTTGTGCTATTGAAAGTCAACTGTGTTATTGACAGTAACTGTATTCAATTATTCTGTTTATAATTAATATAACATCTGAGATACTGTTTCAATGTCTGATTCATTCTTTTCATTTGTTCATTCATCTGTAAATGATAAGTTGTTAACAGCTTATGATAAATCTTTAATTGATTCATCAAGAATTTTCAGAATTTTGATGTGAAAAGCTTGTCTTTATTTGAAATTATCTCATTTGATAATTCATGATTTGCTACAATCATTCTTAGAAATGTATAAATTAAATCTTTCGCGAATGTTGCTTTCTGTCAGAATCGTGCCTAGGTGAGTCAACCAGCGAAAGTCAGGGTTGAATAGTGCTTGATCTTTAGAGGTAGCTATAACTGAATATTAAGAATACAGAAGAAGGTTGGTACAAGAGCTTCTATTTATGTAATGTT
>JAABUV010006161.1_pt1 | contig 13214 bp, 7 predicted proteins | sample 5559971 | NCBI WGS metagenome assembly JAABUV01 (sample SAMN10711881, study PRJNA513362) | rock metagenome | isolation source: Antarctica rocks | place: Antarctica: Victoria Land, Knobhead nord | collected 2015-12-19
GGGCGTGGCGCTTCGAGCTTTTCCTGAAGGGCCTGCTTGCTCTCCTGCAGCATCTTGCTCGCCCTGTCGAACTCAATCTTTGCTTCTTCTTTCTTGCCCATCGACCGGTAGAGCCGGGCGATCCTCCAGCGGGGCGCCACATCTTTCGGATCTAAGCCGATGGCCTTCTGCAACTCCCGTACCGCGTCGTCCTTCCGTCCAGCGTCCGCGTAGACGATACCCAGGTCCCGGTGGGCTAGTTCCTGAGAAGGATCGGTGGCGACGACCTTCTCCAACTCGGGAAGGGCTTTGGCAAACTGATTCTGCTGCACCAGTGAATCAGCCAGGTACATACGCGCCTGCGTATGTAGCGGCGCGTCTTCGAGCTCGGCTTGGAACTCCTTGGCAGCATCCGGAAACTGGCTCTGCGTCCACAAAAGATAGCCCAGCCCGAAGTGGACGTTCGGCTCTTTCGGATTCGCGGCGACCGCAGCCCGGAACTGTTCGATAGCCCCGCTACTGTCTCCCTTTTCATCGAGGGCTTCGCCAGCCAGCATATCTGCTTCGGCAGATTCAGCATTCAGCGCGAGGATTTCCTTGTAGACGTCAAGAACGCACTGATACTGCTTGCTCCACAAACAGCTGTGTGCCAGCGTCATACGCAGAGGTAGATTCTGCGGATCCTTGATGGCTGCCTGCTGGAGATACGGAATCGCAACCAGGTAATCGCCCAAGCCGTAGTGGGCCATTCCTAGCAGAAGCGTGAGGCGCGGGTTGACCGGATGCTTCCTGATCTCGGTCGAGAACACCTTGATCGCAGCTGGAAACTGCTCACTCTTGAAGAGTGACAGCCCCAGGTTGAGTGGGAGGCCAGGAAGATCCGGATTGATCGCGAGTGCTTTACGGTAGGACTCGATGGCTATGGCGTAGTGCTCCTGCCGGGCTTCCATAAGGCCGATGTGCGCGAGCGCTTCAGCGTTCTTCGGATCGGCTTTCGCCAGACCTGCCCATATCTGTTCGGCTTCAACGCTTTGGCCGCGCTGTTCGAGCGAAATCGCCCGAGCTTGCTCATCGGTCTGCGCACCTACGGACGGCGATGCCACAATCCATGAAAGAACGACCAAGCTATGGAGCCAGACGGGATAAATCCGGCGCAGGTCTGACCTCATGGAACGATGCCTTTCGTCATTACGCAACAACAAGTCCAGTTTTGGCCGAGCGACGGGGAGACACGCAGCGTCGGCCCTGTAATCTGCATTGTCTTCACAAACGAAGCGCGGCAGCGTTAGCTGCCGCGCCTCAGGTAGATTGCCTCGATTAGAAGATGAACTTTCCACCGAACTCGAGAGCACGCGGATCGTAGAAGGAGTTGACGGAACCAAAGCCATTAGCGACAGGGGCGGTACTTCCGTTGAAGGTAGCGTTGATGCCATTCGGTTGTGTGTGATTGAAGGTATTGTATGACTCAGCGCGGAACTCGAAGCGAGCGGCTTCCGTGATCGCAAATGACTTATAGAGTGAAGTCGTGAAGTTCACACGGCGAGGCCCGACGATCGCATCCTTGCCCGCGTTTCCGAAGCCTTGGGTTGAACTTCCCGCCCACGCTGGCAACGGGACGCTGAAGTTAGAGATATCAATCCACTGTTTGACCTGCCCGAGCTTCTTGACCTTGCCATTGACATCTGGACGGTTGTTGTAGCCGCCGCCCAAGCCGATTGGGTCATAGTTGATGGACAACCGCGGAGTGGTCGGCACGCCAGTCTCTGCAACCACTGTACCTGCAAGCTCCCAACCTCCCAGAGCCGTATGCGTGAAACCCGACTGGGCGAAGAAAGGCAGCTTGTAGATGTAGTTGATACTGAGAATGTGGCGACGGTCGAACGAACCACTTCCCTTGTTGTACTTCAGATTGAAAGGGTTGTCCACGGTCGCGTCATCCCCACTGGTGATATCAATTTCGTGAGAGTAGGTGTAGTCGACCTCACCACTCAAGCCATGCCTATCCTGCGCACGGAGACCAGTCTGGAATCCGTTGTAGTTGCCGTTGGTGGTGTTCTCCTGCTGGTTGATTCCACCAAAGCCGTTATAGATACGCAGTTGGTTGGGGATCGGAATCGATGCGTTGTTGGGATTCGTACCCGACTTGTTGCCCGGGTCGCCGGCGTTGGCGCGCGAGTACTTCAGGTAATCCGTCGCAGAACCTCCAGCAGTGTTGAATGCCGGGTTGTTGCCAACCAGGAGAGGAGTGTTGAGCGAGAAGGTGTTGATGTTGCGACGAATATTCTGGTGCCAGGCGATATTGCCAACGTACTGGACTACGAGGATGACCGATGGTGCAACTTCGTGCTGAACACCGAGACTATACTGGGCTACGGCAGGCGCCTTGAAGACCTGTGCAAGGGACGTGCTGCCCTGTGCAAAGAATGGCGTTGCCGCAGTCTGCCCGGTTGTAAAACTCTGGCGGGGGTTACTCACGTACACGCTGCTTGCAGACGGAGTATTTGCAAACGGCGCAGCGGTCGCCGCATCGTAGATGTCGTTTCCTTGCAGGCGCTCGTAGAAGGTTCCGATGCCGCCGCGCAAAACCGTCTTCCCATTTCCGAAGAGATCGTCGGAGAAGCCAACACGGGGCTGGAGCGTGGCGTAATCGTTCTTAACCAGACCGACCGGAGTTCCATTACGGCCCGCCTGGCGAACGCCATTCAGGTAGAACGGTGTGCCGTTGTAGGTTTGGAACCCGGGACCGTTAGGATCCAGGGAGCCCGACGACAGCCAAGTGGGAGCCTGTCTCGTTAGGTAGAGGGCGGGGTCAAAGGTAGCAACGTTGTTGCTTCGTTCCCATGCAGAGGGTAGAGCGTCGTAACGGAGTCCAAGCTGTAGACTCAACCGCGGATTGACCTTCCACGTGTCCATCACGTATAGCGATGGGGTCTGGTTAACGTAGTGGCGAATCGGGGCTGCCTCCGATTCAGAGTAGCCACTAGCGAGTCCCAGAATCATATCGACAAAGGAGTCGCCAGTGAAAGCGCCGCTGAAATTGTAGCTGCCTTCTGCGTTGAGGAAGAGCTTCTGGTTTTTGGTGTAACGGTTGTAGCTGCCACCGACCTTCATGGCATGCTTTCCGAGAGTGTAGGAGATGTCCACCCTGGGCTCGTAGTCCTCTGCGGCGTTGTGCCACGGAGCCGAACCGGGGTTCTCCTGGACGCCACCGTAGATTCCAGTCCATTGAACCGCGGGAGCTGACTTCGATCCGTTGGCAAAGAACTTCTTCACCGCAAACCCAGTCGGCAGGTTGCCCGAAGAGCTGTTAACGATGTCGATGATGTTGCCGTCGTAGTTCATGCTGGCTTCTACGAGCAAGTTCGGCTGGAGTTGGGCTGTCAACTTGACCGCTGCACTGTTGGAAGGGTTCGAGAGCGTGCTGGTAATGGTCGGCCAGCTACCGCCCGACCAGCCAACCATCGGAGAGGGGAAGGACTGCGAGACGGAGTCATGCAGGTAATGAGCAAGAATCTGCCACTTGTCGCTAAAACGGTGATCCACGCGGACAACGTCATCGCGGACGTTGATCGGCAGGCTGGCCTGTCCAAGATACTTGTCACCAGCGGTGTTGGGCTTCGGCACGATGCCAGAGTTGAGGTAGGCCACCGCGTTCGCATCAAACAATCCCGCTGGAATCACGCCCCCCGGGAAGGGCTGTCCGGGAACGCAAGCTGGGCAGGAGGCCGTCAATTTGGCAGCGAATCCTGGGTCGCCCACAAGAGACGTTTTCGGAACCTTCACCACAGTTGAATCAGCGAACGCAGGTGCGACGTACGTGATGTTCTTTCCTGCCGTTGGGAAGTCCGCCGCGGGAAGAGTGTTGTTTAGTGTGGGGCTTTGACCTTGAATCAGCCTACGCCACTCTTCGTTCCAGAAGAAGAAGGTCTTCTTCTTATCGGTGTTATAAACGCCCGGGATGAAGAGAGGACCGCCGATGTTGAAGCCGTAGATATTGTAGTTCAGCTTCGCTCGGGGTTTTGCCACCGCATTGTTCTTGTTCTGATAGCTGTTCGCATTGAATACGGTATTCCGGTTAAACTCCCACAGCGTACCGTGGAAGTGCTGCGTACCGCTCTTCAGCGAAAGGCTGATCGTAGCGCCCGAAGAGATGCCGTAGTCCGGCGGATAGTTCGAAGCGAGAGTCTCCATCTGGGCAATTGCATCCTGCGAAGGCAGGATATCGATACCACCTCCAGCGCCACGGTCGTCCGCTTCACCGCCGTCGATCAACCAGATGTTGTGACTCTGGCGAAGACCGTTGACGCTGAACGCTGCGCTGGACCCGATGGAGGTTGGGGTGTTGCTGTCAGGGAGCGTAGAACTGACACCGAGGCCAAGCGCGACGAGTGCTGCAAAGTTACGATTCTCTGTGGCGATCTCAGTAATCTGTTCGGCGCTGATGAGCGAGCTGACGACGTTCGAGTCGGTCTGTACGGCTAAGGAGTCGGCCTGTACCGTGACGGTCTGTTCGATGCTACCGACGGTCATCGTGGCATCGACCCTCATCGTCTGCGAGACGTTCACGCTAACGCCCTTCGTAACGTAGGTCTGGTACCCCTTGGCGCTGGCCATAAGGTCATACGTGCCAACATTGAGGCCATTGAAAGTGAAGTTGCCCGTCGAGTTGCTCACCGCCTTGGAGACGAAGCCAGTATCCTCTTGAGTAAGAGTAACTTCGGCACTGGGGACGGCCGCTCCTTCCTTGTCCAGGACACTTCCTGTGATGGTCGAATTTTGCTGTGCCTGACCTGCCACACAAGCAACAAACAGGACTAGCGGCAACAGAAATGACCTATGCCAGGCGGTGTTCTTGAAATCGATTTTCATGTGTTTGCCTCTCTCGGATAGAATCTGGGTGGTCAATGAGCCTCTTGTCTGTAAAGATTCCGGCGAATCGCAATCCATCAGTGCCACTTGGGGTGGCAGTAGCTCTCACTTAGCAGCCAGATCGAACAATTTATTTCTGAACGGAAAGTTAGCCGTACGAAGAAGTGGGTGTCAATGAAAACTTTCTCTACGTTGACGCAGACGCGCGATTGCATGATCTGGATCGGCACCATAGGTTAGGGCATCTGGGGCGAGGCAGTAGTTCGAGGGCGTCGTCGCAAAGCGTCTGAACAGCCAATACGAGCCGGGACGGAGAAGGGGCGCATGGGTGAAACACCGCGTTAACCTCGAGCAGGAGTTTGTCATTGGTGGATACACGCCCGGCACCTTAGGCTTCGACTCCGTCGTCATCGGCTTCCATCGCCCCGCCCGCCGCTTACCGCTGCCGAGCGCGCCAAACTCCCGCCAAGCCGCCGTCAATACGTGCCGCCACGATCTGAACTGATTTACTGCGCGCGGGTGCGCGCCGGGTTCGTCGCGGCCAGCCGCCGGGAGCTCTTCCCGATGCTGAAACCGTTGATCCGCGGGGTGTGCCCGTTCGCCAATTTACCGCAGGCAAAGCCCGGACGATGGGGGCAAGGGCTCACGCAGGAGAAGATGGCCGAGTGCGTGTGGGTTGAACCGAAAGTCGTCGCGCAGTTCGAGTTTTTAGAGTGGACGGCCGGCGATCAGCTCCGGCACGCAAAGTTTGTCGGGATCAGGCCGGACAAAGAAGCGGGGCAGGTCCTCAAGGAGTATTGCAAGCGAGCCCTTCAGGCGTTTACCGCGCATGATAGATGACGAGAAACGCGTTTCCCGTTACCTATCTTGAATGATCCGAGCAGAGCGGAAACACTCAGAGGTTCTCTGGCAGCATCAGATCATGCTCTTGAAGCGATTTCCGCGAGTTGGTGGATCAACGCAGAGAACCCCAACTGGGGCAGTCTAAGCCTAAGCTATGAATTACAAGTGTGATAGTTGGAAGAACCATGGTTTCAGCATGGCAAACGACCTCTGCGTTAGGGTGGGGAGGCGCATTCAAGCGTTGCGCACCGAACGCGGATGGACTCAGGCAATGCTGGCTGATCACGCTGAGCTGGCGCGCGAACATATATCCGAACTGGAGAATGGTAAGAAGGAGATCGGACTCCGTGCTCTCGGCCGCATTGCCGATGCGCTCGGCATGAGTCTCTCCAAGTTCTTCGCCGACGTCTGATTCCGGGCCAAAGAAACGGAGTCGACTAGAGGATTGGTGTAAGCGATAAGATCCCCCTCTCGGGGGAACGCGTCAACCCGCTTGGGCGCATGCACTTGCAGGATCTCCTTCGTCGTCCTGTGATCATTTTGACCTCCGTTCTTCTAAATGCATAGGGAAGTTGGATCTGGAGCCCGGTTCTGTGTGCGACGGTGTCCACGTTCCAAAGCAAGCCATGGAAATGACAGGGGGGGAAAGCATGGAAAGCCGAGCGAGGGAGTTGCGTCGCCGCTTGGCTACCGGCGAGTCGAAGACCGCGCTTGCGGGTGAGTTGGGCATTAGCCGTCAGACCCTGTATCGGTATCTCGCGGGAGCAGGGAAGTGAAGGGCAGCCGCCAACGGGTCATGCACTGCCGATGCGGTAACGCGAAGGTGCTTGCCCTGGGCCTGTGTGCGACCTGCTACAAGCTGAAGCATTACTACTTACGAATTGAGGTTCGATGCGCCGCGTCCCATTGAGCGACACCGGCATTCGTCATCTGTTCTCGGTGCGAGTGAAGTTTGTCCGTCTTTTGCCCGTCGTAAAGCTTGCGCTTACGTGCGCCCAGGATCCGTCCTCTTGGATGGCGCCCTCCTCGTAAATGCGATCGAAGGCGGCACCTCAATGGGGAATTTCTGTAAAGCAACAAACGTTCGGCATCCCTCCGGGCCGCCGGCGCGCTTCTATTACTGGCCCTACTTCAACTCCTTGGTGATCGCGTCCGCAGCGTTGCCGGCCACGACCCAGCTTGCCGACCCGGCAACGACAGCTTCATCCTCGAACCAGAGGAATCCGAAGTCGTCGATGCACTCCGGAAAATCCGGCTTGATGATGATGTATCCAGGAATCACGGCGCCCGGAATGTAAGCGTTGTCGGCGCGGTTGTTGCTGTACGTCTTCGTCTTCGAGACTGTACCGACGCCAGCTACATACGACGTGCTGGATACGGGGTGCGTGCCGAGAATGTAATTGACTGCGCGAAGCGTACATTCGGGGCTCACAAGGTCCGGAAACGCCTTGTGCAGGAGGTACATGCGTATGGCCATGTCAACCACGGCGCCCGATCCGCCCCAGGTGCCGAGGCTCGGGGGCACGCCGAACGGGGTGGCGTCCAACTCCTTGTCCAAACCCGCCATGTATGTCTTCAACGCTTCCCGCATCTGGTCTTTTGCGCTCGCGTCCAGATAGGGCAATGCTCGGACTGCCGTCCATCCCCGGAAGCCCATCTGCTGCGGGGTGATTACCTGTGGGAACAGCTCCTTCAGGCGAGACTTGTAGGGCTCGGCGCCATTCGTCGCAATGGTCAGTTCCAGAGCCGCGGCCCAGTCCTGTCCGACGCCGAAGCGGCCACGGCCGAAACCGGCCGGAGGAGCTGTTTGGGCGCTGGTCCTGGCAGAACTCGTCGGAGCTCCCGTGCTGCCCCGTCCGTTACGACCGCGTCCAACGCCAGACACCACACCCTGAGACGCGCCCAGTACGCCACCTCCGCCAGCACCTGCCGCAGCCGATTCGTCGAAGCCGCCGCCCGGCGAACTCTTAGTCGGGTGAGCTTTCTCGTCGTTCCATGCTTTGATCGCGGTCGCGAGGCAGTCTTTCGCCAACGCATCGTCACTACCTTTCAGCACATCGGCCGATGCAGCCAGCGCTGCGATGGCGTTCCACTGCAGCATGGGGTTCGTATTAGAGAAGATCCAGCGGTCGTCTGGCCTGCCGGAGTAGTCGGCTTTTACTTCGTTGGGACCGAGCTTCGGGTCATAGATGCGGCCGTCGGTTTTCGACGCTGCGTCGCCCAAATGCGTGTACTGGCGCAGATCTGGTTCGTGAGTGCCGCGGATCGAGTGGCCGATGTTGTGGAACTGCGCCAGGATGAGCACTGCGCCGTGCTTGACCTGCTGCACCGTATCCGGCACACCATCGGGACGGTGCATCTCAACCTGACGCGCGACTTCGTCCACCGAGAGCTCGTCGTACTTGAGATTGAACTCGCGATATGCCAGAGCCAGACTCTGGATCACGCTCAGTTGCGCAGGCTCCTCGAGGTCGAAGTCGCCGGCGTCATACCATCCGCCCACGTTCATCCCAGGGATGTGATCGCCGCCTTTGTACTTCCCGTCCGTTGCCGTAGCCTGATTCCAGCCGTCGAATTGCTCCCCAACCACAGGCGCCAGACGGCCATCATCCAGGTGCGAAGCACCGTGCCACACGCGGTAGGCTTCGCGAACGGAAACGTGATCCATCTGCTCCGCAAGGTGATGGCCCAGGCTGTCCTGCCAGGTTTTCGCGTAGGCGTCCTTGGAGATGGGGAACGGCGCCGTACGCTGGTCTGCGTACTCAATCACATAGAGGCCCTGGTCCTTGACGGGGGTGAAGTCGAATTTCGAATAGACGTAACGCAGCCAGGGCGTTGAAGGCGTGATCGGGCCCTCGAAAGCTTGCTTGTAAGATCCGTCCTCCATCAGCCGCAGCACTTTGGCCGTCTTCGGACCGTTGTACTTCGGGTCGAGTTCGAGTACCGCCACCTTGGAGAAGCCCGGCGCATAACCCACTTGGCTGTGCGCGATCATCGGTGGCCGGGTCCAGTTCGGAATCACGTCCGGCCTGATGTGCCATACGATGGCGCCGGTGGTCTTGCCCGAAGGGATCAGCGAACGCAACACGAACCAGCCGTTCTGCGCACGGTCGCGTCCATCGAACAGCATGAGGTCGGCCGTATCCGACTTTACGTTGACCCGGGCCAGCGCGTCGTCCACCGCCAGGGTGATGCTCCTGCCCTCGGCGAACGGCAGCGGCTGAGTGTACCCCTTGGCCTTCTCCCAGTCTTCCAGGTAGTACGCCTTCTTCGGTTCACCGGGCAGCGGCGACACCTTGACCATCGGATCGTTAGGCGTCTGCGGGAAGATGCCGGCTTTGGTTCCGTCCACCAGGTAAGCCTTGCCCATGTAGATCGAGGGCAGGAACTCCAGGTTGAAGCCCGCCCGCCCCGCCAGTTTCTCCGGTAGCGGCTTGTCCAGATTGATGCTGACCTTCACGCCGCCTGGTTCCGCTGCGACTTCCAGGGTGTAGCTCAAATCGAAGGTTGGGAAAGCGAGGTCGGCGGTCAGCCGGTTGTTCGCCTTGTCAGCGTGGCGCCCCTTGAGGGTTGCCACCAGGTCCCACTGCTCGGGCGTCGGGATCAGGCGCACGTCGCCGTTGGTGGCGATGCGCTGGCCATGGAAAATCATCTCCATGGCCGTGTTCTTTTGGTCTACGAAGACGGGATGGTATGTGCTGTCGTAGAGAAATACGCTGAAACCTTGCGTATCGAGGTAGTTCTTGTCGGTAACCCTCATGGCAAAATCTGCGCCGAATAGGCTTGGGCCGGAGGTCGAGACCAAGAACGTCAGGGCTAAGAGGAAACGCACTCTCATTTGGTTGAACATAGATTCGGTCAACTGCTCCTTTGCTTGTCCCTGAGTCTCGAGACGCCGGATTGGGATGAGGCTTTGCTGAGCAAAACAGGAGCCCGATCGCGCTTCGGCTCCACAGGCTGATCTACTCCGGCAAAGCGTAACGACCTTCAATGTGGAACCTTCCGCTGACACCTGGAGTTCCGGTTTCAGGTTGACCTCCCCCTATGCTGACGGTGTAATCACCCGGCGCGACGATTGGATCGCCGTTTTCCGTGACCATGCCAAGATGGCGCGGGTCGAGCTGGAAGTGCACCTTCTGGCTCATAGCTGGATCCAGATGGATGCGCTGAAAGCCGCGCAGAGCAAGGAGCGGCGCACCCTTCACCTCCGGGAACGTGAGGTAAAGCTGCACGACTTCGTCTCCCGCGAGCTTGCCGGCGTTGGTTACGGTCACGTCTGCATCCATGGGCTGCCCGGCGCCAACAGCACTCAAAGGTAGGCTGAGGCGGCTGTAGGAAAATTTGGTGTAGCTGAGTCCATAGCCAAAGGGGAACAGCGGCTTGCCCTTGAAGTACCGGTACGTGCGATTCGCCATCCCGTAGTCTTCGAAGTTGGGCAACTGATCCACGCCTTTATAGAACGTAACGGGGAGGCGTCCGGCGGGGTTGTTCTTGCCGCTCAAAGTCTCCGCAACTGCCGCGCCGCCCTCCTCGCCGGGGTACCAAGCTTCAAGCACGGCGTTGGCATGTTCGTGGATCCAATTTACGGCGAGTGCGCTGCCATTCAGCAGAACGACAGCGAGCGGTTTGCCGGTCGCCGCTACAGCTTCTACCAGATCTTCCTCGGGCTGAGGAAGGTCAATGCTGGTGCGATCGCCGCCAAGGAAACCTGGTTCGCTCACCGGCATCTCTTCGCCCTCAAGCTGGCTGGTGATTCCGACGACCGCGATAACCGCATCGGCATTTTTCGTGGCGGCGATCGCTTGGGGTGACACGCCGTTGTTGACCTTGGCCCAGATCAGCTCTGCATGGACTCGTCCAGCCTGTGCGCCGTAAGTGATTTCCAGTGCCGCCTTGCGGCCTTTCTCGAGGTGAACACGACCAACCACCGGCACAGTCTCGGAGCCGCCAAACGCCGCAGCTACCTGCTTGCCGTCAACTGTCAGCCTTGTGGATCCCTGGGCACGAAGGCCGAGGATGAAGTCGCCCGAGTCGGGCGGTGTCAGGAATCCAGACCATCGCACGCCGAAGCTCTTCCTCCCGGTCACCTCTTGCGGAACATTCCCTTGCGTTAGGCTGACGTTGGGCTCGGTACGGCTGAAGATCGGCTTGGGCTCTTCGTCCGGTCCTCGGCGCCCTTCGTTGTACTCGGCCTTCAAACCAGACTGACCCTCTGGCGTAGTCAGCAGCGCGTTGGGCACCGGTACTCCATCGGCACGGAGGAACTGTGTACCGGGAACGAACTTGATGGTTGCATTCGGAAATTCAGCATGCAGGCCGTCGAGAATGGAGACGATGTGCGTCGGCTGGCCGGCATAGTTTCCGATGAGCGGCCGCGTCTGATCGGCAAGCGGACCAACAACGGCGATCCTACGAATCTCTGGCTTCAGAGGGAGCATGCCGTCGTTTTTCAGCAGAACCATCGACTCGTTTGCCAGCTTGCGTGCATGCGCACGATGCTCCGCGCTGTCCAGCTCCTTTTCATCGATCTTGGCGTAAGGAACCATCGCGGGAGGATCGAACATCCCGAGCTTCACACGCGCTGTGAACAATCGGATCAGAGCCGTGTCGAGAGTGCTCTCCGGCAAATATCCCTGTTGGACGGCGTCGACATACGCCTTGTCCACGGGTTCGCCAAATCGGGACGTGAAGGTGACGCACTCATTGTCCATTCCGCGGATCACTGAGATTGCGGCGCCTTGCGCCTGCGTGGGACGGTATCGATGATTCGCGGCGATGTCCCGCACCGCATCGCAGTCCGAAACCACGTAGCCCTGAAATCCCCATTTCCCGCGCAATTGATTCTGGAGCAGATACTGATTCGCGCATGCCGGCTCGCCATTGACGGCGTTGTAGGCGCACATCACGGATCCAGCCTTGCCTTCGATGACGGCAGCGCGGAATGCCGGCTGATAGGTGTCAACCTCGTCATGCTTGCTGACGTCTACATCGGCGAAGTGTCGCGTTGGCTCCGGTCCACTGTGCACGGCGAAGTGCTTGGGTGTGGCGATCGCGAGGTAGTATTTCGGGTTATCGCCCTGCAGCCCGGTAACGTAGGCAACTCCCATGCGCCCTGTAAGGAACGGATCTTCGCCATAGGTCTCCTGCCCTCGTCCCCAGCGCGGATCGCGGAAGATGTTCAGGTTGGGAGACCAGAAGTCGAGGCCGCCCATGATGCCGGTATGGCCTTCGCGCGCGTTCTGCACGTGCTTAATCCGCCCCTCAATGCCGATCTGGGCGGCCATGGTGTGGATCGCCTGCGGGTCAAACGTAGCGGCCAGACCAACCGGCTCCGGATACTCGGTCACACCCTCATTGATCACTCCGTGAAGAGCTTCGCTCCACCACTGGTATGCCGGGATCTTGAGCCGCGGAACGGCAGCAGAGTTGTTCTGCATCTGCGACGCCTTCTCTGCAAGCGTCATCCGATGGACCAGATCTGTAGCGCGCTGCTCAGCGGGGAGTTGAGGATTCATGTAGGGCAGGGTTCCCGCGTCTTGACCGACGGCACTTCGCTGAAGCGATGTGGACAAGAGCACTCCCGCGCACAAGATGGAATGCACGAGGAACCCGCTCACTTGAACCTTCATTGTTGCCTCCAACAGTCCTTGAACACAAGCGATTGACCTCACATTCAGCGAACGGCAGCTTGCCTCTGCGCTTCGGTCGGACACGGTGCCGCAAAACAGAGGTTTGCGCTGAAAAACGGCAGCACATGGTTCTGGAAACGATCCGCAACCGCGCTGGTATGCGTACCGGCGTAAATTTCAAAGCCGTTGGGAATTCCGTAGTTATCTAGCACGCTGTGCAGCTTGATCGCATCGAAGCGCAAACCATCCTGGTTGCCCACATCCATAGATATGCCTCGGTATTGCTTGAGGTTTCCTATGTATTGGTCGACGAAGGCCAGCGGCGCATTCGCCGCGAACTTAGCGGTAATTTCCGGCTGGGGAACACCGTCCTTCGTGGGCAAATCGAAGTACAGCGGTGGATTCTTCGGGTCAGGCGCCCAGGCAGCCGCAGTTGCGTACTGGGCGGCGCCGAACCCGGGCGACTGGGCTGCCAGGTCGGCGGGGAATGTCGCCTCGCTCGCTTTCTTCTCGCCGGCTATGGCTCTCTCCTTGGCCTGATCGCTTGGACCTGGCCCACCGGCGCGCATCGGCGAGAGACAGCAAGGACTCATGATGTATAAAACACCGAAGACGTCGGGATGCTTCATGCCGATGCGCGAGGCCCCGTAACCTCCCATGGAATGGCCGACGAGGCCACGACTCAGCCTTTCAGGAATCGTGCGATAGTGCGCGTCGATGTAGGCGACGAGATCGTGGCAAATGAATCTCTCAAAATCGCCTGTCGTCGCCGAACTCGAATACAGGCTCTGTTGCATTAACCGGGACCGACAGTGGGCGCTACGATGGTTCATGTTTAGGCGTCGTCGCTTCCCGGTCGAGACAAACCAGGATGATCTCGACTGGGAAGCGACG
>JAABUV010006162.1_pt1 | contig 13210 bp, 17 predicted proteins | sample 5559971 | NCBI WGS metagenome assembly JAABUV01 (sample SAMN10711881, study PRJNA513362) | rock metagenome | isolation source: Antarctica rocks | place: Antarctica: Victoria Land, Knobhead nord | collected 2015-12-19
CCGCACCGGCAGCATCAGACCATACCGCCGCCCCCGGCGCCCGCATCGAGGCCCCCGGGGCTGCCGCGAGCTTGGAAGCGGCGGCCCCGTCGCCCGCCGGAGCGCCCGGGGCGGCGGCGGTGGGGGGCGCGGCAGCGCACGGGGAGCATGCGGGGCGGCCGGGTGCCCTGGGCGCGTGCGGCGGCGGCCGCCTGCAGCTGCCGGCCGCCCTCGCGCGACGCCGGCTGGCTGCTGCCGGCCGGTCAGGGCCGGCGAGGGGCTCCCCAGAGGGACAAGCGCGGGCGGCTGCAGGCGCGCCCGGCGCGCACATCAGCGTCTGCCGTGCCTGTCTTTGCGCGTGGTTGTGCCTCTGCAGGCGCGTTGAGCGCAGGGACGCCGCGCAGGCAGCCGCAGGGCGGCTGGGGGGCCCCGGGCAGACAGCGCGCCCGCGGGTGCGGGCGCGCCGGGCGTCGCCGAGGGCGGCCTCGGGGAGCGGCGGCCAGTAGAGGCTGAGCAGGGGGTGCGCCCGGCCCACCCTCCTGCATGCACTGGAGAGAGCCAGGGGTGCACCGGTGGGTGCAGGGCGGCGCCGCTTTGTACATCGTGTTCCCTGTGCATGCAGGCGGGCGCTCCCTAGCACGAGAAATGCGAGAGCGCATGCCCTGCCGTGCCACCCCCGCACGCTGTGTGCACAGTCTGTCCCATGCCAGCGCACCGCGGCGCAGGAGCTGCAAAAGCACAGGAAGCACCGGAAGCACCGGAAGCGGAGGCACAAGAAGAAGCGGCGGCGGCGGCTGGACGACGCGCTCCTGGTGCGCGCGGCGTCCATCTGGGACGCGCCGCGCTTTGCGCACCGCGGCCTGCTGCTGGACACTGCGCGGCACTTCCTGCCGGTCTCGGCGCTGCAGGTGCGGGCGGCGCCCGCCCGCGCGCGCACGCGCGCGCTGGCCGCGAGCTGACGCGCTCGCCTGGTGATGGGTTCCCTGTCTGACGACTCTTCAGGTGGCGTAAGCTTCTGCTGTCGTGCGCCTCACACCCACACCTTGTGTCCAATGTCCTTGTTTGCACAGGTGCTCGGTGGCGCCTGTCGCCATGTGCAGCTAACGGGGAGGTCAGGGCATGCTGGCGCTTGCTGAGGCCCGCTTTCAAACCAGTGACACGGGGCGCTTGCGCGGGATGAACACGCTGGGACGCGCGCCTGCCCGTCGCGGGCGCCGAGCTCGGCGCGCCTAGCGCGTGGCGCAGCCGCGCAGGACACCCTGGATGCAATGGCCTGGGCCAAGCTCAATGTGCTTCACTGGCACCTAGTGGACGATCAGAGCTTCCCATATGTGAGCGCTGCGCTGCCGCGGCTGGCGGCGAAAGGCGCGTTCTCGCCGGCGCACACGTACACGCCGGCAGACGTGCGTGCGGTGGTGGCCTACGCGCGCTCGCGCGGCATTCGCGTGGTGCCCGAGTTCGACACGCCCGGCGCGCTCCCTCCCGCGCCGCAGCCGCGCTGGCGCGCGGCTGCGGCGCCTCGTGTGCTGCCCAGAGCGCCCCTGCTGCGGCGCGACCGGGCACCGCGAAGCCCGCTGCGTTCAGGCAGGCCATGCGCGCGGCCCGCATGCGCGGCTGCTCGACGCCTGGGGCGCCCGCTCCTGGGCGAGTCCCACCTGAGCGGCCTTGGGGCGGCGCCAGGACACACGGCGTCCTGGGGCCGCGGGTACCCGGAGCTGCTGGCGGGCTGCTACGACGGCGGCGTGCGCGTCGGCGCCGGCCCGCTCGACCCCACGCGCAACGGCACATACGCCGCGCTCTGGCGCCTGCTGCGCGAGGCGGCGGGCGCATTCCCGGACGCGTACGTGCACCTGGGCGGCGACGAGGTCAACCTGACCTGCTGGGAGGCGCGCCGCGCGCCGGGCCGCGCCCGGCGCCCGCCGTGCCTGCTGCGCTGCGTCCCCGGGCGCGGCCATTGTGCCTGGGCGGTGACGGGGCTGACCCTGACCTGCTGGGGGGCGGGCGCCGCGCCGGGCGCCCAGCGGCGCATGCAAGCGCCGCGGCCGCCCGCAGCAGGCCTGCCTTTGCCTGCTATGTGGCGACCCAGCTGGGAGTGTGCAGAGCAGCTACGCATCAGCGCTGCAGGCAGGGCGTGATGGCAGTGCTTCTGCATGTGCATCGGCGGGCCTGCAACGGACGGCACCGTGCAGCCTGTGGGGCAGCGCAGCTCGGCCCTGGAGTCGCCCCGAGCTGCGGCGAGCGCCTCTGCTCGCCCGTCCTGGCGCGCCAACCCATGCCGCGCGCCGCGCAGGGCAACCCGGACATCCGGCGCTGGATGGCCGAGAACGGGGTTGGGGACATACGCGCGCTGCTGGACATGTTCGAGGGCCGCGTGCTGGACCTGGCCGCGGCCGCGGGGCGTGCCTACATCGTCTGGCAGGCGCGCCCCATAAGCACCGAAGCAGCCCGGCGGGAAAGAGACTCTGTGCTGTGCTGCTGGTCGGGCGATGCAGTGCCACTTCTTTTGAAGGCTGCAGTGCTACACAGCGGACCGGGCCGGCGCGCCTTGCCTCGATGCTCCATAGAGCCCTGTGTCACTGCACGGCTGTCTGCGCTCAACCTGGCCGCTTGCGCCACTCTGTTGGAGCGCCAGATCACACAGTCCACTTACCGCACCTGCTTGTCAAGCTCTGTCGCGGCGCGTGTCCTTGCGCGATCGCACCGCCCCGGCGCTTCGCCTGCCAGCGAGCCCTAACCCTGTACCCTCGCACAGGAGGTGCTGGACAGCGGCGTGCGCCTGCGCAACGACACCGTGGTGCAGGTCTGGAAGTGGTGGGAGGATCCACGGGCGGCTGGCGGCGCGACCGCGCCGGCGGCGGGCTGCAGCCTGTCGCGGGGCTGCCCGGGCGCGGCCGTCGCGGCGCGCCCGGGCGCCGAAGCCGGATGGGCGCCAGAGCTACGCCGCGTCACTGCGCGGGCGCGCCCCGCTCTCCGCCGTGCATGGATGGATTCAGCGGGCCATGGCGCGCTCAAACAAGTCGACCTGGCGCTTTGCCATGGGTGCCCGGGCTGTGGGAGCTTGCGCAGAGGGGCTTGGGAGTGCTGGAGCTGGCATGCGTGAGCCGACAGGACACCGGTGCACGCTGTGACTGGGGCAAGTGTCGCCGCCCTGCTGTCGCGCAGCTGGCAGCACGGATGTGCCTGCGTGCGCAGGGCTTCCGCGCGCTGCTCTCGTCGCCCTGGTACCTGAACCTGGGCAGCTATGCGGCGCCCGACTGGGAGGCCTACTACCAGGTCGACCCCCTGGGCTTTGGCGGCAGCCCGCAGCAGCAGCAGCTCGTCATCGGCGGCGAGGTGCGCTGCCCAGGCCCGATGCTGCCTTCCCTTCATCAGACCCGCTCCTGCGCACAGCTTGCACAAGTGACATGATTGAGAAAGCGGCTTGTGTGCTCACTAGCTGGGCACCTTCAAATCAGGCATGCATGGACATCGCAGGCGTGCATGTGGGGCGAGTTTGTGGATGCGACCAACATCATCTCGCAGACCTGGCCGCGCGCGAACGCCGTCGCCGAGCGCCTGTGGTCGAGCAAAGACACCAGGCGCGCGCTCAGCTCGTCGGCTTGCAGGCATCAGCGTGTCAAGCGCGCCAGGCACCTGGCCGTGTGCCAGATAATATGTGCTGCCAAGGTCAGCGGGAGGCGCCGTGCACCAAGGCGCATATGATCAAGGCGGTGGTGCCGGCTGAGCCTCGCGTGGGTGCAGGGACGTGGCGGCAGCGCGGCCGCGGTATGCAGAGCACCGCTGCCGCATGCTGGCGCGGGGGCTCGCCGCGCGCCCGGACGCAGGGCCTGGCTTCTGCGCGCAGGACCTAGACTTTTAAGTGTACTTCCAGGGTTCTGGTCTAGTCGGAACAGCTGATCAAATGCTGTAGGAGCCTGTCAACTGCAGGTGGCAGCAGCTGCTGCAAACGGCAGCAAGACAGCATGATGTGAAGCATGGACTCTGTGCTGTGCTAATCATGCAGATCATAGTAATTTCTGCATTTAAATTGCCTCGGGCAAGCACCATCATGGCGCACAAACACGAGGAAACCAGGCAGTCTCTTTCACAGTGCTGAGTCGTCAGGCTGCCACACTGCTGTCGCGTGTGACTGCCTCCGCGTGCTCTTGGAAAGGTGGTAAGCCCTCCGTGGTAAGCCATCTGCTGTAGCAAAGATCAGTATTCACACTCGCATCAGGGCAAAGCTCGAGCACAGCTTGTGCTGTGCTATGTGAGATAGCATGGAGGCAACAGGGCTTCCCTGGTGCTGACATCAGTGCAGCAGAGTCACAGTCTCGGTTGAGCGCCAGCGGCACGCCCCGCTGCGCGCTGGGCCGCCTGCGGGATGGACGCCAGCAAGCGGCCCTGGCAGGGCGCCGGGGGCGGCCCGCCTGCAAAGCGTGGCGGGCCGGCCGGGGGCGGCAGCGGCAGCGGCGCGGTGGACGACGAGCTCGCTGAGCAGGCCGCGTTCGGCGCGGAGCCCGACGACGTGGACGAGGATGAGGACACGCGGCTGCAGACGGCGGACATCGACGTGGACCTGGGCGAAGCGGGGCGGAACTGGGAGCGCCCGCCGCCGCCGCCGCTGGACCCCCGCGCCGCCAGCGTCAGTGCGTCACCGTGCCGAGAACGTTGTGTTATTGGCTGCTGCGGGCGTGAGGGCTGTCTTGAAAAGATGCTCGCCACGCCATCTTGCAAGCGTGCCATCTTGCTAAGTTCTTTTGCGCAAGAAGCAGCAGTGCAGGTGTCCTTGGCGGAGACGCACGGTGTGCCTGCCTTACTGACAAGCCACAGCAGCGTGACCCGTGATGTGCTGCGGCGCTGCTGCCCTTGCACGCTGAGCACAGAGCCCTGACAGGCACGCGCTGCCGCGCAGCGGCGCGCGGCGGAGGCTGCCAGGGAGGCCTCGCAGCACGGTAGTCTCGCTGGCCGGCCTGGCTGGTCTAATCACACGCTGACGGGCGCGCGCCGGCGGCGCAGCGTTCCAGCAGCTGGAGGTGGACTACTTCATCGGGCCGCCCAGCGTGCACTCGCAGCAGGTGCACCGGACCGACCTGTACGAGGTGCCCATCCTGCGCATGTACGGCGTGACCGAGGCCGGTGCGCGCCGCCGCCGCCCTGCCCCGGCTCGCCTGGGCGCGCTCCCGCTGCCGAGGGTTCCGATGCGGGCGCGCCTACGCCCTGCCGCTTGGTTGGAGCGGAGGCTGGTGTGGTGCTGGCGCCGATGCTGACGACGGTGCTGGCGCGCCGCCAGGCAACAGCGTGTGTGCATTCATCCACGGCTTCGAGCCCTACTTCTACATCGAGGCGCCCATGGGCTTTGGCCCGGACGATGTGGAGTCGCTCTGCCGCGAGCTCAACGTGCGGCTCCAACCTCCAACCAGTATTTCTCTTTGTTCTGCTATGACTCTTGGTAGTACCTTCTGATCCCTGGCATGAGCGGCTGGCCGTGGTCACGACAGCCGTGCACAGCCCACGTGTCTGCAATGCTTTGGGCATGCACAGCAAGGGCCCACGCAGCGCGGCTGGCGCAAAGCGGGCAGCTCGCCAGGCCAGCGCAGGCACTCCTGCGGCCGGCCTAACAGCGTGCCACGCGCGCGGCGCAGGGCAAGCTGGCGGCGCGGAATTCGCGCGGCGGCCGGCAGAGCCGCTACTGCCTGCGCATCGAGCTGGTGCAGCGGCAAACGGTCATGCACTACCAGGCCGCGCGCTCGCGCTCGTTCCTGCGCATCGTGGTGGCCACGCCCAACCTGGTGGCGCAGGCGCGCGGTGCGGCCCCGGGCCGCCGGCGCCGCGGCCCTGCCACGCTGGTCCCCGCGCTGCTGCGCTCACTCTGTCTTGCCAGCAGTTTGAAGACAATGGCGGCGCGCCCAAGCCCCGCCTACACAACGCTGGCCCCGCGCTGCTGTGCCCCTGTCCGCTTAGCCAGCGGACAGAAAATCGAGCGGCTCACTGCCTGGCATCTCTTGCGGATTTGTCACGCTGGTCTCAGCAGCTGCGGCTGATGGCAGCACTCAGTGCCTGCATCCATCGGAATCGGTACTCTGGCTACGCTGACCTCTGGAATGACGTTCTGTGAAGCACGCCTTGGAGAGGCCGCTCAGTGTGCCCGCTCCGTAGCATGACATATATTTTTTTAAGATGCGCCGTATCACGGAGCGCGGGGCGCCGCGCGCAGGCATCCTGGAGTCGGGCATCTACGTGGACGCGCTGAACTGCACCAAAGCCTTCCTGACGTACGAGTCGCATGTGGTGTTTGCGCTGCGCTTCATGATCGACACCAGCATCGTCGGCGGGAACTGGGTTGAGCTGCCGGCCGGGCGCTTCTGCCTCGTGCCGGACGCCGACCCGCAGCGGCTCACGCACTGCCAGCTGGAGGCGCACGTGCACTACAGCAGCCTGGTCAGCCATGAGCCTGAGGGCGCGCACCCGCCCTGCGCGCGCGCCTGCCCGCATGCCGGCTGGTCCTCCGCGTACATGTATGGGCACAGGCGGGCTGCTGCTTTGTGTGCTGTGGCCGCCGCGGCAGACCGCCAGCGATACCGCGACCCTAATGCATGCGCGTGCACCGCGCTGAAAGAAGCTGATCTGCTGCCGCGCTCAGCAGACGGGAGTGCTATGCCGTTGGCCTCAGGGCCCCTGTCCTGGGTCACCGCCCACAAAGGGCGCGCACGCGTCGCCGCCGCTGAGCCCCAGAGCTGTGGCATGCAACACCGCTCTCAGTGACACCGCTCATGCGCTGCTGTTGCTCAGCGGGCCTCAATGGCGGCAGGGAGGTGGCAGGGCCTGGCGCCCTTCCGCATCCTCAGCGTCGACATTGAGTGCGCCGGCCGCAAGGCGCGCCCGCCAAGCGGGGCCATGGCTGAGCAGGCTGTGCAGGCCGCGCGCGGCCGCCGCCGTGCGGGGCTGCTCACGTCTCGTGCTGCCCAGCCGTCTCTGCAATCAGATGCATGATCTCTGCATCGCGCGGCGGCCAGACTGAGGGGCGCTCAGAACCCAAGAAAACCTGGAGCGGGCGGGCTTGGGACGCGCGCTGCGGGGCGGCCGGAGGCCAGCGCGCGGCCCGCGCGCCGGCAGGGCTGCTTCCCGGAGGCGGAGAAGGACCCGGTGATCCAGATCGCGAGCATGGTCACCGAGCACGGCAGCGACCGCCTGCTCGTGCGCAACGTCATGACGCTCGGCTCCTGCGCGCCCATCGTCGGCTCCGAGGTCATGTCCTTCGCCACCGAGGAGGAGCTGCTGAAGGCGCGCCGCGGCGCGCTGGCATGCTGGGCACATGGGCTCGCCTGCCCGCGGCGCGGCCTCTGCATGCAGCTTCCTGCATGCCCCATGCCGGCATCAGAGAAGCGTCTGGTCTTCAACTTTGGGGAGCAGGCTTCCAAGGCCTGCAGCAGACCCACAAGCATGTCTTTAAACAAGGTTACATTGCTAGAAGACCACAGACGTTTTGCAGCAGCTCCCGCAGCTGCATCCCCGGCATGAGTGCCAGGCTGCCGCGGAGCGCGGTGCGGGCTGCGCATGAATTGGCACCAGCGGCCGCGCGGCAGCGCTGGCGCGACCTTCTGGTGGAGACCGACGCGGACGTGGTCATCGGCTACAACATCTGCAACTTCGACCTGCCCTACCTCATCAAGCGCGCCGAGACGCTCAAGGTGTCCAGCTTCCCTTTCTGGGGCCGCATCCGCAAGAGGCGCGCGCCCGCCCCCGGCCTTGGGCCGCGGCCTGCCAGGCGGCGCGCAGCAGGCCCATTGCAGGGCTGCTAGGACTATTGCATGGCTCAAAGGGCGCATGTGAGTTCAGGTGGCTGGCGCAGTGCATGCAAAGAGGTGCAGTGCAGTAGCTGGCCCTGCATGCGTAAACTTAGTTACAGAGAAGTCCTGGGCATTCCTTCGCTGCCCAGCGGACCTGGGGTCTCCCGCGCCTATGCAATCATACTAGGGGGCCGCACAGCAGCCTTGCATGCGCCCCACTTCTCTTGCCTTCAGGACCCAGCCAGAGCCCCACCACCAGCACGCTGACGCCGGGGCGGCGCCGGGGCGGCGCAGCAAGCTGCGCGTGCGGGACACGCAGTTCAGCAGCAAGGCGTACGGCACGCACGACTGGAAGGAGGTCTCCATCGACGGCCGCGTGCAGCTCGACCTCATGATGGCCATCCAGCGCGACCACAAGCTGTCCAGGCGCGGCGCTTGAAAAAAAATAAAATAAAAAAATCCAGCCGGGCCCGCGCCGCCGCCCATGCTCGCCGGCGGGGCCCTGTGTAGCTGCGCCAGCGGGGCGGCGCGGCAGGGCGCCGGGCGCCGCTAGGCGCGGCGCGGTGCAGGCCCCGAGCGTTGCTGCGGGCGCAGCGCGCTGGGATGCAGGCGTGTCACGACGCGTTCAAGCGCGCGGCATGCCGCCTCACTGGCCGCGCCGCGCCTGCCCGCATCATACGCTAAGGTTGCGAGGCCTGAACAGGCGCCGTCCCGGCGCGCGCGCGCAGCTACTCGCTGAACTCCGTGTCGGCGCACTTCCTGGGCGAGCAGAAGGAGGACGTGCACCACTCCATTATTGCGGACCTGCAGGCCGGCAATGCTGAGACGCGCCGCCGCCTGGCCGTCTACTGCCTGAAGGCGCGCCCCGCGCGCGGCGCCCCGGGCCCGCCCGCGGCCGCCGCCGGCTTCGCTGAGTTGCGCCGGGCCGCTCCACCGCGCGCCTCCACGAGGGAGCGCGCGAGCGCCCCGGTGCGGCAGGCGTCCCTGCCGGCTGCCATGTGGGGCGCCAGCGTCGCGTGCGCGCACTGGCAGGCGGTTGTGCACATGACCCTAACAGTTGAGCATATGACCCTAACCCTAACCCTAGCTGCACATGGCAATCACTCTGCGCGCCGCGGGGGCGGCAGGACGCGTACCTGCCGCAGCGCCTGGTGGACAAGCTGATGTATATGTACAACTATGTGGAGATGGCGCGCGTGACGGGCGTGCCCATGTCCTTCCTGCTCACGCGCGGGCAGTCAATCAAGGTGTTCTCGCAGCTGCTGCGCAAGGCGCGCCAGCGCGGCCTGGTCGTGCCCAACATCAAGGCGCGCCGGCCCGGGCCCCGGCCCCGGCCCGCCGCGCAAATACGCCCCTTGTTGACGCGCGCGGGCTGTCTGCGCTGGCATCCCAGCGACAGGCCTGGTCACCGCTGCACCGCACACCTGGTCACCGCTGCGTGCGGGCAGCACGGCCGCGCCGCTCCCTGCAGTCCAGGCGCCGGAAGTGTGCGCCAGCCAGCCAGCAGGCCCTAATGTGTGGTAGCCTTTTGGGCTAGGTGCCGAGGCACTGTCCATGGGGCGAGCGTAGCCCCAGGAGGGTGTCGCACGGGCGCAGGTGAGCGGCGGGAACCCGGCGGACGGCGTCGCCTATGAGGGCGCCACCGTGCTGGACGCTAAGCAGGCGCGCGCGCGGCCGCAGCGCAGCCGGCCGCCGGCCCGCATGCCGCGCCCCTCCCTGTCTGCGTGCGGCATGACGGTGCTGTCCATGCGCCAGGCGCTGTCGCGGGCGTGCGCTCTGCATGCGCGCGCATATGCGCCCATACCGCTTTCGATGCGCTCGCATCGGCGCATGCCCTCTGTCCGCAGGGCAGACCAGGCACGGTGCGCGAGCCGCCCGGCCGGTCAGAGGGCCAGCATGCGCGCCCGGCCGCAGGGCTTCTACAAGACGCCCGTGGCGACGCTGGACTTTGCCAGCCTGTACCCGTCCATCATGATGGCGCACAACCTGTGCTACACCACGCTGCTGCCCAAGGACCGGTGCGCGGCGCGGCCGTCCGCACGCCCGGGCCTCCTGCGGGCTGCAGGCAAGCGCTCAGTAGGACAGGCGGCCCAGGCCAGGATGGTCGGGGGCAGCCGAGCTGGGCTCCGCGACCCGTCAACCTGCCTGGCTGCAAGCGCTGACCGCGGCGCCAACGGCATGTCCCGCCTGCTCTGTGCAGGCGGGACCCCACCAACTACCGAGCAACTTTGGCGGCCGGCAGAGTTGCAAGCGTTTCCTGTGAAACAGCTGCATATCTTCTGCAAATCTGTACATTCCCACACTCTGCAGAAGCTCAACTTGCAACTGTTGAGGCTTTGGGCGCGTGTTTGCAAGCCGAAGGCGTGCAGAGCTTCTGGCAGCAGGGTGCCGGCAAGGCGCGGGCGCATGTCGCGCCAATGCGCCCCGGGGCGCGTGCGCGCAGGCTGGGCGAGGTGCCGCCGGAGGACCTGCTGCGCTCGCCGTGCGGCGACACGTTCGTGCGCGCGCGGCGGGCCAAGGGCATCCTGCCCGAGGTGCTGGAGGAGCTGCTGGCCGCGCGCAAGCGCGCCAAGGCCGACCTTAAGGCCGCCACCGACCCGTTTCGGAAGGCCGTGCTCGACGGCCGCCAGCTCGCGCTCAAGGCGCGGCGCGCGCGCCCGCGCCGCGCCTGCCCGGCTCCCCAGGGGGATGCGCGCCGCCGTTCTGTCACCCGCCGAGCCCTGCGCGCCCGGGCGGCCTGGCATCACAGCTGCCCTCGCGGGTTGCACAACGCAGACTTGGACCGGACTCTGGGTGCCGGACAGCATGTGAAGTCGCCTGCCTACAAGCTCGCTGGCGCACAGACAGTGATGACCGCCATGCGCTCTGAGTTGAGTGAGGCTGAAATGTTTGTGTATTTCTGAGAGAGTGAGAGAGAGAGCGTGGAGGGTTTGTGGATGCATGAGCGACGCAGCATGGTACCACTGCGCCCTGGTTGACTGGCGCGACGTGCGACCGCCGGCCAGGTGAGCGCGAACAGCGTGTACGGCTTCACGGGCGCGGTCATCGGCAAGATGCCCTGCCTGGAGATCTCGTCGTCCACCACCGCCTACGGCCGCGAGATGATCGAGCACACCAAGTGCGGCGCCGTACACCCAACATGCCCACGCCGAACGCTGCCCGGTCCCCGCGGGCTGCAGCAGACAACGCGACCGCCGTGGGTCACGCAGTCTGTTTCAGAGCGCGGCCGCGGCATGATGCCAGGGTTGCGAGCAGCCCTGCAGCGCCCCTCCGGTACCCTCACCCTACCCTGTCGCGCGCCCAGGAAGATGGTGACGGCCAAGTACACGCGCGCGAACGGCTACGAGGCGGACTGCGACGTCATCTACGGCGACACCGACTCCGTCATGGTCCACTTCCGGGCGCGCGCACGCTCACGGCCCCTGGCTGGGTTGGAGCGGCGCATGATGGTGTACGAAGGAACGACGAGCTGGACATCAGTGCCCGCAGCTCTCTGTCTTTGAGCTGTTCGTTTGAGGTCACATGTTGAGCCTCCTGTTGACGGCACCCCCTGATACTAGCCACATCTCGCAGGAGTGGGGCCTCCTGTACAGCTCTTGTGCACCTACCTGCACTGCGCACTAGTGCCAAGCCCCAGGGTGTCTCTCCCGTGCGCGAGGGGGGCCTGTTGTGCTCTGCCAGGTGCCAAGCACCGCGCGCGCGATGGAGCTGGGCAAAGAGGCGGCCGAGTATGTGTCCAAGACCTTTGTCAAGCCCATCAGGCTGGAGTTTGAGAAGGCGCGCACGCGCCCGCCTCTCTGCCCCTCCCTGGCATGCAGCTCCGGCTGTTGGTGCAAGCGGCCGGTACATGTCGCCGGTATGAGGCGATGTTTAAGAACATGCCACCGCCTCACACAGCGCGAGGCAGGCATGTGATTGAATGCGTCCCGGCGTGCCATGCTCTACTCGAGTGCGGCAAGGATAATCGGATGAGCAGGCTGGAGGCCAGCGTGCCAACGCCTGACATGACATTCTGAGAGTTTGAGCCACATCAGAGCCGGCCTGCTGCCGTCGGCAGCACGCGCGCCGGCCCGAGCGCGCGCCGGGCGCGCAGGTCTACAACCCGTACCTGCTCATCAACAAGAAGCGCTACGCGGGCCTGGTGTGGACCTCGCCCGACAAGTGGGACAAGATGGACGCCAAGGCGCGTTCAAGCATGCTGGCGCCCTGTGCAGCCTGTACAGCATCAAGTCCTTGACAGCGCCGCATGGCTCCGTGCACAAAGCCCGGCGCGCCGGCCGGCGCTGCCGGCGCGATGCCGCAGTGCCAGCGCGCGCGGGCGCGGCGCAGGGCATCGAGATCGTGCGGCGCGACAACTGCGCGCTGGTGCGCAACGTGATCACGACCTGCCTAGAGATGATCCTGATCGCGCGCGACGAGGAGGGCGCCAAGGCGTACGTGCGCGCCACCATCGCCGACCTGCTCATGAACCGCCTGGACCTCTCCCTGCTCGTCATCACCAAGGCGCGCGCCCGCGCCGCATGGCAGACCGGCATGCGTCACCTGTATAGGGGCCTGACGGCGGCGGCGCTGCACACCGCAGCCGTCGCGCGAGCCCTGCATCAGCCGGCCTGGGCACACCATGCCCTCTGGGGCGGTTACCGGGAGGGGGCTTTTGCGTGCATGGGTGGCTCGTGCATGCGCACGCGCGGCGCTTCATGGCGCTGCAGCGGGCCGCAGATGGGGCCTCGCGGCCGTGCAGATGCTGTTCTGCTGCCCGCGCGCCCGAGGCCCGAGCGGCTGCGTGCGGGGGCGCGGCCAGGGCCTGACGCAGGCGGCCGACTCGTACGACAACAAGGCCGCGCACGTGGAGCTGGCCAAGAAGATGATGAAGCGCGACGCGGCGACCGCGCCCACCATGGGCGACCGCGTCGCATTCGTCATCGTCAAGGTGCGCAGCCGCCCGGGCGCCGGGAGGGAACGGGCTGCGGCCGGGCCCATCATGGCATGGCCTTTAGATGCGCCGGTGCCGTTATGCGCGGGAATGTGACTTTTGCGGCACATCTACACGTGCCGTTACATGAGCCGCAGGGTCCCAGAGGTGGCCAGCACGCTGTCCGCGTGCGCATGGCGGCTGCCCTTCTGCGCCAAAGCGCGCGCCGCGTCGGCTGTCGTGCGGGCAGGGCGGCGGCCCGGAAGCGGGGCGACCTGAGAGCGGCGCGGCGCGGCGCGCGCAGGGCGCCAAGGGCGCCAAGAGCTTTGAGAAGGCGGAGGACCCGATCCACGCGCTGGAGCACGGCCTGCCCATCGACTGCCAGCACTACCTGGACCACTTCCTGGAGAAGCCGCTGAGCCTCCTGTTCGGGCCCATCATGAAGAACCCCAAGGAGCTCATGTCGGGCGCGGCGCCCGCTCTCCGCGCTCTGCCCTCTGCCTAAAGCAGCCCGGGGAGCCCGCGTCAGTGAGCGGCTCTCATGAGCGCA
>JAABUV010006163.1_pt1 | contig 13210 bp, 11 predicted proteins | sample 5559971 | NCBI WGS metagenome assembly JAABUV01 (sample SAMN10711881, study PRJNA513362) | rock metagenome | isolation source: Antarctica rocks | place: Antarctica: Victoria Land, Knobhead nord | collected 2015-12-19
TCGATAGCCTCACTGGAATTACGTACTGTGGCGGTAGATTGTCAAGCGAAAGTGTGCAATCGCAAAGAGCATTCCCTGCGCCCACAACATCTTGTGGTGAGGAGTGTAGGCTGTGCTTGCCTCGTAGCTGTGCAATGCTTGCTCTGGTATCCCGGTGACCCGAGCGATTCTCTTCTCCAGGCTGAACCTAACCGAAGACTGGCCACCACCAATATGCGGCAAGGCTTACAAGTCGGCCAGACAGAGCGGTGTAATCAGGTGACTCTAACTTTTAGCTCGTTTGTTCGACGAAGTGGTATGTGTGCCTCCTTTTCTCTTCGGACGGTGCTATGTCACAGTTCGCCTTTTCTTTGACCCCTTGGACGTGCCGCGTCCGGTCCCAGGGGAGAGCGATGTGTTTGGCGTGACATCTTGTAGACCAGCGAGGCTGCCATGTCCGCTGCCTTCAGTTCTGAGGAACTGTGCGTCGACATCCGACGGTTCAGTCAAAAGACCTTCCACTCCTTGTGAGAGTCCGGTCGCCTCCGAAACGCAGGAACCGGATCGTTCTGAGACTTCAAAGGCAATGTCCGGAGGCAACTCGTCGATGACCGAACGTATCCTTGCGAAGTGTGTTGGCATCCAGACGTCGTAGACGTTCTTCATAAACTTGTATGCCGTCCACTTCTCTTTCCCATCTTCCTCTGTAAGGTCAAACTTGCGAAAAGGGTGCCGGTAGAAGGCAGTGTTTTTCCCTCAACTACGGTAGTGGCCGTAGCTCCTCACCGTGCTGTGGTCGTGCGAGATCGAGAATGCAAGTATCTCTCGGTCGACGTCTTTCTCGCGCTTGGCCCGCCTGAGAAGCTCAACAACCCCTCTTACGGCAAGAGTCATGCTGTGAGCGTTCTGCCGGTCTGCGACATCTAGTGCGGCAGCTCCACACTTGACCTCGCAGGTCAGGAATGGGAAGTACATGTAGTATGTGGCCATGAAGTACGACATGTCCACCAACTCGCCGACAAAGGGCTGCAGTTTCTGGAGCTGCTGGTTTTGAATCCGGATCGCCGGAACCCTGCCGAGTATCAGGCTGAGGACGAGTCTTGATCAGAGGTATAGAGTTGTTCCATCCCTCGTTGACACTCTCAACCAGAACGTCCAGATCTTTAGCTCCAAAGAGGGCCAAGTGCTCCGCAGACGGCACAATCAACCGACTGATGTCTTGTACGCTCTTCGCCTCATTCTTGTTCTGAAGGTTCTGACACGCCTTGTCGCATCGCTGTAATGGTATTTTAAGGCCCGAAACATCCACATCCTGAATGGCTTCCACAATGTCCGTGAGCGACGCCCACACCCCACTCAAGGCTGCCAATCTGTACAAGAGATCACGTACTCGCTGCTGATGACATTGAAAACTCTTAACCAGTCCGTGGACTTGGATAGTGGATTGGAAAGCGAATGTCACCAATGTCAGTAAACCAGAAGCAGCAGTAGCACCCTGTGAAGCACTGAGAACCGGCACGGTTGAGGGGTGCTTTCCGGTTGCTGGTATGATATTCAGCTAGCATTCCTAAGCGCCCACGAGCTATGTGGACTTGCGGGGTCAGCGGCTGCGCCGCGAGGAACAAGGGCCGATTATGACTCATTGGGGCTCGGACGCCATTAGATCTCGTGATCGTTGCGAGGTGGTTGGGCCTCGCTTATAAATGTGTAATCTATCACGCGCGAGAGCTGAGAGCGGTGATGAGAGTTTGGTAAATACCAGAAGCTATGCTGACAAGGAAAACCTAAGAGTACGGCTATCATCTTCCGCAAAGGTCGTGAACGACAGTGTGAAGCCCATTCCGTCTCATCCTTATACATTGCCAATCATCGTGCTTGCTTACTCCTGCGCTCAATCTTTTGAATGTCCTGTATTTCGCCTTCTTTTGTGGACTTGCGCTTTTGGAACTCTCACACATTGCTACTGCGTGCTTGCAACCGAACGGAGCGTCATAGGGGAGTGTGCCGAGTATTGTTATTTTTGTGGTTGTTGCTGTCAGCACATGCGATGGTATGCAATATTCGACCAGTTCCCTGAAACGGCGTACTTGAGTCTGCCGGACGTACATCGATAGATTCTTCTTTGGCCGGAGAGAAGTCATTCGGCAGCTGCTCGATGGTTTGGCTTGGCTGAGGACCAAGGCACTGCAGTGCATTCGTTGCGGTGGTGTTGTCTATCGCTGTCAGGAGGTATTCCGGTGGACAGGTGATGGATTGACGGCTATCTCTGTCGACCGTATTGCCCCTAAGGATATTGACTCCCCTTTCCCTAAAACGCTCACCGACTTCGAATGTTGAGGTGGGCATTCTCGCTGCGATGCCCAATAGTCGTTTGTACGAGCAAAAAAGAAGGCTTGCAACCGCACCCGTTAGAGGTTCCAAAATGCTCAGCCCCAGCCACTAACACTCTGTGCAGGCTGATGAAAGCTTTCCAATCGTGGGGCACATCCAGCCACCCGGGCACACCCCACACCCATAAACAACACCACTTCAACAGTCTGTATCTCCACCAAATCGCACTCAGTTGAGATGAAGCTCATATTATTTTAATGCAAAAGAGCTCATATACAAGTCCCTCTATTCACTTTTCATCAAAGTGAGCTGGTTCCCTAATTGCCACGCCCATTCCTTGACTTTGGTTGAACTGAGACCATTTCCTCAATTGCTTCAACCACAACCACAGGAGGCTCCTGAGGCTCCTTCTGCTTAGGCGGCCTGCCTCTTGGCCTCTTCTGTGATGCCTTGGACTCCGAGCTCCGTGTTGGCGTTTGAGCAATTGAGTAGTACCAGGCCGGTGACTGCATTCCTGCGTCATAGTCAAATAGCGACATAGTCAAGCAGCGAAAGGCCCCTGTCCTCGGAAGCAACTTATAGATCAAGAGCAGTTCGCGTGCCTGATTTCCCCAGCCACGCGCGCTCAGTCTGTCCAGAAATCGGCTCAAGAAGATGGCGGTTTTCAGGGATTGCAGGCAATATCTTTCTGTGCTGTTCTCCAGGCGTATTCTGATCGCATTGAGTATGGCAGGTTTTCCTGTCTATTTGGTGTAGCAAGCACCGCGCAGCAGGACAAGAAGAGGAATCCCTGAAAGTTAGCCAGCGCGAGAGCCAGAATCGCTGACGCACTCCGCAACATCACCGCTCGGCCATACGCTGCCACTCGATCGAGCGGAGTGGCTGATCCGACGCTGTGCGTCTGTAACAGTTGAGTTCTGGTGTGAAGAGACCCAGCAACCGAATAATCTTGGTCGAGCATGAAGGTTGCAGCCAACCTGCTGCCAACAGCTTCATGGCTGCTTGAGCGTTTCCCCACCAGTCGTTTGCCGTCGGTATTGTGCGAACCAACGTGTCGGCCTTGTCCCGCCATCCTGAGCTGATGTGAGTTCTCGGCCGCTTGCTGCGAGGCTGTTCAGAATCCTGCGCGTCGACTTGGAGTACATCTGGCTTCCAGGGGATCAATGTAAGCTCCCTCGGTTTCGCAGTGGGGTGTGGACTGTGTGGTGGAGAAGCGTTGCGGAATGACGCAGTCGGTTGCGTGGCTCATGCGGGACAACGGTGCACTGCTGTTGATGGGCCATAAGATGATACGGCGGAGCGTGGCGTAACGATGCAGTCGGACTGCGGGGGCATGTGGGACAACGATACACTGCTGATGATGAGCTCCATGATTTAAAAACCTCGCGCTCCAGATATGCAATATACTGGTCTCACCATCCGCGAATCCATCAATCCAGCCAACTCAATTTGGAACTACACACCGGTTCCGTACTAAGCCCGATGATGGGGCCGAATCTTGGCTCCCTTTCTGGGCCTAGCTCAAGAGATGTGAGTATCTAGAGCAGTTTAGCGGGGAACGGACTCCTGGTCGGGATCAGTGGCTATTTGAACGTCAGCACACGCTTGAACATCGGCATCAGCCAGCCCTTCAGTCTTCCACCGCCTCAACTACTTGCACATCCAGTCCGGCACTAGTGAGCGGACCAGCGTATGCCAACCCGTCCCTTTATTATATTGCGTCGTCCGAGCGGACCGTGCAAGCTCAACCGCATCCTTGCCTCCCTGAGCAGACTGCGGACCAGTCTGTAAAGATCTCCGCTCGGTTTGACGAGACAGTGCGTGGAGAAAGCGTCTGTAATGGCTTGAAAACGTGCTTGTCTTATCGTGGAACCCAACGCTGACGAGCAGGCACAGGTCCAGTCTGATGATGGCATCAGAAGTCGACAGACAGCGAGCAACGATCGGTATTCTCGACAGTCCGTTGCTGGCGAGCGTTCTGTCCGTGCCGGACAGGACAAAGGTCATTACACGAGCCCCACCGTGTACCTGGCCTGGAGAACTGGACAAGACACCAGGCCTGTTCATAGGAGCCTGCAGAGCCCGGCAAAGACGCTACATCGTGGCCCTCCCTTAGCTCAGGCCGTCACCGCCACCACTGTTTGGCAAACGGACAGTTTGGCCTGGATCAATTATTGGTATGGGTCGCCGCGGAGAATGACGGGACATCGACCGAAGGCACTGGCCTCGTGCTGATGCTTGAGCGCCAACCTTTGTCTTCGGATTTATGGCACACAGGCAGGCTGTGATCGATGATGTGTATGCAAACGACATCGCACGGCGTGACAAGCTGCGAGTCAGATACAACCACGGCGTCACAAGGTATACCGTTAACCCGGACAGCTAGTCATGTTGAAGAACACTTCCACCAAGACCAAGCTCAAGACGCTCGCACCATCATGGCGCAGCCCATCCGTCTTCACGGGCTACGGTGGTGAGCACCAACACTCATACACGCTCCGATAGGTCAACGATAAGTCCATCAAGAGTCACCTGCACGGCGATCACTTGTCCGGCTTCAAACTTAGGCATGGCCAACTAACACCACCAAACGGGCTTCCCAATACCAGCTATTGCAGGTGCCGAGGAGAAGATGATAAGATGGGGAGGAAGCATTTGGTGGAGAGCGGTTACTCGACTTTTGGTGTTGGGGTGGAGGCACTAGCCCTTCACGCTCTTTCCGCTTTCGGCGAACCTTCTTGGCGCTAGCATAGACAACCAACCGCAGCTCTACGTCACCCGCACTCACACGCTTCATCTAGTTCACATCGTGCGCCTACGCGAACTTTGCAGCGTACACAAAGCACAACACTGGCGAAGCCTCAACCGTCAAGATACACACGAGCCTCGACTCATTATACCAACATACACATACACCCTGCCGCAGAATCACACCACACGTCAGCACCCGCTGCAAACCGGCAACATGGCGAGCGGCCCACCGTACCTGCTCCAGGACATGGCAGAGGCCCGCCCTACAACACCAGTGGGCAGCGCTAACACGGCTGGACAAGAGTAATAGATGATTCCACTTCACTGACCGCTTAGTGCAGGGCGATCAGCGAGAGTAAGAGCTTGAGCTTGAAGCCGGAGACGCGGTGATCTGGAGAGGTGACTGTGAAGGACGACGCGGCGGTGGAGAGGGCGGGCTCATGCTGGTCATCATCTGCTGGTGACTGGGCCACTCCCACAGGCTGGTAGTCAGAGTGGGTCCCCATATGCTGGCGTCGGATGGCCTCTCGATCATGCTCTTCGGCGAGATGCTGTAGATGTTCGAGAGAGAAGTATGCTCAAGCGTTCGCATACTCCCTCGGATGGATTCTGAAACAGATATTTGGCTCGGATGATGCCGCGAACTTGACAATCCTCACCGGCTGAGGCATCGCAGTCCCCCTTCTCCAATTGAAAGGCTTTCTTGGCAGATACTCTCTGGTATTCCGCACCACCACGGTGGGCGAAAAGGACTTATCCTGACGACTGGGGCCTTGAGGTGCGAACACGCTGAGCTACCGAGCGCGCTGTAAACCGAGTCCGCATCCGACGTACGCGATCCACTCTCGAGGAAGATAGCCCTTTGACGAGTCTCGCTATGTTCGCCGTAACGAGTTGGATGCCGGGTACCGCCATGTTCATCCTACGCGTCTGCAGAGTTCGTAATGGCATGATGCACTGCCGGTAAGCTGAGCGATGCGGAGTGACATCCGCAATCAGCGCTCGCTGCCTCTCAGTTTGAGTTACGGTCCGCAGCACTTCCAGTATGGGCAGGGCATTAAACCAGACTGATGGTCCCGCACCCCAGCCTGCATATATCCAGGTGCGGAATACCCCGCGGCAGACCTGGGCCATCCACTACTCCGGTTGAAGGTTTATACCTGCATGGGTATTACTTGGATCGGCTTCGGTTGCTGATACAGTTGCGGCTGCTGTTGATGTCGACATGCCTGCAGTTGCGGTGGATGTTGGTACGGTTGTTGCTGTTGCTGCTGTATACGACATGCGAAGAGATTTGGAATGGCCATGTTCTCAAGCTTGGCCAAGGGTGAAATCTGAGGAGGATGATAAGGCTGTGGTTGGGGCATCGTGGGCGGCGGTGGCGCCGACGTATGAGGTTGAACCCACGTTGACACATACTGTCGTTGCTGCTGAACAGTAGGCGGAGGGAAAACGGGAGCGGCCTGGGCCTCGTATTCCTGCAGTTGATGAGACTCTTCGTCCATGGGGTACTGACAGTATTGGGTGATCGTTGTCCACGCTCCTCTATCTGCGGGAACTTCCTATGTGGTTAAACGGCGCTGGCTGGGCGGGAGCGTGTACCGGATCTCTCTCTATGCTGCGGTACTGACTGCCTTGGGTGCACACTGTTAGTCTCATCAATGTCGTAGTGCCAGGCTTTACTCTGGCATCGAACGTAAGAATCGCAGGATTTGGCGCACTCGGTACAAAGGAGCTACGTCGCTGAATGCTCCAGTCTGATACAGGCGGCTGTGTTGCTGGTGACGTAGAGTGTACCGAAAGCAAGCCTTGTTCCTGTGCGAGGTGACCTTATTGCTCCCGTTAGTCAATGCGAGCTCTCGAGACTTGGATTTCATAGTCCCAGCCAGAGGTAGCTCCGCGGGATAGCCAGCTCCATGGAGCCTGTTCCAAAGATACGCGTTCTCGTTTTCGTGCTCGCAATTTCGCTGCCGATCAATTTCCACCTTCTTCTCGTTCGATGCTTGAGAGCTACGTAGCTTGCTGATCCTCGTCTCTAGTTCCTCTACGTGATCCTTCCGCGGCTGCCGGGTAGCATGCTGGAATCCTCGACCTTGGGCCCGCTTCCGTTCCAGCTGAGCACGACTTTAAAGTTGGGACCTTGCGCGGGCACGGCTGTCTCTCCAGAGCAGTACTCGCTGGTGTCACGTCAGGATCCATCCATGGTCTTAGAGAGTCTGTTTTGAAGGGTTCATGAGTCGACATTATCTCGCACAGTCATCAATCGTCGTTAGATAACAGTCCCTTGTATTCAGATGGGTGTCGCAGCTCACAGTGATCGCCGCAAGAGATTCGATGGGTTGCTGGAGAGCATAAGCAACATACATGGGAACGGCTGGCGACGGTTAACGTGATAGCTGATGGCCATAATTTTGCAGTGGGACTCAGACTATGAACCGAGCGTCCGTGAGAGCAAGTGTTTATCCTTGTTTTCATAGATGGAAGGGCAGGCTGATTGTGAGGAGTGGCTTGAGGCTGCCCGTTTGAGCAGTAAATCAGTGGACTTGATCAAATCCCTGCAGTGACACTGCAGCGTCCGGCCAAACAAACACCCGACAATCCCTTCATCTGCTGGAATCTGAATATGGAGAACTACCATCAACTTTTCTGGCCTCGAAGTGGATCCACACACGAGGACACTCCTTTCCCGCTGTTATGAGTACTCGTTTTGCCTCTTGATTGCAGATACCTTACGAATGGCGAACATGAACATGACAGCTGGGCGCTGCAAGTTAGGATGGTGCGAGTAACTCGCTACTGACAAGAGTACAGACCAACGTCAAGAGCGGTGAGGAGAATATGATTATGTCCAAGTGTGAATTCCTTGGTCCCTGCGCACCATGCCTACGCATGGCGAGTAGCATGGAGGGTAGACTAAGATAAGAAGCTGAAGATATTGGCAGACAGCCCCGGACAGTTTGCTGTCTCCACCACACAAGAACGTCCAAACCCACGGTGGAATGAGACGCCTGCACAAGACTTAGCTCAATCACGTACCAATTTGTATGGGCACATACTCACAAATCACGACCGGCTGAGAATACCGCAAGGCACAACCTATGCTTGAAGGAGCCCTCAAACTTCCACACGCAGTGAATTTGCCCTGCCGTAACGCTCAACTCGACCAGAGTAGCAAAGACTGCCGGTGCCAAACGAGCCAACGATTCGAGTTGCAGCCACGGGTAGGTTAGCGTAAGCCAGAGCAGGCTTTGCATCGGACATACATGAGACAGTTTCGACACGCTAATGAATATGATCGAGACAAGACCGAGGGTCACCACAACTATCGTTGCATATCTCCATCGCTTGGACCATCCGCCGAGGTAGTAAAGGGCTGCCGCGTCGCTCATCATCACTCCGTCAGCACAGAGGACGGAGCAGAAGAGGATGGTGCGGGTGTCAAAAGCCTATAATCATCTCAGTGTACGACGGAAGCAGTGATTGACTCTACTCACCGTATGAGGCGTGCGGAGCGCATTGTGGCAAAGGCTGACCATGCCGTATGCAAGAGCGAAAGCCCGCGACACGTCAGAAGGTGGCATAAATTAGAGCGTCCGGGCTGTTCACCCATCCTAGCAAGGGGAGCGTTTGCCATGCCTTTCGAAACCACGCTGGAGGCGCAGGGGGAGTGGTAGTCAAGCGACGAATTGAGAGAACCACAAGAGGCAGTTCGACAAGCATGAACACAAGATACAAGGTAGAAAGCACGATGTATGGTACAATGCGCCGTTCCATGCTTGGAGCGGTGAACGAGACGAGAGGGAGCGGACCGGTGAAGGCAAACATGCAGTCGCTGACAGACTGCAGGACCATCAAGATATAATTCAAGAGGAGTTGGTATACGTGAACCTCGTTCCTCGGTAGCACTATTTCGGGAAAGCATGGCAGGACACATATGTGCGGTCTTGTTGTTGCCCGTGAGAGGTCCACGCACACTCTAACAGCTTGCTACGGCAACCCAAATACTACGAAACTGAAGAACCCTAAGCGTTTGGGTAAAATCACTCCTACCACTACTACTACCACCACACCACCCCTTGCAATGCGCTGCAACCCACAATCAACGGACGATAGCAGCGTTGCGTTGAGAAGCTGGATTCATTTGTTGCGTTGATTGCGTTGCTTAATCAACGCAAACAACGCCTTGAAAATGAGTTGTTTATTCACAAGTCTGGTGCCTTTTCGTGGTGAGCGAGATATGGGACAGGGTTTGTTCGGAGTCCTTCCGACGCTGCGCCGCGGGGGGATTACTCTATTCTTCTCACTGCTGCTTGCAACAGGATTAGCAACGGACGATAGCTACGCAGAGATCTGGCTCTTGTTCTCGCATGCCCTTGCGAGACCGTCCATCACGGTGGAGAGTCAGGCAGTCACAGCTCTCTTGGCCTTCGTCCTCCTCCTATATACCTGCGGAGAGGGTGCCGAACTTTGATTCCCTGGCTTTGGAGGGAATTGACAATCAGACACCCCTGCCGGGAGGCGAGTTACGCATGGCAGCGAGTCGGCGGTGAGGCCACGGTGTGGGCGAATCTTGGGTCGAAGACGAAGAAATTGTGGGCTACTCAGCGAGCGATGTGTGGACAAGCAGCGAAGACTAGTGGTGGTGCCGATAGCGATACGGGCGACGAAAGTGAGTCGACAGGCAGTGTTCGGTGGTCCTATGAGGTCCAAGAGAAGCACTTGACGTCGGTGTCTTGAGATGCTGTCTATAGATTTCTGCATTACACTCGTTGTTACTCCAGCGATCTTGGTTCCTTCAGATGCGCCATCCACTTGCGCTGGGATGGCCACATAGGTAAGATTGCTGTTCAACGCTGCGCCCACCCTTCCATCTATCTGGCTCAATAGTGATCTGTTGGGTCCAGCCGGGTTAGGTTCGCATCCAACTCCATATTACAGTGTGGGGCCGTCCACACCTAGTCTGACAATGAGACGCGCCCCCCACCTGACTATGCAAACCGAATACCAACTTTTTCGCGCAACAGGGAAGTGTGTCGCGTCGACTGTCTCGCTTGCACTTAGCATCTCTTGGTCCGATGCGGCTTAGCACACGACTTCGAGGGAAAATCGAATGCTCAAGCCGTATGCGGTTAGCGGCTATCCATGAGCGATTGTCGCTGTGCGAGCTACCAAGCCGCGCCTCAATCATTGCCCCGATCCCACTGGATGCAAACGCAAAACTACTGCAAGACCGCACCGTACGTACAATGAGGATTCACTGAAATATGGGGAGAACTGCCTGCACTTCATCGTTGAACAATTCTGTCAATTTTGCCAGGCCTTTCCGTGCCTGCATATGCTACACACCCTATGCGAAGTGCTGATTCAAGCACCGCTCTTAGATTAATACACACGTTCCGTTCGATACCCTCTGCCCTACGTGACCACATCGTCGCCTCTGTCATATAGGAGCTCAGCTTTCACAAGTCTCTAGTGGTGAACACCTGATAGCGAAGCTCATCATTCAGGAGTTGGAGTATCCAGACCTTCAAAGTTGGGGAATGGAAGAAGTTTGAACGGGCAACTGGCCAAGATTTCAATGGCGATTTCTGTCGCGGCTGATGATCCTGCAACGATCTCCATGCACTTCTGTGCGCGTGATGCCTGCGACTGAAAGCACCGAAGCCGCCTGGTACACGTGTCAGGAGCTGAATTGCTGCGCTGCAAACACGCGCGACGCTGCGCTCTCCAACCTGGCCGATCAGGGGTGTGGCATCTCGGGCGAGATCGGTTGTGTGTTGGCTCGCTTCCGAGCCGTTGCTGGCAATAACGCTTGTGGCAGATGGGAAAGAGAAAGGGGCCGCGGTAGGCACGATAGTTGGGAGAAACAATGTTGGGAGCGCCAAGAGATAGAAAATAGATATGCGCTTCCCAGCCAGTCGTCTCTCCGTGTCTGGACTGGCAGTTTCGCGCCGTCTGATTGACAGATTCATCTCCTCGTCCTTCAGGCCGGCCCACTTTCCTGAGTGTGGCACTCTCTGTCAGACTAGATTCGACCTCTGATGTTTGTTGTTGGGGCGCTGGGCTCTGCTTCGTTGTCGGTCTCACCAAACTCAGCCTGATATATTGGAACCACGTTCTCTTCAGCGCTGTGGTGAGCTTTTCGAACTAGTGTTGGTTTACATTCGGGGTGCAAACTCGCGCTCCTTCTTGGTACCGCAAGGTTTTCACGTCACCTCTGAATCATTCTCCACGCCCGCTCTCCCGCTCGAGGGCACGGCAGATCTTCGCGCCAAAGTCAGACTCGTAGTGTCCGAGGACCAGGCTGGGCTCCTGGACCGAGTATAGTTCCCCAGGCAGCTCTAACGTGCAGAGGGGCCGAAAGTTCCTGCGCATCCCACCGCGCTGACGTCTACCGATTGGATATTCCCGTTGGCAGTTGTGTACGGATGGAGCCGGAGTAACAAGTTACTAGTGAGATGGCTGCGGGTTCCGTGAGTGCTGTTGTTGGGCACCATGTCGACACCGGACTGGTCGGACCCGATGAGTGAGTAGAGCGTAAGGTAAATTTAGTTCTATCCAAACGTAGGCCATTTGGGGCACAGCAGTTCAATAGTTTACTCAGGAACCTCGGGAGCCTGTCAATCAGAATACGGATCCATGAGTGACCGACGTCACTGGAGATCGTGCGAGGGTGGTGAGCTCAAGTGGCACGCGGTCCGTGACCCTGGCCTGCAGCAGGTTCCAAAAATACCGCGTAACGGTTAGCAGTTTTTGACCATTTCATCTCGAGTGCATCGCCGCATTGATTACTTCATGCGCTACTGTAAAGTCTCTTCCGTATCTGATCATAGATTGCTGCGAAATATCGCTTCCAATGCTTGGGTCGCGTCCACAATGTGCATGGATCGTTACAGAGTACTGCAACTCTTCCGGTCTGTACGCAGCGGCATCATCTTCAACAGTCTCCGGGATTACCCTGATTGGCGTTGAAACGGGCCGGTGCTCTGTCTTGGCTCCTGCGGCCAGTTTGAACTTAGGGGCACAGCAATTCCTATTGTCGAGTGCGATGCCGAGGCCGTCATCGCGTGCTCTGTTGCCGCGGTCGCCGGATCTGGAGCGGATATAGTGTGCGCTGGAAACAGATATGCGGTTGAACAAGGCAAAGAGAGGGCCGAAGAAGGGTTTCAACGCCGGAATGGAGAGGGCGACCATTGTAGAGCCAATCTCGGAAACCTCGACAGCGAGGAGTGGGTCGTAGCTCCAGGACTCGTCCGCTTCCCACTGACCGACAATCACCAGGTACATGCGGGTGCATGAGATTGCTACGACGAGCAGGCCCGGCATAAGAACGAGAAAGAGTCTGATCTTTGTAGCCGAGTCTACTCTTAGCCGGGTGATGAGGGATACCGGGATAGCGAGGAGGACCATGTCGCAGAGGAGGGAGATGACGCTGTTGGTAACGTAGACCTCGCCCCATTGCAAGCATGTATAGTGATTCACCTCCGGCTGGAAGGAATATGGCCAGAGACCCGTGATGGGCAAGCAGTGGAAAATGATCAGGAACGTTTGCGCGAGGTACGCCATAATAATAAACCCAGCGGCAGCGCGGATGGTCCAGACTAATCTGTGACTGCCTTCGGTAATGCGAGCGTAGAATGCAAGGCCAGAAAGTCGGCAGGTAAGTAAAGCGGTAGTGTATGTGATGTGGGCGCAAAAGTCAAGGACCTCGGTCGTGTTTATTATGGCATTGTCCAGAATGTATTGGATGTACGCCAAGTGCCGCCCTGAGCCGAGGTGGATGAGGACGATGCACAGAGACATGAAGGCAGCATACGGGATCTGTCGTGTCGCGGGTCAGCAGTGAGGCCTATTCTTGAGCGATTGCGGAACATTTGGTAATTTATCTCACCAAAGTGGACAGTGCCAGCCAGTCGTCAAGACCGAATCTTTCGATGATGAACAGTCTTGCGTAGCACCTAAGTGCTACAACTAGCAAAACCAAAGAGCCTACGAAGAGGATCGCCACAACCGTTGGATGGTCTCTACTTTGTTCCATGAGAGCGACGGTTGTGCCTGGTGGAAGGTAGTCAGGTATTGCCAATGCAGCGGCGATTGCCTGAGAGTTGGTCCGCGAAGTCATCTTGATCGTTGTCTCGCTACGGAAGCA
>JAABUV010006164.1_pt1 | contig 13207 bp, 14 predicted proteins | sample 5559971 | NCBI WGS metagenome assembly JAABUV01 (sample SAMN10711881, study PRJNA513362) | rock metagenome | isolation source: Antarctica rocks | place: Antarctica: Victoria Land, Knobhead nord | collected 2015-12-19
TGCGCGGGTAGCCGTCCAGCAGCCAGCCCTGCGCGGCCGCGTCCGCGCACGCCAGCCGCGCCTGCGCCGCAGGCCGCGGCTCGAGCCGCGCCGGGCTTGCGACGGAGGGCACCGCCGTCCCTTGGCACAAGCACTTTTTCTTGTCGGCACTGCCGACCAGGAGACTGACCACCGACGCGCAGCGACTGGGCGGGCGCAACCGGCCACGCAAGGTGACGGGCCACTGGCCCAACGCAGGAGGTGCGGGCCACTGCGCGGCAGCCTTGCAGCATGGCGAGCGCGCTCTGGGCTGCAGGCGGCGCGGCGCGCCTGGACCATGCCGACCACGAGGTCGTTGGGCACGAGCCGCCCCTCGTCCATAAAGGCCTTGGCGCGCAGGCCCGCGTCGCTGTGCGAGGCCACCTCCTCGCGCAGCAGGTCGCCCGCCGACACGTGCACCAGCCCAAACTGCCGCTCCGGCGCGCGCGCTCAGGCCCCCGCTCACGCGCACCCGCTTGGTGGTGGTCCCGAGCAACGCCGGCGCCGGCAGCGGGCGAGACTGCAGCCCCGCAGCGGCGCCCCGGACGAGCGCGCGCTGTTGGCGCCGCCCCAGGCGCTCTCAGGGGCGCTGTGCGGCGCAGCGCACCCAAGCACGACCGGCGCCATGCCCGAAGCGGCCTCGTCAGGAGCTGGCGCGGCGCCCACACAGCAGGCCGACAGACATCCCTGCAGGGGCAGGAAAAGCCGCAGCGCTGCTGTGCAGGGGCCTGGCGCGAGGCAGGAGCACACAGGGAGCATCGCTGCTTGCCGCCAGTGACTCACACGTCCTGGCCAACTTTCCTGCTTCTCGACCGGGCGCGACACAGCCACCTCAGGGAGCACCTTCTCGACGATGCGCTGGCACTGCGTGCCCTTGCCAGCGGCCGGCGCGCCGGCTATCATCACGTGCAGCGGCGGGCCAGCAGTCTTCGTCGAAGCGTGCCCCTCTGGCGCAACCTGCGGCGCGTGCCACAGGCGTTGAGTCGTCAAAGACCTGCCAGCGTACAGCAAGCCGTCAGGCGCAGAAGAACAGCCAGAGGCGCACCGCGACCGCTGCGACGCAGCCGTGCCGCCGCGGCGCGCTGCTCTCGCCTCTCCTGCTCCGCCGTACGGCCCGGCCTGCAGGGGTGGAGCAGACTCAGCTGTAAGGCTAAGGAAGCTGCAGAGCTGGGACCTGCATACTGCTAACGTGTTGCAACCGAGGAGGCACACTCACCATGCTGGGGATGTTCCAAGGGAAAAGCGGGGAGCGGTGTTGGAGCGTGCTGGCGCCTGTGCGCGAACAGCGGGCACGGGTGGAGCGCAAAGCACTGCGCCATTTGATCTCGGACTGCACGACTACGACTAAGCAATAAATCCGTTTGGCAAGCGCACCGTGGGGGTGAGTCCTCGGGCTGTCCCAGCATATGATGTTTGCATGCTTACAATAAAAAACAGAATTTATGCAGCAATGCGTTCGTGCAGCATGCGTTTGTGACATAATCCCCGCCCGACAGCTTGTCCGGAAGCCTGGCATGAAGCACTAACAAGCAGCAACCTCACAGCGCTAGTGCATTTCCCGCATGCGTTGTAATAGATGCCTATAAATACCTATACATAGCTAGGCAGTAAATGGCGGGTGTCACTCAGGGTAGCAAACACTTCACACATATTAGCACGCAAGCATGCACCCCATCTGCGCAATGCTTTCGGCTACCACAGCATGAAAGGCCTACCGCGAGTCCATACAGCAGTGCAAAGCAGGCATTACGGAACTTCAAGGCGGCATGATCCTGAACGGCTGAGCCTCAACACGGCCTGTCCTCCCGGTATCCACACGCCCAGCTCTGCCTGCGGCAGCCCACACGAGACCCCGCAGCGCAGCATCACACGAAAGCCGGCCGGCGTGCGGCTCACACGCGGTCTTTCAGCCGCCGGCCGGCCTCCTCCTCGTCGGCCTCGGCCGGCGGCGGCGGGGACGCGAGCGGCGGCGCAGCGCCGCCGCGCAGCAGCCCCGTCGCCCAGGCCAGCGCCACCGCGCCGCCCGCGACCGCGCCGAAGATCGCGGCATCCCCGGTGTACGCGCCCGCCTTGTCCGCCAGGTCTGCGCGCCACGGGGGGCGGCCGGCCACCGTCAGGCGGCGGTCCGGCCTGAGCAGGCGGTCCGGCCTGCCGTGCCTAGCATGCCGTGTACGGTGCCAGCCCTGCAGCACCTGAGCAACGCCCGCCGGTGTGGCGGCCCGCACCCGAGCTGCGCCTCTTCTGAGGCCCGGGAAACCAGCCGAGTGTGCCCCACACAGGGCCTGGGGCATCCCCGCACGCAGTCGTGCGCACCGCCCAGCAGCACATCTGGCTCAACGCCCGACTGCAGCGCCGCGCGGCCGGCGCCGCCGATCGACGCGTACACGGTCGACCACACCGCCATGCCCGCCAGCGTGCCGCTGATGTATGGCGCAAAGCGCAGCGGCGACAGCCCCAGCAGGTAGTTGCTGGCGCTGCGCGGGCCGCCGGGCGGGCGGCTCTGCGTCAGCGAGGCGGCAGGCAGCACGTGTGCTGCAACAGGCACTGGTGCAAATCCCAGCGGCACTGCAATACCATCAAGCATTCATTGAGATGACAGTACAACAGTGCGGGTGGACGGCCAGGCCAACCCCGGTGTGATGGCAAAATAAGCTGCACGTTGATGCAGTGCAAACAGGCACGGTAGCTGTGCAGGCAGACCGACTCTTTCAGCGCGGTAGGATGGGGTGAAGCCAGGCACGTACCTGAAGGGCACGACAGGCGTGAGCCGCAGCAGCGCGACGGCGCCAAACTGCTGCCACCAGCCGCCCGACTCGATGGCGTCAGTCACGCGGCGCAGCTGCGCCGCCGCGCCGCCGCCGCCCCCCTGGCAGCGCGCGTGAGTCTTTTGTGGGCAGTCGTAGAGGGATGGCAATACACCACAAAGCCCAGCGCAGATGTTGCTGGTGCGCACAAACTTGTCAGCAGGGCGGAACAGCCAAACGCAGCAGCACATGTGCGAAGGGACCTGCGTCCACCGCAATGCAGACAGATTATGCAAGTCATACAGTGCTTCAGCTGCTGTAAGGCAGACAGGTTGCCGGCGCGCAGCACCTCGCGCATCTCCGACGAGATGACACGCTCGGCCAGCGGCCGGCCGATGCCGCGCGCCGCGTAGAACGCGGTGCTCGCCGCGACGCTGGTCGCGGCCACGATGAGCGCCGCGCCCTGCGGCATGCAGCAGACCTCACATGTGCCCATCACCGCCACTAAGCTGCCCGGCCAAACCGATGTGCAAGACCAGTTGAGCGGTCCCAGCATAGCATGCTATTGACGACAGAGGCCAAACATATGGGCCTGCAAGTATGGGCCCAAGCGATAGCAGCAGCTGCAGCGGCGCCGGGCGCCTTATAAACACGCTAAACAATTACAGCAGGTAAGGCACATAGCACGCCAGACAGGCCGGGCTCAACAGCGCAGCAGGATACAGGCAGCGACGGGGGCGTGCCAGCTTTGGCCCAAACAGCAGGCCGCTGGCCAGAGTGAGCGGCTGCGTGGGAAACAGAGGGATCAGCTCGGCGCCCGCGACCACTGCAACAAAGAGCAGCGGCCCGTACGGCCCCAGGTCCTGTATGCGCTCCTGCAAAGAGGCACACACCCTGAGACGCCCGTAACAGCACGAGCGGCTCGCAGCAGGGCAGGGTGCGCAGGCGGGGCTGCATGTGGTCTCTGCGCAGCTGCGTGACGGGAGCTTGACTCTCCTTACGTAACACCTCCCAACACTGCGTCCACAGTGGGACAGGTCGCAGGCGTGTTCCTCTCACTAGGCGCCTCCCCAGTGGTTTCATCTAGGACAAGTGCGTGGGTGGAAACAAGAGCCGAGGCTACCCCGCACAGTCGGGGGTTGGCTGCTGCTGCTGCTGGGGCATGTCCATTGCCTTCCCTCACATACAAGGAAGCACAGGCAAGTGGGTATTCCAGCGACCCTGTGTGTTTGCAGCCTGGCTGCGTCTCCTGTCATATATATGGGTTACAGCATAGGTTGGTTGTCCACGGAACGTGTTGCTGTTAAGCTGGGAGGGCGCGCCAGCAGAGACAGCACGGTGGCGGACACGCTCTCAGCGCTCGCGCTGTCGGGCACAAGTAGCGAAAAGGCGCCATACGCCGCAGCCCCAGCCACGACCTGCAGCACGCGCCCGCTCGGGCCCGGTTCATCCGCCGAGCCTGCGAGCACAAGGAGGCGTCGTCAGGCAAGGCTGAGTCCGCAGGGGAGAGACCGCTTGGCAAGCGATTAAGAACATTGCGGATTAGCCAACAACTGAGCGCTGAACAGCACACAGCAAAGCACAACGCTCAACAGTGCAAAGTCTGTGACACTGACCAGCGCTAAATCGCTCTCTTGTGGAACATGGCACCGGAGGTTTGCAGTCTCGCGCAGTGCTGTCCTTTTTGCAACTCGCTGCACTATCCATGGTCCTCTGTGCCAGCTGCGCTGGCTTGCAGCAGTTGCGCGGTGCGGCTCTGAAGGTGTGACGGGCTGTATTCCTCTGCAAACATGCGCATGCCAACGGGTGAGCCAAGCCTGTAGCTTTCATATCGTTTATCAACAACGCTACGCAGCGCACGAGACTGATCAGTGTAGTTGTAGCAAAAGGCTTGGAGGGAAAGAAATTGTCCCAAGCGGTCCCCCCCCATATCCTGCCCCGGCGGGGGACATTAACCTCTGCGCTGTTAGTGCTGCTCCTACGGCCGACCGGGGCCAGGCTCCCAGAAGTAAGGCGCCTTCAGCAGCTAGTTGGCTCAGGTCCTTGACGTCTCAGAGGCGTTGCTACAACGCTACTGCCGGACGTGGGCTACTGCTGAAGTGGGCATGCAGCCGAGGCCTGACGACGCACGCACGCCGCTCATGGGGGGACAGGTACTGTGTGAGCTGTTGCTCTGCGGCTGCATAGCTTGCCAGCTCTGAAATCGGCAGAACTTGCTAAAAGGTTTTTCCTATGGTGCGCAGGCGCCGTCCGCGCCGTCTGCGCCGCCTCTGCATTTGTATGAGGACGCCGTGAAGCCTTCAGCGTCCTCGTATGGCCAGGTGCGTCTTTTGTACACATGCGCACTCACGCGTGTTATGAATGGCTGCTTGCTCGGTGCGGAGTCCCTTTGTAGCTGTATTGTGTCATTCCTCTACATGTTTCCTGCCCTGTGGTTGCGTAGTACGTTGGGAGAGTACGCTAATTGCGCCAAACGCACTTGCTGCTGTGTCAAGATGCAGCTCTCTGCTTAGGGATGCGCACGTGCGTATCAGCGGTGCAGCAACGCGGGCGTGTGCTGTCTGGGGTGTGCTGACTGGCCCTGAAGCTTCCTCAGCTCCCTGAGCACTGTGACTCAGCGTTGCGGGCCCTCTGCCGCAGGAGCAGGCCGGCTACCGCGAGGCGCCGCGCTACCCACCCGGCTGGCAGCCGCACGCGGGTTACAGCGGGCACCCGGGCGCTGCAGCCAGCTCGGGGTACCCGCCCGTGCACTACGCCTACTCCTACGCGCCACCAGCCATATCCGACCAGCGCATGCGTGAGCATGCGCTCCAGCATGTGCGCGAGCACGCGCCTGCGCACGCGCAGCAGGTCGCGGGCCAGCCGCAGCGCGCAGTCGCGAGCTGCCCGTACTGTGGACACACCGGCGCGGTCGTCGCGCGGCGAGAGGTGGGCCTGTGCAACTGGATGTCGGCGTTCTTGATGGCGCTGCTCGGCCTCGTGCCTTTCTGCATCATCCCTTTCTGCTGCACGAGCTGCAAGGACCGGGTGTTCCGCTGCAACAACTGCGGCGCCGTGCTGGGCCGCCAGCGGCCTTGAGCTGCCGGCGCTGGCGGTCGCGCAAGGCGAGCTGCGTCTGACTTCTGCTTTTACTGGGCCTGGGAGGTTGCACGCTTGTGAGAAATCTGCCAGCAGCACAGAAGTTGTCTGAGTGCGACTGCATCGTAAAGGGTTGGACGCATCGCACGCTCAACAATGAGTGAGCAGAAACCTCTGGTGGCGCTGCATATGAAGCAATGCAGGTGCCTGTGCACAGACTCTGTGGTGGCAATGGACTGCGCCCACAGTTTGTGTGAATGCATATAGAGCTCCCAATGTTTTTGGGTTGCTATCAAGCAAGGTACTCCAAATCTGCAGGGATGCGACAGAGGCAGACTGCGTTAGTTTGAACAGATAGAGGTTGCTAGAAGGTCGCTTGCACTGTAGCTGTGTAGTGTAGTGTCGGCATCGCATGGCAGGAAGGAACGCTTGCTTGTGCATGTGTGCTGGCTCAAGAACCCTAATTGTTGTGTCGTAAATGTGCCTCACTTCACCTGCGTTATGAAAGCATGTGGCAGGGCGTTACCTGTCTGACTAGCAAGCATGATCCATGCTGCGCATCCTGCAACAGCCAGCGCTGCAAGAGCAGCACCCTCCAGCTAATATACTACGACACAGTCAACAGCGCCCTGCACGCTGCCGACACGCCCTGCCAACACCACTGTCGTCCAAGACAGCCGCACCTGCACATCTACATTGAGATCACTGCTGGGGACACAACATGCAAAACATGGACTGGTGCTGCAAAGCATTGCCACAGAAGCATGACTAAACCCGCACGGCCGGCTCGGCGCCGGCGTCATCGCAGGTCCACCACGTCGTGCTTGAGCGCCGCGTTGAGGTACACGTGCCCGCAGAGCTCGTACAGCGGCTGCCCGGTCGGCGTGGGCGGGTGCGCGTGGAAACCGCGCTGCGCGCACTTCTGCACCAGCTTCAGCCCGCCCGGCGTGGACAGCCGGAAGAGGCCGCAGCGCTTGCCGGCGTCACGCGGCGCCATCACGATCGCGATCGCCTCGTCCATCTGCGTCTGCGCGCGCCAGGCGAAACGGGCGCTCGCGGCCGCTCCTCGGGCCCGGCAGCGTGGCGGGCTGCCGAGTTTGCCAGTTGCAGCACACCAGTGCGGGCAGAGCGCGCTCGGGAGTGCCAAACACAGGAACCAAGCCCTGCTTGCTTGCAGCGTGCAACTAGCTTGCGCATGCACCAGCGCCTGACAATGACGGAGCAGCATGTGATGCGCGCGCTCTACGAAGCTTGGCGCATGCCGGCATGTCTTTGTATGAGGCTGTGTGCCACCTGCATGCTGCCACCGGTACACCAGAGGCATGCCACACAGCGTACGCGGACAGCATGCGGCCGCGCCCGCGCGGCGCGGCCGGGCGCGCGCCTGGTAGCCGCAGTGCGTGTGCACGTCCACCGAGGACAGAAAGCAGGACTGGCTGGGGTGCGTGTGGATCCAGCCCAGCGGGTACAGCGAGCGCGAGTCCTGCACCTCGAACGTCTCCTCCTCCGCCAGCGCCTGCCGCGCGCGGCACCGCCGCTGAGCGGCCCGCACAGCAGCGCTCGCCGGGCCCGCCGCGCGCAGCTCAAGGTGTGGCCAGGCCGCCCGGAAGTGCGCGCAAGGGTGGAGCAGCCCGGATGCGCGCCCCAGCGCACGTTGCAAAGAGAGGCCGCGGGACAGGGGCGCCCGGGATGCGCAGGTGCGGTGGCGGGGCGCGGCGCTGCGGGCGCGCCTCCACGGTGTCCGACGTGCCCTGCTGCTTCGGGATGATGAGCGTGGTGATGGAGAACACGCCGTTGGCCACATTCAGCGTGCCGCCCAGGATGCCGCAGCTCTCCACGTTGCGCCGCGTGTTGCTGGCCGCGTACCTGCGCGCCGCACCGCCGGTGGGCCCGCCGGGACAGTGGCGCGCCGGCGCAGCACCGCCGCTGACCTCAGCACGCCATGTGCAGCAGGGCCCGCCAGGCCACATGAACCTGCGCCGCGCTTCCCCTGCCTGTCCCCTCAGCGGCTCCGGGGCCCCGCTCCTGGCGCTGGGCGGGCCGAGGCAGACCTCAGGGTGCGGGGCGCATTTGAGCATCACCACCCGCCATCCATCCGAAGAAAAGCCACGCCGCCAGCGCCTGCGGCTCGTTCCTCGCTTGACCCCGTTCCCTCCCCCGCCCAAGCAGAGCCCTGACAGGGGTCAGGGCGCCGCGCCGCGGCGCCCCGGGCGCGCACTGCAGGAACTCCTCCATGAGCGCGACCGACACGTGCACCTCGCCGATGCCCTCCTTGGCCTTGGCGACGCCGCCCGGCGCGTCCGCGCCCAGCGCCGGCAGCGCGGGCTCGCCGTCCGCGTGGCTGCACGTCGCGCCCGGCGCCAGCGGCTCCTCCGGTGCGGGCAGGCTCTGCACCTGCGCGCCGAGGCGGCAGCCGGAGCGTCGCCGCGCGGCTGTTCAAACACCTCATAACCTCTTTGCAGTCTCTTGTCCTGTCTCGAAAGCACACCAAAGCGCTGCCAACGGTGCGCATCGCCCAGCTCGCACGACATAGCCGCCCGCCCGCCGCCCCGTGGCCCGGCGATGCGCCATTCCGGTCGACGGGCCGCACTGCCGGGCTGCCCTACCCTACCCTAGCGCCGCACCTCCACCTCCTGCGGCCCCAGCGCCAGCTCCAGCTGCGGCCGCGGGTGCTCCAGCGCCAGCAGCGCCTCCACGGACGCCGGGCCGCCCGCCGGCCGCGGCTGCTGGCCCGGGTAGCTGTCCATGAGCGAGGCGGCCGGCGGCGGCGGCGCCGCCGCCTGCTGGAACCCCTGCCGTGCGCGATGCGCACCGTTTGACACTCAGCGGCAACGGCGGACGGATGCCAGCACGGTCAAACGGCTCCTGTTTGGCTTCATCCTTACGGCCTTCGTTCTCCAACGCACTCAGAATGTTGTGTTGTCCCATGCGTCCCATGCAGCGCACGAAAATCTCACACCCGGTGTGAGCTGGTGCAGACAGCGGCTGCGACAGACAAGCATGGACGCAGCGCAGGGGCCAGAGCCCGGCCGCAGGCGGGGCGCGCACAAAGTCGATGGGCGGCGCCGGCGAGGCGTCAAAGCGCGGGTACAGCGCGGCGGCCGCCGCCGCCGCGGACCGCCGCGCCGGCGCCGCCGCGGGCATCAGCGCGTGCCGCGACCGCGCGGCCTCGCTTGCGACGGGCAGGCGCAGGCTGGCCGACGCGCCCATCTGCGCACAGCCCACGCACCCTTGCTGCCCCCGCCAGTTTGCAACCGCCAGACAATCAGCATGAGCGAGAGAGCACCGCGGCCTCATGTGCTTTGCAGCCGAGCGCAGCGGGCAGGGTTCAGCTTCCCGCCCCTGGCCTCCATGACCGCAGCCCCTGTAGCGTCCAGAGCACCTTGTCTGGGGGAGCACAGCATCGCCAGGCACGCCCTGCACAGGGCGCCACCTGCAGCCGGCCGAGCAGGTCGTCCACGGGCGGCGCCGCGCTTGCGGCGGCCGCAGACGGCGCGGACGCGGTTGCGCGCAGCTGCCGCGCCGGCGCCGCCGGCGCGGACAGCAGGTCCCAGTCCAGATCGCCGCCGACCGCCGCGCCCGCAAACTCGGGCCCGCCAGGCCCGGGCGGCGGGCCCGCAAAGGCCTCGCCCGGCGGCAGCGGCGGCGCAGACGGCGCAGCCTGCACGCCCCAGTTGGCGATCTCGGGCAGGTTGGAGGTGGTGAGCGGCTGCGCGCCGGGCGCGTGCCGCGGCGGCGACGGCGGCGCGCGCTCCAGCACCATGCGCTGCTTGATGCGCTCCAGCTCCGGCAGGTAGTACGTGTACAGCTTCTGCGCGGCGCACAGCTGGCCGTTTGGCATCCACGCGCGTTCCTCCAGGGGCTCCGGCGCGTGAACAGCCACGAGCCGGCCGCGCTGCTTGCCGCCGGCCGCGCTGAGCGTGCAGGACCAGCGCACCACGCTGGCGCAGCGCGGAAAGTTGCGTCGTGCTGCCGCTTGCCGGCCTGGCGTCCAGTGCGACGCACTCCGTCCCCTCTCCACGCATTGCGTCGCCAACGGCGGCGGGCTTGCTGGGCTGGCGCTGCTGCCAAGCCGCTCACGCTGGTGTGAAGCGCACGCTCGCCCCGCTCGATGGCGGCGCGGACAGCGGGCGGGCAGGGGTGGGGCGCGCACCTCCCGCAGCGCAAGGTACTCTGCCGGGAGCGCGGGCTTCCGGCCGCCCAAGGCGCGCGGGAAGTCCTTGTGGCGCGGGATGGTCTCCACCAGCAGCCTGGGCCCGGGCCGGGCACGTCAGCGGTGCCGGCTTGGTTTTACTATTCGCCACGGCCGCGGGGCCGAGCGAGCTAAACCCATTGGGGAAGCTGCGGGCGCGCACGAGGCAAAGCGCAGCAGCATGGCGGACAGCTGCCACTGGTTGCCCGCGGCCCTGTATGCGTCGGCCTGCGCACGCGCGGCGCGCGGTGTCGCGCAGGTTGTGGCGGAGCGCAGAGCTGGTCAGCGAGTGGCGAGGCCACAGCAAGCCGCTTTGCAGCGGCGCTGGGGTGAGACCTGGCGCAGCAGCAGGTGCGCGGAGCGGTAGTACTTGTCCAGGCTGATGATGTGGTTCACCGCGCGCGGGGGCACGGCCGGCAGCAGCTCCAGCGGCGCGTGCTGCCTGTTGAAGCCGACGGCCGGCATTGTGAGGCCCCAACTTTGCTGCCGCGCTGGCGCGCCCCCACCGTGTGCGCGTACGCTCAGTGCAGGCCCCGCAAACTTATGGGCAGCCGCACGTGGAGACAGTTACCGCGCAGCAAGATTGGGATCCCAACCAGCAACAAAAGGAGCTGACTCTCACAGCACCTCTGCTTCTCCCCTTGAAGCATGCCGCTGCCTATCTTGGCACTCCTCAATGCAGACAGCCGAGCCGGGGAGGAGCGCCATACTATGATAGGTGCAACTCTCGAGTGCCGCTAGCACTAGTGCTTTACACTGGCAAGGAGACAGTGTTTTGGACAAGTAGCAGGCCCATGCGCCTCTGACAGTGGAGAGGGTTGGTTTTTTCCATGGTGACGAGCGCAGAAAAGAAGGCAAGGAAGGCAGAGGAGGGCGCGGAGAAGAGCGCCGAAAAGAGCGCCAAAAAGGCCAAGAAGGACAAGACGCCAAAGAAGGCCGCGGAGAACGGGGCCGAGGAGGAGCCGCTGGTCGTGGACGCTGCAGAGGTGCATTGGCGTTCTGTGTTGTATTATTGTGTTGTGTATGTGCGGTTGGTTGAGAGGCACAGCGGCACTGTGCTGTCGCTCGAGTGCGGGGGCCCGTGCGTGCAGGCGGCGGCCGCCCCGAAGAAGACGCTGCTCATCCCCATAGCCAAGCCGCTCGCGGACGAGAAGCTGGCCAAGAAGGTGCTGAAGCTCGCCAAGAAGGCGACCAAGCGCAAGCAGATTAAGCGCGGCGTCAAGGAGGTGGTCAAGGCCATCAGGAAAAAGTTCAAGGGGTGCGCGCCCGCGCGTGCCGCCGGCGGTCACAGCTTTTGGGACCGCGGGGTGTCCGTGGAGCGCCTGACGGAGGGCTGCGCTTGCAGGATTTGCGTCATTGCCGGGGACATCTCGCCGGTCGACGTCATCACGCACCTGCCCGTGCTGTGCGAGGAGAATGACATCCCGTACATCTATGTGCCTTCCAAGGAGGTGCGCGGCGCGTCAGCGAGCCCAAGCTTGCTCGGGACTACTCTGTGTGTGGGCTTGTGTCTGCCTGCGACCTGCCTTCCCCGCTGTCGCACCGTCCCTACGCCTGCAGAGAGACCAGCCCGTGACTGGACTGCCAGCATCAAGCAACGGTTGTGCAGCATATGCGCACCGTACAACATTCCTCCGGCGGCGGCGCAACACCGTCGACCGCGCTCCGCCTGACGCGCCGCGGCCCGTGCCCGGCAGGAGCTGGGCGCGGCGGGCCTGACCAAGCGGCCGACCAGCTGCATGCTGCTGCTGCCCAAGCCGCCCAAGGGCGGCGAGGAGGGCGAGGAGGCGGCCGCGTTTGCGGAGTCGTTTGCGGACGTGCACAAGCGCGTCACCGCTGTGCAGCCCAGCGTGTTCTGACGCGGCGCACGCGTGGCCGCGCGGCCGGGGAGCCGCCCAGCGTCGCGCCGCTCATGCGGGGCCAATGCATGCTTTATGGCGGGCGCCGCATGCAGGGCGCTGTGCTCCTGTGCGCTGGGGACCGGCGGCGTCATGCGCCGCGCCGCCCGCGCTCAGCCCGGCTGCGGAAGCTGCCCGCATGGCCTGACGGGCTGTGCGCTGGTGGGAGGCGCCCTCCTCCAGGCAGCACACGCACCTCGTGACGCAGCGCCGACAATAAATTGCGCTGTGTCTGAGTCCGTTCTGTGTGTTGCATCTAATTGCAGAGTCTGCATGTGTATCCCTGCATGCACATGGAGTGGTTTTGGGGCATTGCAAGGGTTTCACACAATGATTGATTTGCGTTTCTTAGTGTAAAGCAAGCCCGGAGGCGCAGGCGCGCGTGTGCCGGTGTGAGCGCCCGCAACCTCTGTGAGCGTGACAGGGGTCTGTCCTATGCTGGCATTCCAGAGGTATGCCACACGTTGCATCAGGGGGTTGCTGAGGCCAGACAGAGCTCTGGTCAAAGCGCACAAAGCATGATCTATAAATAGACCGGGGTGGCAGTCATGCACTGCAGGCGCGCCCGAGTCCCCACTGCTTCGAAAGGGCCCTTCAGAGGTGTGGGCCTAGGTTGACTGGAGCGCGATGGCGCCCAAAGCGCAGAAGAAGAGAAAGGACGAAGCGGCGCCCGAGACCGCGCCGGAGTGCGCACCCGCGGCCACTCTGTCCCTATCTGCTGCAAGGGGTTGGGTCGCGAGCTGCGGGCTGCTCGCTCCGGTGTCGCACACTCTGGCCAGGCTATAGCCAGCAGCACGACCAGCCGCGCCACTGCTATCGTATCAGCTGGTCAGCCCACGGAGCTGGGCGCACAAGCGCTGCTGAACTGCCCCTCACCGGCCACAGAGCTTTGCGCTCTCTGTCGCTGAGGGGAGTCCGGCGTTGCCCTGGCTGTCACGCCAGGCGAACACTTAGGCTGGCCCACGGTGCAAGGCTGAGGGGCCAGAGCGAGGGGCGCGCTCAAGCAGCCAAGCCGCTCCAGACGACAGCAGGGAATGCATAGCTGACAACAACACTGCTGGAGGCCGTCCACGAACACCGCAGGTCTAGGCTTGCGCGTTGGGGGCTTGAGCTTGGGCGCCTCTCACAGGAGCTTCCTGGCCAGAGCTAATCACCAGCAGAGGGGCTGTGACCATGACAGAGGGTCAGGCTCCCATGCACGACCCGGCCGTCGCATCAGGAGCCGCCGGGGGTGGAGAGCGTACGGCTGGAAGCGCCGGCAGGCGACGCTGCGGGTC
>JAABUV010006165.1_pt1 | contig 13207 bp, 18 predicted proteins | sample 5559971 | NCBI WGS metagenome assembly JAABUV01 (sample SAMN10711881, study PRJNA513362) | rock metagenome | isolation source: Antarctica rocks | place: Antarctica: Victoria Land, Knobhead nord | collected 2015-12-19
CCACGAATCCAATTTCTCGAGGGAGGACTGAATACACCTGGACTGAAAGGAAAGCCTTTGCAAGGCGTTAGAATGTCGCCACCAACTTCGATTTCACAACTACCCTTACTTCATATGAAAAGCTATCTAAAAGAGAGGCTAGACTATCTTTTACCCATGTTTACAGACGCACTCGAGTAGACTGTCAGGCGAAGAAGTCAAACAGTCAAAAGTTGGGTACCAGAGACCTCCCACTACTAGATTCAAGATTTAGAAGGATGTCAGAATTTATTATACGAGCATCTCGTAGGATGCTTGAACTATACATTTCGCAACTGACAGAGTCTCAACCAAACGTAAACGTGGGTCATGCAGCCAGGACAAATACAGAAGGCTCGAACGGTTGGAACTGGAGGTCGCGGTATCACCTCCTCTTATAATGCCTCAACAACCTTCCTGGGGTCAAAGCCGTTCTTTCCAAGCTCCTTATGCGATCCTTCGATACTGCGGTACACTTGCTCCCCATTCTTGAAAGAATTCGACGCTCCGCATAGGTGGCAGTACAAGGTGCAAGTTACTCTAGGCCGTTTGGGTACATCTCCACAAGTTTTCGCGTCTCAGCAATCAGCCTGTGAGTGGTCAGCAACAGTTCGATGCCTCTGCTTGCTTGTGTATAGCAGATATACTCTTGTCTGGGTTTGGTGTCCGACACGAAAAGTGTGCTTTCGTGCAGGTAACTGAATATTGTCATTAGCAGGCTTCCCCACATTAGCTACCATGCTAATGGGCTGATACCTTCTTAAAGAGTATAAGGCAAGTCTAGCGTCGAGATCTTCCTCGGGAGGCGAAATAGGAAAGTGCGAGTGGTAAGCGTTCATATAATTCCGCCCGAACTTATATCGAGAGATTCTCATCGCTTTGACATCGACTGCATAGCATCGACTATTACGACCATTTCTATACATGGATCTAAGTCTGCTCGATGCTTACATTCGTTATGGCCATAGAAGCCAGCTGCGTCGAAGACCATAGGGTTTTCCGAAGATATATCATTGGATGCTTCAGAAGATCAGTCATTGTATAGCTTAAGATCTGACCAAAACATACCGTTTCCATACCAGAGGTCACCATGCACAAAACTGGGCTTAAGGGAGCGACCGGCAGTCTCCAATGGGCGGAGCAATCGTGGAACGACCTTTTTGAAAAGTGGCTCCATGAGTGCCTTCAACTCTTCACATGGACCACGTGCTTCCATTTCTAGCTCAAAGTCCCGCTTTGTACCATTCATAAAGCACTCCTCCCAAGTATCGGTCCACCGAACATCCTGAGGAATGTTTCCATTGTACGTTGTTACATGAAACCCAAATTTTCCGGTCGGTGATACTGAGTCTCGGTGGAGTTGTGCAAGGCGTGCAGAGAATTGTTCCATCTCGGGCAGTTCATTGTCCATATCGTGGAAATTGCAGAGGAAAAAGTGGAGGTCATGGTTTGATTTGAATGTACCCCAAGCAATCGGTTTTGGGGCAAAGTCCGGGGTCACCGTGTGTAGGACTTTCATCGACTCGTATTCCCCTTGCATTATACCACGCCCTCTGTCTCCAGTAGCAACCTTCAGGAAATATCTGGCGTCTGTGCCGTCAGGGAATTGGAGATGGACAGAGGCTGTGCGAGTCCAGTAACTTGCTCCATGGCCCGATGCATTGATGGTGCAAGCCCTTTGCGCTCCAGGAATCACTACCAATGTCAGTACTCTCCTCAAACCACTGGTTGGCCGATCCAAAACATGGCCCTACCAAGGATAACATTCTCATCGAGGTCTATACTCTCCGTTTGAGGTTCATCCAACGGCTGTTCTTTGAACAAGTCCGTCATTGAGATTGTACGATTGAAATATAATCGATGACACAGATGCAAAGATGGCAAAGATGGGTTGAAATGGGCTTACTATTAGAGTACTCCGTAGCAACCTCTTCTATCTTCAATATCGCGAACGCGCCGTATCCTGCGAATTGGGGGCTAATCTGGGCGCTTAATGATAGGTGGTAAATGGAGTCATTCTATTTCCCTATGTACTCCGTAAGCTCACCCCCACTACTTTATGTTGGTTCCCGGATCCATCACGGCTCGTTAACCTCCTGATTGGTATACTGAGGGCCGATCCTAGCACCATCCATGTATGCGGCTCTCGGTACTCGCTCGAACTTTAGAACAACTTACAGCCTTGCGCAAGCTGGACTCTTCCAATGAATCTCAACACCAAGATGCAAATGCAGATACTGCTATGGTAAGCTCCTTAGTCGAACTTCGAGATGACCTTACTAATTCCTGCCGGCTCCAGTTTTCTCGGCGGCGCAAGTCTAGCAATTCCAGGTTGAGTGTTCTCGAGGAAAGCCTGACCGGCTTGACGGCGATAGAACAACCTCTTGAGACTTCCGACAATCAAATTGGCCCTCTTGGCCTCAACTTATTGTATACGCCGCCTGCGCCTCTTCTCGATTTCATTTTCGTCCACGGTCTTCGTGGTGGCTCTAAGAAGACATGGAGCAAAACAAGTCACCCATACCATTACTGGCCGAAGGAATGGCTTCCCCGCGATCCCGAATTTAAGCATGTCCGCATCCATAGTTTCGGTTACAATTCGGATTGGAACGATCGGAAAGATAGCATCATCAATATACACGATATTGGGAAGTCACTTCTGGGAGAGATGATCAACTCTCCAGAGATCCGGAGAAATGACAAGGTAAGTTGGAGAGACTATCCACTTTCAATGTAGACATAGGCACGACTTGGGCTGAGCACTCTTGGCTTTGTGGCATTAACAGGATGGCTTCCATGCTGTCTTTTTGTGGGCTGACCTTACGTTCGATTAGACACAAATAATATTCATCAGTCATAGTATGGGAGGACTTGTTGTTAAGAAAGTAAGTAACCTTCTTACAAAGCCCACCGCACCATCCTGTCAAACCTCTGGAAGGTCTAGCAATCATTTGTTGGAGCAATGTATGCAGTGGCAGCCGCGACAACCACAAGGCAGAAACCCATATACGTTGCTGAAATATTCTCTTTACCCATCGAAGATTTTATTATCTTCGTGTCATCGTCTTAAAGGGCTGGTAGCCCTTTAATGCTCAACCGTCTTTGTTCAGGTCGTGCTAATCTTTCTATTCTGTCAGGCATGCATTCTCGCTAATCAGGATCCATTGGCGAAATCCCTCGCAGACCGTTTATATGGCATCATTTTCCTCGCCACGCCACACCGGGGTGCAGACTCTGCAACTTTGCTGAACAACTTACTGCGGGCGTCGCTATTACACAGCCAGAAACCTTTCGTAGCAGACCTGGAGCGAAACTCCGGCGCAATTCAATCAATAAATGATGATTTTCGCCATTACTCTAGCACACTTAAGTTGCGATCATTCTATGAAACCATAAAAACGAACATAGGTTTTTCAAATCTTCTCATTGTCGATAAAGACTCCGCGACCTTAGGTTACCCGAATGAGCAGAGCGCGTTGCTCAATGCAACACACCGTGACATCTGCAAATACCAAAGTCCGGCAGATCCGAACTTCATCAGTCTCAGAAATGCGTTGGTGACCATGTCACAAGACGTTGCAAGCAAAGGTTAGATCGAGAATCCATCGAGGATTAAGTGGCTGAGTCCTTCTAGTTATTGCGGTCATGCGTGATCAGCATCGTAGCCAACTTCGAGAGCTTCAAGACTATCTTAGCGTATCAGGGATACCGGAAGATGATCTGACAACTCTCGAAGATGCGTTACTCGAAGGCTCCTGTCAATGGCTGACTTGGAAGAAACAATATCAAGCATGGCGAGACTTTCACCCTGGCAGTCTTCCGTACTACTGGCTCAGTGGACAACCAGCAACAGGTAAATCGGTCTTGGCTGCCCATGTTCTTAGAAATCTGGAAGACATCAACGCAAATTGCTGCTACTACTTCTTTAAGCATAACGATACCGAAAAGTCAAGTCTTAGTGGCTGTCTCAGATCTCTGGCGTACCAAATGGCTGTTATCGACCTTCGCGTCCGGTCCCATCTTATGGCCATGAAAGATGACGAGGTTCGATTGGATAAAGAAAATGACCTTTCGGTGTGGCGTAAAGTCTATCTATACGGAATTTTCGAACTTGTTCTTGATCGGCCTTTCTTCTGGGTTATTGATGCATTGGATGAATGTAGCAGTCAAAGCAACATCATCTCCTTGCTCGGTAAAGCCTACGGGATTTTTCCACTCCGGGTATTCGTGAGTAGCCGAGCTACTCCTGAAATCTCCAGAAACTTTTCTCAGCTAGAGGAGCTAATTTATGCTGATGAATTGACCCCCAATGATACTCGCGGCGACATTGAACTTTATTTACGTGCCAATATGAGAAGTTTAATGTTGAAAAATGAGCCATTCTGTCAGAAGGTAACTGAAACGATTTTGAATAGGTCTTGTGGCTCGTTCCTTTGGGTTGTCCTTGTGTTAGAGGAGCTACGATCTGCGTTTAGTGAAGGCGAGGTCCAACAGGTCCTGGAAGAAGTCCCACCAGGTATGGACGCTCTTTACAAAAGGGCGCTGTTGTTGATGTCTAAGACAAGTCGTGGGAAGCACCTCGTTAAGGCCGTCTTGCTATGGATAGTGTGTGCTATTCGCCCACTTACCTTGAAGGAATTGGAGCATGCGATACTGCTCGACACTGGCGAGAGCGTACTTTCTTTGGACAAGTTCATCTTGTCTACCTGCGGGCAACTCGTACATGTAGACAAGAATGGTCGGGTCTCGCTGATTCATGAGACTGTGCGCGCGTTTCTCCTGAAGGATGACCTACAGTCCGAGTTTGCTGTCGAGAAATTCGAGGCTCATGGTCAGATCGCCGAGGTTTGCCTGCGATATCTCAATAACGATGAAATGAAGCCTCCTCGAAGCCAGAAACTAATGCAAATTCACCGGGCCAAGGCAGCAAAAAGGTCTCCTATTACGCAATATGCCTGTATGTACTTCAGTCAACACCTTCGACGATCCCACTCAGAGAACTCGCAGCTATTAATTAGCCTCGTCAAATTTCTGGAAGGAAATGTTTGCTCTTGGATTGAGCTAATGGCAAGTACTGGAAACCTTCACCAGCTGATACGAACAGCCAAGGACTTGAAAGGCTTCCTCCAAGCTAGAGCAAAGTATCATTCCCCAATCAGTAAAGAAGTGCAACGTGTTAGCAGTTGGGAAGCAGACCTTGTTCGGTTAGTAGCGCAATTTGGAGGTGGTCTTTTAGCAGTTCCATCCGCGATATTCTGGCTGATACCCCCGTTCTGCCCTCCGACATCAGCCATCGGGTCACAGTTCGCGTCGCTACCTCATGGCATCACTGTGGAAGGTCTTGCATCAAGCGCATGGAGTGATCGATCATGCTGCATTCACTATCATGGAAAACAAACAAGGGCAATAGCCTGCACTGATACTGCGTTCGTAGTTGGCCTATCTGATAAATCGATAAGGCATTATTCGTATTCTACCTACCAGCAGTTACAACAACTGAGTGTGATGCAGCCAACAAAACTTTTGGCTTTGAGCAATTCTGGAAAGTTGATGGCAGCCAGCAGTGTTCACTACGTGATGATGTTTGAATTAGAAACAGGGCAGCGGTTGTGGCAAACCCGGTCACCACAGGAATGCCTTACGCTCTCGTTTGCAAATCAAGACAAGTCCCTGCAGATCCTGACAAAAGGGGGTATTCTATCGTTTATCTCGGCCACCGATGGGTCGACGTTGTCGTATATTTCATTGGAAGAAACAACTAATAAAACAGACCACGCTGGCTTCCGTCGCATATTTACGTGCGCCACTTTCTCCTTTGAACTTAGTATGATCGCTGCTGTGCAGAGGGGAGGATCAATTGGCCTTTATGACATGGAAGAAGGCAGCTTTGTTGGCCTATGCAAGAGAGATGCCGAAACTGAGCTTGAGAGCACAGATTTCGCACTCTCATGGGTTTCTGACTTCTTATTTAATCCGAACCCAGCAATTAGCTTACTGGCTGCGCTTTACCATGATGGAAATTTGGTACTATTCGATCCGTGCCAGCTAGCGGTTGTAGCACAGGTCGAGACAGATGCTCAAGTGCTGACCTGCAGTCATGATGGCCGCATCCTGGCTACAGGCGATGCCGTTGGTACCATACAGGTTCTGGAGTTCGAGTCCCTTAATCTGATCTATAAGGTCATTGCCTCCGATGACCCGATCAGGTCCCTAGTATTCAGCAGAGATAATCTTCGGTTTATAGACATTCGTGGAAGTCAGTGTAACCTTTGGTAGGTACATCGTTTTTCATTTCCATTTTGGTATACCTTCAACTGTGCGTGAAGATAGCGTAATACTGCCACAAAGTCTAACGTTGTCTAGGGAGCCACCTATTCTAGTTCACTCAGACACCTACGACGACGATAGCGTTTCTGATACTATAGCCGTCGAACCAACCATAGTAGGACTTTCCTGTACTCATCATATAGCTGCAATTACTGCGCTCGCATGCTACACGAATGATGAATTAGTCTTTTGTGGTAAGGATAACGGGGATATCACGCTTTATTCCACTGCCACCGGCATGGAAGTGCAAATCATGTACCAACATGCGAAGGGAACCGCCATTAAGCTTATTGAATACGGCACCCAGTCCAACGTGTTGGCGAGCGCAGACGCATCTAGCAGGGTGATGGTTTGGAAAGTAGCCAGAACTGGTAAAGCATGGGTAGCCAAAGGTCCGTTGCTAGATGCACGTATACCCGATTACGCCATCAATCAACTTCTGTTCGACGCAAATAACAATTGGCTTTTGATCTCGACTCTGATATCTGACATAATCTATAACGTTAATTCGGGGATTAAAAAAGCAGTAAGTATGGAGAAAAAAGTTTCACGAAGATGGATAAACCATCATAATGATCCGAGAAAAGTGATCTGCGTCACTGCAGAGGCGGCATACGTTCGCAGTTGGGAGCATCTCTCCGATCCTAATTCTGCTGAGACGAAACTTGTATTAAACACAAATGGGCCTATCCTCGTAAAAGATGTTGCTATTCATCTGAACGGCTGCATCCTATCCATCGAGCTTTCGGGGTCTTCAAGTCAGCAATCAACTTTCAAAATTTTGCTTCTATCGGCGTCGTCATTTGATAAATCATTCGCCAACACCATAGAGCCGGTGCAGCGAATACTAAGTATATCTCAGAAAATGAGACACGTCATCGGAAGTCATGGCAAGAAATTTTTGTTTCTCGACCCAGGGATGTGGGTCTGTAGCCTGGATCTGGAGACATTTGAGAGTGAATATTCTCGGCACTGTTTCATCCCCAATGAATGGTTGAGCACAAACTGGGATCTCATGATGAAGGTCAACCAGAAGGGAGATTTAATCTACGTGAAAGGCCATGAATTAGCAATCATCAAACGCGCGCTTGACAACAAAGTGGGCGTTTCCATGAACACAGGTTGATATGTTCAGCATATCGATTCCTATCTACCGTATGTGCCATTGAGGCGGTAGACTAGGGAATTGAGTCCGTAATCGACGGCCCCTCTAAGAGATCATAGGCCTAACTATCTGACCCTCTTAGATCTGCTCGACTTTTGGAATAAGAGACGCCCGTGTTATGGGCTAGATGAGTTTCGAGATTGTCGAAATTTCGGAAAGGGGGGTGACCTCTTAAGCTGAATGCTAAAGCAGTATTTGTTGTTAACGCGATCACGTCTCAATTGATGAAAAGAGGAACAAAGCTAACAAACACATTCCGGTGGTCGTGCTGTACATCGTTCACTTCTGAATTCAGTGATATTTCGCCCAGTACCGCGAAAGAACATTGGATTTTTTCGCATTACAAGGCTTTGAAAAGACGTTCCGAGGACATTATCGCTCTATAAGCCTGAGATTGGTATTACGGCTACTCAGAAGTATCAGTATTGAGCGGCTTAGCTTCTCGAGCTATTGCAGCATGAGCTTCCCCTCAGCCTCGCTATTCGAAGTGCAGTTCCCAGAATTTGGTCTGATTGCGATACGCTATGAAGTTGATCTACTCGTGATGTCCAGCCTAATATATCATCCTTCAATATTACCTGCTGGCGTTAAGCGAATGCCGGTATTGGACTATCGCATGCACGTGTCATGGCGCAAATTTGCCACATCTTCGAATGCAGCCGACATGCGCTCTGGTCAAACCGAATTCGATCAAGCTTCCCACCTTTTCCCACCGAATAAATCCGGTTCCCAGCCCGAAGCCACAAATGCCTCCAATGATTATAGATGCTGAGTATATACTTGTTATGAGTACCAGGTAGGCATATACTTGCAATAGCCTATTCTTCAGCTCCTAGCAGAATATCCAAGCGATTTCTCAGATGCCAATTCACGTGAGATCTCCCTGATTTAAGAACCCTTCTTCGACATGAACCGGGCGAAGTTACCCTACCATTGAAGCTTTCCCCACAATCTGACGATGTCAGCGAACGGAGGAGGTCCCTCTCACCCCTCGAAATCATCGCCCAAACATGTCCGCGTTAGCGACCAAAACCCCACTACAGCCTCCTGGTGAAGCCTTCGGTAAAGGTTCTTCTGGTTCTGAACTTAATGGCGCTATCTTATTTACAATGGTCGTTATCCGGAGTCGTTCGGAGATGACTGCTTTGACTACTGAGATCAACCGCGAGTGCGCCAGGACCAGATGCCCTTGAGAAATGCATATAAACCCCACCTCGCAGCTTCTTCTCCTCTTCTCTTGGGTATTCGATTAAGTCTTCATCCTCAAACAATAGCAACCATACTAAATCTTCAGTACGGAACACTGAGCACATTTTTCCACGTTCACCTATTCCAAAATCAAAACTTCACCCACACTCAGAATGCACTTCGCCATCATGATTGTCGGCCTCTTTGGCCTCACCCTTACCGCAGCACTTCCAGCAATAGTGCCAAACGCACAGCAGCTCCACACACATGCATATAGGAATGTACACAGCAGCAAATTCGCAGCACTGAAACAGCTGATGCCAATGCCGTTGCCGTCTTCTCCTTTGGAGAAGCAGTGTCAAAATGAGAAGACACCCTCACATGCCATTGTCCTGGACCAAAAGGCTGTCAGCAAATGCTCACATCTCATCTGATAGATTCAATCAGGTGGCCTACTGCGACAGCGATTGCATCGCTAACGAGCTAGCGGCTTCAATTGCTGGCCTCTCGATGTAAAATGAATGCTTGAGCTGTGAGTGGGAAGTTCGTTCTTCGATTGAATGGGAAAAAATCTCGAGAATGTAATGGTTGACGACCGGCGGTTGGATGGGATGTTAGAAAGATACTTTGCAGTCTAAGGTAGCATGACAGCACATTGAATGCTCTCATAGTGCTAGACCGTTGAGCCTCAAGTCAACCCAAGCTTTCGGTTTAGGCTGCAACCGCTTGACTTTTTTCTTTTGCCGCTGCAAGATCGAACCACTGACCTCATCATATAGTCAGCGCAATTCTTTCGAATCGAGATTGAAGGGCTTAAGAGCCAGCAGATCCTCGTTTGAAACGAGTCTGGTGAACGAATCTACAATCTCGGTCCTGAGCTCAATTATAATCGCACAAAGAACTAGATTTTTGTTTCCACGAGTGAAATCAAGAACAGATTTGATAGCTAGAGGTTTGACATGTCGAGTTTGACAGAGAACCTTGATGTAGCAATCACCACTTCATTGCTGCTTGATGTTAGCAAATGTAGATGATCTCTGCTGCTTGAACTGACCCAAGTAATTTTATCCTCCCACACAAGCGCCTTCAAGAGAGTCTCTATAGCCAACATATCAAATACCTTATGTGATCTCGTTCCTCAATACCTGGTTAGCAAACTGTTGTCGACGTTGTTCATGGCTTACAACTCCTTAATATTCGAGCTTTACGGTCTGACAAATCCTCAATCGTACGTATTCTGCGTGTGTTGCGCGGCTGCGCGTATCCGTCGTATTACAAGCAACGTCATGTAGCATAAACACCTCGTATCTCCTGCAATGCAACCCTACGGAATCGATAATCCTAACCTTAAATCTACACGAATTCATGTTTAGAAGTCCAGAAGTGAATTTAATGGGTATAAAGACGTCCCCATCTCTAGAGTATTCTGTTGGGTCTCCTCAGTCCAAAATACCTTTCATTCTGAGTTATAGGATCAAAAATATTCAACCTTTCCAAATCTGTGCTTGACTTCTCGCCAACCATGAAGCTCCTGTTTTGCACGCTCTTCCTAACCATCATCTCCGCCATTACCGCAACTCCCCTTGTACCAAGCGTCCAACGCTCCTTCAAACTCAAATCCCACGTCCTTACGCCCCCAAATCCCTCCTTCGAGACCCTCTACCTAGAGCCCTACCACATCTACCCTGCCTTTAATTACGCCGTCTTCGCCCCCAAGACCGCCGCTAACCCCGGTATGGTCGGCCACCTAAACGGCACGGCCGACGACTTCACATATGACAACGCAGATCTAATTTTCGGGTTTGGCGGGAGCTTCCCTTACGGCTTTGTGATCGATCAGATCAATACGACTTACAATCCTATTGAGGTTAACGCGGGCGGTGGGACAAAGGGTATCTTTATTGATCAAGGGGTGATCAAGTATCACAACCCGATATCGGGGGGCTTTTACGGTCAGTCGATCTACACTATTTGATGTAAGACGTGTACAATAGAGGCTAATTCGATGATATTCAGCTTGCAACAACACGCTAGTTTACGGGCCAGCGGTACAGGTGTTCTACAAGCCTAAGTTCATTACTACACCGGCAAATTGCTCGGATGTGGAGTTGGTGGTTGAGTATGTATGAACTGTAGGAGGACATTCTGTATTATAAGGTATTGGAGGCTTGATCGAGCGATTTAGCAGACGGACATGTAATAAAGCCTACATCTACGGTATGTGATACATTGCGTCCCTGAGCCTTGACCTTTGATTGATATTCTTCGTGCGGCTTGATCGACTTTCCGGCTTGTGTAAGTCAATGTAGTACTAACAACTTCTGCTACTTGGACCGAGCGCCTCCCCTCCCTTTCCCCCTCCTATGTGCAGAAAAGTCGCTGGTCACAAACCACTATCATCGGCGTTGTGACGAAGAAACTGATCCACACAAGCCGTCTTGCATTACAAAGCTCACAACAAGACCTCTAGTCTATCTTATACACTATAATAAGATAATTGCGGTAAGAGAATTGTGTTTAGGGTTATTCATACTATCGACGTAAGAGATTCACTTCAAGGCAAGCAGTCTTGTAACCATTACAGCCTCAATTATTTAATTTCTGACCCTGAAGACGTAACAAGGGCTTCGACCAACTCGACATACATCTTCGCCGCTCGCTGTGTCTCTTCTCTCGTCAGTGTCTTGTCTTCCGTCAATGCCTTGAGATTGTACAGCAAGCTAAACATGTACGAGGCCGGTCCGGCCTTGAAAATCTTCAGCATGACCGCGTACTTGAGACTCATCTCACCTTACTAAATTTCATGACGATTCAGAGCATGGAGTTTTGCTGGTTTGAAATACGATCGAACGGCTGAAAGCAAAGTGAGAACTTCTTGACTCATAGATTCTGATCGTTCCTGACGGTGACATGGATCTTCTTTATGCGTACTATGTCAATCTGTGTGAAGTCTCGGAATCCGAATTGAGTTTCGACAAGGAGATCCTTGACCTTGATCATGGGTGATAACTGGTTGCAGAACGGAAGAAAGTTGGCACAATTACCAATTTTTTTTTTTTTTTTTTTTTTTTTCTTACTCGATTCAACACCCATTATGGGCCTATGCGAGATTCTATATATTGTAGCGGGCGCTGCGCTAGCGTAGCGCCCTTTCCGTATCTACTACCGCTTTTCCCTGCGCCCTATACTGTAACTGTTCCCAATGCGAGAACTCTATGGGCTTGTTCCTTCCCTACTCCCCCTCTCTTCCATCTGGCTCTCCGGTGGCGCCACAGCCTGAAATTGGTTCAGTATGCTTGTCGAGAGTACCATTCGGATGGCCGCTGTCGCCGCGCTCATGGTTCCTAGGAGCTTTCTCAAGTCCGTGGTGTTCTCTCCGCGTTGCATCGCCTTTCGTTCTACCTTCCATTTAGGACATGTTAATAGAACGTGCTTGACCGACATTCGACCTCTGCCGCACTCGCACGCCGCCGTAGCGACACCGGGTACTCGCCTCTCATGTAGAAATTGATTGAAGCCAATTTTCCCCGTGCGTAGCTGCGTCAGTAATGCGCTGTGAGGCTTCGCACGGCCCTTGTGCAGCCGCAGGTGCCGATGTGTCACCTCTGGTGCCAGATACCGAAAATGAGCTGCGTTGGATCCCTCTTTCCAGGCTACCCTTCATGTTTGTCTGGCCTGTTCCTGTATGAGCGCCAGCCTCGCCGCCACTTCAGTGCGCTGGCGCTCAGCCAGCGGTAGAGGCAAATCGTGTGCGCCGTCAGCCACCTTGTCCGCCGCTTCATTTCCGAGTACTCCTGCATGTTCCGCCACCCAATGTAGCTCCAGCGTGGCTCCTCGAGACCGAATGCTCTCATGCGCGGCCTGAACTCGTTGCAGACGTGTCTGGTCTTTTGTTGATATCATAGCTTCCACTGTTTTCAGAGAAGCCTGACTATCACTGTATACTTTGTATATCTTTCCATGACACTCTTGATCCGCTGCCACAATTACCAATGATAAGATGTGTATTATCAATTGCCACGTTCCGCTCTTGATGAGATTGTCGTACAAGACGTGGTTCGAATTGCCTCTAAGATGGGAAAGCCGAAGCGTGTATGCGGTCTGAAAGATAATAGGCACAGTGTCACCATAATTCCGGGCCATCCCTTGAGTTTAGCGGGGATCGGCTATGGCACGGTCGAAAACTAACTAGTACCCACTCGAGAGTATTACATTCTGACAATAGGTCTATACAATACCGTGCAAAGAGTAAGAACGCAAAAGATCCCTTGAATAAGATAACGTTGTAGTAGTAGACAACCCTGGATCTTTCTCATGCTCTTGTTTCCTTCTTCTCTGACGCATCTGTCACCTGCTCATTGTCCTTGGACACGTGTTTCAAGTTGAACCAACGCATTCCAAAAGTTGTAAGTACGGACACACAAATGGTTACTGTGGCACAGATCATCGTTCCTGATATTGCAGCGCTGTATGCTTCTCGTAAGCCCGTCAGGGTTGAAGGTGAGGATG
>JAABUV010006168.1_pt1 | contig 13201 bp, 14 predicted proteins | sample 5559971 | NCBI WGS metagenome assembly JAABUV01 (sample SAMN10711881, study PRJNA513362) | rock metagenome | isolation source: Antarctica rocks | place: Antarctica: Victoria Land, Knobhead nord | collected 2015-12-19
CCTCGATGGCCTTGGTCAGCGGGGCGATGCCGGTCAGTTCCTCGATGAGCGCAGCAATGTCACCGGGGGTGCCCTCGGCGAGGCGCGGGAGCTGTGACTGCCCGATGTACTGCATGCTGCGGAACATTTTCCCGGTCAGCCCGGTGAGCTCGGTCATCTTCGCGGTCAGCTTGGACGGGGTCACCTGGGTGACTTCGGTGCCGTCGAGGAACAGCTTCGCCCACGCCGACTCGCTGACCGTGCCGTCCTTGGCGACCTTGCGGGTCAGGCCCCGCACCGAGCGGACCTCGACTCCACCGATGGTTTGGGTGACCTCCGCCCGGCACACCGCACCATCCGCCCCCAGGCGACGCAACTCGCCTTGGGCGACCCCCGGCGGTGGGGTGCCCCAGTTCACAAACGGGATGATTTCCAGCGCGGTGGACTTCCCCGTTCCTACCCGCCCGACGAGGGCGGTGATACCGGTGGTGTCGAAGTCGACGACGACGTGCTCGATGGACCGGATGTTGCGGACTTCGACGCGGCTGACGGTGAGTGACATGGGGGTACCTCTCGCGGGTGCTCGCACAGGGTGGGGATGGACCGGGTCGGGTCGGTCTCACATGGCGGCCCATCCGAAGAACAACCAGCCCTTGCGGGCGGCGGACGCGGGGACCGGCAGGGCCACGGCGACGCGGCAGGTGATCTTGGTGGAGACAACGGTGCGCACCACCCGGACCAGGTCGGCGTCGCCGTGCTCACGGGAGGTCACCGCGCGCACCCCGTAGGTGTGTGTTTGCGCGGAGGTCTCGGCCTTGGCGATGGCCAGCGCCTGGGCGCGGGCGGCGGCCTGGGTGGCGAACCCCTGTTCGAGCACCCGCCCGTCGCACAGCACGGTGTAGGTGGTGACCGCTGCGCCGTCGGTGGCCGCGGCCACGATCTTGGTCTTGACGACCGGCAGCGGCAGGTCCGAACCCACCGCGGTGTACCCGGTGTTCCAGTTCCAGTGAATATCGCCCGCCACTTCACCATCGGTGAGGGTGGCCTCCACCGCGGTGCGCAGCGACTCGTAGTCGATGGGGCCACCGACGGTGACCTTCACGGTGCGGGTGCAGGTCTTGGCCTCCCCCCGGCCAACAAGGGGGATGGCGCCGCACGCCTCTCCCTTGGTGAACTCGTCCAGGTGCGCACCGGCGAGCCTGAACGCGGCGAGTTCGCTCATCGGGGTGTCCACGAGCAGTCGGACACCGTTGGTGGTGGCGATGGTGCCGTTGTACGGGTCGTCGCCGTACTCCCGGGTCGCCTGCTCGCACAGTTCGCGGTAAGCGTCGGCCATCGTTGAGTCGCCGTAGTAGACGTTCTCGAAGTTTGTTGATCCCATGCCGAAGATGTGTCCGGCGGATGCGGTGTCACCCGTGTCCACCGCGTGCTTCGTCGCGCTCCGCGGTGAGCTCGACGATCTGTTCTCGTGCCTGCGCCAGCAGCTCGGCCGGTTCCTTGCCTGCCGACCGGCGGGCGGTGACGACGAAGCACTGCCCGGTGTCATCGTCGTGAACCTTGAACTCGAGAAAGTTCTCCGCAGCAGGCTCATCCTCGAACGCGGCCCGCGCGGCCGCCGCCAACGTCACCGCAATGTATCGGGGCGCCTCGGTGCGAAAGGACCCGTCAGGTGCGAACCCGAGCACCATGGCCTCGGTCTCCTCCTGCAGGTACGTCTTGGCCGCACGGATCTTCGCCGCCGACGTCTTGGTCCGGCAGCGGGAGTCGTGCGGGAAACGGAACACCAGCTCGTCGCTGCCACCGGTGGTGTCGATCACGGCGTCGGGGTACAGCGCGCCGACCGCGCTGGTCACCGAGGCCGCCACGTCCAGCGGCAGGGGCAGGGCGATGCGCAGGGTGGTCGGTCCGACCTCGACGCCTGACTGGGTGTTGGTGGTCATGAGGATCCTTTGCTTCGGGATAGGGAACGGATGGTGAGTTGGTTCCCGGAAGTTGCGGCGCCGCTCGCCGGGACATGACGGTCACGACGCACGGACTTTCCACACCATCCCAAGGTCGTCCATCTCCGCGACCCTCGCCGCCGAGAGCCGCCCGACCTTGTAGTCCTGCCGGCGGTGGTGCAGCCACCGTCCGAGCGGGAACCCCTCATCGCTGGCATAACTCTGGGGCACCACGGCGTGGCCCTCCCGGGTCACGAACACCCGCAGGTAGCCCAGCCCAGCTCGGTAACCGGCGTCGTGGGCGTCCCACACCATCCCCAGTCCGGTCAGCTCGGCGACCCTCACCGCCGAAAGGGCGCCTACCCTGCGCTCATACCGGCGTCTGACCACCCACTCCCCGAGATTGAATCCGCCGTCGGTGACGTAGTGGTTGGACACGCTGGTGTGACCTGTCGCTGCCGTGTAGTCGCGGAGATGGTCCACCCCGATCCGGTAGTTGGCAGCGTGGGAGGAACCCCACACCATCCCGAGCGCGCTCAGTTCGGCGATCCTCGCCGTCGAGAGCCGTCCGACCCTGCGATCCTGTCGGCGGCTGTTCACCCAGTATCCGAGCCGGAATCCGTCCTCGGTTACGCAACTCCGGGGCACGTTGGCGTGGCCCTCCCGGGCGATGTAGGCCCGGAGGTGGGCCATCCCGATCCGGTAGCCGTCATCGCGGGAGGAGCCCCACACCATCCCGAGCGCGTCCAGCTCGGCGATCATCACCGCGGTGAGCCTGCCCGCCTGGCGATCCTGCCGGCGGTGGCCCACCCAGTATCCGAGGTTGAATCCGTCGTCGGTCACGAACCCGTTCGGCACAGTGGCGTGCCCCTCCCGTGCGACGTAGGACCGGAGGTGAACCACCCCCCGTGTGGTGCCTACGAAACCGACCACCACGTCGGCCGCCGCCGGCACCCGGTGGTGGGTTTGGGGGCGGGGTGAGGCCGCCGCGGGTCGAGGTGCCGGGTGACCGGTCGCCGAGGCGTGGACCGTAGTGGTCATGGTGATTCCTTTACTTCGGGGTGGGGAACGGGGTGCTCACCGCAACGCGGCGATCTTCCAATCACTGGTCGAGGTGGTGAGCCAACTGACGTCCCACCACTGGTGGCCGAACACGATGGCGAAGGCCATCCACGCGATCACCGGCACCAGCAACCACGCGAAGCCGTGCTCGCGGGCGGAGTCGGTGCGGCCCAGCAGCGGCACCCGGACGACGAACTTCTTCACCAGCGGGTACAGGATCGGCACGCCCTCGACGGTCAGGATGTCCCCGACAATGTGCCCGAGGACCCCGAAACCGGCCGCAAAGGGGACAAACCACCAGTCGGGGATGAACTCGTAAACAGCGGCCGTCGCGGCTCCGGCTTCGAGCGCGTAGACCATCTCACCCCGCCCGGAACGGTGGTGTGGGGCGAGGCGCAGGATCATCGCGAACAGGTAGAAGCCGACGAACACGACCGGGATCAGCGCCGGGCGCCCGAACTGAGTTGCCGCCACCGTGACGAGCCCGACCACGAGCAGCGCCATCCAGATGGTGTGCGTGCCCTTGCGGTGCCCGCCGGAGAGGCTGTGCACGACCTGGGAGATGGCCTTGGTGACCGGTCCGAGCGTGCGGGCCAGGGTGGCTTGGGGGTGGTCGAGGTCGGGCAGCACCCCGTAGCCGCCGACGAGGGCGGCGAAGGCGAACAGGGTCGCCACGGGCATGGGGCGGTCGATGAAGTGTCCGGCCAACGGCGCGGCGCACGCCAAACCGATAGCGGTGGAACTCAATACGTGGGTTCGGCCCATACACACGGTGTCTCCAAAGGGTTGTCTCGCGTCGTGCTGATGACCCCTATGTGTGCGGCCGCGGACCGGTCACCCGCTGCCGAACCGGCTTTCGGCGCGAGCAGCAACTGTGGTTTCGGGGTGCAGCTTCCCGATCGCGGCGGTCACCGACGCCACCACGTCCAACGGCAGGGGCAGGGCGATGCGCAGGGTGGTCGGCCCCACCGCAACCGCTGACCGGGGAGGGTGCGCCGAGTGACAGGTCAGGATCTAGCGAACCCCATCGACCGTGTCGCACCCCGCCTGCAGCGCCGCCGCGACGTCGGCGGGCAACCCGTGCGGCACGGTCTGCTGGTCGATCCAGTCGGTGAGTGCGCGCAGGTGCTGACGCTCGAACGCCACGTTGTCGGTGCGGCCCAGGGCGGCGCGGAGGCGGTCGCCGGCCCCGGAACCGAGCCGTGGGTCATCGGGTAGCTCGTCCAGCACCGCCCGCAGGTCGGCCGCGTCCACCGTCACCGCCCGCGATCCAGGGTCGGTGTCCTCCCTGGTTGCCTTATCGGGGAACTGCATGGCTCCTCCTGCCGGTCGGTGCATTCGGCTACGGATATACCGTTGACATGTACGGCCCACCCGCGGTTACTCCGATGATTCCCGTTCCGCGGTGGTGTCCTCGACCACGATGGATTCGGTGATCGTGGTGGCCCCAGCCAACGCCGCCGCCCGCATCTCCGATGGCAGGTTCAGCGCCGCAGCCAACCGGTCACCGCGCTGTTTCAGCTCGCCCGCGAAGTTCGTCCGCCGAACCCCCAGACCGGGGGCATTCGAACCGGACCGGACCGGTTTGGGGGCAGCGATGGGGACCGGTGGGAAATGCAGCCCCCACCAGATCGCCTCCGACGCCAGGTTGCGGAAACGGGAATCCATCGACCGCACCCCCGCCCGTTGCGCCGGGGTGGCGTTGCGGATCCGTTGGCGCACGATCGCCCCGCCATCACCGGTCAGCTGTGCGGTCTCGTCGTCCACCAACGCCACCCCGGCCACGTTCGCTTCGATGATCGAGGCGATGTCATCCACCGAACGGGAGCTGGCGTCGATGACGGGCAGGTCGAACTGTGGGCGCTGCCAACACACCTGCGGCTCGTACGTCACGCCCGAGGAATCCACGACGATTTTCAGCCAGCCCCGCGAGCAGGCCTCGTCGGAGAACCCGCGGCGCACCGTCGACCCGGTGTAGGCGACCCACCCGGTGCCGGACTCGCGGCCGGTGACCCCGCCCATGGTGTGGAAATCGGAGATCGGGTGCGCGTCAAAGCCCCGGCTGAACCAGTCCACCGGGATGGTGCGCGGCTCACCGTGCGCGTCCACCACCCGGTACAACTTCTCCTCCAACACGGTGATGCCGTGCGCGATGAGCAGGTTGACCATGCCCGGCACAGGACGGGGGTCGATGACGATGCCCTGGTCGGCCAGTGCCGGGTCCAGCCCGTAGTGGCTGACGATGTGCAACGCAATCCCGTCGGCCGGGTGGTGAATCTCGTAGAAGCCGGGGTGCGGGCCCACCCCCTGCCCGGCGCGGTTCGTGGTGGGGTACACCGCCCGGAAGCCGAGCTCGGGGCGGTGCATGACCGCTGAGGCCGCCAGGTCCAGGCCGATGCTGGCGTCGTGGTTGCCGGTGTTGCCGAAACGGGGGATGCCCGCAGCGGCCAGCAGGTCATCGGTGCGCAGCGCAGCGTCGATGTCGCGGGCCATCGGGCGGGCCCAGTGGAACAGGTCGCCCCCGTCGACGACGACGTCCACCTCGGCGTCCAGCATGGACTGGGCACCCAGCGCGTGGGCGATGTGGCCGTCGGTGACCCGCATCCCCCACCCGGTGGTGCGGGAACGTCGGTAGCCGGCGGCGTCGTAACCGAGGTGCTGGCAGCCACGCACCCCGATGGTGAAGGCGCTCACTGGTGCGGACCGAGAGCCATGGTTGCGGCAGCCAGCGCCAGGGTGGCGTGGACCTGGGCCTCGGCCAGATCGCGCATCGAATCCTTGAGGTCCGTGCTCCATTCACGCGACTCGGACTCGTGGGTGAGGCATTCCTTCGCGGCTGCGTACTGTTCACGGGCGGCGACTGCGTTTTCACGTGTACTCATACCCACCATGTGTGCGGCCACCCCGGCATCGACCGTCTTCGTGCACCCCACCACTGCAGCGGTATCGGGCAAACCCGATATATGTTGAGCGCGCCCACCCAGCAACGAGGAGCGCGGCCGTGCAGACACACCCAAAAATCACCCACACCGCGGCGCGCTCCCGACGAACGGGACGCCTACGCGCCGCCCTCGTCACCGCGGCACTGCTCGCCGGGGGACTCACCCTCGGCGCCGGGCCGGCGGCGGCATTCAACGGCACCCAGGACAGGGTGAACACCGGCACTGTCGCCGCCAATCAGCGAGGCACGACAGTCGGTATCGCATACATCGACCGGGTGACCGGGGAATACCGGGACAACGGCCCCGCCGCGCACACCGGAACGGGTTCGGCCTCCATCGTCAAACTGTTCATCGCCGACGACATCCTGTACCGCAACGCGCTGAACCCCAACGACCAAGGCCAGTTCGACCTGATGCTGCGGTCCTCCGACGACAACGCCGCCAACCACTTCTGGACCATCGGCGGCGGCCCGGACATCGTCCGGCGCGTCGCCGATCGGTACGGCCTGCGCGAGGTCGCCCCACCGATCAACCCCGGCTTCTGGGGTCTGACCACGATCACCGCCTCCAACATCGCCGCCTACTACAACGGGATGCTCGGCGGCTGCTGTGGGCTGCCCGGCTGGGCACAGAACACGATCGTCAACGACCTGCGGCAGTCCACCACCTACGGCACCGACGGGTACTACCAGCGGTTCGGAATCCCCACCGGCCTGCCCGACGAGCGCACCCTCGGAGTCAAACAGGGCTGGATGGACGTCAACGGCCAGCGCTACAACCACACCACCGGCATCATCGGCAACGACAACCGCTACATCCTGGTCGAACTCGGCCAGGAGAACCGCACCAACGGCGACTCGAACCACACCACGCAATCGTTGAGCACCTCCGTCGGTGCGATGTACCCGGAGCGCATCATTCCCCGCGTCCAGGGGGCCATCGCCGACGACTGGTACGCCCTCGGCGGAATGAACAGTCCGGTGGGGCTCCCGCTGGGCAACGAGAACCCCATCTTCGACCACTCCGGGGTGTTCACCCTGTTCCAGCGCGGCTCCATCTACTGGTCCCCGGCCAGCGGCGCGCACGAGATCCTCGGGGCCATCCGGGACTCCTGGGCGAACAAGGGGTACGAGCAGAGTTTCCTGCATTACCCGACCACCGATGAGCTCGGCACCCCGGACGGAGTGGGTCGATACAACCATTTCCAGAGCGATGGCTCCATTTACTGGACCCCGGCCACCGGCGCCCAGTCGGTGCACGGTGCCATCCAAGATCACTGGTCTTCCCTCGGGTGGGAGCGCAGCGCCGTGGGATACCCCACCACCGACGAGTCCGGCACCCCGGACGGGGTGGGGCGCTACAACCACTTCACCGGCGGTGACGGGGCATCCATCTACTACACCCCGGCCACCGGCGCCTTCTCGGTGCACGGTGCCATTCGCGACAAGTGGGCAGCTCAAGGGTGGGAGCGCAGCGCACTCGGGTACCCGACCAGCGATGAGAACGCTGCCTCCAGCGGTCGGATGAGCACCTTCCAGAACGGTGCGATCTACTGGTCTCCGACGACCGGCACTCACTCGATCAACGCACCGATCCTGGCGTCCTACCGCGGGCGGGGAGCAGAGGCCGGATCACTGGGATTCCCGATCAGCGACCCCTACGCCGTGCCCGGTGGCACGCGGGTCGACTTCCAGGGCGGCTCACTCACCGTGAACACAACGACGGGTGTTGTCACCGGTGGCCCCACTGCGGCACCCGCCGCGCTCACCCCGACACCGACAGCCACCCCAACACCGGCGCGTCCCACTACCCCTGCACCGGTAGCCACCTCAACCCCGACACCAGCAGCCACCTCAACCCCGACACCGGCGCGTACCACTGCCCCCGCGGCACCCACCGCCACACGATGAGGCGACGGGTCGGACTGTCCGTTCTCGGTTTGCTGGTCCTGACGGCGTGCACCGCGCAACCAGGACCAGCCCCGGGTCCGACCTCGCCGCAGTCCACGGCGGCGAGTACCACTGTGGACGGCGCCGCGAATGCCACACCGGGCCCCGCAGCGAGCTCGACCACTCCACCACCACCCACCGCCGTCTCCGGTCCCGGCTACTCGAGCCCCGTCCCGGCAGCCCCCAGCACCGGTCCGGTGCCCGGCGTCGCACCACAAAGCACTGCACCACAACCGGGCGCACCCAACGCGGCACCGCCAGCAGCTCCACCATCCCCCGCCGCACCGCCAAAGGCTCCGGGGCCGGCGGCACCGGCGGTTCCGGTAGGCCCCGAGGTGGCCCTCCGGGCAGCGACGTTGCCCGCCGGGCCAGCCGCCGGAACCGTCACCGTGGCCTACAGCGGGCTCGGTGCCATCACCTCACCCGCCTCCGGCACCTGCGCCCACGACACCAAAACCGACACGACGCTGGCGTTGACGGCAGGAACAGCCACCCTGACGGTGATCCTCACCCCCGGCAACGCGAACCTGCACTTCGTCGATGTAGGCGTCGAGCAGCGCAACGACCTCGCGGCCGGCACCTATCTCGTCGACGGTGCGCACCTGCACGTCGACACCGCGCTGACCGGAACCGGCCCCTCGACCACCGCAGGCAACCTCACCCTCGACGTCACCTGCTGATCTCGCGGATCGTCGGTTACAGCGGTACCGCTTCGGCGATGATGCGTCGCCCGACCGCGCCGACGAGCGCATCATCGCTCACCACATCGACAAGGCATCCCAGGATGGTTTCGCATTCATCGGCGAAAGCGGAGAGGTCGACGAGCGAGTTCCCGCTGTCGGAGTGGACGAGGAGGTCGATGTCGCTCTCGGGGGTATCCGTGCCATGCACCGCCGATCCGAAAACCCGGACCTCGGATACCCGGTGCGCCGCGGTGGCGGCGAGTACGGGTGATCTGTACCGCTCCAAGACGACGGACGGACGGGCCTTCGTGGCGTCCTGCCGTATTCGGACCTCGGTGGTGGACATGGGACCGAGTATGGCCCCGCGGTCAACTACCCGACCGTGATGGCTCCGTCGGAGTACCGGTAGGTGAGGGACTTGTGTTGGAAGTTGCTGCGCCGACCGCCGGGCACCGCGTAGTGAACCTCCCCGCACTGTCCCGGCACAAACAACGGCAGCAGGTTGGCAAACCCTGGGGGGAGGATGTTCGCCAACCTGCTGCCGTTGTTTGTGCCGGGACAGTGCGCCTGCGGAAGTTGCACCAGCATAACCCTTCTGGGCCCGCTTCGCCTCAACCTCCGTCGCTCAGCTCTCGGAGCCGTAGCGGTCGCAGGTGCATTCCTCGGTGCTTTTACCGCAGTCGTCGCAGGACTCGTCGTCGCAGGTGCAGTCCTGCGTGTCGTAGCCGCACTCCAGGCAATTACCGTCATCCACATCCGAGTACACCGGGTCGGCGTACTCGCATTCGGCGGTCTCGAGAACCACGTACCGGCAGACCCGCAACTTCTGAAACTCGGAGCAGTCGGGGACGGACACCACGTCGCGCGGGTTGATCCGCACCGTCAACGTCATGCCCTGCGCGAAGCCGCGGGCATACCCCCAGGTGCCGGCGTGCAACCCCTGCGAGCAACCCACCTCCCGGTTGTCATCCACCTGCAGCCGGGGCATGGTCACCACAGCACCGACCTTGTTGGGGATCTGGCCGACGATCTCCACTCCATCTACCCAGGCCCGGCCCGAGTGGATGGACAGCCCGTCGCTGGTGACCCCCTTGTAGGCCAGGAAATCGCCGTCCCCGGTGATGGCGAAGTCCCGGTCGGACAGCCAGCGGTACAGCGCATCACGGGACTCCTGCGAGGGGTTGGTGGACACCTTCTCCAGGAACGCGACCAGCGCGAACCGCACATCACCGGAGCGCACCATCCGCACGATGTGCTTGGTGAGGGTGCCCTTGATCCGGTCCCCGTCGAAATAGAGCTTCTTGCCGCGGATCGACACCCTTTCGGACAGGGCCGCGAACTCGCGCAGCGGCTTGGTGGCGTCGACCAGTGCGCGCACCACGTCTTCCGCTGCATTGGTCAGCAGTGCCGCGAGGATCTCGTCGTACTTCGGGTGCGTGCCGGGCACCGCAACCGGGGTGAAGTCGCCGTAGAGGATGGTGGCCGAGCGGCCTGCCGTGGCGCTCTCGGTGATGGTGTACTGCATGGTGATCTCCTGGTGCTTCGGTGCCGGGCCGGTGCTCGGCGTGTTGCTGTGTATGTGTCCGGCGCGGCAGGTGTCGCCCCTGTTTGCGGCCGGTGATCTCTGCTCAGGCCGCGACCGCGAGAACCGGCGGGCTCGTCATCGCGTTCAGGTAGGCGACCACGTGAGGTAGCTTCTCGGGGTCGAAGCTGTATCGCACCGATTCCAGCAGTGGGAACCGGTCGATGAACCCCCGCACATCGCCACCAGCAGCAGCGGTGAGTGTGGCCTCGAAAGCCAGCCACGACGGGGACATTCGCACCAGCGGGACACCGCTCAACAGCCGCAAGCGTTCCGTGGCAGCGGTAGAACCAGCTTCGGTGGTGCACGCATCGACGAGGGCGGCGACCTCGGGGTTGGTGATGGACCCCAACACCGGATGAAGCATTCCGGCGATGCGGGTGTCGTTGCTGGTGAACCTGCCCACCCGGCGGGCCGCGGTCATCGTCGTCACCTGCGCCGGGGTGAACGCGGCGATGATCGCGGCGACGGCTTGGTCCAGCACAGCGGTCAGCGGGCGGGCCGCGGGCAGGCGACGGCGGAACACACCCTCGCTCTGACGTGAGGTCAGCACCACCACCGGGGTGTCACCTTCCACGGCGAGCAACGAATCCCGCACCTGCCCGGAGTGCGCGTCGGTGTAGGCGAGGACCGGCAACTCCCGCAGCTCGGCCAGGCTCATGTCTTGGGCGGCGCACCCTCGTGCGACCACCTGATAGGTGAGCGGTCCGGAGGACACTCGAGGGGAAGCGTCCACCTTGAGGGCAGCATTGCGGGCAGCCTTGCACTCCGCCAGGGTCATCACCGTGACTCCGGGGTTGGCCAGGGTGAACCACTCGTGGGTGTAGTCGGCTCGGGCACACAGCACGACAGCGCCGAACCCCTCTTGGACGCACAGTGCCCGCAGCCCGAGCCGCACGCTGCGCTCGGTGTCCGGGGTGACCCCGGTGATGGCGAGAATGTTCTTCGCGCCGACGCCGATGATGTTGTCCCCCTCAACGGGTCTCGCCATGCGGCCCTTGTAGGTTTCCAGCCGCAGCACCCGGACGTCGAGCGAGGTGTGCACATCGAGTCGGTGACCACGCCAGGTGAAGGTGTTCATCTTCTTCCTGACGCACGGCACGATCTGGTGCCGGTACAAGGTGAGGGCCGCGTCATACCAGGTGGAGCAGGCGGCGATGGCCGCTTCGACGTAACTCATCGACTCGGCGTCGAACCGCCGCCGGGCGGCACGCAGAAAAGCCTTCGTGCGGTCGGTGTTCCGCAGCCCCTCCCGGGAGGGAACGATGTCCACATCGCCGATACCGGCGTAGATGTAGTAGTAACCCGTGCCGACATCGCTCCAGCACCCGTCTGCATCGGAAGAAGCGACCGGGTAACTCACGTTGCCCATGACCACGTGGGTCTGCACATGGGACCGATACTTGGAACTCCCCACCAACTCCTCGGTTTCCTTCATGTCCAGCAGCCGCACCGCACCGATCAGGACACCCACCGTGCTCAGGCTGCGGAACTCCTCGCCATCCACCTCCACCGTGCCCGGCTCCCAGGCGGCAAAGAACGTGGTGGCCGCCCGGCACATGGCGCCGGTGTCGTTGACCGGGACAGCAACCTCGACACCGTTGGCCGACTCGGTCGGCTGATGGGACATGATCGAGGCGGTGCCGATGCCCTCGGAGTTGCGCGCGAACAAGGCCACCGTGCGGTAATGGTCGCGCACCGCGGTGACCACGAACTGGTCGGCAATGGCGAACGCCGCCTTGCAACCGAACCCGAAAGAGCCGATCTGGGTGTTCACGTCACGCTTGTTGCTGGCCCCGTACTGCGAGAAAAAGGTCAGCACCTCATCCTTGCTCATGCCGATACCGTCGTCGGAGACAACCAAACGCGGGTCCAGATCATCGGGCAGGGAAACCCGGACGGGGCTGGTGGACCCCGCGGCAACGATCGCGTCCCAGGCGTTGGTGGAGTACTCCCGCAGCACCGCGAGATGCGGGTTGGAGTACAGGTTGGTCATCGAGTCGGTGACCGCCGCCAACGCCTCCGCGTGGATGCCCATGACCCGGGTCTCCGTGGCGCTCGTGTTGGTCTGGACTGCGATCCGGTCAAGGGTGCTGCTGATCATGTCGATTCTCCCAAAGTGTGATGCGGCGCCACCTGCGCCGCGTACCCCCTATGTGTGCGGCCGGGGCACCGTCTCCCGCGTTGGAGAACCGTGATCCCGGAGCAGTCGTCGTGACGCCCAGCTGCGCTGGGTTCCGTTGTCGGTCCTAGCGTTAGCTGCCCGGGGCGGGATACCAGGGACCGGGACCGGTGCGACGGCGCACGACGGTCCAGTCGGGGTCATCACCGGGTAGGTGAGCGTATTCCCGAGCGTCGTGCTCACTGCCGCGTACGACCACGGCGGACCAACCGGTCGGCTGCACACCCCACTGCACCTCGGCCGGCTCGGTCAGGTGCCCGGCCTCGCGGAGGGCAACGACCACTGCGGTTGCCTGTTCGTCAACCGACGTGCGGAGCGGGCGGAGTGCACTGATCGTGCTCGCCACCAACGCCACCACCTCGGCGTCCAGGGTGGGCGATGGGGTAGTGGTGCTGGTCATGTCGGTCTCCTAAAGTGGTGCTGCGCCACCTGCGCCGCGTACCTCCTATGTGTGCGGCCGGGGCACCGCCGCCCACAAAACGTCGGTTCAAAACGCGGAGTTCCGCAACCGGGCGTCGGGGTCCGGGTTGGGGGCGGGAGGGTGGACGAAGGGGCGACCATCCACTGTGGGAACGGCCCGGTCGTTCCAATCACGTCCGTCACCCCATTGCTGCGGTTCGGTGAGCACACCGGCGCGCAGCGCTGCGTTCTGCTTCAGCAGCGTGTTGGTGGCCGAGGATCGGGTCTCGTCCAACACCTGGTACCAGGCGTCCTCCTGGTTGGCGAACGCCAGGTCGAGGTGGGTGTTCAGGGTGTCGTCGTCGAGCTCCTCCAGCGCGCTGACCTGCTCCGGGCTCAAGATGGGGTCATCCACCCAGTCGTCCCGAAGATCCTGCGCGCTGATCGGCAATGCGGACGGACCTTCGGGGCCCTCCGGTTCCG
>JAABUV010006169.1_pt1 | contig 13201 bp, 14 predicted proteins | sample 5559971 | NCBI WGS metagenome assembly JAABUV01 (sample SAMN10711881, study PRJNA513362) | rock metagenome | isolation source: Antarctica rocks | place: Antarctica: Victoria Land, Knobhead nord | collected 2015-12-19
ATCCCCTCTTCTAAACAAAAGAATGAACAAAAAGCAAGAATCGAGCCTGCAAAGTCCATATCAGATGATTGCTGGTCGTGGCTGGCTATGGTTTTTTTTTTTTAAAAAAAAAAGGGCAATGGTAGGTTGGCATTCTTTGATCCGCTTCCTTTTTTCTTACGTGGATATCTCTGTTGAAATAGATCCGTAAAGCTGGGTTGAGGCGTTCAGTTGTGGCTTTTTAAACTCGCTGTTGGCCTTGACTTCTTTGTTTTGTGAGTGCGGTTGCTGTGTCGTAGTCTCTGTGGGCTGGTGTGGGGGACTGGTGGGGGGAGGAGAGATGGGGAGGAAGAGGGGGGTGGGAAGGAAGGAAGGGGTGGAAGAGAGGGCCCTGGATGTTGTTGAGATGTTGTTATGAGTTTCTTGGTGTGGGAGGGAAGAAGAAGAAGAGGGGTTTGCTGAGTTTCATGTGTAGGTAGAAAAGCGATGGAAGGAGGTTGTTAATTAATGTTAACTAATGTTTGCTCATTTAGTTTTATACGGAAATTATCTCGGGAATGTATGTGTTACATAGCAACGACTGAGATGGCGGAGAGATAGTGTATAATCCAGCTCCGTTCTATTTGAGGCTGGTTCTGGAATTGTGTAGGGGCCTGTACGACGTTATTTTGGAGTTAACTCGGTTTGGATAATTGGATATACCCCTTTTCCCTCCATGTACAGTTCAAGCGTTTTAGAGATTACGTTCATAGCTTATTGTGCGCCCAATGTTTTATAGGATGTGATACGGCTGAAGATCATGTGCTTATATTCGTATTAGCCCCTAAGCTTCGTTCTGTTCCTGAGGAAGAGTGCGTAAAGTCGAAAGGGGAGGTGTAAAGTAGGAAAAGGGGTGTACGAAAAAGTTACACCTATGTAATAGAAATTAGGAACTCCGGTTAAACCAGCAAACTAGTAGTGAGAACGAGTCCTGGGCTCGGAGTTTGGACATAGGGTAGGTGATAGTAGAAGGAAGGCATTTGGTCCTGTAGGCCAATGGAGTAAGGAATAAAGGTGGTCTTGCAGTGAAACTTTTCTAGTGAGCCCAAAATGTTAAAAGTGTTGTTTATATTCCAAAATAACCACTTACCTTCGTGCTGACAAAAGACAGATTAGCTCAGTCGGAAAACCACCACCCCTAGTGTGTTAGGCCAAGGGTTGCTGTTCGATTTCTCGCGAAAGCTCTTATCAAGCCGATCCTAAGATATCGTCCCCTTTAAAGCGTCGCGAATGCTTGATCAAGCCGACCGAAAGATCACGTCCTCAGTTCACTATCGCGAATGCCAGGATCAGGCCGACCGGAAGATCCCAAACTTTTTTTTGGGCTATGATCGAGTCGACAAGAGATGTACACCCACCGGAGTGGAACTCTTCTGTTATTTTTCATGTTGGTTTTGGTTTTTGAACGGACCCTTGGCGAGCTAGCTCACCATAACAACTTCGTCACACTCAAAACAGCAGTTGTTCCTTCGAACACCAATCAAATCTTTTGGCCTTTCATGTGTCTGGCTTAAAGACGCCAGCACTCTTGATGTTTTATGCTTTCATCTTTGGCGAGTCCTCTGTTTGGCGTCGTCGTTACTCATATAGTACCACATATATGGCGGCTATGAGCTTCCCCAGTGTTATCTCACAGGGCTGTTATGATAGGAGTCTCGCAGTCAAAATAGGACGTCTCTATGTTTCAAGATTTCATCCAGGCCGAGCATCCAATCTCCTTAGGCTCTCTTTTACACCCCATCCATCTTTCAAGAGCCCCCTGACGTCTTCTAATCCTAGTCCCTTCGTCTCAGGATAGATCTTCCACGCGCAACCCCAACCCACCATGCAGATGGCTGCATAGATGACAAACGTCCACACTGGAGTCAAAAACTCCATCATTGGAAGAAATGTAAGTCCAACCAGGAAGTTACTGCCCCAGTTCGTCGCAGTGGAAAGTCCAGATCCCAAGGAGCGGACTGATAACGGAAAGAGCTCGCTTTGTTGCCATGCTATATTTCCAAGACCTATCGCGTATCCGCAGACATAGATGATCATGGACACAAGAACGACGATGGCCCATGAGCTTTGAACAGCAACGGTTCGCGATACCTCCACTCCGCCTTCGCTGACAGGATTGTCGAGGAAACTATAAGCAAGGGAGCACAAAAGAAGGCCAGCTATCATGACTGGCACCGAACAAAGAAGGATACGACGCCTCCCGACTCGATCAATAATAACCAAGGCGACTAGAGTACAGATGAAATTGGTAAGAGCGATAGACAAAGACGTCAATGTTGGAGAGGAAAATCCCAATAGGGAAAAGATCGTTGCCGAGAAGTACATCAAAGAGTTCTAGATAGAATTAGAAAGAGGTCATTCTTGGAGAGATGGTCATACAAAGCCGCAAAGTTGCTGCAGGCCTTGCAAGAGGCAGGCAATCGTCAAAGCCCTCCTATTTCCTCCAATGCTGAAAAGCTCTTCCATTCCCCGCTGCAAGCGAGTGAACCACGGCCAAGCAGTCTCTTCCGGAGCAGAAGGATACATGGTCTGGCTTGCCGCATCTTCCTCGATCATCTCGGTCTCAATACCGCTGAGTACCTCTTCGACGATTGCTTCCGCCCCTGGAGCATACACTTTCTTCAACACGGCCCTGGCTTCTTGGGTACGACCAGCTGACATGAGCCATCTCGGAGTTTCAGGTAAGAACATCATCAACATGAACTGAAGGATTGCAGGTAAAGCACCCAAACCGACCATCCATCTCCATCCGTGCTTATGGCTAGATAGGACCCAGCCAATCACATAAGCGACGACTTGACCGGCAGTGATGAAGAGAATGCTCAATGTGACCAGCATCCCCCGAAAAGCCGATGGCGAAAGCTCAGATATGTATCTGCATCATGATATTAGTGGAAGCTTTTCGCTTTAGTCTAAGCTGCTGCCTTTGTCTTACAGTGGGACGACTAGACTTGCGCCTCCAACTGCAAGTCCGACAATACTGCGTCCTACAATCATACCCCTTACATTCGCAGTGAGGGCTTGCCACAACGCTCCAATAATGAACAGAACATCAGCGACCAGAATTACCCTCTTACGGCCAAGCTTGTCCGCTAATACCCCGGCAACGGGGCTAGCAACCAGGGCAAAAAGACTTGTACAAGAAGTGATGAGGCTCTTGTCAAGCGTAGTCAGCTCCTGAGAAAGATCAAAACCAATAGACACAAGAGTCGAGGAGATGACGCCAGTACTACGAGAGATCAGCGATAATTTAGAGAATATAAAGAAGTCATTACGGACTCGTAACCGAACAGTAGGCCAGATATGCCCGCAGTAGCGGTGAGTGCCCATATGAACGCACTTGGAGCAGTCAGTTGGTTTTCTCGAGGGCGAGATACGGCATCATTGTCGTTAGCGTCATGCTGTGGGTAATCTATTGGATTTTGTCCTTGTATTAACGGGGCATTCGCGGCGTCGTCTTGATCAACCATCTCGAAGAACTCGAAAGCTGATTCCGTCGTGGCTGTGAGAAGGCATTCATGCTCATCGCAAGAATGAATTACATGGTGAATATATCAATGGTCACCAGGTCTGGACCACAGGTCGTTGACCAGCATGACTAATGGAAGCGGACTGTCTTACTACGCTTACCCGAAAAGTTGTAGCCTCAATTGAAGCCCTAAATGCGTTTGGTTCATTTCTCAACCTCAGAAACCTCGGAATAAAAAACTTTAATTGCGATATCTGTGAATCGCTGTTCCCTCGATGGCTGGTTTAGCCCGAATGTTCCTTCCGAGTGAAGGGGGGGCTCAATTAGTCAGCTTCCCCCCTTCACCAGTTACTATTTAGTTCCGAAGCTCTTCAGCTTAGACAATACCACTTCTTTGCTACCTTCTAGAATCGAGTCTTTAGTGCTGAGTTGTTCTTCTGATGAACGTGCATGAGATTCGAAAGAAGCCTTGCATTCAGAAAGTGTTTTGTTAGTGATAGTATCTGTTTCTGTTCGATTTCGTGTCAATTGTCACTGTTCTATTTCGCATCTGATCTCGCTGAAGAGATTTTTCCTACTTTCTCGTTCTCTTCTGATAAATCAGAAGATAATAAGTCTCATCTAGTTGTTCAGATCTTCTACTAGACACTCTGACAGATCTGCTCAGTGAGCTAGATAGATATTATCATCTGAATGAGTTTGAGTAATATTCTAGTTTCTGATCTCTTTCAAATAGCTCTTCTTCATCTCAAGCATTTACATTTTTATCAATCACACTTAACACGTCTGTTTTGCAAACGTTGATTAAAATGTCATATCAGCAGATTGACTTGATCTTCTCTTTCTGTGATATCTTTTCAGATATTAATCATGTTTTCGTAACTTGCTGACTGAAATGATCAAAACATAAGCTTTCAGAATATAAAATTAATGAAGTCATTAATTTCATCATTTATCTGAACTCACTCAATATGTTGCTTATGAATAACATCATCAAGTGAGCAAAGTCTCATTCAAATGCTATACATTTGCTATCAATCAAGAATTTTACAGCTCAGAATCTGACTAGTTTTAAGTTCTTACTATGTGAGAGATTCTCTTCTAAAGCAATTGAAATATCTTTCATATCATTCAATGTAAAACTATTCAAGCTACGACAGCGTTTTGATAAAGCTTTAGTCATCTTTTATAAGCGAGTCACAAGCTTAATGCAACATGTAAAAGCAAAAGATAAATCAACATTCAGCTCATTCACTATTTTTACACTATTGAAATCAGCTATGCTGAACACTATTCTACGAGCTTTCATAAAGAGAATATCAAATCACATTGTACAGAGAAAAGTTACAAGAAACATGATTGTCAGAAACTGAGCTAAACTAAAGATACTATCAATATAAAAGACGAATATTATTATTATTACTTTGATAGAATTTAAATACAAGACAATACATCAAATAATGTACAAGATGAAAGACAAAGAGTGAAAGAAAAGAACAAGAACTTAACTTCTATATACATGAATCAAGCAGAATCAAGACTAAATAGTAGTTTTATGACTTAAGATTGCAAAGATTCATGCATATGATTAAGATGATCAAAACAAAAATGCTGAGATTAAATTAAGATGATGATGATTAGATTAATGACTTGATTCGTTGAATTGCAAAACAGATTCAATGAATCAAGATTATTTAAAACATTGATGATTTATATTCTAAATTGAATTGATGATCTGACATCATGACAATAGTTTCTCTCTTCAAGACTGAGCTTCTGCAAGACAATAAAAAGAAACAAGATGAAATGAGAAAGAATTAAAAATGAAGATTGAAATGAAACAAGAATTGATGTAAACACATTTTAATGTGATAAAGCATAAATGAAACTAGAATAAATCTGAGTCACATCTGAGTCAGATCTGAGCAAGATGTCTGAAGAGTGAGATGAAATGAGATAAGAAAGAATCAAAGATGAAGATTGAAATGAGATGAGAATTGATGTAAATGCATTTTAATGTGATGAAGCACATATGAAACTAAAATAGATCTGAATCACATTTGAGTCAAATTTGAGCAAAATGTCTGAAGAGTAAGACGAGATGAGATGCATTTTAATGTGATGATGCACAGAAATTGAAATACATCTAAATCATATTTGAGTCAGATTTAAACAAAATGTCTGAGTCAGATTTAAACAAGATTTGAGTCAAATTTGAATAAAAGAGAGATGAAATGCAGTTTAATGTGATGATGCACAGATGAAACTAAAATACATTTGAGTCACATCTGAATCAGATTTAAACAAGATGTTTAAGATAAATTTAAACAAGATCTGAATCAGATCTGAGCTGAATTAAGATGATAAAGATTGAATTTAAAGTTCTTGATATTAACATTGAGATATCACACATGACAGTACATGTGATTCTTCGATGACAGAGTTGACGAGATGATATTCATTAAGTGCTTACTCACAATTATTTAGAAGATGAAAAGACTTTCAAGTAAAGAAGTGATCTTCTTAATTGATGTAATACTTGAGCAAAGATGAATTATAACATCTATCATGCTTGAAGTTTAGTATGCTGTTTACATATCAGAATCTTTTGTCATTCTTGATGATAATGAGTTTTTGAGATTTCTGATATTGACTTGAAAGAAAGTCACTTGCAATATAACTCAAAAGAATGACATGAAAGATTGAATGAATCTTCATGAATGTTGAAAAATTTAACTTAATGATCAGAGAATTGTTCTTGAAGACACATTTGATCTTGAAGAAATCAACATTATGATCATTTAACTTGATAGTAAGATGAGTGATGTTGAAATTGCAAACATTCAATCAGACTTCATCTTCAACAAAGTATTTAAAACAAGAACAATGAAAGAAATTGACATTGAATTCATAAATGATCTGAGCTATAAACATTTCATCATGTAGATGCTCAGTTAATTTCTTTATCTTCTTGATGAACTTTTTAACATTGATTAACTTGTTTCAAGCTTAAAATGTAAGATTCTTCAACAGAGATTCAAAAGACTCAAAATTTAAACATGAGTTCTGACTTAAATTGATTAAGAAGAATGATGCTAAAGTGATTGACAATAATGTGTTATTGATGACAAATTCAACTTCAGAAAGTTATTTAGCTCAGTCATTCTGCATGTAATTGACGAAAACTCGAAGATAATGCTTCATGACAGCATTGATTCTTTCAATTTGATCATTGATTTCAGAATGATACATTATTGATAATTTAACATCTATCTTCAACATTTTACACATATGCTTTCAGACATTAAAGATGAATTGTGTGTCTTGATCAGACATGAAGAACTTGAGTAAATCATGATGTTTTCAAACATGAGCATAAAAGCAGTTGATAACTTCTTCAACTTTCATAAAAGTGATGAGAACTAAATGTTTTATTTTGATAAAATGATCAACAAAGATTAAAACATATTTATATGTGATACTTATGAAGATATTGAGCGATAAAGAATCTACATAGTTCATGAAAACATCACATCAACGACGTTCGAAAACTGAAAGAGAACACAATCATTCTTGAGTTCATTGTTTAGAGAGTTTGAAACGTGTACACACATGACAGTTTCATATGAAGCATTGAACATACTTATAAATGTTTGATCATCAGTAAGTTTGACTGATCAGTTCATAGCTTTTTGCTCTTTCTGAGTGATCATTGATGACATTATTATGAGTGAGCTGAATGATATGAAGACATAGTTTATCTGAGTTGAGCATGTACTTTCTTTCTTGAAAGTACAGATGATTCTCATGTTCTTCACACTTGACTAGAGAAATCTTGTTATGATATCATGCTTCATTGCAAAGCACTTCAATTATTTGAACTGCGAATTTGTCATTAATTTTGACTTGCTTTCACAATGTCTGAATAAAAATGTCAGCAGAATTTTCATCAAGATTCAGAATGTCTTGATTTAGCTGAAACTTGACGTCTTCAACGTTGAACTTTTCAATTTCTAGATTCATGAAAACTAGAATTTGCAAAAGTGTCATGATGTCAGATCATCAACTCAATTTAAAACATGAATCATTGATATTTTAAATAATCTCGATTCATTGAATCTGTTTTGCAATTCAATGAATCAAATCATCAATTTAATCATCATCATTTTAATTTAGTCTCAGCAATTCTGTTTCAATCATCTCAGTCATATGCATGAATTTTTGCAATCTTAAATCATAAAACTACTGTCTAGTCTTGATTCTGCTCAATTCATGTATATAGAAGTTGAGCTTTCATTCTTTTCTTTTACTCTTTGTCTTTCATCTTATACATTATTTGATGTATTGTCTTGTATCTAGATTCTATCAAAGTAATAATAATAATATCAATCTTTTATATTGATAGTATTTCTAATCTAGCTCAGTTTCTGACATTATGAAAGATCTATACTTTCTGCAATGTTTTCATATATTGAAATCTTATTTAGTTATTCTTTTGCTTAAATGAAGTCATCTCACAATCTTTTAATTGATGATGAGCATGTTGTTGAACAGTTCATTCAAAGTATAATCGAAAATTCAGTTAAGATCTTTTACACAATGCAAGAGCTTCAAAATCAAGTTTGACAACATGATGTTATCACTTCATTTTCATTCATTGTTTTCAGTTTTTCAATCTATATAAAGTTGAATTCTCAGTCTTTTGCGATGATAATTCAGATCATCACACAAATCTTGAACAATTAATCTTTTTTTGTCACTAATCTCTTTGCAAATTTTGTTGCTGTCTTCATCGCTTTTAGATTCAAGAAGCTTTTCAACATATTTGAATATGAGAAAGATAAAGATCAATTGAATGCATGAGAGCAGAGTCTGATACAGCGCATGAACATGAACGATGATCATTATTTCTCTCATTGAGTCAAGATCATCTATGTCAAGTCACGACTCATCATAGATAAAAAGACTCACAATCTAATGAATCAATATTGAGTCAATGATATTTGTATCATTTTCATCTTTGCAGATTGATGATACAAGTTACATCATTACTGCAACAATTTTTTCAAGACAGAAGATGTTCATTTATATCTTCGTGAAATTCTGAAGTAAAACATGAATAGCTTTGTTGACTACTACAATCTCTTCTATCAAAAGAAAGAATATTCTTTGATGAAAAATTTCTCATTGATTGACTGTCTGAAGCATAATGTCAATTATTTCACTTAAATCATCATTTTCTTCTGATGAAATCTTAATGAAACTTGATCATTCATCTTTCATCAATGAGTTTAAGCATTCTCTAACATTGATGAAGAGCTTCAGCAACTTAAGCATCATTAATCTCACTTCATCTTCATTATCATCTCATTCATTAAAGTCAAGAACATCTTTGCGTCGACTAGTAATTCTTTGAGTTCAAAGATTATCATTTTTATGACTGTTGTTTCAACAATATCTTTATCTCTCTCTCTTTCATTTCTCAATGAGTCAATGAATTTAAGCTTTGTTATTATCATCATTTAAGATAAGATTCTGATTGTTTCTGAAATCAAGAAAATCTGCAACAAGTGAAAGCTGTGCTACTACTGCAAGTTGCAACATTTGAGCAAAATCACTAAAAAATGTTCAAATAAAAAACTCTTCACTCTGCATATCATGAAAATTTACAACAGTGACATCATCAGTATAAATAAAGAAGTCTCACTGTTCATAAGAAACGTTTAGTTTCTGAGCTAAGTCATGCTCAGAGATCTGTATATATATTATCTTGTCTACTAGTCTCAATCTTTTCATCTTCACTTCAATCATATAAAAAGTTTTCTGTTAAATTTATTTTGAAACTTTTTGAATTCAATTTGACATTCAAAGATAATCACATGATAGTATTCTGTATTTTACATCAAGCTCAATCTAGAGTTTTCACTCTCACTCTGATTGATAGTGAAGTTTCTGCTTATGTCTTTATGAATAAATTTTTCACGTAACAACATCATTTTTTCTTGCATCAATTAATTCATTCTTGCAGATTTCAAGAATTTGATGATCAAGTCGCTTTAATTGATGACATTACTCATGTCGTTAAAATCACAATGATTCTCAATGAACACATTGAAAAACTATTCTTCTATGTCATTGAATTAAGTCAATATCTCATCATCATGAGTCTATCATGATTTCATCATCACGTCATTGATGTCAATTTTGAGCACAATATTTTCATTTTATTTTTCTTCTTTTGTTTTAATCATTGTTACTCATTTCTTGTCAAGATCTATGATCTTAATTAACAAGAAGAAAATTTCTCATTTGAAGTTAACAAAATAACTTTCTCTCAGTCTCGCTCTCAATTCACTCACAAGAAACAACTCAGTTCATGAATCATTCATAAGAAGCAATTCAGTTTACAGATTATTCACAAGAAGTAATTCAGTTTACAGATTGCTCACAAGAAGCAATTCAGCATTCAATTCACTTGCAAAAAGTAATTTAGTTTCTCATTCACTTGAAAAAAGCAACTCAGTTTTCAGTTTGCTTGCAAGAAGCAATCTAGTCTTTCATTCACTTGAAAGAAGTAACTCAGTTTTCAGTTCATTCACAAAAAGCAATTCAGTTCTCAATTCATTCACAAGAAGCAACTTAGTTTTTCATCTGCTTACAAAAAGCAATATAATTTCTTGTTTGCTCACAAGAAGTCAACTAATATTCAGCTCATTCATAAAAAACAAATCTCGTTCAATCTTATCTTTCATCTGAAACAAGAAGCTTCTAGTTGTATTTTTCAAGTCATTCAAAAAGAATACTCATCAAAAATCAAGTATCAAAATTCTTTTTTCTTTAAAACTTCTGTTGTCTTTCAAGCAGATCAATTCAATTGATCTTTTATACAACTTGACATAGTCAAGTTGAAAGCTCGAAGCTTTGATCATGCTGTTCATGTCAAAGACATTGAAGTGTTTAGCATCATTTTAAAGAAAATTGATGTTTTCTTAAATCTTAAGTCAATCTCATCTTCTAGTTTAAACTCTGATGAGTCAAAATTGCATTATGCAACTTTGATTGTTCATTCAAAGAACAGTTCAACTCTTGCTCAGTTCTCATTTCATCTTTAAGACAGTATGTATGATAAGAATCATTATCTGAATCTTCATTAAATGAAAAAGAAATTTCATTTGACTGCATTCATGACACAAGAAGATCTTGAAGTCTATCAACAAAGTAAGAACATCAATTCAGTTACAATTTTATCATTCAGATATTTCAAGTTTCTAGACATTTTCTTCAAGAAAAACGTCGATATCTTGTCTTTGCATTGAGTTCATGATCATGTCATACATCTTAAAGAAGATGTTCAACTCTCAGTCTTTGCTTTGTATAACATAAGTTGTGACAAAATTCTAGAACTTCGTCGTTATCTGAATGAAAATCTGAGCAAAGATTTCATTTAAGTCAATCACTCTCAGATGATTATCTTTGTTCTCTTCATTAAGAAATTCAAAGAAAAACTTTGCTTCTGTGTGAACTATCAAGATCTGAATGCTATTACAGTCAAGAATCAATATTCTCTGTCTCTGATCTCAGAAATGCTGAATCATTTAAGTCAAGTTAAAATCTTTATTAAGTTGAATATTATTTCTGCATTCAATCGACTTTGAATCAAAAAAGAAAATGAAGCTCTTATTATCTTTTGCACTCAATTTGAATTATTTAAGTATCTAGTCATGTTCTTCAATCTATGTAATGAGTCTGTCTCATTTCAGAAGTACATCAACAATACTCTTTGTGAACATTTAAATAAGTTTTATACAGCTTATCTGAATGACATTTTGATCTATTTTGACAATGAACTCAAGCATGAGATTCATGTTCAGCTCATTCTGCGAAAGCTGCAAGAAGCAGATCTTCAGATGAATATAATCAAATGCAAGTTTCATGTCACTCAAGTTTCATATCTAGAATTGATAATCATCATCAAAGAAATCAAGATGAATTCTTTTAAGATAAACATCATTATCAACTGACTCATCTTGATCAACGTTAAAGATGTTCAAAGTTTTCTAGATTTCGCGAACTTCTATAAAAGATTCATCTATGATTATAGTAGAATAACTATCTCGCTCACTCATTTCATCAAAAAAGATGTATTCTTTGTCTGATTTCAAAAATGTCAGATTGCATTCAACATTTTTAAGAAAGTCTTCACTTTCAAGATTATTCTTTATCACTATAATTCAGATCACAAGATTGTGATAGAAATCAATGCTTTGAACTATGTGTTTGAAGACATTCTTTCTCAATATGATGAGAATGAGATTCTTCATTCAATCGCTTACTTTTTGAAGAAGCATAATTCAGCTGAGTGTAACTACGAGATTTATGATAAAGAACTCATGATCATTGTTCACGCTTTTGAGAAATGATGATCAGAGCTCGAAGACTTTATTTATTCTGTCGAGATGATCAAAAATCACAAAAACCTTGAGTATTTCATGTTAACTAAGCAGTTGAGTTATCATCAAGCTCGTTGAAGTGAGTTTCTGTCTAGATTTAACTATTGCATCGCTTATTGTTTTAATAAGATTAACGATAAGTTGAATGCTTTGACACGTCGCTCAGAAAATCTTTTTAAAGAGAAGAATACATTCAATTCTTGACATTAATATCAACATCAAACAATTCTGAAAACTCATGTTTTAAATCTTGATATTGTTGAAAATCTCGTCTTTGACATCTTCAACATCAAAGTCATGAAGCTTCAATCATAAATCATCACTCTAGATTCAGTTCAGTTACATTTGTCTTCAATTATTTCAGCACTTTTGTAAATTTTAACTTTCATGAATTTAGAAATCAAAGAATTCGACGTTGAAAACATCAAGCTTCAGCTAGATCAAGACACTCTGTGTTAGGGACCTGTCTAGAGCGAGTCAGATAGAAATGTCATTTAACTAGAAGATAAATGCTAAGAAAGAAAGGTAGCTACAGAAAAGAAGCTGGCTACATATGTGTGTTCCTCAGCCGACGCTAGGCCCAATAGGGACTAGTCAAGGTGACGGAGCGAGAATAGGCCTGGCAAGGCTAGAAGGCTGAGCCTGGCAAGGCTAGAATCGTGACATTACCTCTCTTCTTCGACGATTCATGTTCGCATGAATGTATTTTCTGCTCGACTCGATTGATTGCCCAATCACGATTTCACAGGCTCAGGCCTGTTAAATCGTGATTGATTGAATCGTCGATTAGCGCGATTTGTTCGAGTATCGAATATGAAAATCGTCAACGATCTTCTGAGCGTTCATAAATTCGTCGCCATCAGCGTTGTATCAATTGAGATCATTGTCATAATCATTTCATTTGACTCTATACTGAAGCCGTCTTCGATATCGACGGAAATTCAATATATCATCGATTTCCCATTCGTCTTCGTCGTTTACCACTATTGAATCTGAGAATTCGTTCTTTTGATCAGGCAAGGAATCGTCGACGGCAGGGCGAAGCAGGTCAGAATGAAATACATCATGAACACGCATAGACTCTGATAATTCCAGTTTATATGAAGAGTCGACGAGATCTAGATTGGTGAAAGAATTGAGCATTTTGTCATCTAGCTTCTTGAAAGATCTCGCTGTAACGATGTTTCTTTCATTCAGAAACATCTTTGATTCGATCTTGTAATCAACTTCTTTTCTATGCTTATTGACTTGTTTCATCATTTGT
>JAABUV010006171.1_pt1 | contig 13199 bp, 21 predicted proteins | sample 5559971 | NCBI WGS metagenome assembly JAABUV01 (sample SAMN10711881, study PRJNA513362) | rock metagenome | isolation source: Antarctica rocks | place: Antarctica: Victoria Land, Knobhead nord | collected 2015-12-19
CGGGGCCACCGCCCGCGGCGCCGCCCTCGGGGCCGCCGCCCGCGGCGCCGCGCTCAGAGCGCACGCGGCGGGCGGGCGCCGGCGCGATGAAGAGCGGGGGTGACGCCAGGTGCTCCGGGCGCAGGTGCTGCAGGCGGCCGGCGCTGCTGCCGCCCGCCGGCGCCTCCGCGGCCGCCGCATCCAACTCCGGGCCGCCGTCCTCCGTGTCGCTGCCTGCGCGGGCAGAGCCCCGGCGTGCATAGCTCGTCCCTACGCCTGTGTCGCCGTCGTCTCCTGGGCACGCATGCAGCGCGTCCCGAGCGCCCGCTCCATGCATGCACCCGTGCAGTGCACTGGCTCGCCATTAAACCCGCGCGTGGTCCTCACCACGCACCCAAGCGGCGAACGTCAGGAGCTGTAAGCATACGGCACACAGCCCGGGGGCGACGGGGCAGCAATTGTTCCTCAGCACAGCCCGTTCCTTGGGCACAACAGGCACGGTCCAAGCGCAAAGCGTACCATGCGCGGACCGGCGCCGTGTGCCCATCCGTGAGCAGCCACCCGACCTGACACCCGAGCACTTAAGCGCATGCTAGCAGAACGCGCACCGGCCGCCTGCCACCGCGCGCCGTAGCCGCTGCCGCTGCGCACGCGGCAGCCCGCGCCGCCGCCGCCGCCGCGCGTGCGCACGCCGCGCGCGGCCCGCTCGCGCCGCGCGCGCCCGCCGCTCGGCGGCGCGCCGTGAACGAACGGCTGCCAGCGCGCGGCCGGGTCGGCGTCGGGGCTGGCGTCCGGCTCCGGCTTGGGGCTCGGCGCCGCGCCGTCGTCCGCGGATGCGCGCACCGGCGCGCGCGCCTTCCGCGCGGACGCGCGGCCGGCGCGGCGGCCGTTGCTGAGCGGCGTGACCTCCCCCGGCCCCGGCGGCCCACCGCCAGCGCCCTGCGCGGGCTGCACCGCGGGCGCCGCCCTGCCGCGCGCGCTCCGCGAAGCGCTCCGCGGGCTGCTGCACCCGGACGAGGTGGCCTCGGCGGCGTCCTCCTGGTGTCGGCGCGCGCGAGGGTCAGGGCAGGTCCAGGTGGCCAAAGACGCGGCCGGTCCAGGTGGCCAAAGGCTGGGCCGCTACGTTTACTGCAAGGATGCCGCGGGCGCCCGGGCACTGGTGCTGTCAGCTGGCGCACGACACCTTGACGTGTAGGCAGGGATAGCGCGCAGGCAAGGACAGCCGCGCCACGCATGCGAGCTTGTGGACACAATCCCGGCCCACACAGGCGCACGGGGCGCGCGCACCTCCTCGGACGTGTTGTACGCCGGCCGGCGCGCGCCGCCGCGGCGGCCGCCGCCGCCGCCGCCGCGCCGGGCCTCCTGCATGCGCGGCGCCGGCACCGGCGACGCCGCGGCGCGCGCGCCGCGGCCGCGCGCCGCGCCGCCGCCCGCGCCGCCCCCCGCGCCGCCGGCAGGCGGCCCAGCGTCGCCGCCGGCGGCGCCCGGCGACGGCGCCGCCGCCCAGAACGCGCCCGCCTCCACCTTGCGCTTGAGCGTGGAGTTCCAGTGGTTCTTGATCGCGTTGTCGGTGCGGCCGGGGAGGAAGTGCGCGATGCGCGCCCACGCGTTGCCGAACGCGCCGTGCCGGTCCGCGAGCACGCGGTCCTCCTCGCGCGTCCACTCGCCGCGCTTGATGCTCGGATCCAGGTGGTTGTGCCACCTGCGCGCGGCGCGCCGCGCTGGGCGCCCGCGCCGTGTGCGGGCGCTGCAGGGGCGGGCGCGGCGCAGCGCCGCGCTGCCTGTCCGCGCGCGGGCGCGCGCGTCCGCTTCGGCACAGCCCGCGCCCGGCCGAGGCGGGGGCGGGTACGCAGAGGACGCCCTGCGGCGGTGCTGCTGCGGGATCGCCTGCGCGATCCAGGGGCCTCGCGGCCGCACGAGCGGGGGGGGGGGGGCTGCCAGAGTGGCCGCCTGCACTGCGTTGGCACCGCTGCGGCGCGCGCCTCCTGGTCGCGACAGGGCCCACCGCAGCGGTGGACGCGGGCAGGCTGCAGAACGGGCGCGGCGCGGGGGCAGGCGCCGCGCGCACCGCTCGCGGCACTGCTTGCCGATCCTGCCGGGCAGCTCGTGCGCGATCATCGACCAGCGCTTGGCGCCCAGGCGGCTCACCAGGTCCACGATCTTTGCATCCTCCTGCGCGCGGCCCGTCGCGCTGAGCGGCCTCGCCGCCGCGCGGGCGCGGTCGCGTTTGAAGCGAGCTGCGCGCTCTGCTGCAGTTGCCGCCGCGCGCCCGCGTCCGGCGCCGGGCGCACCTCGGGCGTCCAGGGCCCCTTGATGAGCTCGGGGTTGAGCACCTTCTGCCAGCGGTGCAGGCACTGCACGTCCGAGCGGTCCTCAAAGTACTCGGCTGCGGCCCCGCGCGCGCACCGGGCAGTCAGTGCCCGGCGTGCCGCCTGCGCTGCGCCACCCTATCCTGCCGCCCGCGCGCGGGCGCCCGAGCTGCGTCGGCCCCGGCCGCGCCGCGCCAATCATGCCCCGACGACGAAGACACGCCCCGGCGCGCCCCCCAGGCCTGGCGCCACCGCCGCTGCGCGGGCCGGCAGGCGAGCGAGGCAGCGCGGCCTGGGCCGGGAGGCCCACACTCGCGCGCACGCCGTGCGGCGTGTGGGCAGGCGACCCGGGGTCAGGGAGTCGCCGGGCCGTGGCGCGCCTATGCGTTTCCAGTTCTTGGCGCCATAGGCCGCGACCGCGCGTCGCAGAATATCGTCCTGCAGCCCAGTCGAGCTTTTCAGCCAGCTGGTCAGCACTTGCCAGCCCAACAGTTGTCCGCAAGGTTGGCGACCTACCTCCTCTGGCTGCCAGCCGCCCTTTGCGGAGCGCCGGGACGGGCCACCGGTCCTCCTGCGACGCAGCAGCAGCGTTGCGAGCGCGGATCTGGGCCTCGGCGGGTGGGGGCGACAACGAGCCGTTTGCTTACCCAATCACTGGCGGCAGCGCCGAGGCGTCCCTCTCCCTCGAGCTGCCCTCCCTGTCCCGCCCGCCCGCCATGCCTGCTCCGCTCAAGCGGCCAAAACCGGGCGGTTGGTGGACAACCAGGGCCTGCCTCTACTCCTGCCAGCCAGAGAGAGCATGGCTGGCGGCAAAGCAAAGCTTCTGCACACGACATGCACTTGTCGACAACATACCTACTCTGGGCGAGCGACCATTTATTTCTGCAAAGGCTACATAGGGTTGGGAGCATTTCAAACAGCTGTTTATTTTTTACATTTGTTTCTGGCCAGCTAATACTCAGTCGCGGGTCAATGTAGCAGTCTGGACGGACCAAGGAGGGCGCAAAGGCAGCTACAATTCAAAACCGTCACCAGGCGCCCGGGCCATCCCCAGTTTGCCAAGCGGCGCCCATGTCAAGCACACCCCGATCGCGAGCTGCGCTGTAAACATCGGCAGACAGCAGCACAGCTGATCCGCTGGCGGCACACCCCTGAGCAAGTTATCAGCGCCGCGCGTCACGCTTGCTGCGCCAGCGCCCCGGTAGCCACGGCGCGCGTCTCTAGGCACCACACGCAGAGGCACTGGGCGAGCGCTCGTGTCAGTATCACGGGCTGAGCTGGTGCACCCCCCGTCGACGGCGCCGGGCACTTCAAGGGCGCTGCGGCGTGGCTCAGCGGCGCGACCCGGCGAGGCGGACGCGCGCGGCCCAGCGGCGCGCGCTGCGGCGCGCGGGAGCCGGCGCATCAGGTGAACGCAACGGCCGGGATGTCCGCCGCAGCCTTGTCCGCGCCGGCCGTCGTCAGGTCGGTCACGCCGCCGGTGTAGCTGCCGGCCGGCAGGTCCACGGGCTCCCCCGACTCTGCGCGCCAGGCCGCCAGGCTCGCCGGGCGCCCCGCTGGGGAGGCTGCTGCAGGCGAGCAGCCTTGGGCCACTGGCCGGGTAAGCATGCCACGAAAGAATGAAACCTGGAAGGATGAGACCTTCCTTCCACCCACCAGCTCCTGCCAGGTAGGCATTCATGCGTGAGCCAACGTGCCACCTGTCGGCAAGTAGGCCCCTCGCTCAAGCCTGGCATGCTCGGCAGTGTGACGCTTGTAGCTTGTCAACCCAGCCAACAAGCGGCTCGGGCAGCCTGGGTCGCATAGCGCCGCATGGGGCGCTGCGAGTTTTGTCCGGCGCCCTGTTGGCACAGGCGCAACACAGACCGCGCGCCTCCCTGCGCTTAGGCACATGACCCTCGGGTGCAGCACAGGGGGCCGCTCGGTGCGGCCCGCCCGCGCGCCCGCTCGCCCCGCCGCCAGCGCGCTGCGGCGCACCGTTCACGATGAGGCAGTCGTCCGCGATCGAGGTGCCTGCCACGAAGCGCACGGGCCCCTTAACGGTCAGCGACTTGGCCGACCGCAGCGAGGGCGGCGCGGCCACGAGCGCCTCCAGCTTGTCCACCAGCTTGTAGTGCTTGTCGTCCAGCTTCACCAGCGGGCACGCGTCGCACGCCAGCACCACCGTGCTCGCCTCCGTCACCTGCGCGTCAGCGCAACAGCACCCACTGTCTCTCTGTCGTGCCTCCATCACTGAGCCCAACAATTCGAAAGTCCTTGCATTCACCACCACATGCGGTGCACACTGTCAAGCTCCCCCAGCGGCGTCCCTGCACTTTGCAATACCATGGTGCAGGCCCCTCAAGTGCACAGGCCAAAAGAGAGGATTGCTGTCTTGACCAGGTCTGCGTGGACACTCGAGCGCCCCCGCTGTGAGTCACTGTGCTCAGACCAGGTAGAAGGGCCCATGCGTCGGTCCATAGCTGTATGTATGCACGGCCTGTGCTGAAGGGCGCGCCTTGTATGCATCGGAGCGCAGGCAGAACAGGTCATTGGTGGTTTTTACAGGCGCGAAGCGGCTGCGCGGCACGACCACGGCGCCCGCGCCGTCCGCGCCGAACGCCTCGATCGCGGAGCCCATCGCGGTCTCCAGCTGGAACACAGGCGGCGTGGACGAGTCGCGCGGGTTGATGGTCTTCTTGTTCTTTATCAGCGGCAGCTTCAGCACGCCGCCGTTCGCCTCCAGCAGCGCCTGTGCCCCCCGCCCCTCTGCTGATGAGGTTGTCTGCCGGCACTGCAGGGTTGCGGCGGACGCGTTATGAAAGACGGCAACCTCCAGGTCTTCCAGCAGCGGCGGCGCTGACCGCATTCGTCCGCCTCCTGCAGCGCCTGCCCTAGGCAACAATTCGAATCACAACACAGGGCCTGCACATAATCGCAGTGTCCAGAGTGGTCCGGTCATGTCTGATGCAGCGCAGAGGACTCGGGCACAGACAAGCGGCGGCCACGTTCAGCACCAGGTCAGCGCACAGCATGCGTCAAAGACTCATGGGCAGTAAGCGCGCATCCGGCAACGCCTGTGGCGCGGTCATGCAGCGAGCTGCGGCAGGACAGGAGGGCGCGGGCACGGGGCGCGCGCCTGCAGCTTGGGCAGCTGCACCCACAGGTTATTGGTGTTGAAGAACTTGTGCAGGTGCACGTCCTCGAACTTGGGCTTGTCGTCGTCGGGGCACATCGCGGACTCGCGCAGGATGAAGCGCCCGTCCGCCTTGCGCCGCGCCAGGTGCCCGCCCTTCTTGTCCGCGGTCGTGCGCTCCGCGACCTGAGCGCGTGTGTGTGGCCGAGCTGAGATTGGCCTTACCGGCTTGATGAGCTCTGAAGCACGCCGCTGCCCCGCCTCCTTGGCTGCTCAATCCCCCGGCACACCGAGCGACGTGCGTACACGCAGACGCAGATGGCCAGCCGCAAAGCTCCTGGGCGCCCAAGCAACCTGCGATGCGCTGCGGCCTGCCGCCGCAGCGGCGGCGCGGGCACGGGCGTGGCGCGCCTCCATCAGGAAGGCCTTGCCGGACTCGGCAAAGTAGGCGAGCAGGTCGACGTCCAGCGTGGCGCCCAGGTTGTCGCTGTTGGACACGAACAGGTACTCGATGCCCGCCCGCACCAGGCGCTCCAGCATGCCCGAGCCCAGCAGCGAGGGGTAGATGTCGCCGTGGCCCGGCGGGCACCTGGGCGCGCCCCGCGCAAAGTCGGAACGCAGCGCTTTTTCAGTCTGGTATTGCATCACCGTCGTGCAGTGACACCCATGACAGCTCTGGCGAGCCAGGCAGTAAGTGGGGGCGCAGGCGTTGCCAGCACGCCCATGCATGCCTGCGCGGCGCCACAGGCGCTGTTGCTGCAGCGCCAGACACTCGGAGGATTGGCCAGCGAGCGAGTATCAACTTGGAAGCCAGCGATGTGAAAGCATGCAAGCACCCCTTTTGGGACCCAGGCAAGCGTGCGCCCGATGAGCGACGCGGCCTGCGCTCGCGGCGCACCACTCCAGGTCGGGGTCGGTGGGGAAGCTGGCGGGCGCGAGCGTCTTCGCGTCCACCTTGGGCGACTTGTTCTGCACCAGCTCCACATCCTCCTCCTTTAGCAGGTCCGCGTGCTTGGCGCTCAGGAAGTCCTGCCAGGTGCGCACATGTGTACGGTCATTGCCGCCCGCTGCCCTGCACTTGCTCATGAGTGCTGCACATCCTCAGTGCCTCCCTTCGCAGCACGCGCACATGCATGCGCTCACAAGCTCAAGCCAGAACGACGGAGCACTAGAAAGGACGTATGGTGATGGGAGGACATGGACATATGCGCACGCCATGCAGGCGCACTGCAACCCCGTAATCAACCACAGCAGCCCCACAATGCGCAGCCAGAGGTGTGCTGCTTGGCAAGCTCACCCAACACGCTGCATGTGCTGAGGCGTGCAGGGCTGCAGGGCGCTGTAGGGCGCAAACACGTCGTTGCGAGGTCTGTTTCACATAGATTTACACATGTTGAAAGACACAAGAGTCCTGTCCGGGATGTCTTGCACCTTCCACGCCCGGGGACACACTGCATCATGTGAGATGCATGCGGCGCAACACCGCGCGCGCCTTAGTGTCGTCGCTGGTCGAGAAGGAGTTCATGAGCACGAAGCGCACGTTGGAGCCGTAGCGCTCGCGCGTGTACTTGATCTGCTCCGCGATCAGGTCCAGGAAGGTCTTGCCGTCCTTCACCGTCAGCAGGCTCTTGGCCTTCTCCAGGCCCATGGACGTGCCCAGGCCGCCGTTGAGCTTGAGCACCGCGGTCTTCGCCAGCAGCGACTGCGGGTGCGCACGACACGCGCTCACTGTCGGGTCACTGCTTCAGGCTTCCTGCGCCGCGCTGGTCGCCATGGGGCTCACATGCAAGAACCCTGACAAGAGGGCCTGCATGCAGCAAGAGCAAGGTGCTTGGGTAGCAGCATAAGTCGGCATGCTTCAAACCTCACAGTAATCAACAAATCGTGCCCGAGCTGGCATACGCTGTGCCACAGGACGTCTGGTGTACGCAGACGTCCTGTTTGTCTGTTAACGTAGTGCAGCACGCTGGTGCTGAACTCACAAAGCCTTTGCTGTGCACCAGCAGGGCAGCTGCTCCACCCCTTCACTAGCTGCTAAATAAAAGCTAACAGTAGCACTTGCATATACGCATACAGACAACGGTGCTTAGGAACAACAGTGACGCAGTTGACACCACCTACATCCTGAGTCAGAAACACCACAGCACATACCTGCGACTCTCACTTGAGTCTACAGTCACTACCCCGCCAGCATCTCTCAGCGACATGCAGGACTAGCATTGATACCTGCACGGAGTGCAGATGCTAGAGCCCGCATGAGCACCTTCAGGTCAGCCTTCTGAGATGCCTTCATGTCGTCTAGGCGTGGAAGCTCGTGCACAGCGTCAATCTCGTCCTCTGGCACCTGCAAGAGGCACTCCCGCGCTCTGTACAGAGGCCCTGCAGAGCAGGAGAAGACGCACATGGTGCATTGAGGCGTACCAAGCCCGTGACACCAGCCACAAGCTGCTCATAGTTCAACCTGAACGCATCAATGGCTGCCTGGCTCAGGTCTGCTTTGCGCATCTTCTCCTCAAAAGCGCTAAAGTCCCCCATATTTGCAACGTTAAAAATTGCCACACGCGATGCCGATGTGGAAATTAAATTGCTACTCTGTCAAAACTATCCTCAAAAACTTTATAATGGGATCAGGACCAGGGCAAGGCATTTGGGCTGTTAATGAGTCTCCGTTTAACATGAAGCGTTGCTCTTCATTTTAACATGAAGCGTTGCTCTTCATATAATACCTCAGCATGTGAACTGAATGTGATGCTGGCAAGGTGCGTGGGCAGAGGACACGTCTGACCTGCTGCACGAGCACCTCTGTGTGCATGATTTGTCAGTCCCAGGCAAGTTCGGCAGCACTCCCTGACAGAGAGGTTTACACGGCAACGCAGCACACACTACTGCATGCCTGCAAGCAGTGGACGGATGTGCTCTGACGCAGGCTGAGCTACATGGCCTAGCCGTGCATCGGCTGCTCAGCCTGGCCGCGCAGCTGCGCCTCCAGCAGCGCTATCCGCGCCAGCAGCTCGGCCTCTCGGCCGGCCGGCGGCGGCGCAGGCGGCGGCGCCGCCGCGGCGTCCATGCCCAGCCGCGCCATGGCCTTGCGGAAGGCCTGGTCCAGATCTGCCCCGGTCCGGGCGGCGCAAACGCGTCAGGCAGCCGGCAACGCGGTCAGGCAGGTCTAACTTGCCACGTCATGTGTTGGACCAAAGTCCGCTCGCTGTCTCTAACGGGGTGCAGGCCCTCATATACGCATGTGCATATCAGCTGGACCTGTGCTGCGCGCGGGTAGGCCGCGCGTCAGGCACAGCAGCCCAACCAGCGGCTGGGTGAGCTCGCTGCCGTGGTCGCAGCGGCGCACCCGCCAGCAGGTCCCCGGCGTCCTCGATGCCGACGCTGATGCGGACCAGGTCGTCGGGCAGCCCGCGCGCGGCGCGCACGGCCGCCGGGATCGACGCGTGGCTCATGTAGCAGGGCAGCGAGATGAGCGAGGTCACGCTGCCGAAGCTGACCGTCACGCGGAACAGTGCGGTCTCCTCCACGACCGTCCGGCTCGCCTCCAGGCTGCGAGCCGACCCCCCTCGGCGGCGCACATGCACGGAACGCCGCATGCAGCCGCAGCGCGTGGCAGGTGGTCCACGCTCGGTCGTGGCGTGCTCGCGTCCAGGCTGCCAAACAAAAATTTTTCCTGCCAGAGTCAAAGACAAGAGGACCGCAAGGGAGGCTCAACCAGGCGCCGTCTGCCACTGCGCATCCCACACGCTGCCTGTCTGGGCACCAGCGGCATCCTGTTCAGGACTGCACGCAGGCGCCCGTCATCCCGCCGCCACCCGACCGGGCCCCGGCGAAGCACCTGCCGGTCTCGAAGCTGAGCAGCGAGCCGCCGCTGGTCGCCTGGCCGGCGTGCACGGCGGCGCCCGCGTGCCCCGGCAGCCCTGGGTAGTTGACGCGCCGCACGAGCGGGTGCGCGGCGAGCCAGGCCGCGAGCGCGGCGGCCGTCGCAGCCGCGCGCTCCATGCGGAGCGCCATCGTCTTCAGCCCGCGCAGCGCCAGCCAGCAGTCGAACGGCCCCAGCCCGCCGCCCTCGGCGTTCTGCGCCGGGCGCGGGTGCGCTCAGAGAAGGCGCCCGCGCGGGTGATGGCACCCAAGGAATTGGTTGAGCAGGACTCAGGCCCTGCTTTCTGCGATGTGCGCATGCGGAGAGCAAGAGCACAGGGTACGCGACAGAATTGCAGTGCGGCGCTGACATGGCTCTGAGCGGCGCGCCTGCACAAAGTAGAGCCGCTGCGCGAGCTCCTTGCCGCGGATGGACAGCGTGCCGCCGGTGATGTCGGAGTGGCCGCCGATGAACTTGGTGGCGCTGGTCATGCTCACGTCGGCGCCCAGCGCGAGCGGCTGCTGGAACACGGGCGCCATGATGCTGTTGTCGACCACCACCAGCGCGCCCGCCTGCATCACTACGGTCGGTTGGGCCAAGGCTTCACAGGGTTTTGATGAGGTTGGCTCCTGCACTGTGTGCCTGTCTTGGCGCAGTCACTTGGCACTCGTGCGCAGACGTGGCACAAAAAGGCCTGCTGCAGGGTCCCTAAAGCACGCATGCTGCGCCGTTACACATGCAGGGCGCTCAACTCCATGTGCCTGCACCTCGCTCACCTCTGTGGCTCTGCCGCGCAGGCTGGCATGCCTGCAGCTGGTGTTGTGACACAACACACTTCCATTTATCTACAGGATGTCCTCTTTCCCGTTTGCGTGGCGCGCCTCGTGCGCGAGGCGCGAGAGCTCCGCAATGTCGCAGATCTGCATGCGCGGGTTGGTTGGCGACTCCAGCATGAGCAGCCGCGTGCGGCCTGGCACGAACGCGCCCCGCACGGCCCTAGGCACCGGCAGCTGCGCGTCAGAATCCCATGTCGAAGGCAATGGGCAGCAACATGGTCCAATGCGACGCATGCGTGCAGCTTGCAAGAATGTCAAACATGCACGTTTGTGCAGCCCCTCTAAAGTCTACTGACACTGTCTGTCATGCAGGCAAGGCTGCAGGCTGAAGTGCCAACAGTTGATCTGTAAGTATGGTTACGCACTCGATGTCTCCTGTGTCAACGTTGGTCACCTCGATGCCCAGCCCCGGTGCTATCTGCGACGGTATGCCCCCGCATCAGTATGTCTTTCTGCAACAAGCTATTTCAGGCCGGAAGCCCTTTTTAACTGCTTGTGCTAATAAGTCATTTGAGTGATAGCTGGTACGGACGCAGACACCAAGCCTGTGGGAGTGCACTCCATGTAATTATACGCTGTGGCCATCATACATGCAAGCGCCTGCTGTAGCAAGCCCAGCAATTTCGCTCGAGCCGTCTGTACTACCCAGCCATGCCCCCAGTGAAGCACGCATGCAATGTGGGTCAGTAGCCGCCTGCACCACCTGGCACTTGGACTGACCAGCAGACGCGGACAAGGAGGAGCTGCAGAGTGGGCAGGTCAGAATCAAGGGGCGCCACCTGAGCCAGCAGTCGGCTGGTGCCGCCGTAGATGTCGTCTCCCGCCACGACGTGCTCGCCACTGGCCACCAGGCGCAGCACCGCGCTCAGCGCGGCCATGCCGCTGCAGAACGCGAGCGCGCGGTCGGCGCCCTGGCGGCGGCAGCCACAGCGCTGGCCTTCTTATTGATGCTTCATGAACCTGACATGGCACACGTCCGCAGCCACAACGCACAGCACGGTCTGTGTGTCAGCACTGCGCCTGTCTCATGAATAGGCGGTGCGTCCTAGCACACGATTTCGTGCAGGGCATCGCTTGTTACTATCGCACAGGCTGCGCAACTCTGCAAGGCACATCTCGAGCTGCAGCCGCACCTCGAGCTCAGCCATCTGCGCCTCCAGCTGCATGCGCGTGGGGTTGCCGGAGCGGCTGTAGTCGTACTCTCCGCACTCCACCGCGCTCAGCTGGTGGTAGGTCGCCGTCTGATACAGCGGCGGCGCCACGGCCCCGTACGGGTCACTCGTCACCTGCGCAGCGGCACGGCCCAGCTCAGAAGCTCACGACTTGAGCGCCTGAAGCCTGTGAGCAGCTACGCTGTAACATGCCACACTGTGAGCGCTCTGTAGGAAGGGGTCATTGCAGGCGCTGAGCTATACTCTAAGTAACTTCTTACGTGCACGGCACTTGCGTGCTTTCGACTTTGTACTAAGCGCATGTGCTGACGAGTGCAAACTTCCCCAAACATAGGTAATACAAATGCAAGTTGTGCGACGTCTCTACGACTCTGTGGCCAAAACGCCGCACCTTGGGAGGGTGCACAAGCCTGGTAGCCATGCTTAGTGATGGGGCAGCGCGCGGCAGCCCTGCGGCTGCGGCAGAGGCGGCCGCTCCAGTGTGTGACGCGACGGCCTCTGCTGTGACATCTGACGCACTGAAGTCACCCGCGGCGGGCTCGAGCGCACTGCTGGTCTCAGCGACTGGGGCGGTGCAGCTCACGCGTCGCGGCGCAAGCCCCGCGGGCGCTGCCAGTGGAAAGCCTGCTGTAAGTCGCTCACACCTGTGACGCCAGAGCTGGGCACAAGGGACTGTTGGCCTAAGGCTCTCTGTGGGCGCCCACATGTGGCAGGCGAGGTGACTTGGCACGTTGGAACGAACGCAGAAAACTCGTGTATGCGGGCTGCCAGCTCAAGCTGTCCGCACTGAAGGGGTTGCACCTTTTCTTCTTTTTTCTTTTTAGAGCTGCCTGAGCATGCCATCCTCCAGGGTCACCTCTGCAGGGTCTTTCAATCATAAATTTTGGCTACAGGCTTCTTCACTCAGGCCTGGTTGTCCTGCACATAAGCGCCGGCCTTCCTCACACGCTCTCTAGCAGGTGCCACGCATGCGACCCAAATCAGTGCCTATCACAGCCTATCGCGTGGCCTCGGCTAAGCGGCCTCCGCCGAGCCGCGCGTCGAGCCAGAAACCGCGCCGCGCCCGCGCTCAGCCCTTGATGAGGTGCGCGGCGCCGCGCACGGCGGACAGGCCCTTGCGCGGCTGGTACTTGAGCAGCGCCAGCTCCGCCACCTCGTCCAGCACCTGCGTGCGCGCGCGGCCAGGGCTGCTCCTCAGGCCGCTATGGTGCCCGGCTCGCCCAGCGCGTGCGCGCGCGCGCGGCCAGGCGCCCTCAGGCCGCTCTGGTGCCCAGCTCTCGTCCAGAGCCCTGCGCGCGCAGCTAATGCCCGTGGCCACGCCCCCAGCCCAACCATACCCCGGGGACCAGGAGATCCGGCTGGCCCAGCTCGGCCCAACGTGAGCACTGGAAGGGGGGTGCGACTGAATGTCAGCACGCCCGGTTGCCTGCACGCATGGACACTGACGGGCCGCTGTGCGCCGTGCGTCAACGTCGACAGGCGCGCGCCGCGCAAGTGTGCTCACGAGCTCCACAGAGATGGGCTCTTGGGGGCCACTGGGGCCTTACATGCACGGTGGGCTCGCATGCAGAACCGCGCATTGAGAACACCACCTCAAACGCCATATGCGCGATGGTGCCCCACTTTTCCTCAATACGCGAGGGAAGGGCAATTACTAGAGGCAATTACTAATGTCTGGGGCCGCGCCTGCAGCGCATGCTCCAGGTCCGCGCGCGTGTGCGCTGCGGAGATGCAGATGCGCGCGCGCGCGGTCATCAGCGGCGTGGCCGGGAAGCCCACCACCACGAGCGCCACGCCGTGCTCCCAGCACAGCCGTGACGCCGCCGCGATCTTGCCCGGCTGGAACAGCATCACAGGCTGCGCGCGCGGCAGGGGCGGGGGCTGCTCAGTGGGAGGGCCGGTTTTGGAGGCTGATGAGCAGGCTCG
>JAABUV010006174.1_pt1 | contig 13196 bp, 13 predicted proteins | sample 5559971 | NCBI WGS metagenome assembly JAABUV01 (sample SAMN10711881, study PRJNA513362) | rock metagenome | isolation source: Antarctica rocks | place: Antarctica: Victoria Land, Knobhead nord | collected 2015-12-19
CGTGGACGCGCTCAGCGTCGCCTCCGGCCAGGCCGCGCTGACCTATGCGCTGCTCAACGTCGCCGAGGCCGGCCGCAACATCGTCTCGGTCCCGCAGCTCTACGGCACCACGCACACGCTGCTCGCGCACCTGCTGCCGCAATGGGGCATCAGCGCCCGGTTCGCCGCCAGCGACCGCCCCGCCGACGTCGAGGCCGCCATCGACAGCAACACGCGGGCGGTCTTTTGCGAAAGCGTCGGCAACCCGGCCGGCAACATCGCCGACCTCGCGCCGCTCGCTGAGGCCGCCCATCGCCACGGGCTGCCGCTGATCGTGGACAACACGGTCGCGACGCCGGTGCTGCTGCGCCCCATCGACCACGGCGCCGACATCGTCGTGCATTCGCTCACGAAGTTCATGGGCGGCCACGGGACGACGATGGGCGGGATCATCGTGGACGGGGGGCGTTTCCCATGGGCGGACCACGCCGAGCGGTTTCCCCAGTTCAACACCCCGGACGCCTCCTACCACGGCCTGGTCTACGCCGAGCGTTTCGGCCGCTCGGCCTACGCCGCCCGGCTCCGCAGCGTCTACCTGCGCACTACCGGGGCCGTCCTGTCGCCGTTGAGCGCCTTCTTGTTGTTGCAGGGAATCGAGAGCGTCTATGTCCGGGTGGAGCGCCACGTGCAGAATGCGCGTCAGGTTGCGGAGTTCTTGCGGGACGACCCCAGGGTCGAGTGGGTCAACTACGCCGGCTTCCCGGACAACCCCTACTACCCGCTCGTGCAACGATATTTGGGCGGCCAGGCGTGCTCGCTGATGACCTTTGGCGTGCGCGGCGGCTTTGAGGGCGGCACGCGGCTGTATAACGCGCTCCGCCTGGTCAAGCGGCTGGTGAACCTGGGCGACGCGAAGTCCCTGGCCTGCCATCCCGCCTCCACGACGCACCGGCAGATGCCGCCGGACGTGCAGCGCAGCGCCGGCGTCACCCCGGAGATGATCCGGCTGAGCGTCGGCATCGAGCACGTGGACGACATCATTGCGGACCTCGACCAGGCGCTCGACGCCGCGGTCGGCTTGGCGCCCTCGCCGGAAGCGTACCGCCGTGCCGCCGAATAGGCTGGGCGATGCGGCGGAGCCGCTGCTCATCGGCAAAGCGGCGAAGCCGCTGGTTGTCGGCAGCGCGGCGGAGCCGCTGGTTGTCGGCATCGTCAACAACATGCCGGACACGGCGCTGCGTGCGACGGAGCGGCATTTCAGTGAACTGCTCGACGCCGCTTCATGCGGGCAGCCGATCCGCCTGCGGCTGTTCCACGCGCCGCAGGTGCCCCGCGGGGAGGCTTGCCATGCCTACCTCTCGCTCGCCTATGAGAGCCTCGACCAGCTCTGGGACGACCGGCTTGACGGCCTGATCGTGACCGGCGCGGAGCCACGCACCCTCGCCCTGGAGGACGAGCCTTATTGGCCCGCACTGGCGCGGCTGACCGACTGGGCGGAGGGGCGCACCCTCTCGACGATCTGGTCGTGCCTCGCCGCCCAGGCGGGGGTGCTGCGGGCCAATGGGATCGTGCGGCGTCCGTTCGGCTGGAAGCTCTCGGGCGTATACGCCAGCGAGAAAGCGGCGGAGCATCCGATCACGGCCGGACTGCCGTCGCATTGGCGCACTCCGCAGACGCGCTACAACGACCTGCCGGAAGCGGAGCTGGTGGCGAGCGGCTACCGCATCCTTTCGCGCCTGCCCGACGCCGGGGCGGACATGTTCGTCAGGGAGGGGCACAGCCTTTTCGTGTTCATGCAGGGCCACCCGGAGTACGACCCGCGGGCGCTGTTCCGCGAGTACCGCCGGGACATCGGCCGTTTCCTCACGGGCGAGCGGGACCGCTACCCCGACCCGATGCACGGCTACTTCGACAAGCCCGCCGAGGCCGCGCTCGACACGCTGCGCGAGCAGGCGCTGCGGACGCGGGACCCTGCCTTGCTGGAGCGCCTGCCGGACCTCCTGGCCGAATGGGTGCCGCCGTATGATTGGCACGGGCCGGTCGTCCAGATGTATACGAACTGGCTGCTGTACCTCGCGCAGCGGAAAGGCGGCGACGTCGCCGCTACGCAGTTGCACGGCGTGGCGGCAGAACCCTAGCGAGGACGATTTGAACGCGGAAATCTCTCCTTTTCAAGTACGGGCCACCCATGCTCTGCCAGGGCGCGACGCGATGCGCCCGGTCGTCGAGCCGCCGGTCGCGGCGCTGTTTCCGCCAGCAGAGCACCGCGCACGCCAAGACGACGCCCTGACGCGCGGCCTGGCCGCAGCCCATGAGCGCGTCATTCGCGGCGCCGTCGCGCCGACGCTGGACCGGGCTGAGTTTCGGAGTGCGCTGGCCGGCTTTGACTTCGCCGCTCCCCGTCTGCTCGACGACACGCTCGCATGGGTCGTCGCGCAAATGGAGCACGGCGTCACCCAGATCACCCATCCGCGCTACCTCGGGCTGTTCAACCCGGCGCCGACTTTTCCGGCGCAGTGCGCGGACCGGATCGCGTCGGCGTTCAACCCGCAGCTCGCCAGCGCCACCACCTCGCCGGCCGCGGTCGAGGTCGAGGCGCATGTTGTCCGTTCCGTCGCGCGCCGCGCCGGGCTGCCGTCCGGGGCGGCCGGGCACTTCACGAGCGGCGGGGCGGAGGCGAACTTCACCGCGCTGCTCTGCGCGTTGACCCGTGCGGAGCCGGGCTTTGCCGCGCATGGCGCGCGTGCCTTCGCCGGGCCGCCGGTGTTCTATGCGTCGAGCGAGTGCCACCTCGCCTGGCTCAAGATTGCGCACCAGGCGGGCATCGGCCGCACCGGGCTGCGCCTGGTGGCGACGAACGGGGCAGGCCGCATGAGCATGGACGCCCTGCATGACGCGGTTGCCGCCGACCGGGCGCAGGGCTGCGTGCCGGTGATGGTCGCCGCCACGGCCGGGACGACGGGTGGCGGGATGATCGACTCCCTGGCCGGTTGCAGCGAGATCGCCCAGCGATTTGGCCTTTGGAGTCACGTTGACGCGGCGTGGGGTGGCGCGCTCGTCGCGTCGGACCGGCTGCGCGGCCTGCTGGCCGGGATCGACCGCGCCGACTCGGTCACGATCGACGCGCATAAGTGGCTCGCGACGACCATGGGCTGCGGGATGTTCATCTGCGCGGACCCGGCGGCGCCATCGGCCGTGTTCCAGGCCTCGACCAGCTTCATGCCGCCGGCCACGCTGGAAGACGGTGCGGCAGCCGATCCCTACGTTGTGTCGGCGCAGTGGTCGCGGCGTTTCCTTGGCCTGCGTCTGTTCCTTTCGCTCGCGTCGGCGGGCTGGGCGGGCTACGGCGCGCACGTCGAGCGGTCCGTCGCCTTGGCCGGACTGCTGCGGGACCGCCTCGCCGAACGGGGCTGGCGCATCGCCAACGACCCGGCGCTGGCGGTCCTGTGCGCCGAGCCGCCGCCCGGCTCCGGCGAGGTCCGGGAGGTGGTCGGCCGGGTGCTCGCCTCCGGCCGCGCCTGGGTGTCCGCGGCCCGGTTCGAGGGGCGCGATGTCGTCCGCGCCTGTGTGACCAACGGCGAGACGACGCCTGAGGATATGATGGAGGCTGCCGATGCCCTGCAGGCAGCCTGCCGTCGATGAGCCGCGGCCCGGCAGGCCCCCCATGACTGAAAGCACCCGAGCATGACGATACGGTCCACCGTTTTGACCCAGATCACCCAAGTCGCGGCCGAGCACGACAAGAAACTCGCCCCATTGACCGACGAGTTGCCGCTGTTGGAGTCCGGGTTGGACTCGCTGTGCCTGGCGGTGATCGTGGCACGGCTTGAGGACGAACTGGGTGTCGACCCCTTCAGCACAGCCGACGACGGCGCTTTCCCCGTCACCATCGGCGACCTCATCAAAATGTACGAGAGTGCTGCAGCTTAGCCGCAACACGCTTTGGGACTTGGCTGCGGCGGCCGGCCTGCCAGGGCGGCGCGTGCTGGCCGGGCCGGGGCGTGGGGTCGCGTTGACGGACTTGCAGGACGGCGCAAGCCTCGATGCGGCAGCATTGAAGGGCTGCTCGGTATTGGTCCACACGGCGCGGCAGCTACCGGCGGCGCTGGCGGCGCTGGAGTTGGACGGCGTCGCCCGTCGCCTCGTTCTGGCGCCGCCGGACACCGCGCCGGCGCACCTGGACGACGCCATCGCCCAGGCCGGGATCGATACGCTGATCACCAACGACCCGGCGCCGCGGCCTGGCGTGCGCGTCATGTTCTGCGGCTCGGACTTGGCTCCGCGCCTGAACCGGGCGGAGGCGTCGCACGACACTGAATGGGTGCTGTTCACCTCCGGCACCACCGGCGCGCCGAAGCTTGTGTCGCACACCCTGCCGAGCCTCGTTGGCCCGATTGGCACCGCCCCGGTCGCCCCGATATCGGGCGGCGCGGTGTGGAGCACGTTCTACGATGTCCGGCGCTATGGTGGCCTGCAAATCCTGCTGCGCGCGTTGCTGGGCGGCGGGTCCATGGTGTTTTCGGACGCCGCCGAGACCGTGGGCGCGTTCTTGGCCAGGGCTGGCGCGGCCGGGGTCACGCACATCTCCGGCACGCCCTCGCATTGGCGCCGGGCGCTGATGAGCGGACATGCGGCGCGGATCGACCCAGCCTATGTGCGCCTGTCGGGCGAGGTCGCGGATCAAGCGGTGCTGGACCGGCTGCGCGCCGCTTATCCCGCTGCCCGCGTTTCGCACGCCTTTGCGTCGACCGAGGCCGGGGTTGCCTTCGACGTGACGGATGGTCTCGCTGGGTTCCCTGCCGCTTGGGTCGGCGCTGCTGGGGCGGCTGAGCTCCGCGTGGCCGGCGACACGCTGCGCATCCGCTCCGCCCGCACCGCCAACGGCTATCTCGGCGCCGTCGCGTCCCTGGCGGACGCGGACGGCTTTGTCGACACCGGGGACATCGTGGAATTGCGGGGGAGCCGCTATTATTTCCTCGGCCGGGTCGGCGGCGTGATCAACGTCGGTGGCCAGAAGGTGTACCCGGAGGAGGTCGAGGCCGCGCTGAACGCCCATCCCGCCGTGCTCGCCGCCCGCGTGCGCTCCAGGCCGAGTCCGATCACCGGCGCCGTCGTCGCGGCGGACGTGGTGGTTGACGCAGGCGGGGACGGCACGGGGGACGACGCTCTGTGCAGGGCAATCAAGGCGAACTGCCGCGCCCTGCTCGCGCCGCACAAAGTGCCTGCGCTGCTGCGGATCGTTCCGGCGCTCGACGTGCTGCCGTCCGGCAAGCTGGCCCGACGCGGTGCGTAACGTTTCTGGCGCGGAGCGCAACGTCCCCGGCGCGGAGCGCAACGTCATCGTAACCGGCGGCAGCCGCGGCCTGGGGCTTGGCATCGCCCGCCGCCTGGCCGGTTCGGGCTTCAACGTCATCGCCATCGCGCGCCAGCACAGCGAGGCCCTGGCGGCTGCCCAAGCGGAGTTCGGGGATCAACTGCATTTCCAAGCCGCCGACCTTATGGAGACGGGGGCGCTCCCGGACCTGGTGCGCGGGCTTCGGCGCGACTTCGGGTCGGTCTACGGACTGGTGAACAACGCCGGCATCGGCACGAGCGGCATGCTGGCGACCATGCCCGATGCCGCGATCGAGCGGTTGATCCGGCTCAACGTCACGGCCTCCATCACGCTGACCAAGTACGCGGTGCGCTCCATGATGGCGGCGGGCGCCGGGCGGATCGTGATGGTCTCGTCGGTGGTCGCCACCACGGGCTACAGCGGCCTGTCGGTCTACAGCGCGACCAAGGCCGCGCTGCATGGCTTCACCCGCTCGCTGGCGCGGGAGGTCGGCGCGCTGGGCATCACGGCGAACGTCGTGGCGCCGGGCTTCGTCGACACGGAGATGACGCGGGAGCTGGGCGACGCCCACCGCGCGCAGATCGCCCGGCGTAGCGCGCTGAGGCGCATGCCGGAGACCGAGGACGTGGCCGGCGCGGTGGACTACCTGTTCAGCGCCGCCGGGCGCAACGTCACCGGCACGGTGTTGACGGTGGACGCCGGCAACACGGCCTAAAGGCGCAGCCCGCCATTGAGGATGGCGGCGAACAGGGCAGCGTCCAACACCACGTATCCGCCGCCTGCCCGGTCGAGGACAAACAGCGCGTCGGTGGTCGCAGTGAGGTCAAAGCCCTCCCGCACCAGGTCGGCCTTCACCGGCTTGAATGTCCCCGTGGTCTCCAGCGCCGGGCGCAGGCGGAGGAACACTGGCCTTGCGTGCTCCGGCAGCCGCGCCGCCAGGTGGGCGTGCAATGCGTCCATGCGGAAGCCAGGGTCGATCGCGAGCGCCGCCATGCCGGCCCGACCCTCGGCTCCCGGCACGGCCACGCCGTAGACGGCCACCGACACGACGCCGGGATAGGCGCCGATTGCGTCGGCGACCTCGGTCGTCGCGACGTTCTCGCCCTTCCAGCGGAAGGTGTCGCCCATGCGGTCGACGAAGCTGAAGAACCCTTCGCGATCCCGCCGCATCAGGTCGCCGGTGCGGAACCAGGCGTCGCCCGCGGCGAAAACGTCCCGCAGCAGCTTGGCCTCCGAGGCAGCCGGGTCGGTGTAGAGGGCCTGCGTTGGCGCCGGCCCGATCGCCTCTCCCGCCTCGCCCGGCAGGCAGCGCTGGCAACGGCCGTCGGCGTCCCGCAACGCCGTGCCAGTCGCCGGGTCGCAGCGGATCAGCGCCATGGGGAAGCGGTGCGCCAAATAGGGCGGGATGCGGCCGATCGCGCCGGGCCGTTCCTCGACGTTGTAGAGCGACACGCTGCCCTCGGTGGCGGCGTAGTACTCCAGCACGTGGGGAATTTGGAAGCGTTCGGTGAACCGGGTCCAGACCTCGCCTTGCAGCCCGTTGCCGCAGACGAGGCGCAGGGCGTGCGCGCGTTCCCTGGGGTGCGGCGGGCTGTTGGCCAGGAAGCGGCACAGCTCGCCGATGTACTGGAACACCGTGCAGCCGCCATCCGCGACGTCGTCCCAGAACCGCGACGCGGAGAAGCCGGGGCGGATCAGCACGGACCCGCCGCGCACCAGCATCGCGCCGACCGCGACCACGCCGCCGATGCTGTGGTACATCGGCAGGCAGTCGTACATCCGGTCGTCCGGCCCGATGTCCATCAGCCCGGCGAACCACAGGCTCCATTCCAGCACCCGCGCATGGCTGATGTTGACTGCTTTCGGCAGCCCCGTGGTCCCCGATGTATAGATATGCAGCGCCCAGTCCGCGAGCGCCGGTGGCCGCTCGGCCACGACTGCATCGTCCAGCAGCGTCGAGACGTCGAGGCGCGGCCAGCCTGCGCGCTCGGCCCCGTATACCCAGCAGCGTGTGCCGGGCGGCAGGCGTGGGCGCACCGCGTCCAGTGCGTCGGCCAGCGCCGCGTCGGCGATCACGTGCCTGGGGGCGACGATGGCGATGGCGTGGATCAGCGCCTCGTGCCGCAGCCCGGTGTTCAGCAGCGCCGCCACCCCGCCAATTCCGCTGACGCCGAGCCAAACCGCCGCGTACTCGGCGCAGTTCGGCATCAGCAGGCACACGACCTCGCCGTGGCCCAGCCCTTGCTGCTGCGCCCAGCGGCCATATTGGTTCGACCTCGCTGCCAGGCCGGCGTAGCTCAGCGACCCCGCTTCCGATGTGCCCGCTTGGGAAACAAGCGCCGGCCGCGGCCCGAAACGCTCCGCAAGCTCCGGCAGACGCTGCGGCAGCGTGCGCCCGTCTTCAGCCAGGCCCGAGATGGCGCTGAGCGCACGAACCCAGGTCTGCGATCCCTTGGCCAATTTTCCCCCGCGAGGCTTTGTGATGGCTGGCATACTGGCAAGTGCCGACATTGCGGCGCACGAGCCCATGTTCCCCTTAGCAGCAAACCTTTTGCTTGAAACGAGTGCCAATGCGCCGCCGCACACTCCTTGCACGCACCGCTGGCGTCCTGGCCGCAACAGGCCTGACCGCGCCCAGCATCGCCAGGGCTGAAGCGTCCCGCGTCCTGCGCTTCATCCCGCAGGCCGACCTCGCGGCGCTCGATCCCGTTTGGACCTCTGTTTATGTCACGCGCAACCACGGCTACATGGTGTTCGACACCCTGTACGGCCAAGACAGCGCCTTCCGCACCCAGCCGCAAATGGTCGAGGGCGCCACGACTGGGCGCGACGGCCTTGAGTGGCGGCTGCGGCTGCGGGACGGGCTGCGCTTCCATGACGGCGAGCCGGTGCTCGCGCGCGACTGCGTTGCCAGCATCCGCCGCTGGGGCCGGCGGGACGCCTTTGGTCAGACGTTGCTGGGCGCGACGGATGAACTCTCGGCCGCGGACGACCGCACCATCGTGTTCCGCCTGCGGACGCCCTGCCCGTGGCTGCCGGACGCGCTGGGGAAGATCGGCATCAACATGCTGCCGGTCATGCCCGAGCGCCTGGCTGCTACCGATCCTTTTAAGCAGGTCACGGAGATGGTCGGCAGCGGCCCGTTCCGCTTCCTGGCAGACGAGCGCGTGTCGGGCGCCCGCGTTGCCTATGCCCGGTTCGAGGGCTACCAGCCGCGGGACAACGGGGCCGCGGATTGGACGGCGGGGCCGAAGGTCGCGCATTTCGACCGGGTGGAGTGGATCGTGATCCCCGACGGCGCCACGGCGGCTGCGGCGCTGCGCCGGGGCGAGGCGGATTGGTGGGAGCAGCCGCTGTTCGACCTTTTGCCGCTGCTGGCGCGCGATCCCGGCATTGCCACCTCCGTTGTCGAGGTGACTGGCAACATCGGCCTGCTGCGCATGAACGCCCTGCACCCTCCGTTCGACAATCCCGCCGTGCGCCGTGCCCTGCTGCTCGCGTTGGACCAGGGCGACTTCATGCGCGCCGTCGCTGGCGACCAGGAGGCATACTGGCGGAGCGGGGTCGGCTTCTTTGCGCCCGGCACGCCGATGGCGAGCGACCGGGGGCTTGCGGCGCTCAATGGCCCGCGCGACGCCGGGGCAGCGCGGCGGGCCATGCAGGCGGCCGGCTATGCCGGGGAGCGCGTGGTGCTGCTGAGCCCTGGCGACTACCCGCGCATCGCCGCCTTGGCCGCTGTCGCCGCGGACCTGATGCAGCGCTGCGGCATGAACGTCGACGTGCAGGAGATGGACTGGGGCAGCGTGATCCAGCGCCGGGCGAGCAAGGCGCCGCCGGGGCAGGGGGGCTGGAGCGTGTTCATTACGACCTTCACCGGGGCCGACATGTCGAGTCCGGCGAGCAACCCGGCGCTGCGCGGCACCGGCGGCGACGGGTGGTTCGGCTGGCCGACGGCGCCGCGGCTGGAGGGGCTGCGGGACGCCTGGCTGGCGGCGCCGGACGTTGCCAGCCAGCGGCGCATCGCGGCGGATTTGCAGGGGCAGGCGTTCGAGGACGTGCCGTTCTTGCCGTTAGGGCAGTTCTTCCAGCCTACGGCTTGGTCGCGCGGGTTGACTGGAGGCTTGCAGGGGATGCCGTTGTTTTGGGGCATACGGCGGGGGTGAACAGGCATTTCGGATTGGCTAGGCTGCATGACTCTGCGATTATTTCGGCTCGTGTGAGGTTCAAACCATCCAGCATCGAGGCTACTTCCATTTTGTGGCGTAGTGCAGTCCTCATTGAACGCCTTTCAGGAGGCCGGCAAGCTTGCTTGGCTTCCCTCGTTTATGCAGGGATGCGAGGTTGCTGGCTTCGGCCCAAGATGACGGCTGCTTTGCAGGAGTTGCCCCGCCGTGTCCAAACCTGAACACCCACTTATGGTCTTGATCGCCGGTCCCTATCGATCCGGCACCGGCGATGACCCCGCGCTGATCGCGCGCAACATGCAGGCCATGAACGAGGCAGCGCTCGCCGTGTTCCGGGCCGGGCACCTACCAGTCGTTGGCGAGTGGTTCGCTTTGCCGTTGATTGAGACCGCAGGCTCGGCACGCATGGGCGACGCGACCTGGGATGCGATCTTCCATTCCGTTGCGGAGCGCATCGCCGTGCGCTGTGATGCCTGCCTGCGGATCGGCGGCGCCTCGGCCGGCGCCGACGCAATGGTAGCTATCTTCGAGCGCGCCGGTCGTCCCGTGTTCCGCAACACCGGGGACCTGCCGCCGGTCCCAGCGGAAGCGGCGCTGTGAGCGCGGGCGGCGAGCGCATCCGCGTGCGTGACGTGCGCGTGCTGTCCGACGACTGGTATGTGCTGCGCAAGACCACCTTCGACTATCAGCGTCGGGACGGCACCTGGCAGACCCTGTCGCGCGAAACCTACGACCGCGGCAATGGCGCCGTCATCCTGCCCTATGACCCTGCCCGCGGCACCGTGCTGCTGACCCGGCAGTTTCGCTATCCCGCCTACGTCAACGGCCACCCCGAGCCACTGATCGAGGCTGTGGCCGGGCTGCTGGACGAACGCAGCCCCGAGGACGCGATCCGACGCGAGGCCGAGGAAGAAGCAGGCTGCCGTATCGCCCGACCCCGCCGTGTGTTCGAAGCGTTCATGTCGCCTGGATCGGTCACGGAGCGCCTGGTGTTCTTCGTGGCCGAGTATAGCGCCGCGGATCGGATCGCAGCCGGCGGCGGGGTGGTGGCCGAGGGCGAGGACATCGAGGTGCTGGAACAGACGCTGGACGAAGCGCTGGCCATGGTCGGTGACGGCCGCATTATGGACGGGAAAACGATCATGTTGCTGCAACACATCAAGCTACAGGGATTGCTGGGCTGAGCGTCCCAACTCCCGCCAAGCCGCATGGCTTTACAGCGCGCGTGCGCCGCTTGAGCCAGGCCGTTGGCAATCCACAAGCTTTGCCACACCCGCTGTGGACCCCGGCACGCCGGCCGGGGAGGCCGTGCTGGAATAGGTGCAGTCCCGCACCACGCCATCGTCCCTGAACGTCACCGCCAGGCTGACAACCTGCGGCTCCGAGCGCGTTCCGTCCATGGCAACGCCCGCCAGCCCGAGGCCGGACCCGATAAGGCCCGCGTAGGGCACAAAGGCGCCAACGACCCCGGAGGCGGCCGACGCTCCATTCATCAGGCCGCGCCCGCCTGCATCACCCGTTCTTGCCTCGTAGACCCAAGCCTCGCCAAGCGCGCTCCGCTCCGTGCGGCTGGGCTGTCCCAAGGCGGCGAACACATCGTTCCGCGACGAGCGGCCGACAACGACAGACGCCACCTTGCTGGAGTCCAGCACCGCGGAAGCAGGCGCACTCTGCGAGCACGAGGCGCCGGCCAGCAACAGCGGCGCGACGAGCGCGGCAGAAAACCTTGACGCCCAACCTATGCGACGGGCGCACGGTTCCGGGCCGCCTTCGCCATCAACAAGCATCCCCTCAAATCCGATCCACAAGGGTTTTCACATCGGCGCTCGCATCGAGCAGGTCATCCAACGCGAACGGGCACGCCTCCGGAAGCGGACGCGGCTCGCCGGCATCGTCCGTCACTGCACGCGCCTGGCGCAGCGCCGTCGCGTACAGATCGGTCAAGTCGATCCGCTGCCGCATTGACGGCGAAAAGCAGCGCCGCGCGTCGGCCAGGAAGCCGATCGTCTCTCCGCGCCAATGCGCCGCGGCTCGGCTACCGGGCCAGGCGGCCAGCTTGAGCAAATGCACCATGGCTTGCCGCAGCAGGCTCTCGCAGCTTCGCAGTTCCGACCGGCCCACCGTTTCCACCTCGTCGATCACGTTGGGCCAGTCCACCATTTCGTTCACGCGCTCGCCGGCGGCCAACCGTCGCAGCAGGTCCGCCTGCCGCTCGGACCACGCCAAGGCGTCGCGTTCGTAAAGACCGTCCGGCATGGTGCCTCCTGCAATCCTTCAGCGTCTTCCAAATCGGTCCGCGACGAGCGGCCGAAAGCATCCCCTCAAATCCGGTCCACAAGGGTTTTCACGTCGGCGTTTGCATCGAGCAGGTCATCCAACACGAACGGGCACGCCTCCGGAAGCGGACGCGGCTCGCCGGTGTCGTCTGCCACGGCACGCACTTGCTTCAGGCTGCGCCTATAAAGATCAGCCAAGTCGATATGCTGGCGCATGGATGGCGTGAAACAATCCTCCGCGTCGTTGAGGAAATTCGCCGCCTCCTCGCGCCAGTGGGCCACCGCCCGACTCCGGGGCCAGGCGTGCAGCTTCAGCAGATGCGCCAGCACGTGCCGCAGCAGGCTCCGACACGACCGCAACGCCGACCGTCCCACGTCCTGCACCTCCTCGATCACGTTGGGCCAGTCCACCGCCTCATTCAACCGCTCGCCCGCTGCCAACCGGCGCAGCAAGTCCGCCTGTCGCTCGGACCAAGCTAAAGCGTCACGTTCATAGAGACCGTCCGGCATGATGCCTCCTGCATCTTCTCGACACTTTCTCGCACAAATCCAGGACGCCCGTCCGCTTTATTTCAGCCCCCGAACACCTCGCCCCAAGCCGCCCGCAGCGCCACGTCCGCGTCGGCCATCGTCACCGGCAGGCCGAGCGCGTGCAGGCTGGTGACGCCGTGTTCCTGGACACCGCAGGGCACAATCCCCGTGAAATGCCCAAGGTCCGGCTCCACGTTCAGCGCCACGCCGTGCCAGCTCACCCAGCGGGTGACGCGGACGCCGATTGCGGCAACCTTCGCCTCCGTGCCGGCCGCGCGGTCCGCGACCCAGATGCCGACCCGGCCCTCCCGCCGCTCGCCCCGCACGTTGAAGCGGTCGAGCGCGCGGATCAGCCACTCCTCCAACCCGTGCACGAAGGCGCGCACGTCGCGCGGGCGGACGCTGCCGTGTGGCCGGGTCAGGTCCAGCATGACGTAAGCGGTGCGCTGGCCGGGGCCATGGTAGGTCCACTGCCCGCCGCGCCCGGCCGCGAACGTCGGGAAACGGCCGGGGTCCGCCAGGTCCGCGGGCTTGGCCGAGGTTCCCGCCGTGTAAAGCGGCGGATGCTCGACCAGCCACACCTGCTCGTTGGCCTGCCCGGCGCGGATCGCGTCCGCGCGGGCCTGCATCGCCGCCAGCGCCGCGGGGTAGGGCAGCAGCCCGTCCTCGACGCGCCACTCCAGCGCGCCGCTTGAAGCAGGCGCGCATGGAGCCGGCACAGTTGAAACCAGCGGCGTCATCCGCTATACGGCCCGCCATCCAGGCGGTGATCCGGCCTGGGCACGATGCGGTCGTGGCGAAATGGTAGACGCGCAAGCTTGAGGTGCTTGTGGGGGAAACCCTGTGGAAGTTCGAGTCTTCTCGACCGCATTCTTGACTGGCCCAACACCT
>JAABUV010006175.1_pt1 | contig 13195 bp, 6 predicted proteins | sample 5559971 | NCBI WGS metagenome assembly JAABUV01 (sample SAMN10711881, study PRJNA513362) | rock metagenome | isolation source: Antarctica rocks | place: Antarctica: Victoria Land, Knobhead nord | collected 2015-12-19
CCCGTTGATGTCAGTGAGCGCGACGACGTTGCCGCGTCCGTCGAGCGTGTACCAGTAGCGAGAGGTCGCGGAGCCGCGCTGGCGCAGCAATTCGAGCGGGGCGTCATTCGCCCCGTATACGTAGCTGTCGGTGTACTGCCCCGTGCTCTGGATCGCCCCGCCGCCCGTGAGCGTCGCCGTCATGGCCGCCATTTGCGCCAACTGGCCGCCGCGATACCCGAAGCGCTCGTCGAGCGTGGCCGTCCCGCTCATGGTGACGGTGTAGCGGGCGCGCTGCCCGTCCGCGTTGTAGCCCATCGTCACCGTGATCGGGATGCCACCTTGCAGCGTGGTGATCGTGATTGGCCGCGCCTGGCTGTCGTACCAGAGCTGCTCGTCGAGGTGGAAGGGGCTGGTCACGGGGTCGGTGCTGGTGATACTGGTGGTGTCTCCATTGGCGTCGTAGCCGCGGTATTCCACGCCGAAGCCGGCGGTGTGTCCGGCGATCTCCTCGTTGGGCTGCGTCGCGCTGTAGGTGTAGACGCTGCTGCGCTGCATCCCGCCGATGTCCTCGGTATTCGTGATGATGTTGCCGTTGCCGTCGTAGTTCCACGTCTCGGGGCCGTTGACCTGCCCGCTCCACTGGGTGAGGCGTCCCTGCGCGTCGTGCTGGAATAGCGTGCTGGTGATGGCGCCGTTGACCGTTGTGGTCAGCGCCGTGAGGCGACTGAGCGCGTCGTAGCCGTAGGCGTAGGCGCTGTTTAAGGTGGTGGCGCCGGAGCCCGTGTTGGGGCCGGTCGCGGTCACGCTGATCAGGCGGCTGTCGGGGTCGTAGCCGGCCTGCTCCGCCACGCCGCCGGGCACGCCCACGCCCGTCACGAGGTCATTCTGGTTGTAACCGATCGTGCTGGTATACGGCCCCGTCCCACCGGCGTTCTCGGCCACGCCGGTCAAGCGTCCCTCGGCGTCGAGCGCGCGGGTCACGGGCACGCTCCCGTTCATGATCGTTTCGCTGCGCCGCTGCCCCGCCGCGTCGTAGCCGTAGCCCGTGGACAGCCCGTCGTCGCTCGTCGCGGTTTCCCAGTCCGCCGGGTTGTACGTGTTCGTGATGGTGTGCGTCTGCACCGGGCCGGACGACACCTGCGTTTGGCGGACCTGGCGCAGCGTGTTGCCGTCGGGGTCGTAGCCCAGCGTCGTGGTGATCACTGTCGTGCCGTCGCCGGTCACGCTCGTGTCCTGGACCGTCCGATTGTCGCCGTCGAGCGTCGTCGCGGTGTCGCGCCCGTCCGCGTCGATGCTCACGGTGACGTTGCCCGCCTGGTCGTAGCCATAGGCGCTGTAGGCCGCGTCGTTGGCTCCCGGCGCCCCCACCGGATGCGGGTAGAGCAACTGCTCGGTCAGTTGGTCGGCCAGGTCGTAGCTGTTGTACGTCGTGTCGCGCTGAGGCTGCTCGGTCTGCGCCACGTTGCCGTCGAGGTTGTAGGCCGTCAGCGTCGTCAAGCTCGGTGACCCCGAGCCTGGACTGCCGCTCACCGTGTCGGTGATCGTGTGGTCCCACGCGTCGTAGCCGCGCGTTTCCAGCTGCGTCACGTTTCCGAGTGTGTCGCCCGCCGTGATCGCCATGGTGTTGCCTACCGCGTCGTAGCCGTAGCCGACCGTCCCGGTCGCCGGATCGCTCGCCAGGATCAGCCGTCCGGCTCCGTCGTAGGCGTCGCGGCTGACATTGCCCGCCATGTCCCGCGTGGCGGCCAACTCGGTCGCGGTGTAGGTCATCAGCATCGTCCCCGAGACGGGGTTGGTCGTGGCGACTTGCCGCCCCAGCGGGTCATAGCTGCTGGTCGTCACGGCCCCGAGGGCGTCAGTCGTCCGCACGATGTTGCCGTCGCCGTCATAGCCGGTCGTCTCCACGGGCGCCGTCGTCGTGTTGTCGTAGAGCTTGACGGGCGGCAGCGTCGTGCTGATCGGCCGGCCCAGGTGGTCGTACGCGCTCGTCGTCGTGTTCCCGTTGGCCGACACCACCGACGTCTGGTTGCCGTCGCCGTCGTAGCCCTGGGTCGTGGTCACCGGCGCGGTCGTGGTGATCCCGTTCAGGGTCGTCGCGATCACGGGCGTTCCGCTGGCCGTCTGGTCGCCCTGCGCGTCATAGATGTAGTGGCGCGTGTCCAGGCCCTGCGTGTCGGTGAGTGTCGCCGTCGGCGTGATCCCGCCCGTGTCCGTGGTGTCGGGGACCGCGACGCCTCGTCCGTCGGTCGCGGCCACGCGCTCGCCGTAGGCGTCGTAGCGGTCGACGCTGGCGCGCCAGTGGTAGGTCAGCGGGCAGGACGTACTCGCCGTGGTCAGGGCCGCCGTGTGCAGGGCCGTCGCCCCGCTCGTTGGGCACCCCGACAGGCCGCTCGTCGTGACCTTGAGCAGTTCGGTCGTGGTCAGGACGGAGTGCGCGCCGTCGTAGCCATAGAGGACAATGCCGCCCGCGGGCTTATCCGTTTCCAGCAGATCGTCGCGCGTCGGGTCGTAGCGATAGCGCGTCGTAACCGGGTTCGAGGCGTTGCCCGGCTGCACGTAGGAGGTGAGCGCGGGACGCACCGTCTGCGTGATCAGGCCCGTACTCCCGTTCGGGCCGACGTACTGGTAGGCGTTGGTCGTCGTGGTCCCGTTGGCGTCGGTGCTGCTCGTCACATCGTGGTCGGCGTCGTAGGATGTGCGTGTGGTGTCGCCGAGCCCGTCCGCCATCGCCGTCGCCTCGCCCTGCCCGTCCAGCGTGTATGTGTGCGTCAGGGCGGCACTTGTGCCGTCGCCCTCCACGACCGTCGTCTGACCCGCCGTGTAGCTGAAGACCGTGGTGTACGCGGGCGTGTAGCCGGCTTGCCCGACCGGACCCCGGCTCGGGCTGGTGATACGCGCGACGCGTCCGAGGGCGTCGTAGCCGATGGCCCACGCCTGGGGCGCCGGCGTGTACGGTGTGGTCACGGTCACCAGCTGCGTCCCGCTGTAGCCGAACGTGGCGATCAGTGCGTCAGCCGTCCCCGCGCCACGGGTGAGCGTCGTTAATTGCCCGCCGGCGTTGTACCCATACGTGACGTGCTGGCTGCCCGCCGCGTTCGCTCCACCGCTCTGCCACAGCGGGCTCTGTGCGTCGCTCAGCAAACCATTGACGTAGGAGAACGCGAGCGCGCGTCCGCCACTGTTCGTCTCCACGCTCGGGCTGCTCGCGCTCCCCACGCCGTAGCTCAGCGTATTCTGGTTGCCATAGGCGTCGGCGTCCGTGGTCAGGCGTCCTCCCGCGTCGAAGCGCCACACCTCGCTCGTGAGGATGTTGGTCAAGGTGTAGCCCGCCGTGGAGGCCGTGAGCTGCCAGGGCCGGCCCGGCGGCGTGGTGTAGCTGTAGAGGCCGTTCGCGCTCCCCGTGGGCGCGAAGCTCCACACGGCGCCCGTCGTGTCGGTGTACGTGGCGGTCGCCCCCGGCGCGCCGCCCAGGCGCGGTGTCAGGCTTGTCTGCCAGCCCTGCCCCGCCGCCGCCGACACGCCGGCGGCGGCCAGCGCGCTGTCCCAGGTGTGGGCGAGCGCGAGGTCGGGTCCGCGCGCCGGGATCGACAGGCCGCTGGCCTGGACATCCACATGGCCGTCGGCGAGGTCCACGCTGGCGTCGAGCCCGGCGCTCATGCGCACGCTCCGATGCGGATGCCAGGGGGTGTCGCCGCCGGAGGGCACGAGCACCCGGGCCACGAACACGTCGCTGCCGCCCGGACTGGTCTGCCGCAACGCGCCCGCGGTCGTGGGGAAGTTGGTGGAGTACGTGTACCCGGCGACGTAGGCGCGCCCGGCCCCGTCGACCGCGATGCCCTCGCCGTGGTCGTCGCCGCTCCCACCGAGGTAGCTGCCGTAGCGCAGCGCCGTGCCGCCCTCGTTCAGCGCGGCGATAAAGGCGTCGCCGCAGTAGGTCATGCCGCAACTGCCGCCCCCCGCGAACGTGCGCTGCGTGGCGTTGGCCGTCGGAAAATTCGACGAGGCGGTGAAGCCGGTCACGTAGGCCTGGCCGGAGGGGTCGACCGCGATGCCGAATCCCTCGTCGTCGCTGCTCCCGCCCACGTAGGTGCTGTAGACGTACGCGTCGCCCGCCGGGTTCAGCTTGGTCACGAAGGCGTCGTAGACGCCGCCAAACGTCCGTTGCAGGGCAGCCGGCGTGGTCGGGTAGTCCGTCGAGCTCGTGAGCCCCGTGACGTAGGCGTTGCCCGCTGCGTCCACGACGATGCCCTCGCCCTCGTCGTCGTTGCCCCCCCCGAGGTAGGTGCTGTAGAGGAGCGCGCTCCCCGCCGGGTTAACCTTGGCCGCGAACGCGTCGTAGGCGCCACCGAAGGTGCGCCGCGGGGCCGTGGCCGTGGTCGGGAAGTCACTCGATGTCGTGTAGCCCGTGATGTAGGCGTCGCCGGCCATGTCCACGGCGATCGCCTTGCCGGAGTCCCCGCTGGCGCTGGTCCCTCCGAGATAGGTGCCATAGACGAGCGAGGCGGACCCGGCGGCGGCGGTGTTGATCTTGGCCACGAAGGCGTTGTTGTAGTAGCCGTTGAGCGCTGGCTGTAGGCTGCCCGCCGTGGTCGGGAAGTCAGTCGAGGCGGCGTACCCCGTCACGTAGGCGTTCCCTGACTGGTCGACGGCGATGCCGTTGCCGAAGTCGTCGTAGGCGCCGCCGAGATAGGTACTGTACGTTAGCGCATTGCCCGCCGCGTTGAGCTTGGAGACGAAGGCGTCATTGTTGCCGTGGTTCGCCGTCTGGTAGGCGTTGGCGGTGGTCGGGAAGTCGGTCGAGGTGGTCTGACCCGTCACGTAGGCGTTCCCTGACTGATCAACGGCGATGCCGTTGCCATAGTCATCCCCGCTGCCGCCGAGGTAGGTGCTGTACACGAGCGCGGTACCGGCCGCGTTGAGCTTGCTCACGAAGGCGTCGAGCGAGCCGAAGACGCCGCCGTGGTTGGTCCCTTGGGCGGCGCCGACGACGGGGAAGTTAGTGGAGGTGGTGTTGCCGGTGACGTAGGCGTTCCCGGCTGGGTCGACCGCGACGCCGTAGCCCGCGTCGTTGCCGCTCCCGCCGAGGTACGTGCTGTAGTTCAGCACCGGGTCAATGACAAGGGGCTTGCTCGTGTCGTAGGCGCCGAGCGCGAAGCCGACGCTGTGCGGCCCAACGAGAGTGTAGCGGACGGTGACGGCTTGGCGCGCGCCGTCGATGTCCTGGTAGGCGCGCGGGGCTTGCTGCACGATGTCGCCCAGCACGGTCCCGAGCGCGAGGTTGCCGTCGGCGTCCAGGCGCACGTCCCGCGCGCCGTCCACGGCCAGCGTGATCCGGCCCGGATCGGCCCCTGCCGCGAGCCGCCAATCGTACTCGAGCCGGCCGGCGGTCCCGTAGTAGACGAGGTCGACGCCGGGATAGACGTCGCGGTAGGACACCGTGGCGTAGGTGGGCACGCCGGTGTGCCAGCGGCTCGGATCGGCGCCGATCAGGTAGTTGGCGACACCGGGCAGTCGATCGTCGGCGTTGGCTCGCGCGTTGGGGTCGGCGCCCTCGTAGCGCAGGCGAATCGCCGTCGCGCTGAGCGGCACCGTCCCGGTTATCCCGGTAAGCGCATCATTCGCCGTTAGGCCCGGGCCGCCGCGACCGTGACCGGGGCGATGGCGTCCCGGCGCGCGCGACCGGGCCACAGCCAGCGTGGCGCTAGCCCCCGTGAGATACAGGCTGAAGCCGGGGCCGTGAGACAGAAACTGGACGGACGCGTCGGTCTGTCCCTGATTCGGCTCGAAGGCGAGCGGCAGACGGGCCAGGGCATCGGCCGTCGGCGTTACATCGGTGGCGCTGTTGAGCGTCGCGACCGTGCCCGTGAGCGCGGTCTCTGTGCTCGTGGTGATGGGCGTGTCCGTCGAGGTGAGCGAGCCGGTCGCGGTCGCCGTGTCCGTCGGGGTGAGCAGGGCGGTCGCGAGGGGCAGGGCCGGCACGCTGGCCGAGGCGCTCACGGCGAGCGTGGCCGGCGGGGTGACGGTGGCGCTCACTGGTGGCGTGACCGATGGGGCGCCCGTCGCACCAGCGCCGGCGGTCGCCGAGGCTGGGGTTGCGGTGATAGTCGCCGAGGCAGGCGTCGCGGCGGAGATCGTGGGGCCGGAGGATGCCACTGTGGGTGTCGCGCCGGTCGAGGTCACGCTCGGGGCCGTCGCCGCTATCGTCGCCGTGGCGGTCGCCGCCAAACGTGATCTTATCGGCCGCTGCGCGGCAAAGGCGGGTGACGAACCTGCTTGCGCTAACGGCGTCAGCACCAGCTCCGCGATCAGCCCCCATAGGATCAACAGTCGTACCACCCCACTGGCTCGCAAGCGCACGCACATCCGGTCCGTCCTCTCTCTGCCGCCGTCGTCGCCACCGCGCGCCGGCGCCCTCTACCGCGTGGCCCGTGGAACTGCGACCGGGGCGCGCGGGGTCGCGCGCCAGGGGGCAGGGCCGCCCCCGTGCCGGTCTCGGGCCATCGTGGGTACAGCATCACACAACGGCGGGTGAGAAAGCTATCACCCCACGGGGTGATTTTTCTCACCCTTTTCGCTGCCGGTGGCGTCGTGTCGCCGTGTGCGCCGGGGGCGCTACCTCTCTTGGGGTTAACCCTTCCACCTCATCCTCCTCACCCTCCCCGGCGTCCGGCCCCTCCAGTTCGTCGCCCTCCCTCATGCGCCGGGCGTTGGCGAGGTGCGTCTTGACCGTGTTCGTGGAGAGCCCGAGCCGCGCCGCGATCGCACGGTTGCTGTGGCCGTCCTCCGCGAGCGCGAGCACTGCCCGCTGGCGCTCCGTCAACCGCCGGGGCGGCGCGGCGTCCGTTCTCGTATCGGACACGCCCGCCGGTGGGGCAACGAGCAGGCGCAGCTTGTCGCGCATGCGGGACCCTAGCCACTCGGGCGGGAGCCACGTCAACTCGCCGCCGGCGATGGCGCCCAAATCGGCGACGAAGCCCTCGTCGGGGTGACAGATGAACACGGGGAGCGCCGTATGGGGGACGATAGCCTGGCATCGCCCCAGCGCCCCCGCGAGGGTGGTGCAGTCGATGACGAGGGCATCGCTGCGGGGGAGCGCGGCGCGCAAGGCGTCGGCCGTTTCCACCACGTCCAGCCTCAGGCCGACCTCAGCCGCGTAGAAGCGCAGGCTGTCCGCGATCTCAGGGTCGTCCAGCCACAGCGTGACACGCGCTCCGCTGGGGGCGTCAGCACCGGCCACGTCGTCCCACGGCGCGGCGCGCTCCCGCGCCGTGAGGATCAGGCCAGCGACCCGCGGACCCTGCCGACGCTCCAGCAGTCCACGGCTGATCACCAGCGCCTCGTCGGCGAGCGCCGTCGCCACATGACGCGGCAGCGCCTCCGGGCGCACCTCCGACCACAACAAGCAGGCCGCGATCCCCAGGTCCAGGAGGAGGGCGACGGTCTCGCCGTCGAGCGCCGCGAGTTCGCCGATCACGACGATCCGGCTCGCGTCGCTGGCCGTGCGCAGGTCGCGCACGAGGGGCGCGAGGAGGCGGCCGGGGAGATCGGCCGCGAGGACGATGGCGTCGGGGTGGTCGCGCGCGGCGCGCCGCACGGCATCCGCGCCGGTCCGTACCGCGCCGCAGACCGCAAGGGTGGGGCACGCCGCCAGGGCCGCCCGCGCGGGGGCGGCCTGAGACTGGTCCGAGATCACGAGTAAGATGGTCTGGGGCTGCATCGTCGCCGTCCTTCTCCGCAGCGGCGGGGGGACGCCCTCCGCGCCGAGGGTCCGCTGCGTCTGCCCTCTTCCCCGCCACCCCCTCAGTAGTGGGGTGAGCAGCGGGTGGTACAACGACGTGTACACTGGGTGTATAGTACACCAAACGCGGCGTCCGCCGCCAGGTTGACGACTTTATGCGATGAGTGGGCGTCTGGGGCACTAACCGCGGCAGGCGCGCGGCGGCACGCGGGTTATCGGGGTGGAGGGGGTGCCGCATCTCCCAGCTGCCAAACCGGAGAAGGCCAAAAAGTAGGCGCCGCTATTCGTCGTCCTCTCGCCATTCCCGCACGTCTTTGATGAGTATGAGCAGCACGCTGCCGAGCGCCTGCGCCGCCCCCATGACCGCTGTGGCAACACGAATGCTGTAGACGGCGCCACCATACACAGTCTTCATGCGCGCCACATGCGCCCTTTATTTGTGTATGCGCTGCTGGGACTGTAACCCGAGCGGGGCCGCCCTCCCAGTCCGGCTCCTAGCGTGGAACGGGGCACCGCGGGAGGGCCGTGCTGGCACCGGACGCGCCCCACTCGGGCGATCTCCCCTCCTATCGGCCGCGCCCGAACGGTCCCACTCCGTCGGTCCTCTCGATGGGCCGTGGCCCGCTGCGGCGTGGCTGCGGCTACTCCTCGCCGTCGTCCTGCGGCGCGGGCGCGGCCACCCCGTGAAAGTCGTCGAGCCAGGAGAGCACGTCGGCGTACTGCTCCTGCCGGATGCGCCGGTATCCGGCGACGTTATACCGCTTGTACAGCGTTCGATAGATCGACCCGTACCAGTCGCGCGGCGCGGCGCCTGCGGCCACGTCCCGCGCGGTCAGAGCTTCGGCCACCGTCTTGACCCGATCGCTCACCTCGGCCGCCTGCTCCTCGGTGAGCAGGTTGCCCGGCGCGATGCGTTGCTCCAAGGCCTTGACGCTGCGCACGAGGCCGCCGACCACGCCGGCGGCGCGATCGAGGCGGACGGCGAGTTGCCCGTGCCCCTCCTCCAGCGTGCTGATGCGCCGATCCTGGACACGCTGCTCCTCCTGGAAGGCAATCTGCTGCTCGGCAAACGCCGCGATCGCCAGGGCCATGTCGCGGATGTGGACGAGCGAGAGTGTGGTGTCGTCGTCCGTCGCCGCGACCGTCGTGGCCGCGGTCGCCTGCTCGATCCCCGTGTCCGCGGCGAAGGCTTCCCACACGCGGCGCACCACCCACCGCTTGTACGTGACCAACCGCTCGCGCAACGCGGGCTTCGCCCGGCGCGGCTCGATCCCGCTTAACCAGTAGGGCACGACATCGAGCCGCAGCCCTTGCAGCGTCTGCAGGCCGCGCGTGGCCGTCCGCACGCGCACCTCGCGCAGGCCCTCGGCCATGACCTCATCGCTCTGGATGCGGCGCACCTGCCCCGTCGGCGCGACCCCCAGGCTCAGACAGACGGAGCGGAGGCCGACGTAGATCTCGCCGTCCTCGGCCCGCACAGCCAGCACCTCATCGCCATCGAGCAACGCGACCTGTCGTTGATCGACCACCGCAAGGGCGGTCCCTGCGCTCGGTGCGACGCGATCCTCATTATCGGACATTCTCCCACCCCTCTCTACGCGCCTTCACTTTATCATCGCCGCAATGGGTCAACGTCATGTTGACCCATCGACCGCCTGTGTGTCTCGCTGTATCACCATGTCGTTCCCTGTTTGTCCCTTCTGTGTCGCGCGCCCGAACGCGGCGGCATGAATACTGGGGCCGTGTCAGTACGTCATCGTCAGGCTCTCAACGTCGGTAATCTCCGCGGCCTGGCTGACCCCGTACGGCCCCAGCATCCCCGCCCCGAAGATGTCCGCCGCCGTCGCCGTGTGGCCCGCGTTGATCTCGTCGAGCACCAGCCCCATCGTCACCCCATCCAGGCGCAGCGGCGCGTTGTCATCGACCTGGCGCACCCGCCGGAAGCGCGATCGCTGCTCGTTGGAGACCTGCACCCAGCACTCGCACAGGTCCACCGTCAGTCCCTCGTCGCGCAGGCGCTGCACGTTCGCCGCCCGCTGCTGCGCGTCGGCGAGCGCCTTAACGCTGATCCTCAGCCCCGCCGTCGAGCGGTTCACGTCCCGCGCCTCCCCGCCTTCTTTCTGCCACCGCTGCACGGTGCGGACGCTGACGCCCAGCTCGCCGGCGAGGATACGGTTGCCCTCCGCGATCTGGCTCCGGCCTTCGCCGCCCCCGAACGCGCGCACCAGCTCCCGGATCGCGGCCGCGTCGAGCGTCACGTCGGCCGCCACCAGCGCGTCGATCCGCCCCTGCAACTCGCGCTCTAACGACGGCATCGCTACCCCTCCCCGTTCCCGCCGCCCGTGCCGCCGGCGGTCGCGATGAGCCGCGTCAAGGTCTTGACGGCCGCTTCTCCCCGCTGCCGTTCGGGATCGAAGGCCTCGACTACTGTCGACAGCGGGATCGCCTCGTCGCGCACCTTGAAGTCCCCCAAGCCCTCGCCGAGCGTGAGTGTCCCCTTCATGGCCGCCACCGGGTCGGGCTCGTCGCTCACGACGTAGGCGCAATCGACGTTGATGGCCACTACCGGGACGCCGGCGGCCTCCAAGCGCCCTAACGCCCGGCTGAGGTTGGCGTTGGCTTGCGCGATGATATGATGGCGCCAATCGGGCCGATAGAGCGGATCGTCGTGCTTGTACCACGTCCCGCCCAGCGTCGAGACCGTCACCGCGTAGGTGTACTTGAGCACGTCGAGGGCGAGCCGCGCCGCTGGTGAGGGATCGGCCTTCAGGGTCGCGCGGGCGTCGCGCAGCCGCTCGTACCAGCCCTCTAACGCGCGCGCCCGGCGCGTCCACACGTACGCTTGGCTAATCGCGACGGTTTGGCCTCGTTCGATGGCCCGCGCCACCGTTGGCGTGCAGTGCCACCGCTCCTCCGCGCCGCCCAGCCGCGCCAACCAGTAGCCCGGCAGCCGCTTGTCGAACGCCACGCCGCTCCCATCGCCCAGATCGCGCCGCTCCTCGATGTCGCCCAGGCCCAGCTCGACCGAGGACGCCGCTCCCAGCCACAAGGCATTCTTGTCGTACGAATGGAGGTAGGCGCGGCCACGCTCGTCGGGCGACAGCGTGCGCATCCAGGTCAGGTCGCGCACGGTGTTGGTGTCGAGCGCCGGCGGCGGCCAGTCCTCCACCGGGTCGCGCTTGCCCCCGCGCCGGGTGGTCTCGATCAGCAGGTCCAGGCCGGTCTTGCCTGGCGAGCGTACGTAGGGCCGGCCTACCGCGTTGGTGTAGGCGTGGAGCGCCGCCAGCAGCGTGTCGGCGTCGATACCCTCACCCCAGGTCGCGTTGTCGTCGTAGGCCGGCACGACGATGGCCACGCCGGCACCGGCGACGCCCTTCTTGTCGAGCGCGAGCCAGTGGGACAGGCCCTCGGGCCAGGCATGCAGTTCGGCTGCGGCCAGGCCGTCGCTCACGAAGGGGTGCGGCAGGTGGCGTGGCCGCCCCCTGGCCCCACGCAGGCTCTCGGGTAGGCCGGCCGCACGCACCCAGGCGTCGGTGAGCCAGAGTTGCGCCAGGCCATGCCGCCGCGCGCCGTTGTACAGGTCGCCGACGTGGCGGATCGCGCCCGAGATCGGGACGACAGGTTTATCGCGTAGGTGCAGGCCGTCCACGTCGAGCACCCCGAACACCGCCGCCGCTGCCATTGTTGTCATGGTGTTTCCTCCTCGACGCTCACGGATGGTCGCTGCGGGCGGCGCCGTCGCCCTCATCTAACGGGAAAGGTATAGTCCCCAGGCTCTGGGCGAACCGCAACAGGTAGCCATCGGGGTCCATCACGAGGAACTGCCGTTGCCCGACCGCCGTGTTATCCCGTCGGTACCAGCGCTCGTGCGGCTCGACCATGAGTGGGTACCCGTCCGCGCGCAGCGCCTCGACCAACGGAGCAATCCGATCGACACCCATCTCGAAATTGACGCCGCGCCCATAGGGATGCTCCAGCGGGCCTGTCTCCCACGTCCCGTGCGCCTGCTCAATCATCACCTGACTCCCCTGATAGGACAGGTAGGCGAACCGATCCTCGGGCCGTTGGTACGCGATGCGGAATCCGAGTACGACGGTATAGAACCGGAGACTAACGGCGAAATTGGACACGCTCAGTTCCGGGACCAACGGATTGTCGGTCATGGCGCCTTCTCCCCTCTCTCTTTGTGGCTCGCGCGCTCCCGCGCCCGCCGCTCCTTGCGCGGACAGCGGCACGGCAGGGCGTGACAATGGCGGCAGCGTTCGACGGTGATCGTCGCCGGCGTCGCGGCGGGTATGGCTGGGGTCGGCGGTGGGTGCTCCATGTCGACGTTGGCCGCGGCGATTCCCTCGCCCAGGACCTCGAACACGACGCGAAGACCGGGCGCGACACGGCCCAGGGCGCGCTCGATCGGCCTGCGCAGGCGCTTGTCTAACCACTGCTGCGTGAAGCGGTCAGACACGCCGACGCGCAGCAGATCGCCGTCGCGGCCGAGTACGACGGCCGATTCCAACCACCGCTTGTAATTTTCCGGTGTCATCTCGCCGCGCAACTCGTGTAGCGTGTCGCGCCAGGCCGGCTCCATGCCCGGCGCCGGCGGCGTGATCTCCACCGTTTCGACGTCGGGTCGCGCGCTCGGCGCCGGCGTCCCTCCGTCCGCGTCCCACTCACGCAGCAGTTCGTCGACTTCGTAGCGGATCATGCCGATGGTCAGCGTGGCGAGCCGCTTCTTCTCCGCGAACCGTGCGGCCCCGCGCAACGCCTCCAAGACCGTCGCCTCGCCCACGCGGCCGATCAGCGCCCACATCTGCCGCGCTAGCGCCGGACGCGGTTCCTCCGGCCCCATTAGCTCCCCGTAGAGCGCCCGCCAGCGCGTGTCGGCCGCCGTCGCCACCGCGTCCTCCGGACGTTCGACCGTCAGCAGTAGGGCGGTCCCACGCCGGGCCGCGCGCATCCGCGCCTTCTGCGCCCCGACGTGGTAGACGTTGGGCAGCCCTTGCCCCTGCGGCGCGATGCGCAGGTGCCCGGTCCGCGCCAACTCACGCAGGTAGGTGTACACGGAGCGCCGCGACGACGCCCCGACATCGTGCGCGATCTCGCCCACGGTGCGCTCGCACCGCCCCGCCGCCGAAGCGTGATGGCAGAGCATGATGTAAGTGCGCTTGGCTCCCTGCGAAAGCCGCGCGTCGTCGAGCACCGCATTGGGCACCGTGGCGTAGCCTACCCCCTCGTCGCCCGCATGGACCGGGCCGACGGTGAGGTGGTAGACGTTGGCCTGGCCCTGGCCCCCGCGTCGCACCGTCACGAGCTCCTCCGCGCGCAGGTCGGCCGTCCGGCGCTTGACCGTGCGCACCGAGCAGCCCAGCTCGTCGGCAAGCTCGCGCTGATACGGGTGGCAGTCGTTGTCCTCGTCCCAGGCGTAGGACATGAGGAGGACGTGGGCCAGCCGGTCGTTGTCCAGCGGTGCCGTGTCCA
>JAABUV010006176.1_pt1 | contig 13191 bp, 11 predicted proteins | sample 5559971 | NCBI WGS metagenome assembly JAABUV01 (sample SAMN10711881, study PRJNA513362) | rock metagenome | isolation source: Antarctica rocks | place: Antarctica: Victoria Land, Knobhead nord | collected 2015-12-19
ATGGTCACCGCCGGATTTCTCGATGTCCCGGACGATGACCGACACCGTCGTAATGCCGTTACGCTTGCTCAAACGATTCGTGGAGACTCTCTCGCTTGCAGCTTGAGATGCGGAAAGTCGAGCTAAGCAAAAAGAGATTTATTAAGGCGATATTGGTGACTTAGGCTATTTCTAAACAGAGGTCGCTACCATGAACATGTCTTTACCGTTTATCGATGACGCAATTGCGTTTTTGAACGCTCTCGTAGGCAACGTATACACGTTCTTGGGATTTTTCTCGACTATGCTCACGTTTGTGCCGCTTTCCTGGACTAAACGAATCAGAGGACGCCTCGGATGTTGGCTCTCCTCAAAACCTGAAAACAAGCGTCTCGGATTATTTGTTATTAGTATGTGTTTGATGTTTTGGGCTAGCTTTCAAGCATTTTGCGACGAACGAACAAAATTAAAACAAGCGCAAAGTCAACTCGGTACACTTCAAGATTTAATCGGAGGAGAACAAAAGCATCAAATCAATTTAACTAACGAACTATCTAGTTTCTCAAATAAATGTTTAGATCTAGAATTTGCAAAAATAACAAAGGATCAGTATTACTTATGGGAGGAAAGAGAGAAAAATTTTGTTCAACAAATAGAGTCCTGGGCCTCAGTTAACTTAGAAGCAAAGTTGAAAGATCGCTTATTTGACATTACTGCATTTACAAATTATAGTCCTCTAGTGCAAAATTTAGCTTCTGGACAAATGGAGAAATTGCTTTGACTTGAAAAAGTGTGCCATAACATTCCGCTTGTGATGCAAGATATTATTCTTAGTATGTCAAAAACAGAGAAACACAAAAACTTACCCTGGATTATAAGGTAAATTTTCCGCTTTTAGTTCTTCTAGCCAAATTAACTCGTCGCCTAGATAAAAAAGGTGAAACAAGCCGAAGTCGATTTGGAGCAGGTTTATGGTCGCATCCACAACGTTGATGTCGAGAACTAATTATTAAATAAAAATTTACATTAAGTCTATTAAATACAAAATCTTCACTTCACTCGCCATGGAAGCCGGGAAGAACGAATTTGGTTCTGCCTCCCTATGGGAGAGAGTGACACATAACACGAGATTTTCACCCATACAAACGCTGCAGCCATATCCCGAGCGTCAGGCAAGTTCCGAACGGGACCACCGTCGCGGCGCCAGGCCGGAACCGCGTACGCGCGAAGGCGACGGCGATGCCGCAGGCCGCGCCGATCAGCAGCACGGGGCCAAGGCCTGCCAACCCGGTCCAGGCGCCCGCCGCCGCCATCAGCTTCGCGTCCCCCCCGCCCAGGCCGGCCCGGCCGCGCAGCCGCCGGTAGGCTACGGCCACGGTCGCCAGCGTCAACCAGCCGAGCCCGGCGGCGAGCGCGTGGTCGGTCAAGGCGTCGGGGTCGAGCAGGGCGGTGGCGAGCAGGCCGGCGAGGGTCAGCGGCAAGGTCAGCACGTCCGGCAGCAGCAGAAACGACCAGTCGATCCAGGCGAGGGTGAGCAGGGTCCAGCCCAGGGCGCAGTCGGCCCAGATCTCAGCCGGGTCGGCGGACAGCACGGCCCAGGCGGCGATCCCGGCGCACGCCGCCTCGATGGCGAGCAGGTCGCGGCCGATCGGCGCGCCGCACCGGCGGCACCGGCCGCGCTGGAGGGCGTAGCTGACGATCGGGACCAATTCGGCGGGACCGAGCGTCGCCCCGCAGCTCTCGCACTCCGACCGCGCCCAGCCGACCGGGCGGCCCGCCGGCAACCGCCGCGCCAGCACGCCGGCGAAGCTGCCCACGAAGGGCGCTGCCAGCACGGGCAACACCGCCACTGCAAACGACACATGCATCTCCTACGTTGTGCTACATCATGGGCCTGTGGCGCGGTCCCGCTCCAGCCCTGCCGCCAACCGATGCCCCCTGCTGCGACGCCGGAGACAATGCCTTGGACATCTCGCCCCCGCCTGCGGCCCGCTACAGCCAGCCCGCCGATGCGATCGACGCCCTGGCGCACCTGCTCGAAACCCGTGGCGCCTGCGATGCGCGCACGCTCGAGCGGGGCGCGCGGGTGGCGGCCGAGAGCGGGCAGCGGCTCGACCGCGTGCTGATCCAGCTCGGCCTCGTCAGCGAGCGGGAGCTGGCGGCCGCCTACGCCGATCTGCTCGACCTGCCGCTCGCGACGCCATCGCGTTACCCTGATGCCCCCGTGCTGCCCGACCGCCTGGCGCCGCGCTTCCTGCGCCACGCCCGCGCCCTGCCGGTGGCGGCCGAGGGCGTGCTGGTGCTCGCCATGGCCGACCCGCTCGACCCGTTCACCCCCCGCGCCGTGGCCGCCGCCACCGGGATGCCGGTGCGGATTGAGATCGCGATCCCGCTTGAACTGCAGGCCGCGTTCGACCGGCTGTACCCTGAGCAGGCGGCCGCCCAGGACACCTCCGAAACCGCGACCGAGCCGCTGGAGGAGGACGCCGAGCGCCTGAAGGACCTCGCGAGCGAGGCGCCGGTGATCCGCCTCGTCAACCAAATCATCGCCCGCGCGGTCGAGACCCAGGCGTCCGACATCCACATCGAGCCGTTCGAGGACCGCCTGCGCGTGCGCTTCCGCTACGACGGCGTGCTGGACGAGATGGACAGCCCGGCCGCCCGGCTGGCGCCCGCCATCATCTCGCGCATCAAGATCATGGCGCGGCTCGACATCGCCGAGCGCCGTCTCCCGCAGGACGGGCGCATCAAGCTCGCGGTGCGCGGCAACGAGGTCGATTTCCGCGTCTCCACCATCCCCTCGCTGCACGGCGAGACGGTCGTGCTGCGGGTGCTGGACCGCAGCGCCGTCGTGTTCGACTACGCCAAGCTGGGCCTCGCGACGCCGCTGGTGCGCGAATTGACCCGCGTGCTGGAGCTGCCGAACGGGATCGTGCTGGTGACGGGGCCGACCGGCAGCGGCAAGACCACGACCCTGTACACCGGGCTGACCGGCCTCAACGCCGTCACCCGCAAGATCGTCACCGTCGAGGACCCGATCGAGTTCCAGTTGCCCGGCATCAACCAGAGCCAGGTGAAGCCGCAGATCGGGCTGACCTTCGCGCACCTGCTGCGGTCCATCCTGCGGCAGGACCCGGACGTGATCATGGTCGGCGAAATCCGCGACCTGGAGACGGCGCAGGTGGCCGTGCAGGCGGCGCTGACGGGGCACCTGGTGCTATCCACGGTGCACACGAACTCGGCGGTCGCGACCATCGCGCGGCTGCGGGACATGGGGCTGGAGGACTACCTGATGACGGCGGTGCTGCGCGGCATCCTGGCGCAGCGGCTGGTGCGCCGCCTGTGCGCGGCGTGCCGGCGCAGCGAGGATGCCCCCCCGGCGCTGGTGCAGCGTTTCGGCCTGGATAAACGGGTGCCGGACACGCCGCGCCTGTGGCACGCGGTCGGCTGCCCGGCCTGTCGCAACACCGGGTACCGCGGGCGGCAGGCGATCGCCGAGCTGCTGGTGCCGACGCCGGAGATCGAGCACCTGATCTTCGCCCGGGCCGAGGACGCGCAGATCGAGCGGGCGGCGGTGGCGGCCGGCATGGTCACGATGTTCGACGCCGGACTCGCCGCGGCGCTGGAGGGCACGACCACGATCGAGGAGGTCGCGCGGAGCATCCGGGCCACCGACGCCTGATGGCGACCCCGAAAGCCGCCGCCTGATGGCGACCCCGAAAGCTGACGCCTGATGGCAACCTTGAAAGCTGACGCCTGATGGCGTCGTGGCGCTACACCGCCGTCGCGCCGTCCGGAGCGGTGACGCGCGGCGAGATGGAGGCGCCGGACGAGGCCGCCGTCGTGGCCCGGCTGCAGCGCGACGGCCACATCCCGCTCAGCGCCGAACCGGCGTCGCGGCGCAAGGTCGGGGACCTCCTGCAGCTCGAGATCGGCCGCGGCCAGGCCTTGTCCCGCGCCGAGGTGACCGGTTTCACGCGGGAACTCGCGGTCATGCTGTCGGCCGGGCAGGATTTGGACCGCGCGCTCCGCTTCATCGTCGAGACGGCGCCCAGCAAGCGCGTCGCCGCCATCATCGGCCGCGTGCGCGACGCGGTGCGGGACGGCAGCCCGTTGGCCAATGCGCTCGGCCAGCATTCCCGCAGCTTTCCCCGCCTGTATGTCGGCCTGGTACGCGCGGGGGAGGCGGGCGGCAGCCTCGCCGCCACGCTGGACCGCCTGGCCGAGTTGCTGGAGGAGCAGCGGCGGATGGCCAGCACCATCACCTCCGCCCTGATCTATCCGTGCCTGCTGCTGGTCGCGGCGATCGGGTCCATCGTCCTGCTGCTGACCCAGGTGCTGCCCCAGTTCGTGCCGCTGTTCGAGCAGAACGGCGCGGCGCTGCCGGCCTCCACGCAGTTCCTCATCAACGCCGGCGACGCCGTCGGCCGGTTCGGCCCGGCCGCGCTGCTGGCCGCCATCGTGCTGGGCGTGGCGGTCCGCACCGTGCTGCGCCGGCCCGGTCCCCGGTTGCGGGCCGCGCGGGTGCTGCTGCGCGCGCCCGTCTTCGGCACGCTTGGGCGGGAGCTGCTGGCCGCACGCTTCACCCGCACGCTCGGCACGCTATTGACCAATGGGGTGCCGCTGGTGGCGGCGCTGGGCATCGTGCGCGATGCCGTCGGCAACGCGGCCGGGGCCGCCGCGGTCGATGCGGCGACGGTCAGCGCCAAAGGCGGCGCCGGGCTGTCCCGCTCGCTGGCGGAGTCGGGCGTGATGCCGCCACGCACCATCTACCTGCTTCGCCTCGGCGAGGAGACGGGACAGCTCGGCGCTATGTCCCTGCGCGCCGCCACCATCCACGAGGAACGGACGCGCCTGTCCGCCCAGCGGCTGGTCAGCCTGCTGGTGCCGACCATCACCATCGTCATGGGCGCCGCCATCGGCGGGATCGTCTCGTCGTTGCTGCTGGCGATGCTGAGCCTCAACGACCTGGCGCAATGACCCACCGGCCGTCCGGCTTCACCTTGCTGGAAATGCTGGTCGTGATTGCCGTGCTGGGTCTGGCGGCCACGGTCGTGCTGACCAGCGTGCCGCCCCGCAGCGTGCGCGCCGAGGTGCGGGCCGGCGCCGCCGCGCTGGCCGGGGGCTTGCGGACGGCGCGCGGACGGGCGATCGCGACCGACCGGCCCGTCGCCGTCGTGCTCGACCCGGCGTCGCGCATGTTCCGCGTCGGCGCCGGGCCCGTGACGCGGCTGCCGGACCGCCTGGCCATGGCTGCGACCCGCCCGGCCATCGTGTTCGCGCCGGACGGGTCGTCGAGCGGCGGCCGGATCGAACTCGCCAGCGGCGGCATCCACGTGCAGTTGGACGTCTCATGGCTGACGGGCCGCGTGCAGACGACCGGCGACCGATGACCGACGTCGCCAAGGCGGGGTTCACCCTGCTGGAGGTGGTGGTTGCGTTCATCATCGCGGCGCTGGCGCTGTCGGCCTTGCTGAGCGGCGGCCTCGCCGGGCTGTCGGCCACCGCGGTGTCCGCCCGGTATCAGGAAGCGCTGGCCCGCGCGCAGTCGCACCTGGCGTCCGCCGCGTCCGAGGGCGCGCTGGCGGCATCCGACCGGCAGGGCGATGAGGGCAGCGGTTTCCACTGGCGCGTCCGCGTGACGGTGGCTGCGGCCGGAGTTCCCCCGCGCGATGCGCCCGGCGTTCCGGCTCCCGCGCTGTACGACATCACCGTGCAGGAATCGTGGCGGGCGGAGGACCGCAGCCGGGTCGTCACCTTGCAGACGCGCCGCGCCGGGCAGGCGCCGGGACGGACGCCGTAGCGAGGCGCGCCCACGCCGGTTTCACCCTGCTCGAAGTGCTCGTGGCGCTGGTCGTGCTGGGCTTCGTGCTCGCTGCGGTCGGGCAAGGCGTGCAATTCGGGCTGCGGGCGACCGGGCTGCAGTCGCGCCAGGTCGCCGCAGACGCCGATATCGACGCGGTGGACCGCCTGCTCCGCCGGCTGGTCGAGCAGGCCGACCCCGGCTACGGCGGCGAGGCGCCGGAGTTCGTCGGAGGCGCTGGCAGCCTCGGCCTGACCACCGTGTTGAGCGAGAGCGCCGCGCCGGTGGACGCGGTGCTGCGCGTCGACGGCGGCCGGCTCGTGCTGCGGTACGCTCCGCACCTTCATGCGATCCGTCTCGGTCCGCCGCCCCTGCCGGCGACGGAACTGTTGCTGGAAGGGGTGGAGCGCGTCGAGTTCGCCTATTGGGGAGCCGCGGCGCCGGGCCAATCCGGCAGTTGGCTGGCGCAATGGACGCAGAAGGACATCCCGGCGCTGATCCGCATCCGGCTGACGATGGCGCCGGGCCACCCGCGCTGGCCAGACATCGTGGCGGCGACGGTGCGGCAGCGCGGGAGCACCTGAGCGCTTCAGGCCACGCTAGTGCGAGGCCGGCAGCGCATGGATGCGACAGCGTCGCCGGCGTGTCAGCTGCCCATCAGCTGCTTGGTCCGGGTGATTGCGGCGGAGCAGGCGGGGTCGTCGGCCTGGTCGAGCGAGCGGGCCCGCTCCAGCGACATCTTGGCCTCCGACATGCGGTCGTTCGGTTGGTTGCCCTTCATGGCTCTGTCGGGCGTGGTCTCGACGGAGCGGGCCGAGCCTTGCGCCGCCGCTGCCGCCGCGGTCGGTTTGCCTTCCTGCTGCAGCCGAACGTCCTGCGGCGAGGTAGCGACGAGGTTGCCGACGCTGCTGTTGAGCTCCTTCGTAGCACCCGTGCCGCCGACCTTGTTGTCGGCCGACGTTCCGGCCGTGCCAGGCGCTTCCGGCTTCGGCGCCGCACTCGGGGCGCTTCCCGGCCCGGCGCCTTCCAGGGTCCCCGTCGTCACCGGGCCGAGGCTCGGCGATTGCGCCAGCTTGCGGCCGAGTTCGGTAATGTCGCCGGTGCACGGACCGGCATGGGCCTGGCCTGCCAGCAGACCGGACGCTGGCAGCAACATCGCCGCCAGCAGCGCCGTCTTCATCTTGGACATGTTCGTTGCCTCCCTTTCTTGACCCTAGCAGCCGAGTAACGGGTTCTTGACCCTAGCAGCCGAGTAACGGGCAACGTGGCCGGCCGTTTCCAGCCATATCGGGTAAATCGCGCCTCCTTGGCAACGCTCGGACGTGGCTCCGCCCAGGCCATTGCAGGCTTCGACCTTGGCCGGCCGCCATGGAGTTCACCGGTATCCGGTCCCGACACGCGCAGTCACCCGAGGAAAACCCAACCGTCATGCGTCGTGGTGGAGGTGCCGATACGGTTCTCGGTGCTGTCCGCAAAGCCGAGCAGCACCTGCGCGTACGTGGCACCGTTGGCGATTTGGCCCTGCCAGAATTGAACCCCGGTTGGCTCCCCGGCGCGGTGCAGGACATTGACGTAGAGTCGACCGATGTAGGCCGGCGTTTCCAGCCCCGCGTACAGTGTCGTGAATTCAGCCGAGGCAGCAAACCCCTGGGCCACAGCCAGCGGGGGTGCGCCGTTATCTAGAGCCGCCGTCCAGAACTGGGCGCCGGTGGTATCTGCCTCGCGGTTGAACGCGGCTTGGTAGAGGCGGGCTGCCTCCGCTGCGTTCAGGTCGCCGTTCATGGGCAGCGTTCGCGCGCGATTTTCATCGCTGTTCGCGAAATCAATCAGCACTTGGCCCCGGTCCGTCCCGCCGGCCAATGTGTTTGTCCAATAGTTGATGGCGCTTGCGTCCCCGGTGCGGCCCAAGACGTTTTGGTAGAGCGTCTGCACATAGCCGATATCGTTGAGGGCGCCGTCGCCGCCGATGAATTCAGGAGTGTGGGTAAAAGCTTCGGCGACACCGCCGAGCGTGAGACTCCCAGCCTGGACGGTGTTGGCCCAATACTGCACGCCGGCACCATCCGCTGGCCGGGCAAAGGCAGCTTGGTAAATCCGGCAGATGCTTCCCGCGGTGCCCGTCGTGTCGCCGATCCCGCGGCCGTCGGCAAAGGCGAGGGTGGCGAAACGGCTGGTGTGGATCGTCCCGTCGCGGCCAGCGATTCGATCCTGCACGAGCAGGGTGCCGTCCTGCTGCGGGCTGATACGATAGTCGTTGTGCGTGCCGCGCAACGTCACGCCGGCGAAGTAGGTGGCGGCAAGCGCGGCTTGCGCTCCCTGTGCAATGGCGAGGTGGCCCGTCTCGGTCGGGTGCTCGTGATCGAAGAACAAGGAGTGGTTCTGCGTCGCCGGGTCGGCGCTCGCCAGCGTGCCGGTCTCCTGACCGAGGACCCCGGTGTAGACGGGATCGATCACGTTGCTCAGGCCGTACCCGGCGGGACGTGCGACTGCGTCGTCGATGATCCCGTAAATATCCTCCAGCATCACGCGCGCCATGCCGAAGTTCATGCCGCCCAGGGCAGAGGCGAGTTCCTGATTGAAAGTTGCGGCCAGGGTGGAGGCCGCCGACGCCGCCGCTGTCCCCCGCTGCGTCAACGCCGGCAGCTTGCCAAGATCGGGGACGTTGAGCACCAGCACCGACGCCGCGCCGCCTGCCACCAAGTTCGCGACCATCGCGACCTCGTTGGCGACCGAAGCGCCGATGTCGGCGGCCACGGCGCCTGCCGCGGTGAGCGTGGCAAGGCTGGGGTCCTGCAACAGCAGCAGCAGATCGTTGGCGCCGCTCCAGACCGTGTACAGCGCGGTCGCGACCGGACCCGCCACGGATGCTTTGAAGTTGCCGAGCTGGGCGGCGAGATCGGTCATGGGCACGGCGGCGCCGCGGTTCTCGTTCGTGATGCCGGTGAAGGAACCACCGATTGCGAAGTCGGTGCCGCCGGGTGCGCCGGCCACGACCCGAAGGTAAGGATTGGAGCCGCTGGTATGCTGGGCGTTCTCTAGACCCGTCACGAACCGGGTTGCAGCCGCAGTGCTCAACCCCTGGCCGACCAGCGCATTTTGCAGGGTGTCCGCCCTGCCTCCTACGTCGGCCGGCGCCGGGATGGCGGCGCCCATCGATTGCGCGAGGAGCTGCACCCAGATCGGGCCGTTGCTGAACACGTTGGCGCCGGTGACGCCGTAGCTTTCGTGGAAATAGGGCGGGCTGACCGGATCGGGGGACAGGCCGAGGGCCGCCGCGTAGCTGCTGCTGGTGAGCAGGTAGGCATCTCCAGCGTCTGAGAGGCTGTCGCCGAACGCGTAGACGACCGGGTATGGTGACGGGATAGTTGGAATGACGACGGTCCTGCCTTGAAACGCCAGGAGCTTATCCCGGCTGATTAAAGGCAGAACGTTGCGTTATGTTTACAATTTATACAACAAATTACGTGGCAATTCAGCGCCGCCCAGTCTGGACCGGCCACGCGGATCTGTGCAGGCCGTCCGGGCTCGGACCTCCATGGGCATCGCCGCCGGGCTGGAGTTCCGCAGCGCCCTAACTTGCCCCGCGCGACGCTCTCGATGCCGCCTCCCGTTTCGCCTCTGGAGGCGCTGGAGGCGAATGGGATCGAGGGGAAGCTGTCCGGCGCTGGGCTTGCACCCGAGCCCCCGAGCGCCTATACCATCCGGACAGATGGTTTAAGGATGGTTCTGGGATGGTTAGCATGGCGCTCGATGTTCCGCCAAAGACAGTCGACAGCGAGAAGATCACGATAAACCTCGGCTACGTCGATCTCGGCCATATCGACCTGATGGTGCAGGACGGCTTCTATTCCAACCGCACCGACTTCATCCGGACCGCCATCCGCAACCAGCTTGGCCGCCACGCCGACGTGGTCCGCCAGTCGCTGGCGCGGCGGCCGGCCGAACTCGGCCTCAGGCACTTCAGCCGCACCGACCTCGAGGCCGCCCAGACCAGCGGCGAGCTTTTGCATATCCACGTGCTGGGCCTCGCCAGCATCGCCCCGGACGTGACGCCCGACTTGGCCCGTGCAGCCATCGCGTCGGTGCGGGTCCTGGGCGCACTCCACGCCAGCGCCGCCGTCAAGGCAGCGCTCGCCGATCGAACACACTGATTCCAGAACACACTGGCCCCATTGGAAACCACCGACATGAAAATCACCTTGCCGCCCGGCCTGCTCGAGGCCACGCGCCTGACCAAAGCCGGTCGGCTCACCGACGCCACGGCGGCGCTGCAACGCATGCTCAACGGCCAGGCCGCGTCCATGAACCCGGGTCCGCAAGCGCGCCGTGGCCCCCCAACCATCGACGGGCATGCCGAAGCACCCGCGGCCGCCAAGGCGAAGCCGACGCGGGATGCTGGCCCAGGCGGGGCGAAGTTCCTGGCGGCGTCGTTTAGCAACCCGGCGGGAACCCGCTCCTACAAGCTGTATGTGCCCAGCGGCTACCACGGGCAGCCCATACCGCTCATCGTCATGCTGCACGGCTGCACGCAATCGCCGGACGATTTCGCTGCCGGGACGCGCATGAACGAGGCCGCCGAGGAGCACACCTGCCTGGTCGCCTACCCGGCGCAGACGAAGGCGGCGAACATGCAGAAATGCTGGAACTGGTTCAGCGCGGCCGATCAGCGGCGCGACGCCGGCGAGCCGTCGCTGATCGCCGGCATCACGCGCGAGGTCATGCGCGATTACGAGGTCGATCCGCGGCGGGTCTATGTCGCCGGGCTTTCGGCGGGCGGTGCGGCGGCCGCGGTCATGGGCGACGCGTACCCCGACCTGTATGCGGCGATCGGGGTGCACTCGGGCCTTGCCTGCGGGGCGGCGCGCGACATGCCGTCCGCGTTTGCCGCGATGCAGCGGGGCAGCGCCGGGGCCGCGCACCGGGCGGGACACCGGGTCGTCCCGGCTATCGTGTTCCACGGCGACCGCGACACCACCGTCAACCCGCGCAACGGCGACGCGGTCGTCAAGCAATCGGCTCAGGCCACCTCGTTGAAACAACGTACCGAAGCGGGCCAGGCACCCGGCGGCCATGCCTACGATCGCACGTGGTACGAGGACGCCACGCGGCAGACGGTCATCGAGCAGTGGACCATCCACGGCGCTGGGCATGCCTGGTCGGGGGGCAGCTCCGCCGGCTCGTACACCGATCCGGGCGGACCGGACGCTACGCGAGAGATGCTGCGCTTCTTCCTGGAGCACCCGCAACCTATCGCTGCGTAGGCCGTCTAGTTCCGGCAACGGGGGAACGGCGCATGGCGGACATGGCGACGGAGCAGCACGCGCCTGCAGGACAGGGCGGGTTGCGTAGCGGGCTGCTCGTCGGGGCGCTCGGCGTCGTGTTCGGCGACATCGGCACCAGCCCGATCTATACCTTGCGCGAGAGCTTCAAGGCCGCCGGGTCGGCTGGCAACGAGGCGGTGGCGCTCGGGGTGCTCTCGTTGGTCGCCTGGACAATCATGCTGGTCGTCACGGTGAAGTATGTGCTGCTGGTGATGCGCGCCGACAATGGTGGCGAGGGTGGCATCGTGGCGCTGCTCTCGACCGTGCTGCCGAGCATCAAGGACGACCGGATGCGCTACGCCTTCACCGCGTTCGCGATCTTCGGCGCCGCGCTGTTCTACGGGGACGGCATGATCACCCCCGCCATCAGCGTGCTCAGCGCGGTGGAGGGCCTGCAGGTCTCGACGCCGCTGTTCCAGCCTTACGTGGTGCCGATCGTCATCGCCATCCTGGTGCTGCTGTTCGTCATCCAGAGCCGGGGCACCGAGCGGATCGGCAAGTTTTTCGGCCCGGTGATGCTCGTGTGGTTCATCGTGCTCGCCGTCGCCGGGGTCGGGCAAATTATCCATCGGCCCAGCGTGCTCGCGGCGGTCAACCCGCTGTACGCGATCGATTTCTGCGTCGCGGCGCCCGGCCGCGCCTTCGTCACGCTCGGCTCGGTGTTCCTCGCGGTCACCGGGGCCGAGGCGCTCTACGCGGATATGGGGCATTTCGGCCGCAGCCCGATCCGCGTGGACTGGCTGTTCTTCGTCTTGCCGGCGCTGCTGCTGAACTACGCCGGACAGGCGGCGCTGGTGCTGGGCGACCCGGGCACCCTCGACAACCCGTTCTTCCACCTCGTGCCGGGCTGGGCGGTGCTGCCGCTGGTACTGCTGTCGACGGTGGCGACCGTGATCGCCTCGCAGGCCGTCATCAGCGGGGCGTTCTCGCTGACCCAGCAAGCGATGCAGCTCGGGCTGCTGCCCCGCCTCGATGTGCGCCAAACCAGCGCCACCAACGAGGGGCAGGTGTATGTGCCGCAGGTGAACTGGCTGCTGATGATCGGCGTCGTGGCGCTCGTGCTTGCCTTCCGTTCGTCGGACGCGCTGGCGGCGGCCTACGGCATCGCCGTCACCGGCACGATGGTCACGACCGCCGTGCTGCTCATCATCGCGATGCGCAACCAGTGGCACTGGCCATTGCCCGTCGCAATCGGCGTGGGAGGGGCGCTGCTGCTGCTCGACCTGGTGTTCTTCGCCGCGAATGCCCTGAAAATTCCCGAGGGCGGCTGGGTGCCGCTGCTGATCGGGGTCGCGGTGTTCGTGCTGATGGAAACCTGGCGGGCCGGGCGCAAGCTGGTGCTGGACAAGCTGGGCGACGTGAACGTGCCGCTCGACACGCTGGTGCAGCGGGTCGCGCGGGGCGAGGTGCCGCGGACCCCCGGCACCGGCGTGTTTCTGACGGCGCGCAGCGGAACGGTGCCGTCGTCGCTTGCCGAAATCCTCAAGCACGTGGGCGTCCTGCATGAGAACGTCGTGCTGCTCACGGTCAAGACGGAGCGGGTGCCGACCGTGAGCGCGGAGCAGCGGGCCAGCAGGGAGGAGCTCGCGCCAGGGTTCGCCCTGGTGACGCTGCGATTCGGCTTCGCCGAGCGGCCGGACGTCCCTGCGGCCTTGTGCGGCAGCGGCGGCGTGGCGCTCGGCGTCCCGTCCGACGCCAATTATTTCACCGGGCGCGAGATGCCGGTGCCGAAGCTGCGTCCCGACATGCCTCGCTGGCGCGAGGCGATCTTCGGTTTCCTGACCCGCAACACGGTGAGCGCCGCCGACTACTTCATCATCCCGACCGAGCAGGTGATCGAGGTGGGCGCGCGGATCGAGATTTAGCAGGTTGCTGAAAAGGCAAGGCAAGGGCTCTGCCCTTGACCCGCTGGGGCCGGCGGCCCCAAACCCCTTTTTTCCAATTAAAGGATTTCAAAGGCTTGCCTTTGACGGGGTCCAGGGGCAGCGCCCCATAAGCGCCAACTTTAGGCTTGCAGCTATGAGTTGGCATGTGATTGATCGCGGAGATGCAGAACGCATCGAATTTCGATTTGCAGTGGTGCTGTTT
>JAABUV010006177.1_pt1 | contig 13189 bp, 23 predicted proteins | sample 5559971 | NCBI WGS metagenome assembly JAABUV01 (sample SAMN10711881, study PRJNA513362) | rock metagenome | isolation source: Antarctica rocks | place: Antarctica: Victoria Land, Knobhead nord | collected 2015-12-19
CCGCTCACATGCCGTTGGCGGCGATGGGCTTCAGGTGGTTCACGGCCGCCTTGTAGTAGCTGGACGACTCCACCTTCTCGATGACCGGGTCCGCGTAGGGCGAGAGGTACGGCCAGATGCGCTGCTCAACCTTCTTGCTGATCGGCATCTGCTTCGCCTGCGCAGGTTGCCGCCGCACACGGTGCTCGACTTGCCCCTTGCCAGCGCAACTTGCCAGCGCAAGCAGGGCGCTTCGCAAGAGCCTGGCGCCAGCAGTATGCCCTGCACAGCCACCCGCGTGCTGCAGGCACACAGGAACTGTCCCAGCTGAGGCTGTCCCAGGAGAAGCCAGCTGTACTGAACAAGGGCAGTACGACGGGGACACAGGTCACACAGAGGCTCAGGGAGCGGAGCGAGCAGCAGGCAGGCCCTGACGGCACTCCTCGGCAAGGGCGCAAGGCTTGAGACAGGCAGGAAAGCGTGTAAGCAGAACAAAAGCAGTGTTGCGTACACACCTTTGTGTAGTAGTCCTGGCTGCCCTCCACCAGCTTGTGGTACGTAGGGTGGCCCTGCGCAGCGCGCCAGCAGACCTCAGCCCCCCGAGGAGCGCTGTCCCAGCGGGCGCAGGCGTGTTGTGCCGTGCCTTGCTAGGCACGCACCCGCACTGGCTTTCAGGCTACGCAGCGCGACCGCACTCTGGCACACAGCGTCAGATGCAAACCCAGGCGCGCGCGCGCTCACCGCCACGGCGTCGTGCGCGCTGAGGTACTGCTTCCGGGCGTAGTCGATGCGCGGCTCCACGACGTTCAGCAGCTTCTTGACTACGCACAGGGCACGGAGCACATTGGCGCGGTCCAGCCACACACGATCGCGCCCCACGTGCAAGCTGCGAAAGCGACCAGCTGCAACCTCACAGCCCACGGAAACAACACGCACCTGCCGGGATATCCTGCAGCTTGTCCCAGGCGGTCGAAACGCGGTCCAGCACGGCCTGCGCAAGCGCACGCCTGTCCCCGATCAAACCCTGCGCAGCGGCTCCCGCGCGCCATTCTGCCCGCGTGAGCAGCACGTTGTGGCCGCAGGTGTGCTGCTCGGGTAGCCTGGGCCCCACCTTGGACGTCTCGTTCAGGTAGCCGGGGATCTTCTTGGCGTCCTCCACACGGGCCATCACCGAGTCCGCCGCCACGCGGGCGGTGCCGGACAGACCCTCCTTCTTCAGGAAGTCCACGGTCTCCTCGATCTTCCGCAGGTACGCCTCGCGGGCGCTCTTGTAGTGCTCCATGTTCTTCTCATGGAAGTGCCGCTGGCGGTCGACGTGCGTCTTCAGCTCCTCCGCGCCGCTGTCGTAGATCCGCGAGGCGGAGACAATCAGGCCGTCTACCTACGAGCCCGCCCGGCGGCAGCTTCGGCATCCTTAAGCAGACCTTTGGGCCTAACCCACGGCCCCAATCAGCCCCGCATTTGAGCCCGGCACACGCCGCAGGCCCGCCAGCCAGCAGGGGCCCGGCCTCGCACCTGGTGGTCCACCACGGACAGCACCTGCCCGCTGGTGTCAGACACCTTGGCGAGCATGGGGCTGGCTGTGGAGCCCAGCTTGGTCATAAGCTGCTCAAACTGCGCCTGCAGGTTGCCCGGCAGCAGCTGCTTGGTCTTGCTGTAGCTGACGCTCCCCAGGTCGTTGGCCTTGTTTATTGCGGCCCCCGAGTAGGAGCGCACAAAGTCCAACCGCTTCAGGTTACTCTTGCCCATGGTGTCCGCCATCGTGTCCGTCATGGCTGCAGGCCTGTGTCTTTGGGGGCTCAGAGTAACAGAGGCGGCAGGCAGGAACAGCTGGGAGCTTCTTCACAAAATGGCCACTGGCTGAGCGCTACTTGCCCGTAGGGCCAACCGGCCCTCTGCATCCCACCCCTTGATGCTCGCCATTCCCCATTGCTCAAGGCGCCTGAACACAAGAGCACGTTGGGAGGGATGTGCCCTGCAGGCGCACAGGCTCGAGCGGTGTGCCGGCGCTGAGCCTATCAGTGGGGCAGCGCACCATCGCCGCCATCAGCCGCCTGCACTCTGCCTTCGCCCGCGCAGTGCAGGTCCCTGCCGCAGCCCGGGCCAGCGCGCCAGGTCCCGGCACCCCCGAGCACCGCAGCGCGGCCTGCGCCGCCCCAGTGCGGACATGCACAGGCGGCCAGGCGCGCGCGGCAGGCAGGCGGCGGGCCCCGCTGCGCGGCAGCCTCTGCCAGGGCCCGCCGCAGCCTGCCCCGGCTCAGCGCGGCGCCCTGCGGAGCTGGACCGCGGCCGCGCGCGCGCCGCGGGGCGCTCCTGGCCGCCCGCGCTCGCGCGCGGTCGGCCCGCGCGCCGCGAGGCCTTCAGGACGCCGCGGCACGGCGGCGCCGGCGGCGGCGCCGGCGACGCGCCCTCGACGGCGCTGGCGGCGGCGGGCGCGGCCGCGCGCCGCAGCGCGCAGCCGGGCTCGCCGGCGGATATGTTCCAGTCGGCGCTCAGCTCGCTCGACCTGTTTGACGCGCGGCCGCCGCCGATAGAGGAGGAGCTGGACCTGGAGCAGGCGCTCGGCGCGGTGGAGCAGCCCGCCGCGGCGTCCGTCGGGCGCGCTGTGTATGAGGTGCCGCACGCCCGCACCCCCGGCCGCACACACGGCCCAAGGCGGGCGGAGGTGACAGCCTGTGGCGGCAGACGCGCAGCTCGCGGCGGCGGCAGGGTGGCTCCTTATGTGTCACCAGTACTATTCTCCCGCCCAGCCCGTGGTGCTTGGGTATGGGGGCGCCATAAAGCCTGCCGGTCCTCCACTCGCCGGGCGTGAGGCGCATGCGGCCTGCGCATGCGCTAAGAGGTGCATGCAAGCCCGGGCACGGCAGCACTCGGTGTCCGGTCGGGGCCCGGGCGCCGCTCAGGCGCCTCCAGCTGCATTAGAGGCTCTTGGTTGGAAAAGCCTTGGTGCCTGCATGCGGCCTTGTGCTGTGCGTCACTGAGCCGGTACGCGATGCGGCGCGCCTCACCCGAGAGGTCGCAAGTTGGTTGCCAGACGCGCGCACGGCCGTGGAAGGCATCTGCCTGACAACCTGCGCTCTGTCCTCAGCAGCACTGCGGCCCGGGCTTGCGATGGCGCCAGCTGCAGCTCGGCGCGCTGCGGGCGCGCTGGTGTGGGGCATGCGGGGAGCGCAGTCGCGGTGACGCGCGCGCGCTGGGCGGCCAGGTGCTGCGCATCGACAAGGCGGGCAAGACGCGGCGCATCTACGTCAAGCGCCGCGACCTGCTGCGCGCGAACGGGCTGCAGCCGCGCGACCTGCGCCGCATCGACCCCTCCCTCTCGCTCACCAAGACGGCGCCCAACATCACCGTCAAGGAGGACGTGCTGCTCATCAACCTGGGCGGCGTGCGGTGCGCGGCGACCAGGCTTCCAACCTAACACGCCTGGGTGCGCCGAAGGGCGTGCGCACTCAGGGCTTTTTCTTCCCTGCGGCGCGCTCGCCTTGGTGCAGGTGGCAGGGGAGCACGGCCGCCGCAGGTCTGCACGACACTTGCACAGCTCATGCTGAAGAACAAGCGTGCCGCGCTTTCCGGGGCGAGGTGGTCTAGCAACATGCATGCCAGGTTGTCTGGTGCTCGTATATCTCGTGCATCTCATGCATGACAGGAGTCTGCCAGGCGGCAGCGCGTGCGGTGGTGCAGCGTGCGCCGCTGCGCGCGCGCAGGGCGATCGTGGCCGCCAGGAAGTGCCTGCTGTTTGAGCCGGGCAGCGCGAGCTCGCGCAAGTTCCTGGAGGTCGCGGCGCCGCGGCTGCAGGCCAACGAGGCGCGCGCGGCCCCGCCGCCCCCCGCTGCCTGCCGCAGCAGGCTCGACACGCCGCGCGTCTGGACCCCATGCCCAGTGCCGAGCAGGGGTGGGCAGTCCGGGGCGGCATGCTCCTCGTCTGTTCAAATCGGGTCTGGACTCCGCGTTAAAGTGCGCGCGGGGGTGCCTGGGCCGCGCAGAGCTCGCGGCTCATGCGCGAGTTCCGCGGCGACGAGTTCCGCGGCAGCGAGCCCGTGTTTGGGCCGCTGGAGAGCGAGGAGAAGACGCCGCCGTTCGAGCTGGAGATGATGGAGGCCGCGCTGGTGGTGGCCACAGGTGCCGCGCCTGATCAGGCCGGGCGCTGTCCTCTGCAGCTGACACGTGTCAAAGCTCACGGGGCCGGGCTGTGCTGCGCTCGGTGCCGGGCGGGCGCCCTGGCGCAGCGCTGGCTGCATGGCGGGCTCTGGCAGGGGTTGCAGGCTGTGCATGTTGAAGTGCTGCGGCTCGGGCAGAATGAGCCCACAGTGGCGGCCAGGCAGGTCGTTCAGACAGCCGCGGCAGCAGGTGTTGGAAGGACGCCTGTGCTGTCCCCGGCGCCGCAGGGCGCCTGGACGCAGAGCTGCTCGCGGTCAGCAAGCGCGTGGGCAAGGTGCTGCAGCGGCTGCCGCGCGACATCACGCCCGTCAACCTGGAGGAGCTGCGCCGCGTCAAGCAGTCGCTGGTCGAGCTGGAGTCCAAGGCCGACACGCTGCGGTGCGCGTGGCGCGCCTGGCGCGCGTCTGCAGGCTGAAGCCTGTGCTGCGCAGCGGTGTCTGACGCAGGCTGTGCTAAAGCCGGCGGTTCCAGACCGGCATGGTGTGGCGCAGCAGGTAACCCCCGCCGCGTCTGTTTGATGAGGCAGCGTTCTGCGTGCGTGCTCGTTGGGCTTGCTGAGCAAGCGAGCGGCGCATCATTGCCTCTCACGCCTCCTGTCGGGAGAGCGCCGACAGGGCTACAGCACGCCTGCGTAACTGACGACAATACGTACATAGGGCTGAGGCCGTGTACGCTATGCGTGAGGAAAAGCCGCCTAGGGTCCAACGAGCAGCAGAAATAGGCTCCTTGTTGTGAGTGAGCAAGGTGAGCAACGGCCACAGTGAGAGGTGAGTGTTGCTCATACCACCGGCAGCCTGAGCCCTGCCCGGCCGCCGCGGCGCGCGCAGGGACATGCTGGAGGAGATGATGGACGACGAGGACGAGGTGCGCGAGATGAACCTGAGCAGCCGGCCGGTGCGCGAGGAGCGCCGGCGGCAGCGCGAGATCGACCGCATCGAGCGCGGCCGCGAGCGGTGCATCCTCTCTTCCTTGCCTTGTGGGCGAAAGGAGCAGCGCTGCTTTCTTAGCGGCGCAAGCAGTCACCCGTTGCGTTTGGAAGCCTCGCCATCTGCCATGTATATTTTTTGCAGAAAGCCATGACTCAGAGCACCTAGTACATGCCTAGTGGAATCATGGCATTAGGAAAGGGGTGGGCCTCGCAGGGAGCGCGAGCGTGAGTGGAACAGCGACGACGCAGGCGCCACGTCGCGCCGCGCGTCCGCCTCAGGGCGCGGCGGCGGCGGCGAGGACGGCGCGCAGGGCGCAGGCCCTAGCCTGGGCTCGCGGCGCGCACCAGCCGACCCGCGCGGCAGCCCAGACCTTGAGCACTCCAGCAACGGCAGCGGTCCACTTACAGGACGAGCGGGGCTTGGGGATGTCGGCAGCGGCGGGGGCGGCGGCGGCGGTAGCGGCGGCGGCGGCGGCGGCGGCGGCGGCGCCAGCAGCGCCGAGCATGCCGTGCATGCTCCGGCGCGCGGGGGGCCGGTGACGCGCACGTCGAGCATGCGGCGCGACAGCGACGCGCAGCGGTGCGGTGATGCGGTGTGCAAGTGCGACTGGGCAGTGAGGGGCGCGCTGATGTATGGGCGTATGGGCAAGCTGTTCCTCTTTGCGCTTGGCACCGCCTCTCATGATGTGTGTGGAACTGCAGGCGAGCGGCACATCGTCGCCTGACATGGGGCTGTCAAGGCAGATAGAGTCGCCATGCAGAGCTCCTAGGGTGAGGGCAGGGCGGCTGCGGCAGAGGCGAGCGGGAGGAGCTGGCCAGGCTACAGGGCATGCCGATGGGACATGCGGCACCTCACAGGGGTTATAAAAAGGAGCTGGAGGAGGCCGAGGAAGCCGGGTGCAGGGCGGTAGCGCACAGCAATGAGCAGCGTGCTGCATTGCACAGGGGCTACGAGGACGAGGGCGGGGAGACCGAGGCTGAGGCGGAGGCGGAGGCCGCGCTGGAGGAGCTGGAGGAGGCGGAGGCCGAGGAGCGCGAGGTGGAAGAGGCGGAGGACCTGCTCGAGTACTACCTGCAGCGCGCGGCCACCACGCAGTCCGAGGCCGAGCGCCTGCTGGCCGGCGCGCGCGACCTGGAGGAGTCCATCGGCGTCTCGCTGTCCGCGCGGCGGTTCGAGGCGCGCGCGCAAGCGTCACTCTGATGCAGGGGGTGTCTGTTGTCGTGCGCAACGCAGGAAGCTTGCGTGTTCTGTTGTTCAGTGCGTGTGGGATGCTGCAGCTGCGGGGCAGGTGTAATCCCGCATGGCACATGCGAGGTGCGGGTGCTATGGCCTGCGGAGGCCCGTCCTGGAGCCTGCAGTGCTGCTGGCATGTGCTTTGTTCTTCTTGCTTTTCGTTCACGCTGCAGATGCCAATGCACAGGGCATGCTTTTGACTTGCATGACATGCGCGTGCGCCCAGGAGTTGAGGGGTCAAAAGGCGTTCATGCTGTCAGCATTGCTGCTGCGCCTGGTTTGTGACAACTGGCTGAGGGTCAACTGCTGACGGCGGGCATGGGCTGCCAGGTGAACCGCCTGGAGCTGACGCTGAGCATTGGCAGCTTTGCGGCGGCGCTGGGGGCTGTGGTGGCGGGCATCTTTGGCATGAACCTGCGCTCAACGCTGGAAGAAAGCGTGCTTGGCTTCTGGGGCACCACCGCAGCCATCGTGTGCGGCTGTATCTGGGTCTTCATCATGCTATTCAGCTACACCCGCCGCCGCCGCATCTTGTAGGCTGCTGTGATCTGCTTCACAACACGTCCGATTGATGCAGTGTACAAAGTTCTGTCTGTATTATTTGTGTGCTCTACGCGCACGCGAGTTACTTTAGATAATGGCTTGCGAAATGATGAAGAGGATCGCTTGCCTGCCGGCGTCCTTCCTTTTGCATGGGATCAGTTTGAGAGCCGAGAGCAGTGCTTGTGGAAAGTGCAGACAGTCAGGTCTGGTCCGAAGTTGTGATGGGCATGATGAAGTGGCGTGTTTGCGCTCTATTTTGTTGAAAGAAGTTATCAAGACTGCCGCCACAGTGCAGTGTGATGCAGCTGGTGTGCGCATTGACAGCAGAGAAGCGCGGTGAGGCTGCTGGGTTGTTCTTTCCGTACTCAGGTCACGGTGGAACTGCCTTCCAGGCAGCTTGCCTACAGCATGACATATGCCACGCTGGGTGACTGGGCACAAAGCGCTCCACAAACACAGGTGATCGCGCAACAGTCAGAACCATGTGCGCAGGTCATGCACTCATCAAGTGTTCCAATGCTCCAAGCACAAGCACTGCAAGGGCTACAACATGCAGCACGCTCAGCAGCTGCTCTGCAAAGCAACAGACCGTGAGCATGCAAACAACACGCAGTGTCAGCATGTTGCAGAATTGTCAAGAGGATGTGCACACCACTGCAGCTAACCTTCAGGCAAGTATGCACATGAGACAGCACTGGCATGCATCCTCACACCTGTCACATGGAATTGTGTAGCAGCTGCTTCACCCTTGCATGCTGCTTGAACCACAAGGTACGTCCTCGCCAGACAGGCAACCAGGGCCCCCCGTTTTGCATCAGAAGTCCCGGAAGACGCCGGTGGACACATAGCGCTTGCGGGACACGGTGGGCTCCTCGGGCATGGCGCTGAAGTTGCGCGTGTCCTCCGGGTGCGCGATCTGTGCTCATGCACACCAGCTGCTCGTAACAGCACTTACTTCGCATGTACTACTCAGCTGCTGCATGGCTGCAAGGTACGAGCACGCCATATCTACCTGAAGTCCTCCATGGGCTCTACCCTGCGCCCGCTGCATTCAAGCAGCTCCATCCCTGCGCTCTAAGCCGCTCTAAAGGCGCTCTTGGTGATGTGCTAGAGCACGCAATGAATGCGCGCATGCGACTGTGAGTGCTGTACGTGAATCTCCTAGCATCGGGATGCGTTCTAGCACTGCCAAGCTCAAGCCTGTTCATGTGCCAAGGCGGCGCACCACGGGCATGTAGGGCGCCTTGAGCTTCTTCTGCGCGAACGACTCCCAGTCGAAGCCGTGGAACCACGGGTGCGCCTTGACGTCCGCCGCACCGCCCTTGAGCACGCCCAGGCGCTGCGCCGGGTTGTGCACCAGCAGCCGGTAGATGAGGTCGCGCAGGTCCTGCCGCAGCGCAGTGGATCAACCCCCCAAGATCACCTTGCATGCATGGCGCCTTCGCATGCAGAAGGCTTGCGTGAAGCAGGTACCACTGCTCCGGTATGAAGAGTTTCAGCAAGGCAGGGTGTGGCAAGCGATGTGCACGCAATCGCTTTGAGGCACCCGCAGACATGGCGTCGGCCTGGCTGCTGCATGCGCTGCATGTGTATGTCCGCACTTTGCGTATGCGCTGCATGTGCTACTAGCTGTCAACACAGGCACACTCCCGAGGACAGAACGCCTGCATGCGGCCTCATGTCCAGCACTATGACTTTCGCACAGTCAGCAGCCACTTTGCTGCGCAAGCGCTCGTCGGCACACGTTTGGCATGTGCAGCCCTGAGCGGCAGCGTCACAGACGCGTTCACGCCGCTTGGCTGGCAGTGCAGGCGCCGCGCGCCCCTCGCGCGCCTTGCCGAACGACGAGGGGAAGGAGAACTTGACGTGGCAGATGTTCTTGAACATCTGCACGCGGTCCTCGTGGTAGAACGGCGGGTAGCCGGCCACCATCTCGTAGATCAGCACGCCCAGCGCCCACCTGCGGCGAGCACGCAAGGTTGCCCCAGGTGCTCCGGCAGGCTGCTGTGCATCTGGCCTGCCGTGCGGCGCCGCCGCGGCCGCTCACGCCTGCACAGCGCAGCGAGTGCTGTGGCACAGCGTCGGCGGCAGCCCATCTTACACCCTTAGCCTGCGCTCCACACACGGCAGGTGGAACGCTGCGCATGTTATGAGCACAGGGGCTAGCGCTAGAGCCACTGGCTGAACACCCAAGGGGCTCGGCTGTCGGCCAGGCTGGGCCGCGCCTGTCATGAGCGCATGCAGTGTAGTCGCCTATGTATCGAGTGCGCATACATGGACTTTGGATAGCAAGGCATGCCTCACAGGGCGCGCAGCATGGCACACAGCACCAGCCTGGGCGAGCGCTCGAGGCGCCGCACGCCGCACCACAAACGGCCCGGCATGCGCCCCGCGCAGGGCGCACCAGTCCACGGAGCGCGTGTGGCCGGCCTGCGCGACCAGCTCGGGCGCCAGGTACTCAGGCGTGCCGCACAGCGTCTGGCTCTTGCAGCCGGGCGCGATCTTCTTGGCGAAGCCGAAGTCGGCCATCTTGACGTAGCCCTTGGCATCGATCAGCAGGTTCTCTGGCTTCAGGTCCCTAAAGGGAATTCCCGTGCAACTCTCCGTCAGTGCCTCACTTGCCTCCCGGCACGATTGCAGGCCAGTCCCACAGTGTGAGCACTGAGGAGGCGCGCTGCAGTGCTTAGTTGTTGCCACTGCACTTGCAAGTATGCATGCGTGTGCGTTGACACTGGCGGTCAAGACGACCGCAGACATGCCCCGAGCAGCAGACATAAAGCATGGTGGTGTTTCATTTGCGAAAGAAAGTGCTTAAGAGCTGAAACAACTCACGAAGGCAGCAAAGCATGGCCCAATTTACTGCCCTGCAAGACACGTCTGGCCCTTTTGCACACGCACCGCCACATGAGATTGCGGTCCTGCATGTACTCCAGGCCGCACACGACGGACGCCGCGTAGAAGCGCGCGTGGTCGTCGCGCAGCGGCGATGGCCGACTCTGCGGCAGAGTCCGACTGGCGCATGAATGTACGCACATGCAGGACGATGCACTTGCTCATCTTCCTATTCATTAAAAATGTATTTTGACCAATCTGCTGAAAGTGGTGACGGGTACATCTTTACACAGGCGCGTGCTGCAAGCTTCACCTGACTTATGGTCCTGAGGAACGAGGCGGGCAACTGGCTGAGAGGGACTCGGGCAGGAAACTGCCTATGTGCATGTGCCTGCAGAAACACGATCGGCGGCCTGCACGGCGGGCGCCGCTCCGGATCGAGTCGCGGTGCGCGCCTGCAGGTAAGTGAACAGCTCGCCGCCCATGATGCACTCCATGAGCATGTACAGGTGCGCGTCGTCCTTGAAGCTGGTCACCAGGTTGACCATGAAGGGGCAGTCGCACTCGGCCATCACCTGCTTCTCGCGCTTCACATGCTCCTGCGCGCGCGCGCGCACGCTCCGGTCAGCCACGGCGGGCTCCTTTAGATACAATTAAGGGTAGGGTTGGGGTTGCTCTCCATCCTGCCACCCTGCGGTCGCGCCGGGAAGGTCCTGCCTCCGCACGGCGCCTCCGCGACACCCACACATCTGCAGCGGCGCCGTGGCCACCATGTGCAGCCGAGTCCTTGCAGCCCGCACACTTCCCTACCATCTGCTGCCGCGCACGCCCCACACGCACGCCTCGCAGGCCCCGCAAGCCCAGCCTCCCGTGCACCGCGCTCGCTGCTGCATGCCGTGGCGCTCCCCGTGCCGCGCTGCGGAGCGCAGGCGCGCCCACGGCCGGCGCGGGGCGCGCCTGGAGGCCCATCTCCATGATCTGCGCCTTGTGCAGCGTCTTGAGCGCGTAGTGCCGCCCGGCGTGCTTCACCAGCATGACCTGCGCCCGCGCTGCGCGGCTCAAGCCGCGGCCGGCATGCAGGGCCCACTAAGTGGGCCACCGGCGGGCGCAGCGGCGCCCAGACGCGCGCCTCTGCCTCAGCAGGCCTGCCGCGGAGCGGGCGGGGCGCGCGAGGGGCGCGCAGCTGCTGGCATGCATGCCGCGGCCACGACAGGAGGGCCGCAGGCGGACGCTTCGTGGTCAGAAGTTACCAGGTAGATCTCAGCTCACGTGGCTGGCCGCAGCAGTAGTCATGCAAGCGCCCGCCTGAGCACCAGGCCCTGGGACAGCAGAGCGTGCTCACCTGGCCAAAGGCGCCCGCGCCCAGCACGGCCACGCGCTGCAGGTCGCCCGGGCGGATGTCCTGCGCCCCCACAAGCATGTGAGCCCTCATGGCGTGGTCATTCCACAGGCATCCCAAGGCCAGGTCTGCAGAGACCTGCAAGCCAGATAACAACCAGCGCGGCCCACTGAGACGGGCTTTGGCAAGTGCCAGGGGTGTGCGCTGTGACGATGCAGGCGTGCCGGCCCGCGCTCGCCGCCCGCATGCCGGAGCCCCGCGCGCGCCCCGGCGCCGCGCGCCTGCTTGGCGGACGCCACGCTCGCGTAGCGCGACGCCTGCTGCTCCAGCTGCGCGGCCAGCGGGCCCAGCACGCGCATGAACTCGGCGCGCTCCAGCGCGAGCAGGTCGCAGTCCCCGGCCGCGAGCACGGTTGCCGCGCGCGCCTCGCCGCGCAGCAGCGCCAGCTCCCCGAAGTACATCGTGGGCGTCAGCCGCGTCAGCTCCTGCGCGGGCGCGCGGCCCGGTGGGCGAGCGCCCGCGGCGCCGAGCCGCGGGTGGCAAACGCGCTCGTGCGCTCTGGCGAACGGGGCACGGCCGCCGCCGGCCAGCACGGCCGCGCGTGCGCGCTGCACCCCGCAGCGCACCCAGCTCCCAAAGCCGCGCGGTCGGGGCGGGCGGGCGGGCCCGCCATGCGGCAGCCGGAGATGGCAGGGCTTGCGCCGGGGCGCGGGGCCGCGCGCCTGGTGCGCGTCGTTGACGACGCTGCAGGCGCCGGCCTCGACCACGTAGAACGTGTCGCCCACGTCGCCGGCGCGCACAATGGCCGTGCCGGCGCGCGCATGCATCGGCCGCAGCGCCGTGCACAGCTGGGAGCGCTGCGCGGGCGTCAGCGTTGCGAACAGCGGCACCTGCGCGCGCGCGCGCCGGGCTCGGCATGCGCGCGCGACCTGCAGCTGTGGAGTGCGCCTGCACCGTCAGTGCACCTGCTAGCCAATGAAGCGTAAGCACAGGGTGAGCGGAGTTTGGACTTTGCACTATGACTTGATGGAGACTGTCTCATAGGTAACATGCTGTTGGCCAGCCCTGCTATCACACTGCCGCTCGCGCTCACCCTAGCCCTCTCACCATGGGGGCATGCTCTCAGAGAAGTGTGGCAATGCATGGACAGAGCCGTCTGCCTCCCCCAGGAGGCAGAGGCAACGGCGCCCGAGCGCCCATGCGCGCCTTGCGCAGCGCCTCAAAGCGCCACATGTGGCGGATGTGCGACAGGCTGCCCAGCAGCTTGTTGAAGTCCTCGCGGTGCAGCGCCAGCAGCACGCCGTCGGTCAGCGCGCGCACGCTCGCCGCGCGCGGGTCCTGCCGCAGCGAGCCGCCCGCGCAGCCGCGTCAGGCGCGGACGCACATTCCGCGTCTCGCCGCCGGCCTCTGTGTGTTGTGCCCATTAATGGCACTCAATGCCAACGTGCTGCGGGAAACAAAAGGCCAAAAACCGGGTCCGTACGTGCACAGCATGATACACATGTAGCCATGCTGCCAAGCAGCATGGGCTGCCACTGCCAGGACATGCACGGCAGACGGCAGCCCACCCCAACCCCGCCCCCCGCATGCGTGCAGGCCCGCTGCATAGAGCACAGCGTTGGGCACGCTGCGCGCCTTGCGCAGCAGCGCGAGCTCGCCGAAGCATGAGCCCTTGCCGACCCGCGCCAGCTCCTGACCCTCATCATTGTAGATCGTGAAGGTGCCATCCTGGATCACATAGAAGACGTCGCCTGCACAGCGCAGCTCCCCATTGTCAGCCCCTTTGCAAATCAGCCCCCGCTCACAGCTCTGTAATACAGGCCCCGTGCCCTCCTTAATCAGGTCGCTCTTTGAAGGCTGCAGCTGTGCTGCATGCTTGGCGGCGCCTCAGCCAACAACGCACTGCTCTATTTCATTAAATCGCGGTCTTGCCAGGCTGCGCAATGCAGGCCTCATGCTCAAGCCCAGGTACCTCAGGCAGCCTGAAAGCCCTATGCCATGACGGTGAGCGGCGGCCGGCCGGACCGGCGTCGCCCTGCCGGAATACAACCTGCCCCGCCGCGACCGAGTGGTTACGCATGCATCGCGCCAGCTCGAACAGCTGCGGCTCCCGCAGCGCGAACAGCACCGGCACCTGCGGCCGCGCGCGCGGGTGTGTGTGCACGCCCGTGATCGG
>JAABUV010006178.1_pt1 | contig 13185 bp, 21 predicted proteins | sample 5559971 | NCBI WGS metagenome assembly JAABUV01 (sample SAMN10711881, study PRJNA513362) | rock metagenome | isolation source: Antarctica rocks | place: Antarctica: Victoria Land, Knobhead nord | collected 2015-12-19
GGTACCCAGGCCGCTGCCGGGGCCGCTCACAGCGAACACGAGAAGCATGTCAGCTCGCAGGGTACCCAGGCCCCTGCCGGGGCGGCTCACTGCCAGCATGAGGTGCATGCGAGCTCGCAGGGTACCCGCGCTGCTGCCGCGGCGGCTCACTGCCAACATGAGGTGCCTGCGAGCACGCAGGGTACCCAGGCCGCTGCCGGGGCGGCACACTGCCACCATGAGGTGCATGCGAGCTCGCAGGGTACCCAGGCCGCTACTGGTGCGGCTCACAGCGAGCATGAGGTGCCTGCGAGCTCGCAGGGTACCCAGGCCCCTGCCGGGGTGGCTCACAGCCAACATGAGGTGCATGCGAGCTCGCAGGGTACCCAGGCCGCAGCCGGGGCGGCTCACTGCCAACATGAGGTGCACGCGAGATCGCAGGGTACCGAGGCCACTGCCGGGGCGGCTGACAGCGAACATGAGGTGCATGCGAGCTCGTAGGGTACCCGCGCCGCTGCCGGGGCGGCTCACTGCGAACGTGAGGTGCATGCGAGCTCGCAGGGTACCCAGGCCGCTGCCGGGGCCGCTCACTGCAACCATGATGTGTATGCGAGCTCGCAGGGTACCCAGGCCGCTGCCGGGCGGCTCACTGCGACCATGAGGTGCATGCGAGCTCGCAGGGTACCCGCACCGCTGCCGGGGTGGCTCACTGCCAGCATGAGGTGCATGCGAGCTCGCAGGGTACCCAGGCTGCTGCCGGGGCGGCTCACTGCAATGATGAGGTGCATGCGAGCTCGCAGGGTACGCGGGCTGCTGCCGGGGCGGCTTACTGCGATGATGAGGTGCATGCGAGCTCGCAGGGTACCCGTGCCGCTGCTTGGGCGGCTCACTGCCAACATGAGGTGCATGCCAGCTCGCAGGGTACCCGCGCCGCTGCCGGGGCGGCTCACTGCCAACATGAGGTGCATGCGAGCTCGCAGGGTAGCCGCACCGCTGCCGGGGCGGCCCGCAGTCACCGCGGTGGCGCACAGCAAGGTCTGCGCGTGCATGCGACCTCGCAGGGTACCCACGCTCTGCCTGAGTGGCTCGCGGCGGCCGTGGTGGCGCACAGCAGGGCCTGTGCGTGCTTGCGGGCTCGCAGGGTAGCCACGCCGCCCGCTGTGCAGCCGCAATGTAGACATTTCCATTGATGTGGTTTACATGGGGGGTTTTTTTTAAAATCAAACTCGAGTGAGCAGCATCGAGGCTCCCAAACGACAACGCCTGACGTGTACCACAGTGTGGTGCCATGGCCGTCAAGTCAGTACGTGGGAGGAGCGTTCCTGCTTGGCAAGCTTTGGCGCAGTGGCGAATGACATGGACGCAGCGAGGAGGCAAGCCGGTGCCCTCAGGCACCGCGCCTGTCAACAAGGAGCAAAAGGTGCACTTTAGGCACGCTCGGGGGGTGTCGGGCCGCCAGAATATATCACCCACCTGTGAGTCACTGCCTGCCAAGCTGAGCTAGCTGGCGCCCGCTGCCCTCCTCTCCGGCCCTTGCTGCTTCCCAAGGGACACCAACTCTTCCACTTCTTCACAACCTCCGACCGTGGTGGCCTCTGCGCGCAGAAGGGGCGAGCGAGCTTCCACAAACACCCAAGTGCTGCCACGCCTCCCAAGCCCACTCTGCTCTGCAACAGCCCCTCTCTGCCTAGGACCAGGCGCGCCATATCTGCACTGTGCCGCGCGCTTGGGAGGCGCAGGCCCGCAGCAGCTCGCCAAGCGCGTGCGGCGCCCAGCCCCGCAGCCGCAAGCTCGGCGGCCAGTGTCGTGACCCCTCGAGCAGCCACCTCTGCGGCAGAAGGCTCGTGTACGTGCTCTGTGAGCAGCCGGGGCCCGCTCAGCAGTGATGGCGGCGTACTCGACGGACACGCGCCAGGGCGCCCCAGCCCTGTCAGCTTGGGGCTGGATGACGAGGCGCGCCACACGAGCGAGCCGGCGCCCATGCAGCAGCAGCATCCCATGGGAGAGCCGGGCGAGCCCAGCACCTGCATGGCGGCGCTGGAGACTGCGGGGGCCTGCAGTGCGGAGTGGACAGGCTGCTCCGCTCACGAGGGCACCAGCCGCTCGCACAGCGGGCTTGGCGGTGTCCACCAGGTCCGCCTCAGGCTGTGCTGCGCGCTTTGCGCCTGCACCGGCCCGGGTGCTGCGCGGCGTCTGAGGTGCCATGCTGTTCCTAGAGGTGGCCCCCCCCCCCACCAGCCTGAGCCCGCCACATCTGCCTTGTGACACTGCCACGGAGCCGTGCAGGGGACCTCTGCGGGCCACCAGGTGACCCAGCACGTGCTGCCGCCCGGCCCCGACGGGAAGGCAGGCCCAAAGCCAGCCCGCGCGGCAGCGCCCACTCACCGTGAAGACGAGGGCGGGCAGGGCCTGGCGGCAGCGGGTGTCATGCAGGCTGGTGGGGAAGCGCATGCTGCCGCGCATGCTGCGGCCCCGGAGCGGGCCTTGCCCCAGCATGCGCGCGATGCGGCCGCGGCCCCCGCACAGGTGTGTCTCAAGACAGGCTCCGCTGCAGGCTGGTCACACCGAACAACATGGTTTTCCTGACGTGCACTGCAGTCGCGTCGCTCATATGTGGCACATCCCTGGCGGAGCCGCTTGACCCCTGACTGCACTGCCAGTTATGCCCCTGACCGTTTGTATGTTTAAGAACTCTAAAGCTGCGTTACAGGACAGCTTGGACGCCGACGCGGCGAGCGTGCGCGCTGCAGCGGGCCTGCCGCCGGGCCGCCTCAGTGCACCGGCCATGCCGGACGCTGTGGTGGTGTCCGGCCTGCGTGCCTTTGCCAGCGCGCCAGACGAGGCATGGCCCTCCTGGCACGTCAGCGCCAGGAGCAGCGCCCATAAGCAAGGCCGTGAGGGGGGCAGGGCTTGGGCTTGGAGAGCGCACTGCTCTTCAGCCTTTGCGGGTAAAGCTCACCTTGCTGAGGAAGCCAGACTCGGGCGCACTTGGTCACAGGCACTGTTTTCATCAGCTTTGCACATGCCGTGGCACACCTGAGAAAAACCCCTCAGAACATCGGTCTGCTTTCGCGATGCCTGCAAAGACATATTATGGCTTGACTGATGCCCAGGGCATGGTATGATCTACACCGCCTTGCAGAGTATCGTTTTTCAGCCTGGCATGCATGCACGCAAGCGTGCCCTGGGCACATGCACGCTGGCGCAGTCGCATGAAAGGCGCCGCCCTCGCCGCGCGCGCGCTGCGCCGAGCACGCGCTAACAGGCGGGCAGGTGCTGGCGGCAGGCGCTCCCTCGCTCCATCCCCGGGCCTGCCGCCGCGGGATGGGCCCCGCACAAGCGCGCCGCCTCCCTGGTGCCGGAGCGGGCCTGCAGCGGCGCCACCGTCAGGGTGAAGGCAGGCTGGGCAGAGGATGGGGCACTTGAGGTGCTGCACCTGCCCGACCGCTGCGCCTGTCGCCCTGCGATCATCATCGCTACCGCCTTGCGTACATGAAGGGCTCCCGCTTCGACCGGACATCCTTGGCCTGAAGCAGTACAAACCGCGAGGTCACCCTCGGATCGACTCCAGCAGCCAGTATGGGCTGTCGCCAACGGTTGCTGTATATTTCTGCAGGTGAGAATGGTGCTTCAGACAGCGGCTGGCGCTGCGGGCGGGGATCAAGCAGTACTCGCACTGGCTGCGGCTGGATCAGAGAGCGCAGGCGTCACCGATGAAGGCCAGGAACAGGTGGGCGCAGTTTGCAGCGAAAGGCGCATGCTATGCAAAGGGCCTGCACCCTACATTGCAATGCATTCCCGCCTTTTTTGGTGGGCACGAGTCTCGTGCGCACGGACAGGAGGAACTGCTTACCCCTCAATGAACGAGGCTTGGATGTCGTTACATCATACCCACAGAGCCTGCCCAAGGCACAACGCCACACGACATAACTGACGCCTGCTTGCATCCCAGGAGAGCTGCCCAGCCAAGTGGCCTGGTCCGGGCGGATTGGCAGGCGGGCGCGTGACTCTGGAGCCGATTCATCAGCCTTCTTTCAGGTAGTTGCTTGCAGGCTAGTGCTTGGTTTGGGCAAACATGTAACTCTCGCTTGCCAGCGGCAGAGTGTGGGCAGCGTGCTGTCCTGCCAAGCACGTTTGCGTTGCTGACTTGACATTGCATGCTCTGCAGCAGGGCCGTGTATGCGGAGGAGGCTGCATTTGGCAGATATAGCAATGATGGGCAGGGAGCGCGCCACACGGTCGTCGCACTGAAGTGCGCCCTGGTGTCTTTTGCAAGCAGTCAAGCTGCAGCCGTTGCCAATGAAATGTGTACCTTATGTGCTCTTGGCCGCCAGCAGCATCAGGCCTTTGAGCCTTTTATGAGGCACTTAATTGATGGGTGAGTGTGGCAGGGAGGCCCTGGGAGACGCTGCTAGTGGCTCGAAGCAGCTCGGCAGCAGCTCCGCGCCTGACCTGGTGGCGCATCTCGGCACCCCACTGGCGAACAAGGCCGACAAGGTGCTTAAGCCAATCACAGTGCCCCTGCGTGGTAAGAGTGTAGTCCCCCTCTTGTACAGCCGCCACGGCCTCCAGGACAGCTCCGGCGGCCTTGCGTCTGGCGCTGAAGGCGAGGTGGTGCTTGTTGCGACCCAGGGGACCGTCACGAGCGGGGACCAGGACAACTGGATGGTGCGGTGCTGCGCGGACCTCGCGGAGCACCTGAACTGCGCGCAGGCCGAGCGCTGGGAGCTGGACGGCGAGCTGGCGGCGCTGCGCGCGGCCGCTGCGGCGGCCCCTGCGCAGGTGCAGCAGCCCTGGGTGGTCGAAAAAATGCCTGAGGCATGGCGAGCACAGGCTTGCCTGTGCTTGACTGTCACACTCCTATATAAAGGCACCAATGCATGCCTGCCCTTGACACAGCTGGACCCGGTGCCCTGTGCAGCTTCAGGCGGCCAGGCCAGGCCGCTATAGGTGTGTTGGATGGCAGTTTGTCCCGCAGGCCTAGCTCGGGGTATCACGCGCTGCGCTCTGCACAGGCTCGCGGTACAGACAGCGTGAGCCATGGCTTGCTGCAGGCCTGCTGCGCGGGCATGACAATTGGCGTCCTCACCTCGCAGGCTGACGGCAGCCACCTCGCGGACGAGCTGGCTGCCGGGCGCGCAGCGGTTGTCGCCAAGCCCTGCCCGAGCCCCGAAGGACCGTTCGCGCTCTCGCTCGGCTCGCCGGCGTCGTCGGCGCAGGCGTCGCCGGTGGCTTGGCAGGGCGAGGCCGCAGCCGATGCGGCCCTGCGCGAGGAGCTGGCAGCCGCGCGCGCCACTCGGGCCGAGTTTGACGAGCTCTTTGCGGTGCGTTGCAGTCCGGCGCTGCGCGCGCTCGCACAGCCGGTGTGAGGTCGGAACGCCAGCCTATGCTTGGGGGCAATAGCCCTGTTCGCCCATGGCACCACCTGTCTGTGTCCTCCTGCTGCTCTGAAATGTGCGCCACAGGGTTGCATGCGTCAGTGTAGCCTCCACCACGGTGTCCGGGCGGCCCTGCACATAGCTGCATTCCATAGGTGCGTTCCACCCCAGGGCTCTCAGGCAGACGCGCTGCCGGCCGCACGGCTGCCGCGCACTGAGCGCAGCGCTGTGCATGCGCGCAGCATCAGCCTGAGGGCGAGGCGGCGGCGGGCGCGCCGGCGGCGCGCGAGCTGTGCGAGCTGCGCGCGGCGCTGGCGGCTGCCGAGGCCGACGCCTCGGACGCGCACGCGGAGGTGCTGGACTTGCGCGACGCGCTGGCGCAGCTGGACGCCGCGCTGCGCGACAGCCAGGCCAAGCAGTGCGCGCGGCCTGCCCCAGACTGGCAAGCGGCGTGCGCCGTTGGCGCCACGCCAGCTGAAGTGATGTGCACGTGCCGGGAGCATGCCTGCCCAGCGATCAGCACAAAGGCCATGGAGTGGTGTGCGTGAGCGTGCAGTGTACCGTGCAGTGATGCTGGGGTGCCCAGGCGCCTGCCGCCTTGCATGGGGCTGCTGTGCACAGGCAGCGGAGCTGTTTGCGCACAGGCAGCGGAGCTGCGAGCTGTTCGCGCAGCCAGAGCAGCATGCCTGCAAGGCCGTGAACTGCTCCAGCACTGACGCGACGAGCTCGACGCGTGAGGGCCGCGCCCCGCTCCGCGCGCGCCAGGGAGGGCATGCGCGCGGCCAAGGTGCTCATGGAGCAGCAGCTGCAGGAGACGGCCGGCGAGCTCGTGGCCGCCGAGCGCGAGCTGGCCGCGCGCCCCGGCGGCGAGCCCGCCGCGCTGCACCCCGCCGGCGGCGCCGCCTGCATCGGCCTACCCGGCCCTGGCGCGCTGCCGCAGCCCGGCAGCGCGAGCGGCGGCGATGAGGAGGCGCTGGTCGGCGCGCTGCGTGCCGAGAACGATGCCATCATGCAGGTGCCTCGGCCTGGCGCACCCGTCTCTCCTCGGCCGGAGAGCGCAAGCACGCACGCGGGCGAGGCATGCATGCCCCCGCGGCTGTCATCCTGTGAACGAGCCTCAGGGCGTGTGTCTGGCGGGCGGACCAATCTGTGGAGCCTCCCAGGGCACGCCGCCTTGTCTGCTGGCACGCCTGCCGCTCGGCCTGCAGCGCTCGCTGGTCCCGCGCGTGCCCTCCCCGGCAGCCACGCATGCAGCGCAGGAGGTCTGCAGGGTCGCAGGTGCGGAGCGCCAGCAGCGTTTCTTCACATGGACGGGCGCGGGACCGGTCTGATGCAGCCTCGGCGCGCGCGCGCAGGAGCTGGTGGCCAAGAAGATGGAGCTGGCAGAGCTGTTTGAGGCGCAGCTGAAGCTGCTGCACCTGGTGCGCCACGTGGGGCCGCCGGCGCCGCCGTGCGGCGCGCCCCCCGCCGCGGCGCAGCGCGGCGACCTCATAAAGGCCAAGGCGCGCGGCATGTGGTAGCCGCGAGCGTCGCGGTTCTCCGGCGCGCGAGCAGCGGGGGCCCAGCCGGGTCGTGCGGCGGTGCTGCGACTGTTGAAGCTCAAGGCCTGGCAGCTGTAACACGGCGCTGCTGAGTCGCGCTCCCGCGCCGTGTTACAGCTGGGGCCGATGCTGATGCGCGGCCGCTATGCAATGACTGAGATGCGCTGCCTGTTTTGTTTCAGAGCGTGAAGTAGTGCGGGGTTGCCTGAAACATGTGCAGCTAGGTTTTGGGCCCCCCGCAGTTTCAGCACGGCATAAGCAGCTCACATTCGCTATCTGAGCTGCTTATACGCTGTGAGAGCTACGCTCCCTGTTTTGTTTCTGAGGCGTAAAGGATGCGGGGCTGCCTGGAATACATGCAGCTGGATTTTCGGGTCACGCAATGGCAGCTTCAGCACAAGCAGCTCATACTTGTTATATGGTCTGCTTATGCAAAGCCCCCCCCTCCCCCCAAGCGTACCTTGAGCGTGCGCTCTCGCTTTTCTGCCCACGGTGAGTGGAATGAGGGCGTTTGGTCTTGATCAGCACTCAGGGCTGCAACATGCTTCTGCGCCGCGTTTCCAGGGGGCAGAAACCCCTATGTTAGCTGCTGCTCGCTGTGGCGGTCCTGCATAGGACGGAGGAGGCTGGCACTGCTGATTTCATGGGCCTGGGCCTCCGTTTGGGTGCCAGACGCAGACCGGGGGCCACGGCATGGTGCATGTCTGCACCGGCTGCTTCATTGGCCGTTTGCAGCAGCATATGCATGGGGCTGAGATGCGGCCCCATTTAAACTGATATTAATATTGACGGCACTTGTCCCGGCTGTCCCGGGCAGACCGGTGACAGCTGAAAGCAAGGCTTGCCATTTGCCGTCACGCCATTTAGAGGTTAGTTTAGATTGAGCATTGCATGCACTCCAGTGTCAGCAGCCAGACGGGCTTGTGTGCCTCGTCATCACCATATGCATTCGGCTGGTATGAATGCATGTGGCAGTGAGGGGTGGAGGAAAGGTGCCACGAACGTGCGCTCATGGCGTATGGCAGAGGTGGCATAGTTGTCTGGTGTAAGGACACTATGTAGCGATGTGGGGCCTGGCACAACTGTGACGCCGCAGTGCACATGAGAGCGGCTCTGAGGCGCAGTCATAGTTGCAGTGAAGAAGTGCCGGCTACAGGCATGGCTGTGCTCCACCCTGCCGCGTGTCCTCATGCTAGGTAGTCCATGTCCTCTGTAAGGCCGTTCTGCGGCACACAGAGCGCTGTGTCATGACATACGCAAGAGATGTCTGCGTAGTCATTGTTCTACCTAAAGAACCAGAGGCAACAGAAAGAGCAGGTCCGAGGCGTTAGGTGCGCGCCTCCTTGAAGAAGGCGTCCACTTGTCCCTCATTCCCCTCGAAGCGCTTTCTGCACCAGCTCTGCAGCGCCCAGACGTTGTCTGCATGACCACCAGCGACGCACTCATTAGGACGTGCCACACAGACCAGGCGATGCGCGCCCTTCTGCGCGTAGACCAGTGGGGTGGCGCGCACCCAGCCACCTGTTTGCGGCAGCCTTTGCGATGCCCGTCGCCTCCCCTGCAGACAAGCGGACCGCCGGCCGCTACTGAGATGCAGCCCTTAGTCGTTGCAAACAAGTGCTTGGGATGGTTCAGATCCACAGTGAGGCCTTCTGCCGAAATTCACCACCACAACGAACCCATGGCCCATTGTGTGCCCTTCAATCATCCCAACCCGTGCCTCCTGCCACGCAGACGCAGCTGGGCTGCAGAAGCAGAGGCGCTGTCAGCGAAGCCAACCTGCTTGCATAGACACGTTTTGGCATATCGCCGCCGGGCCTGAGGGGCGCGGTGCGCATGCACGTGCCGTCCTGTCTGAGGCAGCTGGGGGGGGGGACGCACGCACAGCCTCCAGCTTCTTGGGGTCGCTGTCGGCATACTGCGACGCGTCTGCCTGCGCAGCCTGCAGCTCCGCCTCCAGCGCGTGCAGCGCCGCCAGCTTCTCTGTGCGCGCCGCCTGCTCCCACGCAAGCCCCCTTGTCGGCTCTCGCGGTTGATAAACGTCTGCAGCATGCCGCACACACCGTGCAGCATACAGTCCCACTCGCGTGGTCCGCCTCCCGCTTTCCTGAACACCGGCCCCAACGACCAGCCACCGCTTCCTTTGCCCGAGCGATAGTGCTGACAGCGGTGGCAGGAGGGGCAGCTTGTTCAAACCACGAGATTCGCATAGCAGGTACTGGTGCGAGGCCATGCGCTTCAGCAACAACGCTCGCAGCAAGAGCGCTCGCAGCAAGCTCGGAAGGCAAAGCGGCTTTGCGCACCGTGTCCTCCTTGCCCACGCGCTCCTGCGCCAGCTTGGCGTCGAGCTCTGCGCTGCGCCGCCGCGCCTCGGCCAGCTGCGTGCTGAGCTGCTTTTGGTCGTTGCGCAGCTGCGCAGCGCGCCGCTGCAGGTGTGAGACGCTCGGGCAGCATGACGCTAGAGCTCGCCAGCTGGTGTGCGGCGCGCCTTCACGGCAGCCTCGCTGGGGAAGCTCCAGAAGAAGTTTGAGATGCCTGCACACAGCAGGCCCGCGTCAGACCTCGTGCGGCGGCGTTGACAACGACGCAGGCCTGCAGCTGCCACGCGCCAATCTTGTCCTGGTGCAGCAGGCTGTCGTCCACCAGCGCCTGCAGCACCTCCCTCACAGACTGCACGATGACGCCTTTCTTGGGGGCCAGCTTCTCCACGTCCTGGGCGGCCCGCACGCTTTGAATACAGACATCTTGAGATATAGCTCAGGAATGCATACTCGCGCCGCTGGCCAACCTTGAGCGTGAACACATCCTTCGTCTCATGGAAGATAGATAGCACGGCTAGCTTCTTCTCCTCCAGGGACAGCCCGCGTTTCTTGCTCTGCGCGGCAGGCGTGAGGCGTCAGACAAGGCCTGTACAAGCGCGCTTGCTCACCGCTGAACGCACCATCGGATCGCTGTACCCACGGTGGCTGCTGCAACCAAGCCTCCTGCACAGCTTTGGATTGCTTTTAAAGCTCCAAGCTGGTAGCAGAGGAGGCGGATGTCTGCGCAGGAGCGGGCGCGGAGATTGCACTGGCGGGCTTGGTCCTCGCCCGGCACTTCAAGTTGTTGCTGTAAGTTGTTGCAAAGCATGCTGCAAAGCATGCTGCGCAGTTTGAGCCTAAACCCCAGTTTGAGGCTGGGGTCTGGTGGCGGGGTCCTGCAATCTTATCTCGAGACAGCGAGAATAGCACCTGCACCAGCTTGATAAATAAGGTGTTGTGACAGATCAAAGGCAGATGAAGTCTTCACTGCTCATGGGGGAGCGCTGTCCGTGCGCTGCACAGAGCAACAGGTAGGAACTAACGGCTTTATATAAATGCAGCCGAGGGTGTGCACGCTTACAGCGTGCTTACTGGTCACGTTGCAATGCAGGTCAGGACCGACGAGCAGGAGAGCCGCTGCAGCCTCGCATAGGCGCGGCAAGCGGCACGCGCAGGTGTATGCCGCCGCAGCTGTGGAGGTGCAGAAGAGTGATGTACAGAAAGCCACAGTGAGGATTGGAACTCGGGGCAGCCCGTTGGCGCTGGCGCAAGCGTACATGACCAGAGACCTGCTGAAGGTGGGCCCGCGCTCCACTCGCGCTGACCTGCACCTGCGCCTGTCCGACGCGGACGTACGTCTGAGGCGCTTGTGTGCCCAGGCGTCCTTCCCGGAGCTGCACGAGGAGGGCGCGCTCGAGATATGCATAATAAAAACGACCGGCGACAAGATTCTGAACCAGCCCCTGGCAGACATTGGCGGCAAGGGCCTGTTCACAAAGGAGATTGACGACGCGCTGCTGGAGGGCCGCATTGACATAGCTGTGCACTCTATGAAGGCGCGTCGGGGCCCCTGCCGCGCGGCCTGGGCGGTGGCTCGCTCCGCCGGCAGTGCCGTAAGGCCACTCCTGCGGCGCACAGGACGTGCCGACCTACCTGCCGCCCGGGACGGTCCTGCCGTGCAACCTGCCGCGCGAGGACGTGCGGGACGCGTTCATATCCAGCTCCTGGCAGACGCTGGCCGACTTGCCAAAGGGGTCGGTGGTGGGCAGCGCCAGCCTGCGCCGACAGGCGCAGATCCTGGCCAAGTACCCGCATCTGGAGGCGCGCCCCGAGCGCGCCCCCGTCGCGGCTGTCAAGCACTTGCCAGGGGTGCGTGCAGGCGCCGCTTGCGCACGTCGCACCCCGTGCGCTGCCGTCGCTGCTCTCACGCAGGGCTGGTGAGGCTTTGCGGGCACCCGCCGCACAGCATCGTGCCCCGCCTGGGTGCTGCACAAGGGGAACCGTGCTGCGCCACCGCCGCGGTGGCGCGCCGCTGCCGGCCGGGGCTGGGGGCTTGCTGAGGCCGCGTGGCGCGCGCGCGGGCAGGTGGTGAACTTCCGCGGTAATGTGCAGACGCGCCTGCGCAAGCTGCAGGACGGCGTGGTCAGCGCGACGCTGCTGGCGCTGGCGGGGCTCAAGCGCCTGGACATGGCGGACAAGGCGACGAGCGTGCTGTCGGTCGACGACATGCTGCCGGCCGTGGCGCAGGTGCGCGCGGCGCATGTGGCGGCTCGCACAGCTTAGCGTGCCTCCTGAGGCGCTGCCAGACTCGCGGACTGCTTTGACGCCGGCGGCCGGGCAGGCCCGGCCCCGTCCGGCCGGGGATAAACCTGGATACACTACGACGGGCTGCTGTCGGGGGCGCAGGGCGCGATCGGTATTGCGTGCCGCGAGGACGATGCGTCCGCGCGCAAGCTGCTCGCGGCGCTGAACCACGAGGACACGCGGCTCGCGGTGGTGTGTGAGCGCGCGTTTCTCGAGGCGCTGGACGGCTCCTGCCGCACGCCGATCGCCGGCCTGGCGCAGCGCGACGGCGCCGGCGAACTGGCCTTCCGCGGGCTGATTGCTGCCGTGGACGGCAGCAAGATCTTCCAAACCGCGCGGTGCGAGGCCAGCCGTGACCCGCCGCCCCCGATTGCTGCTTGCCCCGGCCGGCATGGCGCAAGGGCGGCCTGCAGTCTGGCCGACGACACGCTGGCTCCACGCCCTATTGCCTGGAGTGAGGGCATGAGCGTCTGGTGCTGCACTGTGGCAAGACATGTGCATGGGTCTGCTACTGCGCCTCGGTGGTCCTTCACAAGTGCCACCCGCGACATTCTGGCGTGTTTGCTTCGCCCAGCCCAGCTAGCAAGGAGGGTCTGCATCCACACAACTCTTGGCTGACACGGGAGAGTCTGCTAGGCAGCGCGACGCTTTTGAGCTTCCAAATGGTCTCCGCCCTCCCGTGCGGGGCTTGGGCGCCCTTGTCAAGTGGTGTACCGAAGCGCATGCATGCATGCGCACATGCGCGACCGTGGCCGTGTGGGCGCCCCAGGGAGGGCGCGTACAACGAGGACGACATGCTACGCTTGGGCAGGGAAGCGGGTGAGCAGCTCAAGGCGGAGGCCGGTCCCGATTTCTTCAACTGGTAGCGCCCGCGCCGTGCAGGCGCGCGGCGCGGCCTGGGGTGCAGCCCCGCCGGGCCAGGCCCGGCGGGGCGCCCGCTGCGTCCGGGGAGCCAGCTGCCTGGGCCCCTGCTCTTGTCTATTGGGCGCTGCCAGGGCTGTGGCACGCGTCTGGCTCCCAGCCTGTCGAGAGGGCCGCCTGTCACCACAGGTCTCCTATGCATGCGGCCCGTGAACGCTTGGCCAGCGCAAGTCGTAATGGCGTCCCGACCCGCCTAAACACAGGCTGAGGTAAAACTGCGGCAAAGCCCTGCCGAGCCGCATTGCCATGCACGATTTCTTCTCTCTGATGACTTCCTCTCAACGTCTCTGATGATGAAGCTCACTCAATGGGACCCATGTCGCAACTATGCCAGGAACACCCTGCTAGGGCAAGGTGTCAGACTCTGCGCCTCTGAGAAGACGACGGCCTGCAGCTCCGCGCCTTTGCTGCCACGACCTGGATGGCCTGACAATTGGCGCCGACGCTAGTAGGCGGCAACGGGGAAAGGCTCGCGTGCCCATATGCCAGCCGGAGGCCTGGCTCGCACGTGGGACAGCACATCCAAGTCCACGGGCAACCTGGCGGGCCTCACCATGTCGCTGTGCGCTGCCCTCCATGCTCGCGCCCTGCGGCACGCCAGGCCTGCGCGGCGCAGCGCCCAACGCCCGGCCGACGGTGCGGGGCGCGGCGCAGGAGTTTCCCGACGAATGCGGACGAGTATGAGCTCACGGAGGAGTGCGGGCGCGGCGTCAGTGCGACGGTGCGCCGCCCGCGCCCGCGTGTGCCCCTGCGCCAGCGCTG
>JAABUV010006179.1_pt1 | contig 13184 bp, 10 predicted proteins | sample 5559971 | NCBI WGS metagenome assembly JAABUV01 (sample SAMN10711881, study PRJNA513362) | rock metagenome | isolation source: Antarctica rocks | place: Antarctica: Victoria Land, Knobhead nord | collected 2015-12-19
TGCATGATCTTAATCATGTTGAATCTCAGTCACGCATACATTTGCAAAGAATGAACACGTCACTCTTTTTATATCAGACTTTTGAAATTTTTGTGATGTTTGAAATAAAAAATGTTCATGAAAGAAGAATTCAATGTCAATGATATGAGTCTTGAAAAGATAAACATGAATGTCAGCAAGATTAAGAATGAAGCATGCTAATTTATTGATAAAACAATAAAGATGCTTGAATTGATTTGTTTGAATCATCTATTGCACATAACACATGACGAGATCAATGATGCTCATTATGAGAAGAAGTTCAATGAACATCTGAAAGAAGACACTCTCAGTACATTTCAATCTAGAGATGCAAAGTGCTCTTTTGATAACAAGTTAAAAATTGAATGTTTATGTGTGAACGCAAGCTCATCTGCACGTCTCATATTGTTGAAATTTGTCAATCTAGTTATTATTTCGTCAGTCTTGATCATCAACTGACTAAAGAAGATTCAAATTCATCTCAACAAGAACAATGATTTATTATGTTGATAAATTCATCACGCATATTGTGATGCAAAGATGAACGCGCTAGTTATCAGATTGACATGAACAAATAGAGATTTTTTAGTAGAACAAGAGTAAGTTAGTTCTAGTTTCATATGTGTGATCATAATAAACATGTACAAGACTTACATTGCAGCATTGATGAGAAATTGATATCAATCTGAAAGAGCAACTTCTAGATTAAAACAATCATAGTTGATATGACAGCTCTGAAATATAAAATGAGATTAACTGATTGTAGATGAGACGCATAGAAAGATGATTCAGACATTCAAAATCATTAATTTGTTTAAGAACATGAATAAAAAATCTTGTAAGTAATTTGTTACAGATATATTCTTCGAATGATCTTTCATACAAATAATGACATGAGTGAACATGCTGATGATAGACTTGATGATGAATCAACATGAATCAAGATGAAAAGAAAAAGAAGTTCATTAAGTCAATTTAATATATTGTACATATAAAAATTTGAAAGAGATGAACAAAATACATATGAAAATCATCAATCTTCAAGAGAAAGATCATTGAATCATTAAAAAGTACATCAAAGAGCTAGAGATCATGTGTGACATACTATAATTACGACGTGATATCAATCTATCAAAGTTTTTCAACTCTTCTCTTACAGATGTGAAATTGAATAAGCATCAAAATGTTGATTGCAAACTTTCATTAATGTTCAATGAACTTGTTAATTTTTCAGTGATGACAATCACTGAACAACTTCAAAAGAATAGAAATAGAAAAACGTAAGAATGAAGAGCATAAAAGTGCATTGAAAATCAATCTTAAATCAACATCAACAATTGAATGATGAAAGTTCATTGACTCAAAGTACTTAGCACATTTTCGCATCTTGAACAACTTTCAGAGACACAGTTACTCATGTTCTCTGAAGAAAAAGACTGAGAGAAGAGATATGTTTGCTTTGAAACAGATCATCTCTATGACTTGAAGAAAGTTGAGTCTCTTTACAAGAAGCACATTTTTGAGATTATCTTCAAGATGAACTGTATCAAGATTAAAGTAATCAATGAACTCATTAATCATGTCTGAGACAAGAACGAGAAGACTGTATTCTATATCATGAGTTCTACAAATGCACTTATTTTCTATTGAGTAAGTGACAAAGTCTTTACTTTCTGTTAATGTTGTTCTTGAAAGTTATCACATGCATAGCGAGAAGAAACATGTTCAACATGATTGCTAACATCTAATTATGTAATACTTTCAATTTGTTCTTAAAGTTTCAATGACTTTGATAACTTCAAAATTGCTCAAATCTAAAATGATGAACATAGTTTGATTGTTTCAAGAAAACTTGAAAAAACTGCAGAAGTATTCAAATGAAAAGTCATCATGCTTTATCATTAACATTATTAAATTAATTGATGTTGATTACAATTTACACAAAGTCAAGAGACTAGTTCAGATCAACTCAAAATAAATGAAGAGAAATTAAGCATAAATCAAGAAAAGAGTCAATCATCTTGAACAACATGAGAAGACTATCACTTATGACTTACGCTGCGTAGATTTGCAGATCGAGATGCTGATATATGACAAACAGAATCATCAAGTGCATTTAATAAACATGACATTAAAGCTTAAAACATTTCAAGTTAAAGAATTAATCAGAGATATCGAAGACAATGATAACAATGAAAATAATCACATCGAATTCAGTAACAGAGTGAAAAACGATGACTGCGCATAGATTACATCACTTCATACATGTGCATCAAGAAAGCGCGATGTGTTACTAGTTTATCAGTCTGTATTATAAATAGTTGTATTCACTCTTTCTTTTTTGACATTCACTGATATATTCATTAAAACTTATTAAGATCATGAAAAAATTTATATAATCAACACTAAGCTCTGTGATTCTTGATGATGTTGCAGATATTGCTTCGATGATTTAACAAATCTTCTGTTATGAATTAGACACTGTAGCCGATTATTAGCTTAATATCTATGACGACGCACTAGGGCCTTTAGCGGCGCGCTAGTCGAGCTTAAACCTGACGTTGACTCAGGTTTGCTCTTTATCTTTTTACCATTAATACCAATACTATTGCTTGTTCTATAGGCACCCTAACAAATGGTAGCATCAACTCTGGTTAATTCAGTTGCCTATCAAACCTAGAACTAGGTTACCTCAGTCAAGCTCAGTCAAGCACTTCTACGATCTCTTCGTACCAGTAGCAATCTCTACGTCAAGCTGGCGTCATTCGAACCGTTTGACATTGTCAAAGCAGCCTTCTCTATTGACGCTTTCCTTCGAGCAGGAAATCAAGACTATCCTAAGAAATCCTCGGATGAAATCCGACTTACCGTTGAAAGCATAGTAACTATCAATCTACGACCAGTTACTATACGTCGACCTACAGGTCGTACCACCCAACGATCTAATTCCTTAGAACCGTCACCATTTCCCGAGCTTTGGGCGGTTGATAGACTCGCCTTTCTACGTTATCTGCGGACGTTCTTTCAAAGCACGATCGAATTCCGTACCTCTCAAACGTACCAAAGTTTTCTTCCTACTATTCCTGAGCAGCAGCGTGACACACAGAACTCTCAGGAAAGCAGTTCAACAGCAACAACATCGGACCGGGCTTCTACCGGTGAAACCCCGAAGCCATCGGCTCCACGGCATAACCGTTTTCGAGAAGGGAGTATCGATCCACTATCGTGGGAATCACCTTCACTATCTAGGGAATCACCTCCTTTACGACGCCGTCAACGCACCATTTCAGATATCATCATCGAACAAAGTCGACGTTCTTTCATCATTACCGAACCTACACGGGAAACATCGACGGAGGAAATAATATTCAGCCAACCCTTGAAAGCTGCTTGTTCTAGAGCCGAACCCAATCCCGAAATGGCAGCTTCTTTCAACGACGCTCAAATGGCAGCACTTCGAGCAATGATGCAAGAGATATTTCAGGCCAATAATCATAACGCGGGAAGAGGTGGCAATGAAGGAAACCCAGGTGATAACGGTGAGAACAGCGATACTACAGGTGGTGGGCCTGGTGCCAACTCTCAATGGAAGGAACGATGGAACCCATCAGATGTTGGATTCTTTGATCTCAACTACGAAGATAGTTTCAAATCAGGACTCATGATTCATACCGGCAAGGAAACTATCTTTCGAGATGTTCATCTGTTCAATGAAAGAGTCAAGGATATTGCTGTCATCAAAGATGAAAAGATGATAGCTGAGAACTTGTATACCTGCCTACGAGGCATCGCACTGGAGTGGTATGTTTCCGAGCTCACTGACATGGAGAAGCGTCTCCTCAAGCTCTCGCTCGACGAATGGCATCGGGCTCTATTATCTCGATTCAAGAAATCACCTGCGATAGCTCTCACTACTATAACAACAGAGAAATACACTATGAGCGATGCCTATCGGCGAAGGGAACCTCGTGAGTACGCTCAGATCATTCTTCGCGAAGCCAGGTCTGCGGAAATGACCTCTACCTATAATCAGCTGTTTCTGATTTACAATGAAATTGATTTGGAACTTCGAAGGGATCTGGAACCTTCCGAACCCAAGACAACGATAAATGCATGACTTCAGCAGTTAGATCGGTATAAAGAAATGTGGTTTGACCTCGCTATGAGAGATAGACAACGCAGTTTCGACAGCATCGAACGATCGTCTAACAACGTCTCTAACATCATCTCTATCAAAGATCGTAATCAACGAAGTAACAGAGATCGATCAGATGGTCGAAACCCAGGTCAGTATAGCAGTAATTTTCAGCCGAATTTCCAGCGACAGTTCCAGAGCTACGGCTTTCAGAACTCAAGATCTTCTTATCAATCTTATTCGAACAATTCAGCTTACCAGTCTAATCAGCCTGCACAACAAGCTCAAGCCTTGTCAGCTTCTCGTCAGTCATTATTGCTGACCGAAGAAAACAACAGCAGAACTCCTCTCACAAGCGGGTCAGATTCGAACTCTCCTCGCTATTCAAACAATCGACGGCCATTTCAAAGACCTCAAAAGACTTATTCCGCCACGATGATCGAAGAAAACATCGAACAGGAAAGTTTAGATGAGGCATATGACAGGTTCGCGAGATCTTACCATGATGGTCCGAGTACGGAACTGAAAGAGGCCTATTATCAAGATGTATCAGATGACTATGCCGAAGGTACTCTAGAAGAGAAAACTGATCGCAACGATGACGTGATGAATGCAGAATTCGTGACGTCAATTCGAGGAAAATTCAAGACTATCTGCCGTCAGTGTAAAGCTGAGTTTGCATTCAACAGTAGACTGCATGAACATCTTAGACAGACCAAGTTTCAATGCAAAACAGCTTCTTCAAATTTGCAGATTAGTGCTGCAGTATCTTCGGAACTTCCGGAATCTTCGGAACTTTCGGAATCGATAGTTCCCGTGAAAATATTCACGATTTCATTCGAAATCTTATCAAAAGATAGAATTCTAATTCAATTCACAGCTGAACCAGTTGAAGAAACTGACTATGCTTTTCGAGAATGGAAGTACGCAACGTTCAAAGCATCATGATACACTAAGAATAGTGCGAAGTATGATGCCTGTGCTGACATCGAGTGCACAATGTCTTTGAATGATAGAGAGTTCATAGAATCGGTAACATCGAATTTCGCTACTAAGGTTAGAAAGTTGGCGTCTTCGATTCCGGTTCGTGATATTGAGAATAAGATTCATAATTCAGATGAGTACATCTTGATGAACGACTTCATCAAAGGAACATTGCCGAACGACACTTCAGCTATCGCTTCCTTTCAAAGAGAAGTTCACCTGATGAACGATCTCAAGATGAAAATGCTTATTGACGTTGACATTCTGAGTCCGGAACGAATTCAGATAAATTTGAATGACAGAACCTTGCAAATAGATAGTTGTCAAGGCATCACCGCCAAGATAGATATTGTCACCCGAAAGGAAGCAAATCTAAAAAGAATAGTAAGAGCTCGAGTAAAGACCATCGTTTCATCTCATGTCTTCCTGGAGATTCCCGTCAAGGTTAAAGACCTATCAAAGGATCGAGACTTTATATTCGAACCAGAATATGATCAGGATATGAGAACTCAAGGCGACCTTTATGCTCATATTGTGAATGCCTCGCTTTCCTTTGTACAACTACGAAATGACATCGATCAACCTCTTACTATACAGAGACACGCTAGATTAGGGTCCGTCACAGAGTACGATGAAGACGAATGTTTCCTAGCAAATCCGGTAGATAACCATCTTGCGGCCATCGGATGGAAGCATAAGAGAGCTTCATGAAAGAAGTCAATCGGCGTAGCAATGCTAGCCGCCACCTCCGCACTAGGCGGAATCATCAAGGATGCAAAGAAACTTACGCCTGCCAGAATTACATCTACTGCCGAACAAGTTCTGCCTAATGGAATCACGATTTTCGACAACGAATCCACCTTCGCTCAGATATCAAACGTGACGGCTTCCTACCCGAATATTTGAACTGATCAGAGCACTACCATCGATGTTCCAGAAAAGGACTGAATGCCAATCACGCTTAAGCCAGAAGCGACCGAGCAGAAAGCATCAAAGATCTATCCGCTCAGTACTAAAGACAAAGACATGGTTGACAAAACCTTTGACAAGCTGCATGCTCAAGGCAAACTGTCATGAACAAGTCAATCTACTCCCTTCGAGTATTCAGTCTTTGTAGTATGAAGTACTACGCCAAGCGAAGAACGAAAGAGAAGAGTAGTAGTAGACATACGAGAGCTCAACAAGATCATCATTCCGGACAGTTATCCGATGCCACTTCAAACAGAAATGATCGTCGCAGTGACAGAATGTCAGTATATCTTCGTCGTGAACGCGCAGGGGTATTTTCATCAATGGCAGGTGAGAGTAGCTGATAGAAATAGACTCACTGTCGTAAGTCATCGAGGGCAGGAACAATTCTCGATGGCGGTAATGAGGTTCAAGAATTCACCCTCATATGTTCAACGACAAACCGACAAAATTCTGCGACCTCATCGAACCTATGCTAAAGCCTATATGAACGACATTGTAATCTTTTCTCACACTTTAGAGGAACATTTAAAGCACCTTCACGCCATTTTCAGTCTGTTCAGAAGGCTACGTGTATGTTTGGCACCTACGAAATCGTTCCTCGGATATTCATTCGTTTCCCTTTTAGGACAAAAGGTAGATGGTTTCGAACTAACTACATCGACGGAAAAACTTGTCGCCATCAGCTCGTTCCGATTCCCTCAGTCCCTTAAGAAATTAGAAACGTACATCGGATTGACCGAATATTTGCGAAACTATGTGCCATACTATGCTCAGATGACAGAATCATTACAAAAGCGCAAGACTGCTCTTTCTAGAGAAGTTTCTAAAGGTCTCGATAATGCACGAAAGGCAAAGACATCACGGATTTCCCTAGTCAATCCTATCAAGGAGAAACTTAATGCCTTTCAGCTCTTGCAGAAGCAGTTTCGGAAACTCAGTGTACTGACACACTACAATCCGGACCTGTCGCTCTATGTGAACCTGAATGCGTTCAAAGTCTACGGTTTCGATGCAATAGTGTACCATATTATAGACGGAAAATCACGCTCAATTCTCTTCTTAAGTAGAGAACTAAATTTCGCTGAAAGAAACTACTGGCCTACTGAACTCGAGATAGCCGGCGTAGTCTGAGTAGTTCGCCAGGTGCGTCATATGATCGAATCCACGAAGAAACCGCCAATCACGATGTATACTGATCATTCGGCAACGATTTCTATTGCGCGTCAGACCTCTCTGTTCTTCTTCAATACTGACAAGCTAAATCTAAGGCTCGTTCGAGCTTCTCAGTACTTGTCCACTTTTGAATTGAACATAAGATACAAGCCTGACAATAAGAACCTAGTATCGGATGCTCTCTCCCGCCTACTGAGAGAGCGCAGTTCCAACGATGCACCGAGTATTGAGGGCGAAGGAATACTCGAAACCCTGCATACAGCAATGAAAGATTCCGAGAATCATTGCACTTACGCATTTGCAGCCTCTCTAGTAGAAATGTCAGCGAACTTTCGCCAAAGATTATTACAAGCTATGAAAATCGATAAGCGTTGAAAAGATATCATAACCAATATAAAGGCAGATAACATGAAAGCATCGCCTCGAGAAGACTACTTTGATATCAAAGACGATCTGCTCTATCACATCGATCAGAATAGTGATAGAAAATCAAGGCTGATGATTCCAAAAGCACTTGAAGAAGAAATCTTTGAGCTCGCTCATCGATCTCATCATGCCGGATTTCATCGAACTTACCAGCATATAGCAGAATCACTTTATATCAGGAAGTTGTCGACAAGACTACGGAAGTTCATCGAACATTGCCCGGACTGCCTTCTATATCAGACTAGAAGACATCAATCGTACGAAGAATTGCAGCCCATTAGAACGATGAACGTCCCCTTTCACACAATCACTATGGACTTTGTTATGGCGTTGCCAATAAGCCAAGAAGGATATGATTGTATGCTGACCATAATCGATAAATTCTCCAAGCGAATGACGATGATATCGGGCAAGACAACTTACACAGCTGAACAATGGGCGCACCTGGTTCTAGAAAGATTGCAGATAGCGAATTGAGGCGTTCCGGCCGCAATCATCAATGATAGAGACCCAAAGTTCATGTCTGATTTTTGAAAGGCTACATTCAAGGAGTTGAGAACGTCAATATTGACCAGTACCGCCTATCACTCTCAAACGGATGAACAATCCGAACGTATCAATCAGACGGTTGAAATCGCTCTTAGATTTCTTCTATCTAGCACCGAAGGTAGCTTATGGCCCTCGCTGCTATCGGCATTGCAAGCCGCCTTTAATAACTCAGAGACGGCTACCGAGCATTCGCCAAATGAAGTCATTTATGGATTCAGAACTACGGAAATTCCGGACCTTATTCAACCTCAGGGAAATCCGGATCTAAATTTCGTGGCCAAAAGGTCCATCTATCGCTCGGAAGCTACCGATGCCATCTCTTTTGCCGCCAGCAAAGCTAAAGCTTGGTATGATAAAAGGCATAAACCAATGATTCTAGAGAAAGGTAGTTTCGCCTTCCTACGCTTACATCGGGGATATCACCTTCCGGGCCACCCCTCTCGGAAATTATCACAGCAGTACTGCGGACCTTTTCGAGTGCAGCGAAGAGTAGGCAAATTAGCCTACAAATTGAAGTTGCCAGCCCACTGGCGAATTCATCCGATTATATCGATAGCGCAGTTGGAACCCGCCCCCGAAGGAGCAGACCCATATGATCGATCACGCCCCTCTCATCCAGATTCTATACTGGTTGAAGGTGACACGGAGGAATGAAGCTCTTACGAGATCGAGAAGTTAGTTGACAAACGCTTCCGGCGATACGAAAGAGATTCCCTCATCAAAGAGTATCTGGTCCGATGAAAGGGATATGAACCAGAATATGATGAGTGGTATGACGAAGATTTGCTAGATAACGCTTCGGAACTGATAGTCAACTACGATATTGATCATCCTGATCCTAACACACGCGATAGGGGACGGATTTCCGAGGTTGTTCCGATGAAGCGATTCCTGGGTGTCTATATCTAGGTCGACGAGGGCGCCGATTGCTTATTTAGGAGGAGGAATATTGTTATGAATTAGGCACTGTAGCCGATTATTAGCTTAATATCTATGACGACGCACTAGGGCCTTTAGCGACGCGCTAGTCGAGCTTAAACCTGACGTCGACTCAGGTTTGCTCTTTATCTTTTTACCATTAATATCAATACTATTGCTTGTTCTATAGACATCTCAACATCTTCAACAATACAGATAATACTGCTCAAGCATAATCACAGATTCTCATTTTCATTCTTTCAAATAAATTCATTCAAATAGCTCATTAAGAAAATCATGACTACTCAATTAACATTGTGTTTAAATGTGTGCAGATTGACAATGATCTGAAAAAGCAGACGTAATATCATTTCATAAATCAATAATAATGTTTATCTGTACTGATTTCAGCTACGATTGTTCTGCATTTATGAAACGCAGCAAAGTTTAGAAAACTTCACTCATTGAAGTAATGAAAATGTCTGTCAAACGTCAGCAATCTTACAACTTGAAATCACGCTTTTATTATATTATTAGTATCAATCATGAAAAGAAATAGATGAAAGATTACAAGTAAGAAAAGTGCGCTCTTTTCAAAAATCATGAATCTTGAAGTTCAAGTCATTTACATGAAAATGTGCACTCAAAAAGTCTTCTCATACTTGTTAAACATTCACACACTGCAAATGATGCAAACATAAACGCAATCAATGAAGATCTAAAGTACAAAAGTATAGAAAAGTTTTCTCAAAAAAGAGAAGAAGTGCTGTTGATGCATGCAAAGAATGTATGATACTTCATTTATATCATACTTTGACTCAAAAGTTGACTTGACTTCTAATGTTTGAAAATTGAGTATCAGCTCGCTCATTTGTGAATTTGCATCAACACAAGTAACTTACGTTTTGTGATGATAACTCACTCAAAACTCATCATCGTGAATACAGAAGTCACAATTTGCAAGATTTAAACTTATGAAAGTCATTTGCAAAGATTCTGACTTGAAGAGTGTACTGATTACAATCATCGCGATTGATTATCAACAAGATCAATGATGTAGTTGCTTGACTGAAGAAGACACAGATGCACTTCGCTTCGTCATGATCACAATAGTCAAGTTTTATGATTTTCAAGCGATTGTCATTAAGATATTAAATGCGATCAAGAGTGTTAAACTCAATGACTTTCATACATCTTGAAAACTACATGATGATTAATAACATTGAAGCAAACATCATGAATTCAATGAATCTGTTTTGCAGTTCAATAAATCATACATCAGTCAAACTTGCAAAAACAACAGATTGATTTTGAAACATCATCTCATCAGAAGTTATAAGAACTCAATCATCAAAGTTGCACGTTAAAAGATAAAATGCTTTCTTTATATATTATATATATATAGCTAGAATCATGACTATATACAGCTCATCAAGATATACAAGACATTATCACTTGTATTTAAGTAACTGTCTTGCTTTGCTTATCATCAACAGAGAGTCTTACTGCTCGATCTTGTGCTTCATCATCAATTACTCATCACATGCACTAATGTGATGAATCGACTCAATGAAATCATTCTGATTGCGTCTCTTAATATCTTCATGATTGCACATGTTTAAATTTTACAAGAATGTTTTCTTCATGTTTCTTGTATAAGATGAAATATGCGAGCTAAAATTATTCAATCATTGCATTTTAACAAAGCTGCAAAGTATCTGTCTGCAAAAGAAATCATTTTTTGCAAGATTTTAAAGTTACTTTTATCATAAGTTGTAGAAAGTCTGAGTAATCTTGTCTCTTCAAAGATAGTAAATAAATACTCAAAATGATTGAAGATCTTGAATGTTCATGTCATGTTGATTAACAAACTTTGACATCATGCTCAACATCATTAATTCATGAACATGAGAAAAACTTTCTGTCGCTGAATACTCTGCGTTTGTTTAAGAACTTGCAAATCACAACATTAAACTTCTAACAGCAATTGCATTGAACGAAAAGAGAGTTTTTGCAAAACAATGTCATTATATGATCATGAGAGCGAAATCTTTCTATCTACTTTTCATATAAAGCACATGACTCATTTTCTTTACTGCAAAATGCGATGCTCACAATCTCTTCATACATACTGAGTGTTTCTTGATCTTTGATCTTGCAAGTCAACAAAGATTTTCAATTTCAAAGATTACATTCAATGTGTTCTTGCAATTCAAGTACGATGACAGTTTAATCAATCAAGTCAAACTTCAACGTTCTGTCAAGATGCTAAAAAAGTATCAGCATATTTGCTTTAAAATCAGTCAAGCACATGCAATTGATTTAACTCAAGATTGAAAATCATGAAAAGTTAGCTCACAGAATTTTTCTAGCAGCTGTGTCAGACTACTGCAAAGCTCAGTTCTTTAATGAGTGAGATCATCTACTTGCACATCAAGCGAAGATACAAGTCAAAGAAATGACATTTATGATGCTTTTGCAAATGATTGATTTTGCATACATCGATATAGTCAACTGATCTCAGATTCATGATTTCAAAAATAATGATGAAATCACGAAAAAGCTAGATGAGTTATTGAATTTGCTGCAAATAACAAATATGTAATTACTCAAGATCTTGCACATTATGACTGAGAACAAGATCATTGAAAATGTGACAACTTAAATCAGATCAAATAATGTGAAATCAATTCAAGATATTGCAAAGAATGCTAACATGTCGAGTTTAATCAGTCATTGTGATGCATTTATAACGAATAATTCGAGCTTTGTGAAGACTGCAAGAAGTCAAAAGTAGCGATGAGAATGATGAAATCAATAGAAGAAAAGTTTGAGTTGTTGTTGATATAATGTTAAAGAATGAAAGAATAAATCATCATTGAAAATCTAGAGTGAGTATAACAATGACATTCATTATAACGACGCTTTATACTATAGTCTGTCTATAAATAAGTCTCTGTAAATATATATAATATACATAGATAAAAGAATCAACATATGCAACATAAGTGACGAAAGCAAGATTCATTTCAATGCATATGAATAAACGCAGATTATATCAAAATGCAGTTCAAAAACATATGAATGAATGCAGATTTTATCGACAAAAGTAAAACTCAGTCAGATGAGCTCAGCTTAAATCTCGATTTTATTCAGCTTTAAGCGACAAATATTTCTTTTGCTAAACTTTAAAATTTAGTTTACTTTACAAACTGCGAATGTAAACTAAAGATACTATCAATATAAAAGATTGATATTATTATTACTTTTGATAAAATCTAGATACAAGATAATACATCAAATAATGTACAAGATGAAAAACAAAAAGTAAAAAAAAAGAATAAAAGTTTGACTTTTATATACATGAATCAAGCAGAATCAAGACTAAACAATAGTTTTATAACTTAAGATTGCAAAGATTCATGCATATGATTGAAATAATTGAAACAGAATTGCTGAGACTAAATTAAAATGATGATGACTAAATTGATAACTTGATTCATTGAACTACAAAACAGATTCAATGAATCAAAATTATTTAAAACATTAACAATTTATGTTTTAAATCAAATTAATGATTTGACATCATGATAGTAACTTCTTTTTTCAAGACTGAGCTTCTGCAAAATGATAAGAAGAAACAAGATGAAATGAGAAAGAATTAAAAATGAAGATTGAAATGAGATGAGAATTGATGTGAACGCATTTTAATGTAATAAAGCACAGATGAAACTAGAATAAATCTGAGTCACATATGAGTCAAATCTGAGCAAGATGTCTGAAGAATGAAACAAAATGAAACGCATTTTAATGTAATGATGCACAGAGAATTGAAATACATCTGAGTCACATTTGAGTCAGATTTAAATAAAATATTTGAGTTAAATTTAGACAAGATTTAAGTCAGATCTGAGCAAGAAAGAAGCGAAATGCAGTTTAATATGATGATGCACAACAAGATGAGATGCATTTTAACGTGATGATGCATGATGAAATTAAAATACAT
>JAABUV010006180.1_pt1 | contig 13183 bp, 14 predicted proteins | sample 5559971 | NCBI WGS metagenome assembly JAABUV01 (sample SAMN10711881, study PRJNA513362) | rock metagenome | isolation source: Antarctica rocks | place: Antarctica: Victoria Land, Knobhead nord | collected 2015-12-19
GACCCGCAGCGTCGCCTGCCGGCGCTTCCAGCCGTACGCTCTCCACCCCCGGCGGCTCCTGATGCGACGGCCGGGTCGTGCATGGGAGCCTGACCCTCTGTCATGGTCACAGCCCCTCTGCTGGTGACTCGCTCTGGCCAGGAAGCTCCTGTGAGAGGCGCCCAAGCTCAAGCCCCGGACGCGCAAGCCTGGACCTGCGGCGTTCGTGGACGGCCTCCAGCGGTGTTGTTGCGAGCTATGCATTCCCTGCTGTCGTCTGGAGCGGCTTGGCTGCTTGAGCGCGCCCATCGCTCTGGCCCCTCAGCCTTGCACCGTGGGCCAGCCTTAGTGTTCGCCTGGCGTGACAGCCAGGGCAACGCCGGACTCCCCTCAGCGACAGAGAGCGCAAAGCTCTGTGGCCGGTGAGGGGCAGTTCAGCAGCGCTTGTGCGCCCAGCTCCATGGGCTGACCAGCTGATACGATAGCAGTGGCGCGGCTGGTCGTGCTGCTGGCTATAGCCTGGCCAGAGTGTGCGACACCGGGGCGAGTTATAGCAGCCCATAGTTATAGCAGCCCGGAGCAGCCCGCAGCCCGCGACCCAACCCCTTGCAGCAGATAGGACAGAGTGGCCGCGGGTGCGCACTCTGGGGCGGTCTCGGGCGCCGCTTCGTCCTTTCTCTTCTTCTGCGCTTTGGGCGCCATCGCGCTCCAGTCAACCTAGGCCCACACCTCTGAAGGGCCCTTTTGAAGCAGTGGGGACTCGGGCGCGCCTGCAGTGCATGACTGCCACCCGGTCTATTTATAGATAATGCTTTGTGCGCTTTGACCAGAGCTCTGTCTGCGCCTCAGCAACCCCCTGATGAAACGTGTGGCATACCTCTGGAATGCCAGCATAGGACAGACCACTGTCACGCTCACACTGTCACGCTCACAGAGGGTGTGGGCGCTCACACCGGCACACGCGCGCCTGCGCCTCCGGGCTTGCTTTACACTAAGCAACGCATATCAATCATTGTGTGAAACCCTTGCAATGCCCCAAAAACACTCCATGTGCATGCAGGTAAACACATGCAGACTCTGCAATCAGATGCAACACACAGAACGGACTCAGACACAGCGCAATTCATTGTCCGGCGCTACGTCACGAGGTGCGTGTGCTGCCAGGAGGAGGGCGCCTCCCACCAGCGCACAGCCCGTCAGGCCATGCGGGCGGCTTCCGCAGCCGAGCTGAGCGCGGGCGGCGCGGCGCATGACGCCCGCAAGTCCCCAGCGCACAGGAGCACAGCGCCCTGCATGCGGCGCCCGCCATAAACCATGCATTGGCCCCGCATGCGCGGCGCGATGCTGGGCGGCTCCCCGGCCGCGCGGCCACGCGCGCGCCGCGTCAGAACACGCTGGGCTGCACGGCGGTGACGCGCTTGTGCACGTCCGCAAACGACTCCGCAAACGCGGCCGCCTCCTCGCCCTCCTCGCCGCCCTTGGGCGGCTTGGGCAGCAGCAGCATGCAGCTGGTCGGCCGCTTGGTCAGGCCCGCCGCGCCCAGCTCCTGCCGGGCACGGGCCGCGGCGCGTCAGGCGGAGCGCGGTCGACGGTGTTGCGCCGCCGCCGGAGGAATGTTGTACGGTGCGCATATGCTGCACAACCGTTGCTTGATGCTGGCAGTCCAGTCACGGGCTGGTCTCTCTGCAGGCGTAGGGACGGTGCGACAGCGGGGAAGGCAGGTCGCAGGCAGACACAAGCCCACACACAGAGTAGTCCCGAGCAAGCTTGGGCTCGCTGACGCGCCGCGCACCTCCTTGGAAGGCACATAGATGTACGGGATGTCATTCTCCTCGCACAGCACGGGCAGGTGCGTGATGACGTCGACCGGCGAGATGTCCCCGGCAATGACGCAAATCCTGCAAGCGCAGCCCTCCGTCAGGCGCTCCACGGACACCCCGCGGTCCCAAAAGCTGTGACCGCCGGCGGCACGCGCGGGCGCGCACCCCTTGAACTTTTTCCTGATGGCCTTGACCACCTCCTTGACGCCGCGCTTAATCTGCTTGCGCTTGGTCGCCTTCTTGGCGAGCTTCAGCACCTTCTTGGCCAGCTTCTCGTCCGCGAGCGGCTTGGCTATGGGGATGAGCAGCGTCTTCTTCGGGGCGGCCGCCGCCTGCACGCACGGGCCCCCGCACTCGAGCGACAGCACAGTGCCGCTGTGCCTCTCAACCAACCGCACATACACAACACAATAATACAACACAGAACGCCAATGCACCTCTGCAGCGTCCACGACCAGCGGCTCCTCCTCGGCCCCGTTCTCCGCGGCCTTCTTTGGCGTCTTGTCCTTCTTGGCCTTTTTGGCGCTCTTTTCGGCGCTCTTCTCCGCGCCCTCCTCTGCCTTCCTTGCCTTCTTTTCTGCGCTCGTCACCATGGAAGAAACCAACCCTCTCCACTGTCAGAGGCGCATGGGCCTGCTACTTGTCCAAAACACTGTCTCCTTGCCAGTGTAAAGCACTAGTGCTAGCGGCACTCGAGAGTTGCACCTATCATCCCCGGCTCCAGGCTGTCTGCATTGAGGAGTGCCAAGATAGGCAGCGGCATGCTTCAAGGGGAGAGCAAGTGCTGTTAGAGCCAGCTCCTTTTGTTGCTGGTTGGGATCCCAATCTTGCTGCGCGGTAACTGTCTCCACATGCGGCTGCCCATATGTCTGCGGGGCCTGCACTGAGCGTACGCGCACACGGTGGGGGCGCGCCAGCGCGGCAGCAAAGTTGGGGCCTCACAATGCCGGCCGTCGGCTTCAACAGGCAGCACGCGCCGCTGGAGCTGCTGCCGGCCGTGCCCCCGCGCGCGGTGAACCACATCATCAGCCTGGACAAGTACTACCGCTCCGCGCACCTGCTGCTGCGCCAGGTCTCACCCCAGCGCCGCTGCAAAGCGGCTTGCTGTGGCCTCGCCACTCGCTGACCAGCTCTGCGCTCCGCCACAACCTGCGCGACACCGCGCGCCGCGCGTGCGCAGGCCGACGCATACAGGGCCGCGGGCAACCAGTGGCAGCTGTCCGCCATGCTGCTGCGCTTTGCCTCGTGCGCGCCCGCAGCTTCCCCAATGGGTTTAGCTCGCTCGGCCCCGCGGCCGTGGCGAATAGTAAAACCAAGCCGGCACCGCTGACGTGCCCGGCCCGGGCCCAGGCTGCTGGTGGAGACCATCCCGCGCCACAAGGACTTCCCGCGCGCCTTGGGCGGCCGGAAGCCCGCGCTCCCGGCAGAGTACCTTGCGCTGCGGGAGGTGCGCGCCCCACCCCTGCCCGCCCGCTGTCCGCGCCGCCATCGAGCGGGGCGAGCGTGCGCTTCACACCAGCGTGAGCGGCTTGGCAGCAGCGCCAGCCCAGCAAGCCCGCCGCCGTTGGCGACGCAATGCGTGGAGAGGGGACGGAGTGCGTCGCACTGGACGCCAGGCCGGCAAGCGGCAGCACGACGCAACTTTCCGCGCTGCGCCAGCGTGGTGCGCTGGTCCTGCACGCTCAGCGCGGCCGGCGGCAAGCAGCGCGGCCGGCTCGTGGCTGTTCACGCGCCGGAGCCCCTGGAGGAACGCGCGTGGATGCCAAACGGCCAGCTGTGCGCCGCGCAGAAGCTGTACACGTACTACCTGCCGGAGCTGGAGCGCATCAAGCAGCGCATGGTGCTGGAGCGCGCGCCGCCGTCGCCGCCGCGGCACGCGCCCGGCGCGCAGCCGCTCACCACCTCCAACCTGCCCGAGATCGCCAACTGGGGCGTGCAGGCTGCGCCGTCTGCGCCGCCGCTGCCGCCGGGCGAGGCCTTTGCGGGCCCGCCGCCCGGGCCTGGCGGGCCCGAGTTTGCGGGCGCGGCGGTCGGCGGCGATCTGGACTGGGACCTGCTGTCCGCGCCGGCGGCGCCGGCGCGGCAGCTGCGCGCAACCGCGTCCGCGCCGTCTGCGGCCGCCGCAAGCGCGGCGCCGCCCGTGGACGACCTGCTCGGCCGGCTGCAGGTGGCGCCCTGTGCAGGGCGTGCCTGGCGATGCTGTGCTCCCCTAGACAAGGTGCTCTGGACGTTACAGGAGCTGCGGTCATGGAGGTCAGGGGCGGGAAGCTGAACCCTGCCCGCTGCGCTCGGCTGCAAAGCACATGAGGCCGCGGTGCTCTCTCGCTCATGCTGATTGTCTGGCGGTTGCAAGCCTGGCGGGGGCAGCAAGGGTGCGTGGGCTGTGCACAGATGGGCGCGTCGGCCAGCCTGCGCCTGCCCATCGCAAGCGAGGCCGCGCGGTCGCGTCACGCGCTGATGCCCGCGGCGGCGCCGGCGCGGCGGTCCGCAGCGGCGGCGGCCGCCGCGCTGTACCCGCGCTTTGACGCCTCGCCGGCGCCGCCCATCGACTTTGTGCGCGCCCCGCCTGCGGCCGGGCTCTGGCCCCCGCGCTGCGTCCATGCTTGTCTGTCGCAGTCCCTGTCTGCACCAACTCACACCAGGTGTGAGATTTTTGTGCGCTGCATGGGACGCGTGGGACAGCACAGTATATTGAGTGCAGCCTGTAAGGATGAAGCCAAACAGAGCCGTTTGACCGTGCTTGGCATCCGTCCGCCGTCGCCGCTGAGTGTCAAACGGTGCGCATCGCGCGCGGCAGGGGTTCCAGCAGGCGGCGGCGGCGCCGCCGCCGGCCGCCTCGCTCATGGACAGCTACCCGAGCCAGCAGCCGCGGCCGGCGGGCGGCCCGGCGTCCGTGGAGGCGCTGCTGGCGCTGGAGCACCCGCGGCCGCAGCTGGAGCTGGCGCTGGGGCCGCAAGAGGTGGAGGTGCGGCGCTAGGGTTGGGTAGGGCGGCCCGGCAGTGCGGCCCGTCGTCCGGAATGGCGCATCGCCGGGGCACGGGGCGGCGGGCGGAGGCTATGTCGTGCGAGCTGGGCGATGCGCACCGTTGGCAGTGCTTTGGTGTGCTTTCGAGACAGGACAAGAGACTGCAACGAGGTTCAGAGGTGTTCGAACATCCGCGTGGCGACGCTCCGGCTGCCGCCTCTGCGCGCAGGTGCAGAGCCTGCCCGCACCGGAGGAGCCGCTGGCGCCGGGCGCGACGTGCAGCCACGCGGACGGCGAGCCCGCGCTGCCGGCGCTGGGCGCGGACGCGCCGGGCGGCGTCGCCAAGGCCAAGGAGGGCATCGGCGAGGTGCACGTGTCGGTCGCGCTCATGGAGGAGTTCCTGCAGTGCGCGCCCGGGGCGCCGCGGCGCGGCGCCCTGACGCCTGCCAGGGCTCTGCTTGGTCGGGGGAGGGAACGGGGCCGAGCGAGGAACGAGCCGCAAGCGCCGGCGGCGCGGCTTTTCTTCGGATGGATGGCGGGTGGTGATGCTCAAATACGCCCCGCACCCTGAGGTCTGCCTCGGCCCGCCCAGCGCCAGGAGCGGGGCCCTGGAGCCGCTGAGGGGACAGGCAGGGGAAGCGCGGCGCAGGTTCATGTGGTCTGGCGGGCCCTGCTGCACATGGCGTGCTGAGGTCAGCGGCGGTGCTGCGCCGGCGCGCCTCAGTCCCGGCGGGCTCACCGGCGGTGCGGCGCGCAGGTACGCGGCCAGCAACACGCGGCGCAACGTGGAGAGCTGCGGCATCCTGGGCGGCACGCTGAACGTGGCCAATGGCGTGTTCTCCATCACCACGCTCATCATCCCGAAGCAGCAGGGCACGTCGGACACCGTGGAGGCGCGCCCGCCGCGCCGCGCCCCCGCCGCCGCACCTGCGCATCCCGGGCGCCCCTATCCCGCGGTCTCTCTTTGCAAAGTGCGCTGGGGCGCGCATCCCGGCTGCACCACCCTTGCGCGCACTTCCTGGCGGCCTGGCCATACCTTGAGCTGCACGCGGCGGGCCCGGCGAGCGCTGCTGTGCGGGCCGCTCAGCGTGGTGCCGCGTGCGGCAGGCGCTGGCGGAGGAGGAGACGTTCGAGGTGCAGGACTCGCGCTCGCTGTACCCGCTGGGCTGGATCCACACGCACCCCAGCCAGTCCTGCTTCCTGTCCTCGGTGGACGTGCACACGCACTGCGGCTACCAGGCGCGCGCCCGGCCGCGCCGCGCGGGCGCGGCCGCATGCTGTCCGCGTGCGCTGTATGGCATGCCTCTGGTGCACCGGTGGCAGCATGCAGGTGGCACACAGTCTCATACAAAGACGTGCCGGCATTCGCCAAGCTTCGTAGAGCGCGCGCACCACATGCTGCTCCGTCATTGTCAGGCGCTGGTGCATACGCAAGCCAGTTGCACGCTGCAAGCAAGCAGGGATTGGTTCCTGTATTTGGCACTCCCGGGCGCGCTCTGCCCGCACTGGTGTGCTGCAAGTGCGAATTCGGCAGCCCGCCACGCTGCCGGGCCCGAGGAGCGGCCGCGAGCGCCCGTTCGCCTGGCGCGCGCAGACGCAGATGGACGAGGCGATCGCGATCGTGATGGCGCCGCGTGACGCCGGCAAGCGCTGCGGCCTCTTCCGGCTGTCCACGCCGGGCGGGCTGAAGCTGGTGCAGAAGTGCGCGCAGCGCGGTTTCCACGCGCACCCGCCCACGCCGACCGGGCAGCCGCTGTACGAGCTCTGCGGGCATGTGTACCTCAACGCGGCGCTCAAGCACGACGTGGTGGACCTGCGCTGACGCCGGCGCCGAGCCGGCCGTGCGGATTGAGTCGTGCTTCTGTGGCAATGCTGTGCAGCACCGGTCTGTGTTTTGCATGTTGTGTCCCCAGCAGTGATCCGATGTGCAGGTGCGGCTGTCTTGGACGGCAGTAGTGTTGGCACGGCGTGTCGGCAGCGTGCAGGGCTGTTGACTGTGTCATGGTATATTGGCTGGAGGGTGCTGCTCTTACAGCGCTGGCTGTTGCAGGATGCGCAGCATGGTTCATGCTTGCTAGTCAGACAGGTAACGCCCTGCCACATGCTGAGTGTGAGACACATTTCCGACACAACAATTAGGGCTCTTGAGCCAGCACACATGCACAAGCAAGCGTTCCTTCCTGCCATGCGATGCCGACACTACACTGCACAGCTGCAGTGCAAGCGACCTTCTAGCAACCTCTATCTGTTCAAACTAACGCAGTCTGCCTCTGTCGCATCCCTGCAGATTTGGAGTACCTTGCTTGATAGCAACCCAAAAACATTGGGAGCTCTATATGTTTAACGCATACACACAAACTGTGGGCGCAGTCCATTGCCACCACAGAGTCTGTGCACAGGCACCTGCATCGCCTGAAATGCAGCGCCACCAGAGGTTTCTGCTCACTCTTTGTTGAGCGTGCGATGCGTCCAACCCTTTACGATGCAGTCGCACTCAGACAACTTCTGTGCTGCTGGCAGATTTCTCACAAGCATGCAACCTCACCAGGCCCAGTAAAAGCAGAAGTCAGACGCAGCTCGCCTTGCGCGACCGCCAGCGCCGGCAGCTCAAGGCCGCTGGCGGCCCAGCACGGCGCCGCAGTTGTTGCAGCGGAACACCCGGTCCTTGCAGCTCGTGCAGCAGAAAGGGATGATGCAGAAAGGCACGAGGCCGAGCAGCGCCATCAAGAACGCCGACATCCAGTTGCACAGGCCCACCTCTCGCCGCGCGACGACCGCGCCGGTGTGTCCACAGTACGGGCAGCTCGCGACTGCGCGCTGCGGCTGGCCCGCGACCTGCTGCGCGTGCGCAGGCGCGTGCTCGCGCACATGCTGGAGCGCATGCTCACGCATGCGCTGGTCGGATATGGCTGGTGGCGCGTAGGAGTAGGCGTAGTGCACGGGCGGGTACCCCGAGCTGGCTGCAGCGCCCGGGTGCCCGCTGTAACCCGCGTGCGGCTGCCAGCCGGGTGGGTAGCGCGGCGCCTCGCGGTAGCCGGCCTGCTCCTGCGGCAGAGGGCCCGCAACGCTGAGTCACAGTGCTCAGGGAGCTGAGGAAGCTTCAGGGCCAGTCAGCACACCCCAGACAGCACACGCCCGCGTTGCTGCACCGCTGATACGCACGTGCGCATCCCTAAGCAGAGAGCTGCATCTTGACACAGCAGCAAGTGCGTTTGGCGCAATTAGCGTACTCTCCCAACGTACTACGCAACCACAGGGCAGGAAACATGTAGAGGAATGACACAATACAGCTACAAAGGGACTCCGCACCGAGCAAGCAGCCATTCATAACACGCGTGAGTGCGCATGTGTACAAAAGACGCACCTGGCCATACGAGGACGCTGAAGGCTTCACGGCGTCCTCATATAAACGCAGAGGCGGCGCAGACGGCGCGGACGGCGCCTGCGCACCATAGGAAAAACCTTTTAGCAAGTTCTGCCGATTTCAGAGCTGGCACGCTATGCAGCCGCAGAGCAACAGCTCACACAGTACCTGTCCCGCCATGAGCGGCGTGCGTGCGTCGTCAGGCCTCGGCTGCATGCCCACTTCAGCAGTAGCCCACGTCCGGCAGTAGCGTTGTAGCAGCGCCTCTGAGACGTCAAGGACCTGAGCCAACTAGCTGCTGAAGGCGCCTTACTTCTGGGAGCCTGGCCCCGGTCGGCCGTAGGAGCGGCACCAAACAGCGCAGAGGTTAATGTCCCCCGCCGGGGCAGGATATTGGGGGGGACCGCTTGGGACATTTTCTTTCCCTCCAAGCCTTTTGCTACAACTACACTGATCAGTCTCGTGCGCTGCGTAGCGTTGTTAGGAAACGGTATGAAAGCTACAGGCTTGGCTCACCCGTTGGCATGCGCATGTCTGCAGAGGAACACAGCCCGTCACACCTTCAGAGCCACACCGCGCAAGTGCTGCAAGCCAGCGCAGCTGGCACAGAGGACCATGGATAGTGCAGCGAGTTGCAAAAAGGACAGCACTGCGCGAGACTGCAAACCTCCGGCGCCATGTTCCACAAGAGAGCGATTTAGCGCTGGTCAGTGTCACAGACTTTGCACTGTTGAGCGTTGTGCTTTGCTGTGTGCTGTTCGGCGCTCAGTTGTTGGCTAGTCCGCAATGTTCTTAATCGCTTGCCATGCGGTGTCTCCTCCGCGGAGTCAGCCTTGCCTGACGACGCCTCCTTGTGCTCGCAGGCTCGGCGGATGAACCGGGCCCGAGCGGGCGCGTGCTGCAGGTCGTGGCTGGGGCTGCGGCGTATGGCGCCTTTTCGCTACTTGTGCCCGACAGCGCGAGCGCTGAGAGCGTGTCCGCCACCGTGCTGTCTCTGCTGGCGCGCCCTCCCAGCTTTACAGCAACACGCTCCGTGGACAACCAACCTATGCTGTGCACCATATATATGACAGCAGACGCAGCCAGGCTGCAAACACACAGGGTCGCTGGAATACCCACTTGCCTGTGCTTCCTTGTGTGTGAGGGAAGGCAACAGACGTGCCCCAGCAGCAGCAGCAGCCAACCCCCGACTGTGCGGGGTGGCCTCGGCTCTTGTTTCCACCCACGCACTTGTCCTAGATGAAACCACTGGGTAGGCGCCTAGTGAAAGGGACTCGCCTGCGACCTGACCCACTGTGGACGCAGTCTTGGGAGGTATTATGCAAGGAGAGTCAAGCTCCCGTCACGCAGCTGCGCACATGTAGCCCCGCCTGCGCACCCTACCCTGCTGCGAGCCGCTCGTGCTATTACGGGCGTCTCAGGGTGTGTGCCTCTTTGCAGGAGCGCATACAGGACCTGGGGCCGTACGGGCCGCTGCTCTTTGTTGCGGTCGTGGCGGGCGCCGAGCTGATCCCTCTGTTTCCCACGCAGCCGCTCACTCTGGCCAGCGGCCTGCTGTTTGGGCCAAAGCTGGCACGCCCCGTCGCTGCCTGTATCCTGCTGCGCTGTTGAGCCCGGCCTGTCTGGCATGCTATGTGTCTTACTTTTTGAAATTGTTTAGCATGTTTGTAAGGCGCCCGGCGCCGCTGCAGCTGCTGCTGTCGCTCGAGCCCATACTTGCAGGCCCATATGTTTGGCCTCTGTCGTCAATCGCATGCTATGCTGGGACCGCTCAACTGGTGTTGCGCATCGGTTTGGCCGGGCAGCTGAGCAACGGCGCTGGGCTCACGAGCTCTGCTGCATGCCGCAGGGCGCGGCGCTCATCGTCGCCGCCACCAGCGTCGCGGCCAGCACCGCATTCTACGCGGCGCGCGGCATCGGCCGGCCGCTGGCCGAGCGTGTCATCTCGTCGGAGGTGCGCGAGGTGCTGCGCGCTGGCAACCTGTCCGCATCACAGCATGTGGCGCACTGCATCTGTCTGCACTCTGGCGAACGCAGGTCCCTTCACATGTGTGCCCCTGCGTTTGGCTGTCGCTGGCTGCTGACGAGCTTGTGAGCACCGGCACCGACTGCGCCGGGCTTCTCGGTGTGTGCCATTCCGGTACAAGTCCTGGACGCCCTCGTGCGCGCTGCCAGGGGGGCGGCGGCGGCGCGGCGGCGCAGCTGCGCCGCGTGAACGACGCCATCGAGTCGGGCGGCTGGTGGCAGCAGTTTGGCGCCGTCGCGCTGCTGCGCCTCACGCCTGTCGTGCCTTTCAGGTATTGCCTGGCTTCACCCAGTCCTACCGCGCAGTGAGAATCGACCTGCTGGCGCAGCTGTCATGCCTCTTTGCACTGCACAATTGTGCAAGGATGCCGTCCCGCCATCACACGCGGGCTTTGCCTGGCCACGCACCCACAGTGTTGTGCATCAATCTTGGTGTTTTGCAGCACCGCTGGGCTTTGCAGCAGAAATTTTGAGCAGCATACGTGTCGCCTGCCGCCTCGCTGACGCAGAGCCTGGCCGCCCGGCTGCGCGTGCAGCGCCAGCAACTACCTGCTGGGCCTGTCGCCGCTGCTCTTTGCGCCGTACATCAGCGGCACGCTGGCGGGCATGGCGGTGTGGTCGACGGTGTACGCGTCGATCGGCGGCGCCGGCCGCGCGGCGCTGCAGTCTGGCGTCGAGCCAGACGTGCTGCTGGGCGGTGCGCGCGACTTCCGTGCCGGGGGTGCCACACGGCCTGTGTAGTGCACACACTCGGCTGTTTTGCAGGTCTCACGAGGGATGCTGCTCGGGTGCGGACGGTCACACCGCCGGGCCTTGCTCAGGTGCTGCAGGGCTGGCCCCGTACACAGCATGCCAGGCACGGCAGGCCGGACCGCCTGCTCAGGCCGGACCGCCGCCTTACGGCGGCCGGCCCCCCCCCGTGGCGCGCAGACCTGGCGGACAAGGCGGGCGCGTACACCGGGGATGCCGTGATTTTCGGCGCGGTCGCGGGCGGCGCGGTGGCGCTGGCCTGGGCGACGGGGCTGCTGCGCGGCGGCGCTGCGCCGCCGCTCGCGTCCCCGCCGCCGCCGGCCGAGGCCGACGAGGAGGAGGCCGGCCGGCGGCTGAAAGACCGCGTGTGAGCCGCACGCCGGCCGGCTTTCATGTGATGCTGCGCTGCGGTGTCTTGTGTGGGCTGCCGCAGGCAGAGCTGGGCATGTGGATACCGGGAGGACAGGCCGTGTTGAAGCGCAGCCGTTCAGGATCACGCCGCCTTGATGTTCCTTATTGCCTGCTTTGCACTGCTGTATGGACTCGCGGCAGGCCTTTGACGCTGTGGTAGCCGAAAGCATTGCGCAGATGGGGTGCATGCTTGCGTGGTGGTATGTGTGAAGTGTTTACCACCCTGAGAGAATCTGCCATCTACTGCCTAGCTATGTATAGGTATTTATAGGCGTTTATTTCAACGCATGCGGGAAATGCACTAGCGCTGTGAGGTTGCTGCTTGTTAGTGCTTCATGCCAGGCTTCCGGACAAGCTGTCGGGCGGGGACTATGTCACAAACGCATGCTGCACGAACGCATTGCTGCGTAAAATTCTGTTTATTTTTGTAAGCATGCAAACATCATATGCTGGGAAGCCCGAGGACTTACCCCCACGGTGCGCTTGCCAAACGGATTTATTGCCGAGTCGTAGTCGTGCAGTCCAACAGTGCACAGTCCGAGATCAAATGGCGCAGTGCTTTGCGCTCCACCCGTGCCCACTGTTCGCGCACAGGCGCCAGCACGCTCCAACACTGCTCCCTGCTTTTCCCTTGGAACATCCCCAGCATGGTGAGTGTGCCTCCTCGGTTGCAACATGTCAGCAGTGTGCAGGTCCCAGCTCTGCAGCTTCCTTAGCCTTACAGCTGAGTCTGCTCGACCCCTGCAGGCCGGGCCGTACGGCGGAGCAGGAGAGGCGAGAGCGGCGCGCCGCGGCGGCACGGCTGCGTCGCAGCGGTCGCCGTGCGCCTCTGGCTGTTCTTCTGCGCCTGACGGCTTGCTATGCGCTGGCAGGTCTTTCACGACTCGACGCCTGTGGCGTGCGCCGCAGGTTGCGCCAGAGGGGCACGCTTCGACGAAGACTGCTGGCCCGCCGCTGCATGTGATGATAGCCGGCGCGCCAGCCGCTGGCAAGGGCACGCAGTGCCAGCGCATCGTCCAGAAGGTGCTCCCTGAGGTGGCTGTGTCGCGCCCGGTCGAGAAGCAGGAAAGTTGGCCAGGACGTGTGAGTCACTGGCGGCAAGCAGCGATGCTCCCTGTGTGCTTCTGCCTCGCGCCAGGCCCCTGCACAGCAGCGCTGCGGCCTTTCCTGCCCCTGCAGGGACGTCTGTCGGCCTGCTGTGTGGGCGCCGCGCCAGCTCCTGACGAGGCCGCTTCGGGCACGGCGCCGGTCGTGCTTGGGTGCGCTGCGCCGCACAGCGCCCCTAAGAGCGCCTGGGGCGGCGCCAACAGCGCGCGCTCGTCCGGGGCGCCGCTGCGGGGCTGCAGTCTCGCCCGCTGCCGGCGCCGGCGTGCTCGGGACCACCACCAAGCGGGTGCGCCCTGAGCGCGCGCGCCGGAGCGGCAGTTTGGGCTGGTGCACGTGTCGGCGGGCGACCTGCTGCGCGAGGAGGTGGCCTCGCACAGCGATGCGGGCCTGCGCGCCAAGGCCTTCATGGACGAGGGGCGGCTCGTGCCCAACGAGCTCGTGGTCGGCATGGTCCAGGCGCGCCGCGCCGCCTGCAGCCCAGAGCGTGCTCGCCATGCTGCAAGGCTGCCGCGCAGTGGCCCGCACCTCCTGCGTTGGGCCAGTGGCCCGTCAGCTTGCGCGGCCGGTTGCGCCCGCCCAGTCGCTGCGCGCGGTGGTCAGTCTCCTGGTCGGCAGTGCCGACAAGGAAAGTGCCTTGCCAAGGGACGGCGGTGCCCTCCGTCGCAAGCCCGGCGCGGCTCGAGCCGCGGCCTGCGGCGCAGGCGCGGCTGGCGTGCGCGGACGCGGCCGCGCAGGGCTGGCTGCTGGACGGCTACCCGCGCA
>JAABUV010006181.1_pt1 | contig 13181 bp, 12 predicted proteins | sample 5559971 | NCBI WGS metagenome assembly JAABUV01 (sample SAMN10711881, study PRJNA513362) | rock metagenome | isolation source: Antarctica rocks | place: Antarctica: Victoria Land, Knobhead nord | collected 2015-12-19
CCACCAAACACCTGGGCCAGAAATTTCATTGCAAAAAACTTCATCAAACAGCCCATTCGCATAGTTGTGAGCGATATCAACGGTTTGGCTTTGATCGCGCATTTCTCGTGAATAATGCGGGCTAGTAGGCGGAATGAAAATGCAGCGGCCAAGCTGGTTCAGACCCAATATTGTAGGGATGTGTGCCCCTCGGCAACGCTGGTCCATAATTCTTTGCGCAATCAGTACTTTTGATACGCTGCTTGCCTCTGTTTTGCTAGTTTTCGGTGATTGGGTGGACGCACTCGCTATATATCTTGCAAGCGGCCTTACGCTGGCAATACTTCTTTCCCGACTTGCCGGGCAATATACAGATGGGCAGGAAGAAAGCTCGGTCGATGGTAGTGCCATCGACTCTGGAGTTGATCAGCCTAGGTTGATCTTGAAATCAACGCCTCAAATTTAATTTTGATTCCATTATATATCGCACTTGGACGCAGCGCTAAACTCTGCCGACAGCGCCCATATGCCCAACCGCGCAGTCTGGCCCAACCGCGCAGTTTCGCGGACACGACAATCCAGGGCTGGTTGACGGGCTTGTTACAGACCATGGGGCGATGGGCGAGCGGTTTGTCGTAGGTTCAGGCATTGTAGCCAATAGCTGACGGTTGTGGCGGGGCAGATGGCGGTGAGGACATTTTCGGTGGGGAGGCCGTAGCGGGGCATCCCGAGCCGGACACGGCCTTTCAACGCCCTCGCCATTGTCCGCTCGCACCAGCGCCTCCGGCTTGCTGACTCCCCTGGTTCGAGCGCGTATGCGCCACCCTGCACCGTGCTGGCCAGCAACGGCATGGCCCTCCGACCTGCCGAGGAGCCGCAACGGGCCGATGCCCCGGCGCCCCCATCTCCGACCGCGTCTGCAATGGGCACGGAACCGGGCACAAACTAACTGGGCCATGCCTGGGCCAACGGCCAAGCCGAACGGAGGGGCCGCACCGTCAAGGAAGCCACCATCAAGAGCGTCCACGACGGCGCTGAGGCAGGCGATGGCCCAGGACGGCAAGCCCGGCCATTCCAACCCTCATAGGTCTGGCCTCACCGATCTGGCCTGCATCAGTCGCGCCCGCACCAATGCCGGCACCGGCGGCGCCAGCAAGCGCCCGGTCTAGCGTTCGCGGCTCCGGCGGGTGTCAGGGCAACCGGGGATTGTTCTAAAACCTGACTCGTTCTAGCTAAAGCCACAGGGACGGAGGATGCTGCTGTGACCAGGGAACCGACACCGTCCACGTCTCCCGGACCGGCTGCGCCGGCGGCAGAACTCCCATCGCTCGCCCTCCAAATAGCGTCGCGCGACATCGTCGACGCGGCCCGCTTCGACGGTCCCCGCCGTCAGCAGGCCGGCGTCATCGCCGCCAGCGTGACGCTGAACGACAGCAACGCCATCGCCACGTTCGGCGCCGGGCCGCAGCGCAAGCTGTCCGGCTTCCTCGACCAGCTTCTCGCGGGCGCCCGCACGGACGAGATCGGCCTGTCCGGCGCCTTGGTGACGGAGCTTGCCACCGACATCAGGGCTTTGGACCTGCCCGCGGTGAAGCGGGAGGCGGACGGCCGTGCGGGCCTGTTGGCTGGGCTGCCCGTCGTCGGCAAGTACTACTCCGCCTTCCGCCGCTTCCGCGCCATGCAGGCGAAGGTCGTCGACCACCTGGCCGAGATCGAGCGCCGGGCCGAGACCCACCTCGGCAAGCTAAAGGCCAGCAACGCCATGCTCGACCGCCTGCTAGACGCGACCGAGGCCAACCTGCGCGAGATCGAGGTCTGGGTCGCCGGTGGCCAGCAGGCGCTGCTGCGGATGGGCGCCCAGTTCGAGGCGGAGCGGGTCGAAGCCGAACGCCTGGCGCTCGCGGCCGAGCGCGACCCCGTCCGCGTCGCCCGGCTGCACGACATGGCCGAGCAGGTCAACGCCTTCGAGACGCGGCTGGTGCGGCTCCATGTCGCCTTCACCCGCGGCATCCTCGCCATCCCGCAAATCCGCACCGCGCAGCAGGCCGGGCGGATTGAAATCCAGAACACGCTGGACACCATCCTGTTCGACCTGCCCGACCTGAAGGCGGCGATCGTTCGCGTCGCCGCCCTGCACCAAATCAGCCGCGCCAGCGACGCGACCGCCGCCCGCCGCCGCATCGCGCGCGAGCTGCAGGAGATCGGCGTCGACGCGCTGGACCAGGCGTACACGGCGGCCAAGCGCACCCAGGGCGACATGGCCGGCGACGTGGACACTCTCACCCGCGTGACGGACCGGATGCTGGCGACCATCGACAAGGGCCTGCAGATCGACCGTGAGAACCGCGGCAAGCGCGAGCAGGCGATGCGGCAACTGGGCGAGGTACGCACCCGTCTGCTGGAGGGCTTGCGCGCCCATGCAGACAACGCCGTCGCCGACGGGTAAACGTTGCCAAAGCCGTGGAGGGTTGGAGCGTGCAGTTCCGTATCGAGACGTTCCTCAACCAATACCTGCCGCCCGGCAGCCGGCGGGCCGACACGGTGTTCAGCCTCTCGGCAGAGGGCGGCGCCAAACCCGCTGGCATGCGCCGCGTCGTGGGCCTGATCGCCGACAAGTCGGGCTCCATGGGCGGCGAAAAAATGGAGGCCTTGAAGCACGCCCTGCGCGTGGCCGTCGACCAGATGGACGGCGGCGTCGAGGCGTTCGTGCTCGCGTTCGACGGCGAGCCGCGCCTGGTGCTCGGCCTGACCGCGATGGACGCGGACGGACGCCGCAAGGCCCATGCCGGCATCCAGCGCCTGGAGGCGTCGGGCGGCACCGTCATGTCGGCAGCGCTGACCACGGCGCGCAAGCTGTTCCAGCAGCGTCCGGGGGCGGCCTGCCAGGCCATCATGCTGACGGACGGGCAGAACGACGGCAACGACGCCCGGATGCTCGACGTCGTTTTGCAGGACTGCGCCGGCGTGTTCCAGGCCGATTGCCGCGGCGTCGGCACCGACTGGTCGCCGGCGCAGCTCCGCGTGGTCTCGGGCCACCTGCTCGGCACGTCGCAACTGGTGGCGGACCCCGCGAACCTCGCGCAGGACTTCCGCGACACGCTGACCGCCGCGTTGTCCAAGTCGGTTGCCGACGTGCGCCTGCGCCTATGGATGCCCAAGAATGCCCGGCTGGTCGCGGTCAAGCAGGCGTTCCCGATCGAGATCGACCTGACGGACAAGGTGAAGCCTGTGGATCAGCGTGCGGTCGACGTGCCGCTGGGGGCGTGGGGCGAGGGCACGCTCGACTACTTCGCGACCTTCGACGTGACGCCGCTCGGCATCGGCGAGCAGATGCTGGTGTGCCGCCCGAGCATTATCTGGCGCGACCCCGCGGGCTTCGACGCCACGGCGCCCGGCAGCAACGTAACGGTGATCTGGACCGACGACGCCGGGCTGTCGACCCGCATCGACACGCAGGTCGCGCACTACACTGGCCAGGCCGAAAAGGCGCAGGCGATCCAGGAAGGGCTGGAGGCGCTGGGCCGCAACGACGAGGCGGCGGCGACCCTGCACCTTGGCCGCGCCTGGGTCCTAGCCGAGCAGTCGAACGACGCGGAGACGACGCGGCGGCTGCGCGAGGTGATCATGCCCGACGCCAACGGCGGCACGCTTCGGCTGCGGCGCGACGCCGGCCGGGTCGCGGTCATGGACCTCGACGTCGCCAGCACGCGGACCATGCGGGCCAAGCGGGACTGACGGCGGCATGGACAGTCCCGGACTGAACTGCCCGAAATGCGGCAGCGTCTCGACCGACGTGGAGTTTTGCTCGGAGTGCGGGGCCGCGATGACAGCGCCCCCGATGGCAGCATCGCCCCCAGCGGCGGCACCCCCGGCAGCAGTGGCGGCGCCGGCTGGGGCCGAGCCATGCCCGGTGTGCGGCGAGGCCCGGCCCGGCCCATTCGCGCGATACTGCGATACGTGCCGTTACGACTTCCTCGCCAAACAGCCTTTTTCCCCAGTGCCGCCGTCAGCCCCCTCGCCCCATCAGGCCGCGCCTGTCCTTGACGCTGCACCGCCAGCCCTACGGTGGGACCTGCACGCCTCAGTCGACGTCTCGCTGCGCTGCGCCGAGGACCCCATGCCCACCGACACGCGCGCCCGGGTATTCCCCCTCGACCTCGCGGACCACCTGATCGGCCGCCGCTCCGACAGCGCGGACATCCACCCGGAGATCGTGATCAACGACCCCGGCATCTCCCGCCGGCACGCCCGCATCCTGCACGGTGCGGACGGCGCGCTTGCGGTCCTCGACCTCGGCTCGATGAACGGCACCCGGCTCAACGACACGCCGCTTGAGGCCAACGTCCCCACCAGGATCGCCGCCGGCGACCAGATTACGCTGGGCTGCTGGACCCGGCTGCGTCTGGTGCCGCGGTGACGTCGCTCGCCCTGAACCGCGCTTCAGCAACGACGCCGACGCGGCTGGTGGGCTTGATGGCGCTTCTGGTCGCGCTCGTTGTGGCGGCCGGGTCGGTGGCGCTCTGGACCGCGGCCGGCATCCACGATGCGGCGCAGGCTATCGGGCGCGACGCCGAGCCCTCCGTCGCACTGGCGCTGCGCATGCAGGCGACGCTGGGCGACATCGACGCCGCCGCCGCTGGCGATGCATTGACGGACAACGGCGCTGCTATCGGCACGTCGCTGCGGTTCCGCGATGGACTCAATAGCCTGGCCACCAGCCTGGTCGACGCCGCCCGCAACATCACCTACGGCGACGCGGAGGCGCGTCCGTTGCAGGCGCTGCAGCAGCAGCTTCTTGCCTATCAGGAGGCGGTGGTCGAGGCGCGCAGCGTGGGGCAAGGCAATCCGTGGCTGCTGCTGCACCGCCTGCAGTGGGCCAGCCGCGTGAACCGGGACTTCGCGGCGCCGGCGGCCGAGGCGCTGGCGGCGGCGAACGCGAACGAGCTGGAACGGCGCTACGCCGCCTACCGCGCGACCTCCCTGGCCCACGGCGGCGCAGCCGTCGCCGCGTTTGCCCTGCTGGTTGCGGCCCTGCTCGGCGCGCAGGTATGGCTGGCGCGGCGGGTGCGGCGCCTGGTGAACCCGATGCTGGCGCTGGCGACGCTTGTGGCCGTGGCGGGCGGACTCTGGCTCGGCGCCGCCATCCTGACGGAGCGCGGCGACCTGCGCGCCGCGAAGTCCGACGCCTATGACAGCCTCCACACGCTGTTCCAGGCCAAGACGGCCGCCAATGCGCTGCGTGCCGCCATGTCGCTGTGGCTGCTCGATCCCGACGCCCGGCCCGAGGCGCAGGAACGCATGGGCGCGGCAAGGCTGGCGCTGACCGGCACCGACCTGACCCGGCCTGACCTTGCGGCGCCGTTGCTGAACCAATTGCAGCGGTCCCAGGCGCTGGAGCGTTCCGGATCCGCGAGGGAGGCACGCGACACGGCGCCGCATCTGGGCGGCCTGCTGGGGAAGGAGCTGGAGAACATCACCTTCGGCGTGCCGGAGCGGGACGCGGCGACCGAAAGCGTCGCCAGGCTCGCAGCCGCCGAGCAGGTGGCCCTCGCCGTCGCCGAGGAGGCGCACCGCAACCGGACAACGGCGGCCGGGCGCTGGCTGAGCGAGGAGCCGGATGGCGGCGCCGGCGCGTTCCTGGCGTTGCAGGCGACGCTCGACCGCACGATCGCCGTGAACCAGGCGGAGTTCGACCGCCGGGTGGCCCGGTCGCTGGATATGGCTGCGTTGATCCCACTCGTCGCCTGCGCGGCATTGCTCGCGGCGGCGCTGCTATCGGCGGGCGGGCTATGGCTGCGCCTGCGCGAATACCGCTGATGCCGGCCGCCGCGGATGACGTGGAAGCCGAACTCAAGACTTGGCGCGGCCGGCTGGCCACTGCCAGCCGCAACGTGTCGGAGCTGAGCGAGCTGCCGCAGTACGGGGCCGTGCGCGCCATCGCAGGCGGCTCTGGCCGGCTCGGCCAGGAGGCGCGCGGCCTGGTCGCCACCATGGACGAGCTGTGGCAGGGCGTGCTGCTGATCGGCGCGGCGCTGGACCGCGCGGAGCAGGCGCACAAGGGCAGCGCACGGCTATGGCGGACCCGGACGCAACGCTTGGCGCGGCCCGACGCCCTGGCCGGCGACGCCCTGAAAATCCTGCACGGCGCTTCGATCACGGTCGACCTTTCGGACACCCCGGTGCTGCACCGCCGGCTGCTGGCCGGGCCGCGGGCCACCGTCACCGTGTCGCCCGAGACGCTGCTGCGGACCATGGATGCCGCATTCGACCGCGCGCGGGAGCAACTGGCCCGCATTACTGACGCGGCGGACGCAGCCACGTCCCTCGGTGCCCGGCTGGCGGCAGCGATCAGCCGGCTGCCCGCGCCGGCGGAGCTTGCAACGCGCCTGGCCGCCGTGGACGCGCCGGCCCAGGCCACAGGCCAGGCGCAGGCTGCGGAGCCCGCGCAAATCGCAAGTGCGATTTCGCTGCGCTCCCAGCGTGACCCGCTGGACCGGCTCGACGCGCTGCAAGCCCTGTCGCCGGACGTGGACGCGGCGTTGGAGGCGTTTGACCGGGCCCAGCACGGCATGGCCGGTGCCCAGCGGGCGATGACTACGCTTCAGGCCGCCGCAGCCCACGCCGAGGCCGCGGCGGACGCGAGCACGGCCGCCGTCGCCACATCGTTGCCGGCGGTGGACAACGCGGCCATGCGCGAGCTGGCCGCCTGGCTCGACCGGATCGGGCGGACACTGGCAGCCGGGCGGACGGATGCGGCGTCGCTGGGCCTGTCCAACTGGCAGGCGCTGCATGACCAGGCCGCCGCTGCCGTTCGGGCGCGTGACGACGCCGCCCGCGCTGCCCTTGCCCGGCGGGACGAGCTGCGCGCCCGTCTTGGCGCCCTCCGCGCCAAGCGCCGCGCCCGCGCCCCTGAGTCGGCGGCGCTGGATGCGCTAGAGGCAGCGGCCAAGGCCACCTTGGCCCGGACGCCGCTGGACCTTGAACAGGCCGCCCGCGACCTTGCCGCCTACGAAGCGGCGCTCGCCCGGCGCTGACCCCAGGAAAGCACGCACATGGCACGCGCCTGCACCGATCCCAGTTGTTCCGGCGAGTTCGTGGAGGGCTTCTGCGACACGTGCGGCCGGGCCGAACCCATGGGGGCCGCCGCCACGGCGACGCCTTCGTCCCGCGGCAGTGCCACGGGTGCCGCGCACACCGCCCGGCAAGGCGGCTATGGCGGCGCCACCGGCCGGGTGGCCGGGGCGCGCCGCCCCTCCCCGGCCGGCGGCACGGCCGGCGCCGGAACCGGGACTGGCACCGCAGGCTCGGCCCGCACAGGCTCCGCCCGGAGCAGCCGCGGCAGCAGCAGCAGGCGGCGTGCGCTGGGCGGCGGCCTGGTGCAGATGCCGGTCGAGCCGTCGGGCGACCCGCTCAAGCTCATCCTGGCCGACACCCGCATCCCGAACGGCAAGGCGATCTGCCCCGCCTGCGGCAACCGGGTGAACCCGGACAAGCGGTTCTGCTCGAACTGCGGCGCGGAGTACAACTTCCGCCCCTCGCTCGCCCCCGGCGACGTGCTGGCCGACCAGTACGAGGTGAAAGGCCCAATCGCCTTCGGCGGCCTCGGCTGGATCTACCTGGCGATGGACACGCGGCTGAACCGCTGGGTCGTGCTCAAGGGCCTGCTGAACAGCAAGGACCCGGCCGCCGCCGCCGCCGCCGTCGCGGAACGCCAGTTCCTGGCCGCGGTGAAACACGGCAAGATCGTCGGCATCTACACCTTCGCCACCCGCGGCGGCGAGAGCTTCATCGTCATGGAGTACGTCGGCGGGCGCACCCTGAAGGCCATCCGGCGCGAGAGCGGCCCGCTGCCGCCCGCCCAGGCGATGGCCTTCATCCTCGGCATCCTGCCGGCGTTCGCCTACCTGCACGAACAGGGCCTGGTGTATTGCGACTTCAAGCCCGACAACGTCATGCTCGAAGGCGACGACGTGAAGCTGATCGACATGGGCGCGGTGCGCCGGATCGGCGACCCGCACGGCGACATCTACGGCACCGCCGGCTACAAGGCGCCAGAGGCCAACGACGACCCGCAGGCCGTGTCGGACCTGTTCACCATCGGGCGCACGCTGGCGGTGCTGCTGATGGATTTCGACAACACCGGGCGCTTCCTCGACACCCTGCCGCCGCCGGGGGACGCGCTGCTGACGGTGCCGGAGGCGGCGGTCCGTGGCGCCGGCCTCGATCCCGCTGGCCCGCTGCGCGCCACCCAGGCCGACGGCGGCCCGCTGCCAACCTGGCTGCGCTGGAACCCGGCAGGCCGCAGCTTCGCCGGCACGGCCCCGCCTGGCCTGGTGGCGCTCGACCTGCGCGTCGGGCACGCTGGGAGCGCTGCTCCGCAGCCGGCTGCGGAGCCCGCGCAAATCGCAAGTGCGATTTCGCTGCGCTCCCAGCGTGACAGCGGCGCGGCGGCGCTGCCGGTCACGCTCACCCTGCCGCTGGCCGGCAACGAGAGCCTGTACCGCTTGCTGCTCAAGGCCACCGCCCCCGGCATGGACGCCCGCTTCCAGTCCGCCGACGAAATGGCGGCGCAACTGACCGGCGTCCTGCGCGAGACGGTGGCCCGCGACGGCCCGGTTCCGGTGGTGGACAGCGCGCTGTTCCTGCCCGAACGCCTCGTGCCGGGCGACCCGCGCCTGCTGGACGGCGCTTGGCGGCGCCTGCCGGACCTGCGGCTGGACCAGGCCGACCCGGCCGTTGCCGACATCCTTCCTGTCTGGACCGCCGAGCCCGAGGCGCGCGACGCCCTGCTCGCCGCCGTCTGCCGGGCCAAGCCGCTGTCGGCCGAGGCACGGCTACGCCGGGCCGACGCGATGATTGCGACCGGCCAAGCCGAGCTTGACCCCGTCATGGACCTGCTGGACGGGGCACTGGCCATCGACGCCTTCGACTGGCGGCCGGACTGGTATTGCGGAAAGCTCTACCTTTCGCTCAGCCGCGAAGCGGAGGCGGTCGAGTGCTTCGACAAGGTATATAGCGAGGTTCCCGGCGAGTCCGCCCCCAAGCTCGCCTTGGCGATGGCGCTGGAGGCCGCTGGCCGGGGCGTCGAGGCCGCCGGGCTGTACGACACCGTCAGCCGGACCGACCCGTCCCTGGCCGCCGCGTCGTTCGGCCTTGCCCGCTGCCGGCTGGCCGCTGGCGACCGGGCCGGCGCGGTCGCGGCCTTTGCGCGCGTGCCGGCCAGCGCGGCCTTGTCCGCGGCGGCGCTGCTAGCCTCCGTGCGGGCGCTGTCCGACGGCGACCCGGCCGAGGCCGACCTGCGCCAGGCGGCTGAACTGCTCGCCGGCATGGACCGCGACGACATTGCCCGGCACGAAGTGCAAGCCGCTGTCGCCCTGCAAGCCGCGCGCCGGGTCGAGGCCGGCGCCATGGCCGCCAACGGCGCGGCATTGCTGGGCGTCCCGGTCACGGTCCGCGCGCTGCGCCTGCGCGCCGAGGCGGCGCTGCGGGCCTGCGCCCGGTTGAGCGATGGCTCCGCGGCACGCATCGCCTATGTTGACCAGGCCAATGCCGCCCGGCCGCGGACGCTTCTGTGACGGGCCCCGCCGAATGAACTGCCCGCGGTGCCAAGCGGATGTCGCTCCCGGCGACCGGTTCTGCGCCGATTGCGGCGCCCGCATCGCCGCGCCGGAGCCAGCCGGCAACGGCGGCCGGGTCGAAAGCGCCGGGCCTGGGCTGGCTGGCCGCACCGACCCCGGCCTCGTTCACCGGACGAACCAGGACGCATTCGCCTTGTCCGGCCCGGCGGAGGGCGGCGCCGGCTCGATCGTGGTCGTGTGCGACGGGGTCTCGAACTCCCAGACGCCCGAGCTGGCCGCAGCCACGGCGGCCCAGGTCACCCACCGCGCGCTGATGGAGGCCGCGGCAACGGGGGAGAACGCGCATGCCAGGGCCATGGCCGACGCCATCCGCCAGGCCCACGCCGCCGTCTGCGCCCTGCCGTTCGACCGCCAGGCCGAGGTCGACCCGCCTGCCACGACCCTCGCCGCCGCCTGGGTGCATGCGGCGGGCGTGACACTCGGTTGGCTTGGCGACAGCCGCGCCTATGCTCTGTCGGATAAGGGCCGACTGGATGGGGGTGGGCGCATGCTGACGCGCGACCACTCATGGCTCGCGATGGTGACGGACCGCAAGCAGATGACCGAGGCGGAGGCCCGCCTTGACCCTCGCGCCCATGCGCTCGTGCATTGCCTGGGCACCACCGATTTTACCGCCGCCAGTTCTTGCCCTGAGCCCGGTGTTTTGGACCTGGAGGCCGACGGAAATCGGGCCGGGGGCTGGTTGCTGCTGTGCAGCGACGGGCTGTGGAACTATGCCGAGACGGCTGAGGCGATTCTGGGCGCCGCCGGCGAGGGCATCAACGGCGATGCCGCGGATCTCTGCGCACGCCTCGTCGCCTTTGCCCGGGCCAGCGGCGGCCACGACAACGTCACAGTGGTTGCGGTGCGCTGCACCTAGGCCGGATGTCCGCGAGATAGGAACGGCCCGTGTCGCGATATGCAGGCGCCTGGGCGCCGCTGGGGCACCAACGCCCTGCTCCGCTGCCAACCAAAGTCCAGCCTTTATTTGGCAAGCTTGATTTGGCAAGCTTGTCGATGTCGATCCCGACTGTCATGGCCCCGATCGCCTTGCCTGTCTCTGGGTTCGTGATCGTGAGATTGGCTTGAGAGACATGCCGCCCGTCGTCCATGCCCACCTGGTCAACGAACACAGCGCCTGGCCCGACCATGAATGTCTTCCAATACTTTGCCTCGTCGCCCTGATAATAGTCCTGAGTCATGTCAGTCTGTCCGACATTCAACCCCATCTGGTCGAACGCGAATATCTCGACGATGATGTCCGGCCCTGCACTTTTCTTTGTTTTCAGAAACGCCGAAAGGTCGTTGTTCATCTTGGATTCAATGAGACTCTTGTCGGTCCTCTCAATCCAGCCAATGTCAAGCTTGTCGATCTCGAGATTCGTCAACTTCCCATTTGCAACATTCTGAGCCCCGACAGCACCGACCAGGACACGGTTGGTGATCCAAGGCGTTATGTGCTCCAGTATATAGGCAGCCACGCGGTAGCAACTGGCATCGTTCACTTGACACTGGACCTGGACAGGCGGAGGAGGCTGAAAATGTCCCGGCTGCTTCCCGGCAGGCACGTCGCCCCTCGCCCCGGTAGCTATGACCACGACAGTCGCAGCAAGGACAGCCACAGTACCAGCCTTGTTCATTTCCGACCCCTTAAGTTATTGTTAGCGTTTTGTTAACATATCAAAGGTATCGCCCACACAAAACAAGTCAAGAACATTGGTGGGCACAACCCAACTATGGTCTGAATGTCAGCTTGTGAGCTCCGCTCGCGACGGCCACCGCGCGACCCGCAGTGAGGCGGGTGTCGAGGCCGATGGGCAAGTCGGGCCCGGGCCGCGACGTCGAGAACGGGTGGACGAACAGCACGGCGCCGCGGCGGTCGGACTCCTCCAGCAACGGCGTGAACCGGTCGTCGCTGAGCCAGGTGCCGCCGTCGTTGGCCGGCAGGCTGATGCCGTCCACGTGCAGCATGTCAAGCTTCATGGACTACCCCATGCCGCACGCCGACCTGGTGCGGCAGGTGACGATCGAGACGGTCCTGGTGCCGTCGCCCAGCAACGGCCTGGGCGTGAAAGGCGTCGGCGAGGCCGGCACGGCCGGCTCGCTGCCAACGGCGATGAACGCCGTGATGGACGCGCTGCGGTCGCGTGGCGTCGCGCACCTGGACATGCCGGCCTCTGCGCAGTGCGTGTGGCGGGCCTTGCAGGGAGGAACGGCGGTGGCGGGCGCGGCGTGGAGCGTCCGGGAACCGCCCCAGTCGCGGCCCGGCCATCGTCTCAGGCCACCTTGCCCGGTGCTGCGGCGTCGAGCAGCGGGACGAGGTCGGCGCGAACTCTGCGGGATAGGTGAGGTAGCCGACATGGCCGCCGAGCAGGATATGCAGCGGGGCGCCGACCCGGTCAGCGAACAGCACCGCGGTCCTTTCCGGCGGCAAGCCGGCCCTCAACGCAGCCACGTCGAACGTCGTCAGCGGGTACTGCCGCAGCTCGTGCTCGAACCAGTATTCGAAATCGCGTGCCGCCTGCGCCGGGTCGCCGTGCCCGGCGCAGGCGGCCAGCGTCCCGCGGTCCGAGGCGCACATCATGCTCACCAGAAACCTGCCCATCGCGGGCCGAAGGCCCTCGGCGCGGTAGGCGGCACAGCCGGGCCACGTCGCCCGCGTCGTCCTGCGGATGCCGGCTGTAGTCCTGGGCGCCGTCCAGGGTGCTCCCGCCTAGCCGTGCCGGCGTAGGTCAGGACGCGGCAACGGGACGCCAGGTGCTGCGCAAGCGGGTGGTAGATGGCGCCCGACCCGGGCCCCCCGCGATGAGCACCAGGAGCGGCCCCTCCCCCACGACACGGTAGTCGAGCCTGGCGCCGGGGACGTTGAGCGTGCCCATGGAGCCATTCCTCCTGTCACGAAAAGGTCGCCGCCTATGCCGCGACGACGCGCTGGCGCTGCTCCCCAAGCCCTTCGACGCCGGCCTGCATGACCTGGCCCACGCGCAAGAACACCGGCTCCGGCTTCTTGCCCAGCCCCACGCCCGGCGGCGTGCCCGTCGCGATCACGTCGCCGGGGTGCAGCGTCATGAAATGGCTCACGTAGCTGACCAGGTGTCTCACGCCGAAGACCATCGTGCTCGTGTTGCCGTCTTGCATCCGTTCGCCGTCCACGTCGCACCACAAGTGCAGCGCCTGCGAGTCCGGCACCTCGTCCTTCGTCACCATCCAGGGGCCGGTGGGGCCGAACGTGTCGCAGCCCTTGCCCTTGTCCCAGGTGCCGCCGCGCTCGGCCTGGTACTCCCGCTCGCTCACGTCGTTGCACACGCAATACCCGGCGACGTGCTCCATCGCCGCCGCCTCCGTGACGTACGACGCCTTCGTGCCGACCACGATGCCGAGCTCGACCTCCCAGTCCATCTTGACCGAGCCGCGCGGCATCATCGCGTCGTCGTACGGGCCGCAGAACGCGCCGAGCGACTTCAGGAACACGATCGGCTCCTTCGGCAGCGCCATCCCGGCCTCGGCCGCGTGGTCGGCATAGTTCAGGCCGATGCAGATGTAGTTGAGCGGACGCGCGACGCACGCGCCGATGCGCGGAGATCC
>JAABUV010006185.1_pt1 | contig 13175 bp, 11 predicted proteins | sample 5559971 | NCBI WGS metagenome assembly JAABUV01 (sample SAMN10711881, study PRJNA513362) | rock metagenome | isolation source: Antarctica rocks | place: Antarctica: Victoria Land, Knobhead nord | collected 2015-12-19
ACGACCGTCTCTCTGGCGCCAATCGGATGCCCTCCCTGGCCGCCCTCATCACCCAACGCGCGGCTGAGGCCCACGCCCCCGTGGCGCTCGCAGCGGCCTAGCCCCCCGACTTTTCGATAAGATACCATTGCTGCGTGCTCTGAACAGCAATGTCCTTCAGGAAGCCCAGTGTTTCTTCGGGGGAGGGACCGCTATTGTCCTCCTCTTGGACGAATATCGTGAGTCGGTCGACGTGGACTTTCTGTGCTCGTCACAGGGGAGAAAATGCACATGGACAAAAATCTGCTTGATCGTATTCCCGCGCTTCTCAACACTGCGGATGGTCTGCAGGAGCGCTGTCAAGAGACGGCCGAACGAACGCCATGCGCACGAAAAGCCTGACGTTGGCTACTTCATGTGCGGGCTTTTCGCGCGCACGCGGGTGTATATGTCCTCCATGACTTTGACGAAGGACGTGTCTTTGCGCCAGAACGGCGGGTAGTCGCCCTGCCGTTTGATCAGCGCCGCCGGGACGCTCGGACCGGTCGGCGCCGCGTCGAGCGGCGGTAGGCGCTTGGCCCCGGTCCAGAATTCGCGCACGGTTATGTCGGCCCCCGGCGGCTCTCGATGGGGCCGCGTGTAGAGCGACGCGGCCGGCGCGGGGGTGATGTCCCTGGGCGCCAGCTCGGAGGAGAGGATCTTGCCCAGCGGCGAGGCGGCCAACTCCTCGCGCAACTGGTCGCGCGCGAGCCCGCGCAACTCGAACAGGAGGAAGGGGTCGCGGTCGAGTTGCGCCGCCAGCGTATAGCAGACCCCCGCGACGTGCTTGCAGGGGTTGGCATAATCGGGGCACGAGCAGTCGGTCGCGAAGTCGGCCCGGTTGTGGGGCAGCAGGTGCAGGCCCAGGTCGGCGAAGACCGTCTCGATGCTGTCGGGCATCTCGTTGGCGAGGAGCTTGGCCACCGGACCGGCCCGCGCGGCGAGGCGCGCGATGATCGTCGACCAGTTGGCGGGGATGATCGGGGTCAGGCTGATCGTGACCGTGTAGCGCGGCTCTTTGTAGACCCCGTAATACGGATTGACCGAGCCGCGCACTTTGGCCGTGACCGTGCCGTCGGCGACGCCGTAGGCTATAATTTTGTTGCCGTTGGCGTACGAGCGCCCGCGGCCCAACCGGCTCGGGTCGGTGAACCGCTCCAGCGCTTCGATGAAGCGCTGCCCCCACCAGGTGTGGCTACCGTGCGCCATCGCTCGTCCTCCCAGTCCTCTGTTTAGTGATAATCTGCTATCCCAGGATCGCGTCACGCCGCAGCGCGATCAGGCTCTTGAATGTGTCGTTGTCGAGCTCGGTCAGCCACGCCTCGTCGGCCCCCACGATCGACGAGGAGAGCCGTTTCTTGTCCTCGATCATGGCGTCGATGCGCTCCTCCATCGTGCCGAGGGTCACGAACTTGTGCACAAAAACGTTCTTGCGCTGGCCGATGCGGAAGGCGCGGTCGCTTGCCTGGTCCTCCACGGCCGGGTTCCACCAACGGTCGAAGTGGAAGACGTGATTGGCCTTGGTCAGGGTGATCCCGACGCCGCCAGCGCGCAGCGACAGGATGAACACCGATGGCTCCGTCTCGGGGTCCTGGAACTCCGCCACCATCTCCTCGCGCCGCTTCGCGCTCGTCCCGCCATGAAGGTAGTAGGTATCGCGGCGCAGGGTCTGCCGGATGTAGCGCTCCAGCGCCTCCCCGATCTCGGTGAACTGGGTGAAGACCAGCAGGCTCTCGCCGCTCTCCAACGCCTCCTCAATCATTTCGCCGAGGCGGCCGAGTTTGTGCGAACGCTCGCCGCTGAAGTCGCTGCCGTCCTGTAGGAACTGCGCGGGGTGGTTGCACACTTGTTTGAGCTTCATCAACGTGGATAGGATCAGGCCGCGGCGCTCCATCCCCTCGGCCGACTCGAGTCTCTCCGCGACATCCTTGACGACCGCCTCGTAGAGCGACGCCTGCTCGTGGGTGAGCGGGCAATAGACCTTCTGCTCGATCTTGTCGGGCAGGTCGTCGATGATGCTCTTGTCGGTCTTGACGCGCCCCAAGATGAACGGCTCGACGAGCCGTTTGAGGGTGGCCGACGCGTCGAGGTCGTTGTCCTTCTGGATCGGCGCCTCGAAGCTCTTGCGGAACTGCCCCTCTTTGCCCAGGTAGCCGGGGTTGAGGAAGTTGAAGATCGACCACAGGTCAAGCAGACGGTTCTCGACCGGCGTTCCGGTGAGGGCCACGCGCCGGCGCGCCGGCAGCTTGGCGATGGCCTTGGCCTGAGCCGACTGCGGATTTTTGATGTTCTGCGCCTCGTCGACGACGACGCGCCGCCACTCTTGTCCACGCAGTAGCTTCTCGTCCAGGCGGGCCAACGCGAACGAGGTGATGACGACATCGCACGACGCGCGGGCCGCCGCGAACTCCCGCGCGTCTTTGATGCGCGCGGGGCCGTGGTGCGTCAGCGTGCGCAGGTGCGGCGCGAAGCGCTCGAACTCTTTGCGCCAGTTACCGAGCACCGAGGTCGGCGCGATCAAGAGCGTTGGTCCAGTGGCGGCCGTCTCGTTCTTCTCTCCAACCAAGTGGGCAATAACTTGGACCGTGTTGTGACAGAGCATGTTGTTGGCGACGAAATTGTGATGTTTAGCCACCTCGAAGTCGTACACCCAACCGTCGTACTCGAACTCTTCAATCTCCTTAATCCTACAGTAGAAGACCTCTTGATCAAGGAGTCGCTGGATCCGTTCCCTGGTCTCGATCACCTGTTGTGCGTCGAGGCGCGCATACTTTTCAAGTGTTTGCGTCGTCCATTTGAATGTTTTTTGCCGCCGATACTCTTGTTCGGCCGCGCCGCTGATGATGTGATCACACCCATTCACAACCCGTTGTAAACTCGTGCGCGAAAACTGCTGTGAGCCGTTTGTGTAGACCGTGTTATGCATCCCGAAGTGTCGTATTGGTAGCCCCGTTGTCCGCACAAGATGGGCAACGGCGGCGGATGCAGGGATGCCCTCTATATTCGTGTTGCCTGTGTGTTCGCAGATCTTCTCTAGGAGCCGTTGTTTACGTGGGTTTCCGAAGCCGACCTCCTGCAAAAATCTCCGCGCGCCGTTTCCTCCAATAGTGCCAATGTAATAGGGCCGGTATGTACCGGACCCATTTGTGGCGTGCTTTTGCTTGCACGATACACGCAACCAAATGCCAAGGCGGCGTAGCAGGAAACTGAGCTGTTGGATGAGCAGGGGTAATGCCGTGCTGATCTCAAGGCTGCGCATAGAGGTTAGAGCCGCTCCCTCTGCGTCGAAATAGTGCCGCAAAAAGAGGCGTACCGTATCTAAGTGCGCGCGTAGGATAAAGGACGGAAGGCTTTTGTCTTTGGATCGCTTGCCCCACTCGTAGCCTTGTGATTCGAGGAAGCGTTGGTAGGCTCTGCTATTCACGACAAGATAGTGACAGGTCTTACTGCTGGTCGAACGGATCGCGGGACAATTGATTTTGAGCCCGTATCTCTGCCCAACGCGCTCCAGAGCCTGGCGCAAACTCTCTAATGTTGTACGGTCCTTTTGCGTAATGGTGACTCGTGCCAAATCTTTGAGTTCATACCCTTCAGCGATCTGCCAAGCGAGAAAGGTGATTAGATCGGGGTCCTGCACGTCTCCATCCCCTGGGATCGCGGCAGGAACGCAAACGTAGCTACCAACGCATAGGGCGTTAGTCCATCCGTCGTTCGTCAAGAGTTGGTGACGGCGCGTCATCGTGACGCTGCTCCCGTCTTCCAGAGTAACCTTGCGCAATCTCTCCCGCACGTATTGACGATAGAGTCGGCGAACCGGGGCTACTGTCATCTTGCCTGTTTCTTCGTCTAAGGCCGGTACGAGCAAGGATGTAGCAGGTTGAGCCCAGAAACCCTCTCCATCAGGCTGTATCTCCGTCGCATAGGAGTTCCACAAAGACTCGGCTTTTTCAACGGAGCCATTGACAGCAATAAGGGCATCCGGCCCCAAGCACTTTCCCAATCCCATATCGTCCGCGAGGAGAGGATTTAAGCCGAGGCTTTCCAGATATTGCAGCCAGGCCACGCCGCGCTTCTGGTAGTCGCGCAGGACGCCGCACAGGTTGGGCGGGTCGTCGACCGGGGCGAAGGCGCTCTTGTCGCGCAGCCGGGACAACATGTCGCGGAGGACGTCGTCGTGGTCGAGCTCGACATCATCCTCGTCGCCCGAGGCCACCCGCAGTAGCTCCATCAGGGACATCTCGGTCCGGCCTTCTCCGCGCGCTTGCCAGTACTCCAGCATCCCCCGCATCGCGTCGCGGTCGAGTTCCATCCACTGGCCGCGGAACTGTACCAGCGAGGTCTTGGCCTCGACGAGTTGGCGCCACTCCTCCTCGGCGACGGGCTGGCCGTCGATCGAGAGCTGGTATTGGTAGTCGACGAGTTCGTCCAGGCTGAAGTAGCCGCCGTTCTTGGCGGGCGTTCCATTCCCATTCCCCGACCGCGCGGACGTCTTGAGCTTGATCTTGGCGCGCCGCCGGCCCTGCGGGGTGTACCACGCGGGCACGATGACGGTGTATCCCGCGTCTTCCAGGACCCAAGCGTCCTCATGCAGGAAGGCGAACGCCTCCTCCAGGTCGAGCCGGAAGCCCGCCGGTTGCGCGGTCTCCAGCCCCTCCCACACCTTAGGGTAGATCCGCGCGGCCGACCCCAGGGCCAGCAGCAGGGTCCGCTCGACATCGGCCCCGAACTGCTCCCGGACCGCCGCACGGGCCGCGCCGTCGAGGGACCAGTAGTCGGCCAGCGACAGCTTGAGCGAGGGGTCACGCTTCGAGGCCATGAGGAACTCGACGCGCCAATCGTCGACGTCGTCCGGCGGCGCCTCGCGCAGGCGGAAGCAGAGCGCGAACGCGGCCGCCGTGTGCGCCCCGATCAAGCCCTCCCGCCAGGCCGCCCACCCTTTATACTCTTCGAGCGACGGACCGGATGGCTGCCGGACGGAGGAGAACGCGTAGCCATAGCCGTACCCATAGGTGTGCCCTTGCGGGAAAAGGCAGTGGTCGAGGAGCGAGCCCGCGACCTGCTGCTCCAGCTTGGCCGTCGTGGGGACGGTGGTGACGGCATCGTACAGCAGGCATTCGGCGGCATGGCGCAGCAATGTCTCCGCGTCGTAGAGCGCCCCCACGGCGTCGGGCGTCGCGGCGACGGCGGCGCAGACGGGCGGCAGGCACGCCGCGTAGCGCTCGATCGCTGCCTCGTATGGGGCCGACACGAACTCCCACGCGGGATACAACTCAGCCTTGGCCTTTTTGCGCTTGCCCTGGACCGGTTCGAGCTCGCGGTACTTTAGGGCGGGGATGTAGTGGTCGCGCGCGATGATGGCCTTGAGCTCGCGCGTGTAGCGATGCCAGAACAGCAGATCCGCGCCGAGCTGGAACTCCTCCGCGTCGTGGAGGGCGCGGAGATAGATATCGTGGAGCGCCGGGATGGGGCGGTCCAGGCGGTAGCAGCACACCTGCCACGGCGCGAGCGCGAACTCGTCGGGCGCCTCCTCGTCGACGTAGCGCGCGAGCTCGACGGAGGGCAGCGGCGCGCCGTGCGCGCTCGGCAGCAAGAAATAGGCGTCCGCGATGGCGCGTTCCATCGCGTCGGGGGGGACGTGCCGCAGCCCCAACCGCTCGAGCAGGAACGCCTCGAGCTCGGCGCGCGTCAGTTGCCGTGGGTGCGCGGGGGGCGTGCCGGCGCCGTTCTTGACACGGGATCGCGTCGTCCGCGCCGGCGTGTCTGTTTCCACCCACAGGTAGAACGCGCCACGCTGGGCGAATTCGTCCGTCTCGTCGGGGATCCATGTGCCGTGTACGATGTTCAAGGGCCGCGCCTGTGTCGCTAATAGGGCGATATTGGAACCATACTTGTCGCGGCTGAACGCATCGCCGCTGGCGTGATCCAGCGGTTTCGCGTGTCATCGCGTCGATGATTGTGAGTACCATTATTATCCCTATTCCCATCGTAACCGGCAAAGAAACGTCATGCGAGGGATAGCATAGCAGTGGCACGCTTTATGCGCTTGTTTTCGATAGTTAAAGGTGGCAGCGGTGATGAGTTGTATCAGTGGGGGAGTAGCTCGTGACACGGCACGTCGTTCTCGTCGTCAGCTCTCGTCCCGCGCGCCTGGACGTGCGGCAGGAGGTCGTGCGTCACGCGGGGCACTGGCCGCTCCCGGCGTCCTCGATCCTCCGGGCGTTGTTTCTCTCCTGCAAGGTGCGTCCGTCACTCGTGCTCGTCGACGCGGACCTCGTGGATGGGCGCGCTGTCGCACTCCTCACGGCGCTCCGTACCGTCCCCGCTCTGGCCGCTGTCTGCGTCATTGTATTGGGGAAGTTGACTCCCGCCGAGCACGATGTCGTGGCCCACGATCCCCACGCGCACGCCCACCCAATCCCCGATAGCAAGGGCCTACACGCGCTGCTGGCCACGGCGCTTGGCGCCGACAACGGCGCATCGGACTCCGCCTTTCCCCACTAGCCTGCCTTCGTCATGACCACCTGTTGCACCACGGAGACACGGAGACACGGAGATTTTGTAGGACAGCCTGACGGCAGACCAGGGACGTTGACCCCTTGTCCGCCCTCTCCGTGTCTCCGTGGTGAATAGTCCAGGCTGGGCGCAACGATTGGACTGCTTATCCGTGGACCAGGGTCGCGCGTAAGTAGCCGGCGGAACGGCGGATCTCGTCGAGCCCGTTCATGCCGTCCTCGATGGAGATCCAGCCGGTGAAGCCGGCGTCGCGCAGCGTGCGCAGGATCGTGGGGTAGTCGTTGAGACCGGTCCCGACCTCGCCGTGGCGCAAGATAGCGGCGTAGCCGACGCTCTCCTCCTGCGCGCGCAACTCCTCCAGCGTGTGCCCCGGCAGTAATCCGCGGTCGCTGGCGTGCATGCTCACCACGCGATGTTTCACCGCGTCCAGGACCTCCAGCGGGTCTTCGCCGGCCAGGATGGCGTTGGACGAGTCGTAGTTGACGCCGAACCACGGTGAGTCGATCGCCTCCACGATGCGGCGAAAGACGGGTAGCTGCTGCGCGAACTCGGGGTAGGTCCAGTAGTTGTCCTTGTAGTGGTTCTCCAGGGCCAGGATCACGCCTTGCGCGGCGGCATAGGGCAGCAACGCCTCGATGCACTCCACAACCATAGCCACGCCGTCGTCTTCGGATACGTCGGGGCGGCGCTGGCCGGAGAGCACGCGGCAGGTGCGCGGGGCGGGGGCGTCGAAGAAGGCGACCAGGTCGATCATGCGCTTGTGGCGCTCGACCTCGGCGCGCCGCGCCGCCGCATCGGGCTGCGTGAAGTCGGGCGAGGCGCACAGCATGGGCATGGCAAAGTCATGCCGCCGCAAGGCGTCCCGGACCTCGGCAAGGTAGTCCTGGTCGAGCGAGGCGAAAAAGCCGGGGTACATCTCCAGGCCGTCGACGCCGAGCGTCGAGGCCAGGTCAATCCATTGGAAGATTGACATGCTATGTGTGACACACAGGTCATCCATGAAGCATTTCGGGAACGCTGAGATTGGATTGGTCCGGCCGGTCATGCCTATGCTCCTTTCACGGCCTGGACAACCGCATACGGTGAGATCAAGATCTCGCAAGAAAAATATGGTGGCGTATTGTGCCTACGCCGGCCGCTGCGGAGAAAATAAGACGGCTGAACGGTGGAAGGGGCGCTGTTGCTGGTGGCGCCACAGCGCTGCCGCTCGCTCTGGCGTACGAATCGGGATCACATAGACCGGAATACCTTGCTCAATTTGGAGTTCAAGCTCACGGTCAATTGTCAGGTCTGTCACCGTATCGGGATCATCGGTATCAACAGTCGCTGTGATATACGTTCCCCGTGGGTCATCCTCACCGGGTCCAACCGTAAAGGCGGCAGTAGGATACTGCTCACGGATCATCCCGGTCAACTCGGCGATGGCCTGTTGACGCTTGGGGGACAATTTCTGTAGATACTCCTTGTTCATAGCGTCTCCCCTTCTGTTTGCGTTTGCACGGCTTCAACAAAGTCCCGCACTCGGCGCAACGTCCGCGCCGCTTGCATCTCCGTGACAAGATCGCGGGTATAGTCAGCGGTCTGTCGCAGCTTGTATGTTCGAGCGAACATGTCGCGGAACTCGGCGGGATAGACTTTGCGCCGTGTGATAAGCTCCCGCGCAAACGTCCCCTGCAACGACTCATGGCTCCAAGTGGCGCGCGTTCCGCTTGCGGTAATGCCAGCCTCGGTCAACGCATGCACCCCTGCTTGAAAGCACGCGTAGTAGCAACGATTGGCACAATTATGATAGCGGCCATTGATGTACTCGCTCTCAGCCCCGTGCAGGCTTTCTATTGCCTTGGTGAGATAGATTATTTCATCTTCGATCATGGCGCGATTGTACACCACATGCAGACAGATAGCAAAGCACATAAATGAGAAGGGCGAACTGCGCGCAACACCTTAACCGTAGCGCACGCGCGGGTCGAGGAAGGCGTAGGCGATGTCGACCACGATATTGGCGACCAGGATGGTCACGGCGCCAAATAGCACGGTGCCAAGCACCAGGGGGATATCCAGGTTGGTGATAGCTTCCCAGGCCTGACGCCCGATCCCCGGCCAACTGAAGGGGACCTCGACCAGCAAGACGCCGGAGAGAAAGAAGCCGATGTCGAGCCCGAGCTGCGTGAGCAGCGCGTTCATCGCGTTGGGCAGCGCATGGCGTAGCAGCACCTTGTAGGCGGACAGTCCCTTGGCGCGGCCCACACGCACGTACTCGGTGTGCAGAATGTCTTGCAGGTTGTTGCGCAGCAGGCGGGCGTAGAACGCGGCGCCGGAGAGGCCCAGCGCGAAGGCCGGCAGGAACAGGTACTGCGGGAGCGGGTCGCCGTAGCCGCCGCTCTGGAATAGGCCCAGCTTGAACCACACGCCGTAGATCAGGGCGTAGCAGACGACGAATGACGGCGTGGAGACGCCGACCAGGGTCAGCGCCATGCCGAAGCGGTCGACGATCCCGCGCGGCGATAGCGCCGCCAGCAGGCCGATCGGGACACCGATCAGCAACTCGAAGAAGACGCCCGCCAAGGCCAGTTCCGCCGTCGCGGGGATGCGTTGCACGATGGCTTGTAGCACGGGCATATGCAGCTCGTAGGACATCCCCAGGTCGAGGTGTAGCAAATTCCATAGATATGTTAGGTACTGCACCCACAGCGGCCGATCGAGGCCCAGCTGATGACGGATGTTGGCGACCGTAGCAAGGCTGGCGTGCGGACCAGCGTACATGCGGGCCGGGTCGGCCGGGACCAGGAAGGCCAGCACAAAGGTGATCAACGAGACGCCGACTAGTTCGATCAGCAGCCACAAAGAGCGATTGATGAGATAGCGGATCATGCTACGCCGCCTTATAGGGGTCGAGGGCGTCCCGTAGCCCATCACCGACGAGGTTGAAGCTCAGCACCGTGACCACGATCGCCGCGCTCGGGCAAAAGACGAGCCACGGCGCCGTGGTCAGCGCCTGCTGGTTGTCGCTGATCATAGCGCCCCAACTGGGCGTCCCGTGGGGCACGCCGACGCCGAGGTAGCTCAGCCCCGCCTCGAAGATCACCGTCGTAGCGATGTTGAGCGAGGTGTAGATGACCATCGTGGACAGCAGGTGCGGATAGATGTGGCGGAACATAATGACGATCTCGCGTTGACCGAGCGACCGCGCCGCTTCCACGAAATCGCGCTCACGCAGCGAGAGCACCTGCCCACGGATGATGCGCGCCGTCGCCGTCCAGTAGACGACGACGATGATGGCGATCGTGGTCGTGACGCTGGGGGTTAGGACGCCGGCCAGGGCCAGGGCCAGCAGGTAGACCGGAAAGGCCAGGAACACGTCGACGACGCGGCTGATCGCCGTGTCGACCCAGCCGCGGAAGTACCCGGCCAGCGAGCCAAGCAGCAGGCCGATCAGGCCGGCCACGCCGTTGCCGAGCACGCCCACGAGGAGCGAGATCTGGGTACCGTACATGATGCGGCTCAACACGTCGCGCCCGTTGGGGTCGGTCCCCAACCAGTGTCCCGGACTCGGCGGCAGGGGCGCCCCGATGGTGGTGAGGCCGTTGGGGTCCTCGAAGGCGGGCGGGTAGGGCGCGATGAGCGGCGCCAGCAGCGCCACCGCGACGAGCGCCAGCACGAGCGCGGCGCCGAGCAGCGCGAGCTTGTCGCGGCGCAGCCGCCGCCAGGCGCCGCCCCAGTAGCCGGCGGGACGGCTGCGATCGATGGCCGCGGCCTCAGGGTTCAGCGGCGCCGGCGCCGGCGGTCCCGGCTCCGCCACGGGTAATGGATTGATAGCGCTCATCTCCGCGCGTTAGCGCGACAGCCAATACTGTTCGAGCGTGAACGGAAACCACGCCGGCGAAATGTAGTAGCCCTGCAGCCGCGCCGAGTGCATATAGTAGAGGACATCGTTGAAGACCGGGACGGAGGGGGCGTCGGCCATGTACAGCGCGTTGATGTGGTTGTAGGCGGCCACGCGCGCCGGCCCGAACGGCATCCCCCGTGCGGTGTTAGCCAGCGCGTCGAGGTGGGGGTTACAGTAGAACGACACATTGGAGCCATTCGGCGTCGCCGCCGCGCACGACGTGAAGCCGTCCACGAAATCGGCCGGGTCGGGGTAGTCCAGAATCCAGTGGTAGGCAATCATGGGCAGGGTCGGGATCGCCGCGCCCTCCGATATCACCGGCTTCACCGTGACTTTGACGCCGATCAGGCTGAGGTCGCTGATCGCCGCGTCGGCCATGCGCGCCTCGTATCCACCGGCGGGCACGCCCATCGTCGTGCTGAAGCCGTTGGGATAGCCGGCCTGCGCCAGCAGCGCCTTGGCCTTGGTGGGGTTATACGGATACTGCTCGGGGATACTGCCGTGGAAGCCGGGTAGATTGGGCGGCAGAATACCCGTCGCCGGGACGCCGCGCCCGTTGATAAAACGAATGGCGTGTATTTTGTTGATGGCGTATTCGATGGCGCGGCGGACGCGTACGTCGCTGAACGGCTTCACGCGGGTGTTGAGCCCGATCATGTACACACCGATATCGGGGGTGTGCGCGACAAGCTTCGACAGAGCGGGGTTCTGGATGATGCTGGCGAATTGCGCCGAGGGGATCGCATCGCCCAGCAGGTCAGACTGACCCTTCTGGATACGCAGGACGCCGACACTGGCGTTGACGCCGAGGTCAAGACGCACGGCGTCGGCGTACGGCCAGGTGGAGTCCCAGTAGCGCGTGTTACGGACCAGATCCATGCGCTGCCCCGGAATCCAATCTTTGAGCGCGAACGGTCCGCTACCGACGGCGTTGGTCTTGAAATCCCTGTTCTCGGCATGATAGCGGTGGATCACGGCGGGGTCGACGACGAAGCTGCTTGGGGTCGCCAGCACGTAGAGGAAGCCGGGATACGGCTGCGTCAAGGTCAGCTGCAGCGTCGACGCGTCGATCACCTTGAGGCCGCTGACGTGGGCCGCCTTGCCCGCCGAGAACGCGCTCTGGCCTTGCAGCGCGTACCACAAGTAGGTGTCCGGCGACCCCGTCTTGGGCGCCAACATGCGCTCCCATGAGAAGACCACGTCCTGCGACGTGACCGGGTCGCCGTTGCTGAAGACAAGTCCGCGCTTCAGATGGAAGGTATAGGTTTTGCCGCCGTTTGTGGCGCGCGGGACACTCGTAGCCATGTGCGGAACCAGGTTCGTGCCGGTGTCGAAGCCGAGCAGCCCGTCGAAGAGAGCGTGGCCCTGCGGCCAATCCTGTATGCCGTAGATGTAGGCCGGATCGACCGTGGTCAGGGTCGTTTCCCAGGTCGCGACGATCGTGCCGCCACGGCGCGGGCTGTGGAGGCTCGTAGCCATCGCCGACCCCATGAGCATAACGGCCACGAGGAGCGTCATGGCCGACGATAGGAACAAGCGATGCGTGACGTGCCGCGATGGAGACCTGCGCTGCGTCATATGCGTCATAGTAGCCCTCTCGTATCTATAACCCTGCTATTACCGTTAATGAAACCGTTGTATGAAGCGCGTCGCGCCGGCACCGCCATTTTCCAGAGCGAAACGTTAGGTGCATTCTGGCAGAAACCACGCATCCACGTCAAATCGGCTACCCGGCCGCCCCGGCCGCAGGCGCGCCTCATGATGGTGAGACCGACCCGGCCTTAACACGACGTGCTGCTATTTCGGATAATCATTTCGGCTATTGCGTTTGTGGCGGGAGTAGTGTATTCTTGGGTCATAAGGAGGCGCGCCCATGCGCGCGATAGGGCATATAGAGAGTACGTAAGCAAGATCGATGAGGATCAACGGCGCATGGCTTTGCACCATGTGGGCAGGCCGACTAAGGAGTACCGGACTATGGCAACGACAGTTTTGGAGCGCGGCAATCTGGGCGCGCTGACCGAGCGCGACGCCGAGAGCATCAGGCGGCTGGAGCGGTACGTCGGGGAGTTGCAGTTCGCGCGCGCCGGCAAGACCTTCGACATACCGGAGCCCCTGCAGCGGTTGCTGCGGCAAGCGGTAGCCATCATGGCCGTCGGGGACAGCGTGGGCGTCGTGCCGCTGCGGAAGGAACTGACCACGCAGGAGGCGGCGGACCTGCTGAATGTGTCACGTCCGTACCTCGTCAAACTGCTTGAGGAGGGCCAGATCCACTTCAGGAAGGTAGGGACTCATCGGCGCGTCCACCTGGCCGACGTGTTGGCATACCAGGAACGGCAGGACCGCGCGCTGGAGGAGGGCTTGGACGAGATGGCCGACTTTCTCGCGGTCTGCGGCGCCTACGACAACTAATCGCCTTATTAGGGGCGTCTCGTCCAAGCCACGGCCCGTGACGGAGCGGGTTTCCTTCGATGCGAAACGAGGACTCTGCCTGTGGTTCCGATCGCTCCGCACATCTCAGCCGTCCTCGACACCTGTGTGCTCTTCCCCAATTCGCTGCGGGATACCCTCTTTCGGGCGACGCAGGCCAACCTGTACCGCGCCTACCTGACAGAGGACATCATGGTGGAACTAGTACTACAACGTTAGGTGGCCGCGATCCTGCTGTCGCACCAGGGGGGAGGAAACGAGATGGATATGATCGCGACGACCATGCAACGGATCCCGCCGCCCTCGGGGCGGCCCCCGGAGATCAATC
>JAABUV010006186.1_pt1 | contig 13173 bp, 12 predicted proteins | sample 5559971 | NCBI WGS metagenome assembly JAABUV01 (sample SAMN10711881, study PRJNA513362) | rock metagenome | isolation source: Antarctica rocks | place: Antarctica: Victoria Land, Knobhead nord | collected 2015-12-19
GCTCAGCCCGGTCACGTCGAGCTCGAGGTCGGCCAGGCACAGCTCGACCGGTGGAAGCCCGGTCCAGTCCCGCACGTCGGGCCGGGCCAGGACGGAGAGGAGGAGGGCGGCGTCGTCGGCCGAGCGGGTCATCGGGCCGGCGGCGCGGCCGAGGTATGGCCCGTCGAGGGGGACCCGGCCCGCGCTCGGCTTGAGCGTCGTCAGCCCCAGCCAGGTGCCGGGCAGCCGGATGGACCCACCGATGTCGGTGCCGACGTTGAGCGGCGCGTATCCCGCGGCACACGCCGCACCTGCGCCGGACGACGAGCCGCCGGTCGTCCACGAGGGGTCCCACGGGCTGCGGGTGATGCCGTGCCGGCTCGAGACGCCGGACGACAACATGCCCCAGTCCGGCATGACGGTCGACCCGATGACGACGCCGCCCGACTCGCCGACGCGGTCGGCGATCGGTGAGCTACGGTCCGGCACAAGCGGTTCAGCCCCGTTGTGGCCGCCAGACATCGGCACCCCGGCACGGGCGATGTTCTCCTTGAGGGTGACCGGCACCCCGTCGATCGGCCCGAGCGGCTCGCCGCGCGACCACCGTCGCTCGCTGGCCCGCGCCTGCTCGAGCGCGGTGTCCGTCGACCGGACCCACAGCGCGTTGAGGACGGGCTCCCGCTCGTCGATGACCCGGCTGACCGCCCTGAGCACCTCGACCGGGGACAGGCTGCGGCCGGCGTAGCCGGCCAGCAGCTCGGTCGCGGTGAGCCGCGCGATCGGCTCGGACGACTCGGGCGACTCGGGCAGGGACACCACCGAAACCTCCTCCGGGTCATCGACGAGCGCGGCCGCGCCTTGACAAACACGAGGGCGAGTCGCCAGATTAGCGCCTGACGCAGAAATGTCCACTGGTCTGACCAGTCGGCCCAACTGCGACCCCACTGTGACCCGAGTGACGAGAACCCGGCATACGCCATGCTGGTCACCGGAGCACGACAGACTGACCGGACGGAGACCCACCGTGAAGCTTCCCCGCACCGCGACGGCGATCGGCGCCGCCGTCTTCCTTGTGCTCGGCGCCTGCTCGGCGGGCTCGAGCACGAGCGGGTCGAGCGGCACGGCCGGTGGAGGAGGAGCGGGAGGCGGCGGCGACAGGACGTCGCTCACCCTCGGCCTCGTCGCCGAGCCGGCCAGCCTCGACTTCACCAAGGTCGACGGCGCCGCCATCCCTCAGGCCCTCCTGACGAACGTCTACGAGACGCTCGTGAAGCAGGACCAGGACGGCAAGGTCGTGCCGAGCCTGGCCAGGTCGTGGAAGGTCTCGGACGACCGCAAGACCTACACGTTCGACCTCGTCGACAACGCAACCTTCAGCAACGGCGAGAAGTTCACCGCCGCCGACGCGGTCTTCTCGATCAACAACGTCAAGACGAAGTGGACCATCTCGCTGAAGAAGGCGATGGACGTCGTGACGGACGCCAAGGTGCTCAGCCCGACGCAGCTGCAGGTGACCCTGGCCAGGCCGAGCAACGACTGGCTGTTCCGGATGACGACCCGGATCGGCGCGATGATGAGCCCGAAGGGCGTCGACGCGCTGGCGACGAAACCCGTTGGTACCGGGCCGTTCGTCTTCGACAAGTGGAACCGCGGTGACTCGATCGTCCTCAAGGCCAACCCGAGCTACTGGGGCACGAAGCCGGGCTTCTCCACCGTGACGCTGAAATACTTCAAGGACCCGACGGCCCTGAACAACGCCCTCCTCACGGGCACCATCAACGTCGTCACCACCGTCCAGGCGCCCGAGTCGCTCAAGCAGTTCTCCGGAAACGACAAGTACCAGATCATCGAGGGCACCACCAACGGCGAGGTGGTCCTGTCCTTCAACAACTCCAGGGCGCCGCTGAACGACGTCAAGGTCCGTCAGGCGATCCGGACGGCGATCGACCACAAGGCGCTCATGGACACCTGCTGGGCCGGCAAGGGCACGCTCATCGGCAGCATGGTGCCGCCCACCGACCCCTGGTACGAGGACCGCACCGGCGACTTCCCCTTCGACCAGGCGAAGGCGAAGACCCTCCTCGCGGAGTCCGGCAACGCGACCCCGACCCTGCGGCTGCGAATCCCCAACCTCCCGTATGCCGTGGCGTGCGGCCAGGTGGTCAAGTCCCAGCTGGAGCAGGTCGGCATCAAGGTCAACCTCGACCAGCTGGAGTTCCCTGCCGCCTGGCTGCAGACGGTCTTCAAGGACGCGGACTACGACATGTCGATCATCTCGCACGTCGAGCCGCGTGACCTCGGAGCGGTGTTCGGCACATCGACCTACTACACCCGCTACAACAACCCCCAGCTCCAGGCCGACCTCGCGGCCGCGGACGCCGGCACCTCGGAGGAGCAGGTCACCGACATGAAGAAGGCCGCGAAGGTGCTGTCCCAAGATGCGGCGGCGGACTTCCTCTTTCTCCTGCCCAACCTCATCGTCGCGGACAAGGGCGTCACCGGACTGCCGAAGAACGCCATCACGGAGTCGTTCGACCTCTCGAGGTTGTCGAGGTCGTGATCCTGCGCACCGCCCGGCGGCTCGGCATCCTCGTCGCGAGCCTGTTCGCCAGCTCGGTGCTCGTGTTCGCGTTCATGGCGATCTTGCCGGGCGATCCGGCGCGAGTCGCCCTGGGCGTCAACGCCTCGGACGAGTCGGTGGCGCAGCTGCGGACCCAGTTCGGGCTGGACCGCTCGTCGGCCACGCAGTACCTCGACTGGATCGGCGGCTTTCTCACGAGCAACCTCGGGCAGTCCTACGTCTCGCGGGCCGACATCGGCCCTCAGCTGGCCGACCGGCTGCAGGTGACCCTGTGGCTCGTCGTCACCTCGATGGTCCTGGCGGCACTCATTGCCGTCCCGCTGGGGGCGGTCAGTGCGCTCCGGCACCGGCGGCCCTCCGGGCTGGTGCTGTCCGCGCTGTCACAGGTCGGCGTGGCCGTCCCGGCCTTCCTCGCGGGGCTCCTGCTCATCACCGTCTTCGCCGTGCAGCTGGGCTGGCTCCCGGCGAACGGCTGGACCCCTCCGGCGAACGACCCCGCGATGTTCGTCAAGCAGCTCCTGCTGCCGGCCCTGTCCCTCGGCATCGTCCAGGGCGCCGTGCTGACCCGCTACGTCCGCAGCGCGATCCTCGACGTCCAGCGCGAGGACTACCTGCGGACCGCTCGCTCCAAGGGGCTCTCGCCGACGGCCGCCCTGCGCCGGCACGGGCTGCGCAACGCCGCCGTACCGGTCGTCACCGTCCTCGGCCTGCAGCTCGCCACCCTTCTCGTCGGTGCCGTCGTCGTCGAACGGGTCTTCGTCATCCCCGGTCTCGGGAGCCTGCTGCTCGACGCCGTCGCCCAGCGAGACCTCAAGATCGTCCAGGACGTCGTCATGGTCCTCGTCGTCGCGGTCCTGGTCGTCAACTTCGTCATCGACCTGCTCTACGTCGCCATCGACCCGCGGCTCCGGGCGGGTGCCCGATGAGCCAGGCGCCGCCTCCGGCGACGGCGGTGCCCTCCTCGGGCGGCGAGGAAGTGACGTCGTCGGGCGGAGAGCCGTCCTCGGGCCGGGGCCTCGGCGCGGGACTGCTGATCGGTGGCGCGATCGTCGGCTTGGTCATCCTCATGGCGCTCGTGTCCTTCGTCTGGACGCCCTACGACCCGACGTTCGTCAACGCCACCGACCGGCTCCAGGGGTTCAGCGGGCGGCACTGGCTCGGGACCGACAAGTTCGGGCGCGACGTCCTCTCCCAGATCATCATGGGTTCGCGGACCACCCTCTTCGTCGGGATCGTCGCCGTCGGCGTCGCCGCGGTCATCGGCGTGCCGCTCGGCATCCTCGCCGCGATGGCGCCGCGGTGGTTCGGCGAGCTCATCATGCGGGGCAACGACCTGCTCCTCGCCTTCCCCGCGCTGCTCCTGGCGATCATGTTCTCCGCCGTCTACGGCGGGTCGACGCTCGTGGCGATGATCGCCATCGGGATCGCCACCGTCCCGAGCTTTGCCCGCCTCATCCGCAGTGGCGCCCTGCAGGTCATGAGCTCGGAGTACGTCCTCGCGGCCCGTGCGGCCGGCCGTCGTCCCGCCGCCATCGGGCTGCGGCACGTCCTGCCCAACGTCAGCAGCCTGGTCATCGTGCAGGCGTCGGTCTCCTTCGCCATCGCGGTGCTCGCCGAGGCGGCCCTGTCCTTCCTCGGGCTCGGCACGCCGCCGCCGACGCCCTCGTGGGGGCGGATGCTCCAGGAGGGCCAGGAGCTGCTCTTCAGCGCCCCGCGGCTCGCGGTCGTCCCGGGCATCTTCATCGCCGTCGTCGTCCTCGGCTTCAACCTGCTCGGCGACGGCCTGAGGGACCACTTCGACCCCAAGCTGGAGGACCGGCGATGAGCGCCGTGGCGGCACCGTCGGTGCCGACGACGGATGCTCCGAGCGCGCTGGTCCTCGAGGTCCGTTCGCTGGGCGTCGGCGTGCGGGGTCTGACCCTCGTCGACGACGTCTCCTTCAGCATCGGCCGGGGGGAGCGGGTCGGGCTTATCGGCGAGTCCGGCTCGGGCAAGTCGCTGACGGGACTCTCGCTCATGGGGCTGCTGCCCGAGGACCTCGAGCCGACCGGTTCCGTGCGGCTCGCCGGCGTCAGTCACGACGTCGTCGGCGCCAGTGAGCGGCAGCTGTCCGCGGTGCGCGGGCGGGACGTCGCCATGGTCTTCCAGGAGCCGATGACCGCGCTCAACCCGACGATGCGCGTCGGCGACCAGGTGGCCGAGGCCATGCTGATCCACCGCACCCAGCCGGACCGTGCCGCGGCCCGGCGCAGGGCGGTCGAGCTGCTCGACCAGGTGCGGCTTCCCGACCCGGGGAATGCCGCGCGCGCCTACCCGCACCAGCTCTCGGGCGGCCAGCGTCAGCGGGTCGTCCTCGCGCTCGCCCTGGCCAACGACCCGGCCCTGCTCATCTGCGACGAACCGACGACGGCGCTCGACGTCACCGTGCAGGCACTCGTGCTCGACCTCATCGTCACCGGGGCCCGGGCCCGCGACTCGGCGCTGCTCTTCATCACCCACGACCTGTCCGTGGTCGCCACCGCCTGCGAGCGGGTCCTCGTCATGTACGGCGGGCGGATCGTCGAGGTGGGCACCGTCGACGAGGTCTTCACCAGGCCCCGGCACCGTTACACCGAGGGCCTGCTCGCCGCCTCCGACCTGGCCGTCGTCGACGATCGGGGCCGGCTCGCGACGATCAGGGGGTCTGTGCCGTCGGCGGGCGAGTTCCCGGCCGGCTGCGTCTTTCGCAACCGGTGCCCGCACGCCACGAGCGTGTGCGAGCAGACCCCGCCGTGGACGAGCCGAGATGTCGGCGAGCCGACCCCGCCCCGGACGTGGGCCAGGGAGGGTGCGGCGATCCGGAACGGCGACAGCCCGGCATACGGCTTCGCCTGTCACCACCCGGCCCCTGACAATCCCGCTGCGTCCGGCAACCCGGTGCCTGTAGCGACCCCCTTGCCGGACCCAAGGCACGAAGCTCCCGCTGCGTTCGGCAACTCGGTTGCTGTAGCGACCCCCTTGCCGGACGCAAGCAGTGTGGGAGAGCCGGCGATCTCGGTCCGGGGCGTCACCCGCGAGTACAAGCGCCCGCGGACCTCGCTGCTGCAAGCCGGTCCCGTCGTCCCGGCCCTGCGGGGCGTCAGCTTCGACGTCCGGGCGGGGGAGCGGTTTGGGATCGTCGGCGAGTCGGGGTGCGGCAAGTCCACCCTGCTGCGGATCCTCGCGGGTCTCGACCAGCCGACCGCCGGGGAGGTCCAGATCGAGGGCACAGACATCGCCCGGCTGCCGGAACGTCGGCTCGGCTTCATCCGTGACCGCCTGCAGCTGGTCTTCCAGGACCCGATGGGCTCGCTCGACCCTCGCATGCGGGTGCGCGACATCGTCGCCGAACCTCTTGTGGCTCAAGGACATCCGGCCCGGCGCCAGCGGGTGGATGAGCTCCTCACGTCGGTCGGGCTGCCTGACACGGCTGCCGGGCGCTACCCGCACCAGTTCTCCGGTGGACAGCGCCAACGGATCTCCATAGCCCGCGCCCTCGCCCCCCGTCCCGGCATCCTGCTCGCCGACGAACCGGTCAGCGCCCTCGACGTGTCGGTCCGGGCGCAGGTCCTCAACCTCATCTCGGACCTCGTCGACGAGCTCGACCTGACCCTCGTCTTCGTCTCGCACGACCTTTCCGTCGTGCGGCACCTGTGCCAGCGCGTCGCGGTGATGAACGGCGGCGAGATCGTCGAGATCGGACCCATCGAGCAGATCTGGAACGACCCCCAGCACCCCTACACGCAGCGCCTGCTCGCCGCGGTCCCGACGATGGAGAAGGCCCTGAGCGGGGCCAGCACGTCGGATCTCGCGGCGGCGGAGCTCGACCGCATCGAGGCAGAGCACGAGAAGGAGACGCCATGACCGAACCGCTGTTCACCCCCAGCTGGCCGCAGGGACTTCCCGTCGGCGACGGGTGGGTCACCGGCCTGCCCACGGCCGAGGTGCGATTCCCGTATGCCGGGTCGCTCGTCGCTCGCGCGCCCGTAGGCAACGCGGCGCTCGCGTCGCAGGCCCTCGACGCGGCGCTCGCCGTCCGGGACGAGGTCGGGCGGCTGCCATCCCACGTCCGACGGGCAGCCCTACAGGGCGCACATGCCGTCGTCGAGGAGCACCGCAGCGACTTCGAGCAGCTCCTCGTCCTCGAGACGGGAAAGCCGTTGGTCGACTGCCGGGTCGAGGTCGACCGGACGCTGCTGACCCTCCAGACCGCCGCCGAGGAGGTGGCCCGACTCCACGGTGAGACCGTGCCGCTGGACCTGCTGCCGAGCGGTGAGGGGCTCCTCGGGTTCTGGGTGCGCAAGCCCATCGGCATCGTCGTCGGGATCGCGGGCTACAACTACCCGATGTTGTTGGCAGCACACAAGATCGCCCCTGCCTTGGCCGCCGGCTGCCCCATCATCGTCAAACCCGCGCCCCAGACGCCGCTCGCGACGCTGTGGCTGGTGCACGCGGTCCGTGAGGCGCTCGCCACGGCCGGTGGACCGGCCGCGGCCGTCCAGCTGGTCACCGGGGGTCCCGAGGTGGGCGTTGCGCTGACGACCGACCGGCGGATCGGCGCCGTCTCCTTCACCGGCTCCGCCGCGGTCGGCCACCAGATCGCTCGCGACGCCGCGCCGACCAAGGTCCTCCTGGAGCTGGGTTCGAACGCCGCCCTGGTCGTGGCGGGCGACGCCGACCTCGATGCGGCCGCCGACGCGGTGGTCCGCGGCGGTTACTACGCCTCGGGACAGGCCTGCATCAGCGTGCAGCGCGTCCTCGTCGTCGACGCCGTCCGGGAGGACTTCCTCAAACGCCTCGCCGACCGGATGGACGAGGTGGTCACCGGCGACCCCCGCGAGATGACGACACGCGTCTCGGCACTCATCGACGAGCGGTCGGCCACCCGGGTCAGGGACTGGGTCGACCAGGCGGTCTCCGCCGGCGCGACGCTGGTCCATGGCGGAACCTTCGACCAGGGGGTCATCAGCCCGGCCGTCCTCCTCGACGTGCCCGACGGACAGGCCGCCTGGGACGAGGAGATCTTCGGGCCCGTCGTCGCGGTGCGCTCCGTTCATGACGTCGCCGAGGCCTTCGACGTCGTCAACGCCTCACGTTACGGGCTGCACGCGAGCGTCTACACGGCGTCGCTCGAGACGGCTTTCGCGGCGATCGACCGGATCCACGCCGGAGGAGTCATGGTCAACGAGGTGCCCGGGTTCCGTTCCGACGTCATGCCTTACGGCGGCGTCAAGGACTCCGGCGCCGGACGCGAAGGTCCTCGCTTCGCCATCGAGGAGCTCACCGTGACACGGATGGCGGTGATCCGGCCCGTCACCCACTGAGCTCGCCCACACCGAGACCGACCCTGACCCGCGAGGAGTCCAAGATGGCCGACGACACAGCCACCAGCCCGCAGAGCACGACGATCAGCAGCGAGTTCACCCGTCCCGACTACAGCAGGCTGTTCCGACTCGACGGACGCACCGCCGTCGTGGTGGGCAGCGGGAGCGGGATCGGCCGCGAGGGGGCGCTGGCCCTCGCGGGCCAGGGAGCGACCGTTGTCTGCGCGGACCGCGACCTCGCCGCCGCGAAGCAGACGACTGCTCTCGCGACGGGCGCCGACGACGAGGGAGGCCTCACGGCATACGAGATGGACGTGCTCGACGAGGCTGCGGTCACTCGCTCAGCCGCGGACCTCGGGGTCGTGGACATCCTCGTCTTCACCGCCGGCACCAATGTCCGCAAGCGGATCCTCGACTACAGCGGCGAGGAGTTCGACCGCGTGGTCGGGCTCAACCTCCGAGCCGCGTTTGACCTCGTGCGGGCCTTCGGACCTGGCATGGCCGAACGCGGTCGCGGCAGCATCATCGGGCTCAGCTCCATGCGATCGGTCGCCGTCGAGCCGGGGCAAGGCGTGTATGCCGCGACGAAGGCCGGCCTCCTGCAGCTGCTCCGGACCGTCGCGGCGGAGCTCGGGCCGCAGGGCGTGCGGGCCAACACCGTGGCGCCGGGGGTCGTCGCGACGCCGCTGACCGAGCAGATCCGCGCCGTGCCGGAGTGGGCCGAGGCGTATGCGCAGAAGAACGCCTTCGGTCGCTGGGCGACGCCCGACGAGATGGCGGGGGCGATCGTCTACCTCGCGTCGGACGCCTCCTCCTACGTCACCGGGTCGCAGGTCGTCGTCGACGCCGGCTGGACCGCCATCGACGGGCGCTTCACCCCCCCGAGCTGAGGGGGCTCGACCGGTCAGCCCGAGCTCGTCCACCAGGTGTTTCGGCACTCGTCGTAGCCGAGACAACGTGTCTCGTTACGTGCTTGAACTCGAACTCCGACCGGTCGGCCGTCGGGTGCGGCAGTCGAGACAGTGTGTCGCACGAACACTCAGCGCGCCGAAAGATGGTGTCGGGTGGTCGACCAGGGCCAGGAAACACAGCCGGCGTGCACACGACAAGGCTGGGTGCGCCGCGGCTTGGTGTGACGGCGAACAACCGTAGCGAGGTCCGCCGCCGCTACGGTAACGACATGGAGGCTGTCAACGTGCTCGGTGGGCCGCTCGAGGAGTGCGGCACCGAGCCGATGACCGGCTTCTTCCGGGACGGCGCCTGCACTACTGCGCCCGAGGACGTCGGCAGCCACACGATCTGCGCCGTCATGACCGAGGAGTTCCTCGCCCACCAGCGTGGCGTCGGCAACGACCTGTCCACGCCGCTGCCGCTCTACGGCTTCCCCGGACTGCACCCGGGCGATCGCTGGTGCGTCGTCGCGGCCCGCTGGCTGCAGGCCCATCGGGACGGCGTCGCCGCGCCCGTCATCCTGGCCAGCACCCACCAGAGCGCGCTCGCCGTGGTCTCGCTCGAGGTCCTCCGCTGTCACGGCGTCGATGTGCCGGACGACCCGGGCTCGCTGCTCTGACCCGCCCGCCCGGCATACCCTGCCGCCGTCAGTGGCTCGACGAACGCTCCCAGAGGTTGATGCCGGCGTCGACGGCGTACCGGTCGATCTTGGCCAGCTCCGCCTGGCTGAAGTCGAGGTGGTCGGTCGCCCTGAGGCTGTCCTCGAGCTGGGCTACGCTCGAGGCACCGACGAGCACCGAGGTGACGCGCGTGTCCCGCAGGGCCCAGGCCAGCGCCATCTGGGCGAGCGACTGACCGCGGCTCCTGGCGAGCCGGTTCAGCGCGCGGACGTGCTTGAGCACATCTTCGCTGAGGAGCTTCGGGCTGAGCGACTTTCCTTGTGCCGCACGCGAGCCCGCCGGGATGCCCTTGAGGTACTTGTCCGTGAGCATGCCCTGCGCCAGCGGCGAGAAGGCGATGCAGCCGACGCCGTTGACCCCCAGCACGTCGAGCAGGTCCTCCTCGACCCAGCGGTTGAGCATCGAGTAGGAGGGCTGGTGGATGAGCAGCGGCGTGCCCATCCGGCGGAGGATGTCGACGGCCTCCTGGGTGCGCTGACCGGAGTAGGAGGAGATGCCGACGTAGAGCGCCTTCCCTTGGCGCACCGCCGTGTCCAGCGCTCCCATGGTCTCCTCGAGCGGAGTCGTCTCGTCGAAGCGGTGGCTGTAGAAGATGTCGACGTAGTCCAGCCCGAGGCGCGAGAGGGACTGGTCGAGGGAGGACAGCAGGTACTTGCGCGAGCCGCCGCCCTGGCCGTAGGGCCCCGGCCACATGTCGTAGCCGGCCTTGCTGCTGATGACGAGCTCGTCCCGGTAACGGCGGAAGTCCTGGGCGAAGATCGCGCCGAAGTTGCGTTCGGCCGAGCCGTAGGGCGGGCCGTAGTTGTTGGCCAGGTCGAAGTGCGTCACGCCGAGGTCGAACGCGCGACGGAGAATGGCTCGCTGGTTGTCGATCGGGACGTCGTCGCCGAAGTTGTGCCAGAGGCCGAGGGAGACGGCGGGAAGGTCGAGGCCGCTGGCACCGGTGCGGCGGTAGGGGAGCTGCGAGTAGCGGTTGCGGGCGGCCTGGTAGTCATCGGCGTGTTGGGTCATGGGCTCATCCTTTCGCGCCGAGGCCGGAGAGCGCGAGCGCGGGAGCAGACGTGTCCAGAGCGGTGCGGTGCGAGCGCTCCCTCCGTCCCGTATGCCGTGCGCTGTCGATGGCGCTCTGCAGGGCCGTGGTGACGACGGCGTCGACGTCGGACGGCACCTCGTCGTAGACCAGGCTGGACGCGCTCCACAAGGGGCTGGTCGCGTCGATGATTCCGCGGTTGGCGCTGTAGAACTCGTCGTAGGCCGTGGTGTAACCCACCGCCGTCGACCTCGATCGGGTACTTCACCGCACCTGTTTCCACATCCGGGCGAAGGTGTCACCAGCGTTCTTGTAGTTGCTGTGGGCAACCTTGGCTGCTTCCCGCATTCCGGTGAGCCCCGCACGCATCTGCTTAGCGCCTCTCGACTACCGGGCGTGGGCCCCCTTCCGGGCCGCAGCGGCGTCGCCGTGCCAGTGTCCGTGTAGCTTGCCGATGAGGGAATCTCTGCCTCAGTGATAGATAGACCTTGGTCAAGAGCCTGCCGATCGTCCCGGCCGCGGTTCTTGCCATCTCGATCTCGATCCCTGCTGTCCACTCGAGGAAGGAGACCAGCTCGTCCTCGATCATCTTGTGGTGGTCGTCGACATGCTTGGCGTAGTCGTTGAACGCCGTGCCGAGCTGGTCGTAGGGATCTGCGAGATCCGTTACATGTCCGTTGAGGTCCGTGCAGCCTGAGACCGCGTCGACCTCAGGCGACTTGTGGGTGGCGATAGTCGACTTCGCGGCATCGACGTTGTAGGAGTAAGACGTCAGCGTCTGGCCAGCGGAGATCCATGCCTGACCAGCAGAGCGCATCTTCCTGGTGTCCGCGTCGGGCCACAGGAAACCTTCCAGGTGGTCGACGAGCCAGTGCCACCAGTCGGGCTTGTCACCGGTGCCACCGCTCACGCTCGGCAAGCTACCCGGTGACAGTGTCTCGACCCCCTGTTCGGGGTCCGCGTCACCGTCGTCCGTCGACGTCTGGTACTGCGGCGGGCCATCCAGCTGGGCGCCGTACTCGGCACCCGGTGGTTATTCAGCGAGGCGTTGAGAAGGTTGGCCACGTGGCCCATCGACTCGCCGATGTCGGCGCCAGCCTGCACGAGCGGACCAGAGAGGCGTCGTACTGCTTCGCCCACTCCTGGCCGCCGGCGTCGGAGCCGGCCATCGCCCCACTGCTGCCCACCTTGTCGATGACTGCGTGGTTGGCATATTAGAACTCGCTGCGCGCTGAGGTGTACGAGTCGCTGTCGACGTCAACAGGCCGCCCCATGTCCGCCCCCTTCGCTGGCTGTTTCGGCGACCCAGCGCTCGTGGTCGACGGCGGCATACTCGTAGACCTTGGCCCACTCCTCGCCGGTGCGCCGGCCCATCGCCATCGTCAGGAGGGTGATCGGTTGGAGGTGGGTCTCGCGAAAGGGCAGCTTGACCGCGACGCGGGGCGGCTTGCCGTCCTCCCTCGGGAGGTTGACCCACAGGCCGTCGAAGGCGTCGATGAAGGTCTGGCCGAGAAAGCGCACGAAGCGCCACGACGACTCGCGGTTGTCCTCGGCGAACGGCGCTGACGAGGAGTCGAACTTCTCGAGAGCGGCCCGCTCGGCGGTCCGCAGCGCGTCGGCGTCCCAGGGCCGCTCCGGCAGGTCGGGCACGTCCACGTCGAAGTCCAGCTCGAGGACCGCCTCGTTCATGTCCACCCAGGAAAGGAACTTCTGGTCGTGCTGAGCGGTGTTGTAGTCAGCCTGCTCGGCGTCACCTCTGGCCATGGGGCGTCATCCTGAGATGTCGTAGTGGAAGTTGGGGTACTTCTTCGACAGCTCCTCGAGCCGTGTCATCAGCGTAGGCGACAGCTCCTTCTTGAGGTGCCACGTGACGTCCCAGCCGTCCCTGAGCGCCGACTCGTCCTTGTCGAGCTGGACGAGGCCCTCCTGGACGGGTGTCGTCCCGCTCTTGACCTCCACCGCCTTCTGCTCGGTCTCGTTCGCGTAGTCCCAGCGCCGACCCTCGCGCGCCACCTGGGTCGACCACCCGTCCTCGCCGGCGGTGACGCCGTCGTTGAGCATCATCTCTGACTCGTACGCGTCGCCGTTGGCCTTGTTGAGAGCGACCTGGTCCTTGAGCCGCTTCCACTCCTCGGGGCTCTTGGACGTACCACCCTTGGCTGCCTTCCTGCGCGCATACGTCTCGTAGGCGTTCTTCTCCTCGGCGCTGAGCCGGCTCCACCCGAGCTTCTCACCGACCCTGACGAGCGCCTTTTCGACCTTGGCGTTGAGGAACTTCTTGAGGTCCCCGAGGATTCTCGTCGCCCTGCTCAGCCAGGTGCCGATCGTCTCGGCGACAGTGCGGGCGATCTCGACGAGCGCCCTGAGGATCCGCAGGACCTTGGAGGCGGCGTTGGTCACCTCCGCGGCTTCGACCGCCTGCGTCGGTGCCTCGGCGATTCCGACGGTGAACACGCTGACGATACCGCCGACGATCTCGATGCCGGCGGTCCACTCGAGGAAGGACACGAGCTCGTCCTGGATCATCTGGTGGTGGTCGTCGACCTGTTGGGCATAGTCGTTGGCTGCCTTTCCGATCGCGGCGTGTGCCGCTGAGAGGTCGGTGACATG
>JAABUV010006188.1_pt1 | contig 13168 bp, 12 predicted proteins | sample 5559971 | NCBI WGS metagenome assembly JAABUV01 (sample SAMN10711881, study PRJNA513362) | rock metagenome | isolation source: Antarctica rocks | place: Antarctica: Victoria Land, Knobhead nord | collected 2015-12-19
AACAGCGAACGCCTGGTGGCCTACCTGTCCGCCGTCCTGGCCCGCGAGCGGATCGAGCAGTTCCGCATCCTGTTCCTCGACGACCGCGGCATGCTGCGGGCCGACGAGGTGCAGGGCACCGGCACCGTCAACCACACGCCGGTCTACCCCCGCGAGGTCGTGCGGCGCGCGTTGGAGCTTGGGGCGTCGTCATTGGTGCTGGTCCACAACCATCCGAGCGGCGACCCGGCCCCGTCCGACGACGACATCGACATGACCCGGCAGATCAGCGAGGCGGCGGAGGCGCTGTCGATCGTGGTCCGCGACCACTACATCATCGGCAACGGCCGCTGGTTCAGCTTTCGCGAGGGCGGGCTGCTGCCGTGAATTCTGGCGTGAAGTCTGGCGTGAACAGGCACGCCAGCGCGTAGGCCGCGCCGCCCAGCGCCGTGATCCAGACGCTGACCGGCCAGTCCGTGGCATAGGCCAGCGCCAGCCCGGCCCAGGTCTGCGCCACCGCCAACGCCGCCGACAACGCCACCCCCTGCCCGAGCCGGTGGGCCAGGCGGTGCGCCGCAGCGGCCGGGGCGACGAGCAGGGTGAAGACCAGCAGCACGCCGACGACCTGCACGCACAGCGCGGTTGCCAGCGCCACCACCGCCAGGAACAACACCGACACCAGCCGCATCGGCACGCCGCGCGCCTCCGCCAGCTCTGGCTGCAAGGTGGCGAACAGCAGCGGACGCGCGATGGCCGCGAGCGCCACGAGGCTGACGATGCCCAGGCCCAGCAGGGTCCAGATCATCCCGGCGTCCACGCCCAGGACGCTGCCGAACAACAGCGCCGTCGCCTGCGCGGCATAGGCGGTGAAGAAGTGCAGGAACAGCAGCCCGACGCCGAGCGACAGTGACAGCACCATGCCGATCGCCACGTCCCGCCCCTCCGCGCGCTCGCCCAGCAGGCCCATGCCGACGCCGCCCAGTACCGTGACGCCCACCATGCCCCATAGTGGCGGCAGCCCAACCAGGAGCGCGCCGGTCGCGCCGGTGAAGCCCACATGCGACAGCGCATGGCCGGCGAAGGTCTGGCCACGCAGCACCAACAGGTAGCCCACCACGCCCGCGACCACGGCGACGACCGTTCCGGCCAGGGCCGCGTTGACCATGAAATCATACTCAAGCATGCAGGGCGCCCGCGCAGGCGTGGGCGCGCTCGACTTCTTGCCCGCCAGCCATAACGAAGATGCGCCCGGCCGCCCGCACCACCTCGATGTCGGCGCCATACAGGCGGGACAGCACGGGGCCGGTGATCACCTCGTCCACCATGCCGATCGCCGCATGGCCGCCGCCGAGGTAGAGCACGCGGTCGATGGCGCCCAGCAGCGGGTTCAGCTCGTGCGCGCTGAACAGCACGGTGACGCCGAGTTCGCGCACCAGCCGGCGCACCAGCGCCACGATGGCGTGCTGCCGCCGAGGGTCGAGGTTCAGCAGCGGCTCGTCCAGCAGCAGCAGGCGCGGCTGGCCCAGCAACGCCTGCGCCAGCAGCAGCAGTTGCCGCTCGCCGCCCGACAGCGTGCGCAATGGGCGGCTGGCCAGGCCCGCGGCCCCGACCAGGCCCAGCACGCGGCCGATGTCCGCCCGCCCGGCGGCGTCGAGGCGCGGCAGGCCCCAGCGCTCGCCGTGGACCGCGCCGGCCAGGAACGCCGCGCCGCTCAGCCGCATCCCGCCCGGCGCGCTGCGGGCCTGTGGCATGTAGCCGATCTCGGGCGCGCCGCGTGCCCCAGCCGCGCCGCGCGCCGCCGGGCGGCCGAGCACATGCAGCTTGCCGGCGCTGGGCGTCACCAAGCCCAGCAGGGCGCGGAACAGCGTGGTCTTGCCGGCGCCGTTCGGACCCAGCACGCCCACGAACTCGCCGGACCCGATGGCGAGCGTCACGTCGCGCAGGATGACGCGGCCACCGATGCCGACCGTCAGGCCGTCGAGCTCCACGGCGCTCAAGGGGTGCCTAGCGCCTGCTCCAGCGCGTCGAGCTGAGCCAGCATCCATGTTTGGTAGGTCAGTCCGGCCGGCTTGGTCTCTGCGACGCCGACGACCGCCACGCCGTTGGTGTGGGCCAGCGCCACCATGCGCTGCGCCGCGCTCCCGCTCGCCTGGCTGTTGTGGAACAACGCCCGCACGCGGTGGAGCCGGAGGTCGGCCTCGAACGCCGCCACGTCGGACAGGCGGGGCTCCGCGTCGTTCATCACCGCGAGCTGGAACCGCTCGTTCCGCATGACGAGGCCAAGGGCGGACGCCATCAGCCCGAACACCGGCTCCGTCGCCGTCACCGGCACGCCGGCGTAACGGGCCCGCAGCGCCGCGATCCGGGTGTCAATGGGGACGAGCGACATCAGGAACACCTGCAGCCGCGTGCGGTACTCGGCGCCGTTGGCAGCGTCGGCCTGCGCGAGCGACGCCGTTAAAGCACGGGCGACGACCGGCATGACCGCGGGGTCGAACCATAGATGAGGGTTGGAACCCGGCGCACGCCCGCCGAGTTGGCCGGCGTCCACAACTTGGCGCCTTGTTTTGGGACCGCTCGCCAGCAGACGCCGCATCCAGGGATCGTAGTCCGCGCCGTTCAACACCACGATGGCCGCGTCCGCCACCTGTCGCACGACCGAGGGGCTGGCCTCGAACAGATGCGGGTCCTGCGCGGGGTCGCCCATGATGCTGACGACCTCCGCATGCGGCCCGGCGAGCTGCCCGGCCACGTCGCCGTACACGGTCTCGGCCGCGACGACCTGCAATGGCTCCTGTGCCCAGGCCGGGGCGCAGAGCAGCAGCAGGATGGCGATGACCGAGCGCATCGCCATCCTGCTATAATATAACATTCGCCTTGTAAACGCTTGGGGCCACGCGGCCCCAGCCGACGCCCTCCTACGGCGCAGAGATGCGCACGGCCCAGCGAATGAGTTCCCGGTCCATGCCGGTCGCCCGGCGCGTTCTGGTGCAGAGACAGGACGCGCAACGGTCGTCTCCCCTAATGTTCCCGACGACGCCGCGCCGGAAATCGGAAGCGGGCAGCATGGCACCAACGACCCTGAACGAAACGACTACCGCTGTTCGCGCAGCGGCCGGCTCAGGAACGCGGAGCCGGACAGGCCGAACCGCCATGGTGTTTCGACCCCGCGCGTGATGCCGATGCGGCGGCCGGCTACCACTTGAAGCGGTTCCGGCCGACCCCTGACCGCGAATGGCGGCTGGTCGAGTGATTGGCCGTCCAGCGCGCCTGTTATGCCCAGGGCCTGGCTCAAACGGCCGGGGCCGCTGCAAAGCTGGAGCGGATCGGACACGCCCCGGCGCTCCCGCATGATGGCTAGGCCCGCGACGGGCTCCAGCGCCCTGATCAGGACCGCGCTGCCCGATGCCTCGACGCCGCATACGAGGTTCAGGCACCAATGGATGCCGTAGGAACGGTAGACATAGGCGTGGCCGGCCGGCCCGAACATCGCCGCGTTGCGCAGGGTCCGGCCGCGGAAGCTGTGCGAGGCCAGGTCGCTGCGGTCGTAGGCCTCCGTCTCGACCACGGTCCCGCCGACGCCGTCGACCAGCAGCGTGGCTCCGATCAGGTCATGGGCGACCTCGGGAACGGGCCGCTGGAAGAAGGTTTGGTTCAGGGCTGGGGCAGGGTGCGTCATGCCCGGCCAAACCGTTGGGCGTGGGGCGGGTTGCGCCAGGGCCAGCCTTGGCAGCGGGTTTGGGCACCTGGCCATGGTCCTGATCATCCCCATCTCTCGGCTACAATGACATCCCCCATGCGTTTCCTCATCGCCGAGAGCGAGACCCCGTACGCGCGCGAGCGCCGCCGGGCCAATGTCGGCCGCAGCAGCGGGGAGACCTACGCCGACACCCTGCGCGCCATCGAGCGCGACGCCCTGTGCGACATGATCCGGCCGGCCGAGGACGGTGCCGAGCTGCTGGAGCGCGAGGGGCTGCAAGCCTACGACGCGGTGTTCCTGACCGGCTCGCCGCTGCACTTATATAAGGATACGCTGGAGGTCCGCCGTCAGGTCGGCTTCATGCGGGCCGTGTTCGCCTCCGGCACGCCGTCCTTCGGGTCGTGCGCCGGGTTGCAGGTGGCGGGCGGCACGGTGCGGGAGAACCGGCGCGGGCACGAGGCCGCGTTCGCGCGCCGCATCACGCCGACCGCAGCCGGGCTGCGCCACAAGCTGCTTGCCGGCCGGCCTGCCGCCTACGATGCGTTGTCGATCCACTCCGACGAGGTGGAGCGCCTGCCTGATGATGCCACCTTGTTGGCGACCAATGGCGTGACCGCGGTGCAGGCGGTTGAAATCCGGCACGATGGCGGTGTTTTCTGGGGCGTGCAGTATCATCCGGAGTTGCCGTTGGACGAGGTCGCCGGAGCGCTGCGCCAACAAGCCGACGACCTCATCGAGCAGGGCCTCGCCCAGGACAAGGCGGCCGTGGAGGCCTACGCCGCATCGGTCGAGACATTGGGCCGCACGCCGGGGCGACGGGACCTTGCGTGGCAGCTCGGCCTCGACAAGCAGGTTATTGACCCGGCACTGCGCCAGGCCGAGCTGCGCAACTTCATCGGGCACTTGGCCCACCCTGCCCGCAGCAGGCGCGGCCGGGGCTGATCCAGCCCCGCCGAGGCCGCCGCCTCAGCTTGCCCCAGTCGTGCCGCCAGGCTCTGCCGGTACCGGGGCGACGCCCATCGAGTCCGCGTGCCGGCTCCATGACAGCCATGCCCTGTGCAGCGCGCCGCGGTTCCAGGCGAGGCGTGGCGGCGCCCGGCCGAGCAAAGCCATCCTGTCTCGCATGGAGAGCAGGGCGTACTTGACGAAACGCCTCACCCTGACGTTTTGGCGCTGGAGTGCCCAGAGCGGCGAGCCATTCGTCGTGATCGACCGGCGGAACCGCGCCACCCGCAACGCTCCGCGATCGCTGCGGCGCTTCGCCGCGTCGTCATAGTAGGATTGCAGCGCCGCCGCTGATGTGTCGTCGGCCGCAAGCCAAGCAGCGGCATGGACGGTCAGGCGCTCGACATCGACCAGCAAGCGGCTGATGCCGGTTCCGGCGGCTGGGCAGGGAGTCTGGAAGGCGTCGCCGATCAGGACGATCCCGTCCCTGTGGTGCTGCCGTGCGACGGCGATGTCGCTGGTGCGGCATTGCACCTGCTCGACTGTGAAATCACCGAGTTCGTCGGCCAGGGCGGGCAGTGCTTCCAGCAGCGTCTCGCGCGGCGTTTGGCGGAGCTGGCGCACCCATGGGTCGTGCGGGTCGCTGTAGAGGAACAGGTTGCCGCGCAGCACGTCCTTGCAGGGGAATATCGTCAGGTAATCGATGCCGTCAAGCAGGCCGTTGCCATAATAGACCAAAACCGAGGTGTCGGCGGCGGCGCATCTGGACGAGCGGACGTCGAACCCGACCGTGGTCGAATGCTTTGCGCTGAGCGTCTCGTAGTCGATGCCGAGCTTCCGGCCGAGTTTCGTGTTCAGCCCGGTCGCCATGACCACCAGCTTGGCCGCAACCGTCTGGCCATCGTCGAGGCGCACGGTCGAGACCGGGCCACTCTCGACGTCGGTGACACGTCCGACGATGAAGCGCACGTCTTTTGACATCTTGTCCCGGAGCGCCTGCACGATGTCCTGATACGGCAGTCCGTAGTGCGGCGCCAAAACCGACGACAATTGCTTGCCGAGGCTGAAGTTGCGCGCTCGGGGCACGATCCTGGCGCCGCTGATCGAATCGATCTCCAGCCCAATATTCTGCAAGAACTCTATTTGGTCCCCAACAAGCTGTTCTGCCCTGAACTCGGCGGGATAGGCAGCATAGCGGTCGATGACCGTCACTCGAAAACCCTGTTGGTGCAGCATAATCGCTACAAGTGATCCACTTAGGCCCGCACCGATTACTACGATGTCTTGCATGCCAACCCGTCAAAGAAAGGTTCTTGTCTACTCTGGACGCATAAATGCTCGGGCGCGCGGCGCACCTCTTGTTTTGCGTGAATGTCCGCGGCTTACTTCAACATCCCTTTTTAGAGACCACGCGAAGTTAATGAGAACTATAGAAACACGAGGAGGCTTCTATATGTTTCTTCGAAATGTTATCACAGTTATGGGGTTTGCCAAAGAATTTTCTATACGGTTGCGGACAAAAATCTGCCTTGTGCCGCCGAGCCGAAATTGATGTGGCAAATATGCTGAACCGCTGTGGCAGGCGGTTCCGTTGTAAACGCCCAACCCAGCAGCTAGCCTCAAAAACCTCCGCTACCGAGGATGCAAGACGATGAAATTCCTGCTTACAGCCGCCTTGCTCGCCGGGTTTGCCGTGCCGGCTGCCGCGCAGGCGTTGCCTGATCTCGCCGTGTTCGATTTCGCCCTCAACAACACCTCCCCTGCCGCGTCCACGCCGGACGAAATGGCCCGCCTGCAACGGCTCGACCAGCAGTTGAGGGACGGGCTGCGCAGCCGCTTCACCTTGGTGGACATGGTGCCGGTGCAGGACAAGCTGGCACGGGTCGACAGCATCCGCGGCTGCAACGGTTGCGAGTTGGACTTGGCGCGCAAGGTCGGCGCCCAGCAGGTGGCGTACGGCTGGGTGCAGAAGGTGAGCAACTTGATCCTGAACGTGAACCTCGTGGTGGAGGACGTCGCCACCGGGAAGACGCTGCACGCCGACAGCATCGACATCCGCGGCAACACCGACGAATCCTGGACCCGTGGCCTGCGCTACCTGCTGAACGAACGCATGTTCCGGGAGTAGGCGCCCAGCGCTGGGCTGTGACAGGCGCCCGGCGCCGCGGCGTTCAGAGAGCCACGCTCCCCGCCGGGACGCCGCCACCCCGACGCCCGCGCAGCCGGAGGGCGAACACCAGCATCAGCACGCCGAACACCAATGCGTAGCCCCCGAGCCAGTAGGTCAGCACCAGCGCGCCGGCAATGGGCGACAGCCAGAGCAGCACGCCCCAAACGAGCGAGACCAGGCCCAGGAGAGCCAGCAGCCAGCGTCCATGCCCGCCGTGCAAACGAAAGGCTGCCCCGAGCAGCAACGCGCCGCTCACGACCGCCCAGATGCCCAGCAACGTCACCACCACCAGCACCGTCAAGCCTGGCAGCAGCAGGGCAGCGGCGCCGGCTGCCAGGTCCACGATCCCCTCAAGTATCAACAGTCCCCAGCGCTCATGGTGCGCCGCCGCGCGCACGCCGGCGACGATGGCAAACACGCCGTCCACCAGCATGTAGACGGCAAACACGAGCACGAGCGACGAAATCGTGGTCAACGGCAGAAAGAATGCCGCCAGGCCGAACAGGATCGCGAACACGCCGCGGAGCGCCACCGCCCACCAGTTGCGGGCCAGCAGGGCGCTCATGGCGTCCATTCTGGAATTGTATGGCCCGGGGTTGCCAGGAACCGACATCTTGCCAGTTAGATCGGACATGCGCGCCTCCGCGTCTCGCAGTGCAGCCTCAAGTCGCCAACGGTGCAGGCGGGTGACAGGTTGCAAAATCACCGCTTCCAGGGTTCGAGGCGTTGACCTGTTAACCAATTCCTCACAAATTTGCTCTAAATTGAGCCTACCGTAGCGTCCGGTTTCAGAGTTTCACAGGAGCTTGCCATCGACTGGACCGAACCGCAGGCACGGGCGAATGAAAAGCGCCCCGTGCCCCGCTCGATCGTGCTCGCCTCGCATCCCGGCAACGCGGGGGCAGGCGACCGCCGAATCGCCTGGGGCAGCGTCGAGGGCAATGCGCGGGGCGCCGTTGTGGCCACGCTCAACGCCGGGCCGAACCGCAATGCCATCGGCACGCATTCCGGCGCGTACTCGGTCTACCGCGCGCTTGCTGTCGCGGCCGGGCAGCTTGCGGCGGACCATCGGCCGGACCTCACCAACACCAGCCCGGCGGTGCGCATCGGGCCGTTCCCGCAGTGGTCCAGCCCGGACGCCATCGTCTCGCTCGACCCATGGGGGCACCTGAGCACCGAGCTGTTCGCCGACCGCATCGCCGCCGGGGTCGACGTGCGGCCGTCGATCGCCGTCACCCGCGCCCACATCAACATGCCCGAAATCGCCGAGGCGGTGCGGGCCGGCCGGCTGCATCCCGACGGCGTGGTGCTCGACGCCGCTGGCAACGTGCGCGTCACCAAAGTCGCGATCGAACCGGTCTGGCACCTGCCCGGCGTCGCGCGCCGCTTCGGCATCGCGGTCGCCGACCTGCGCCGCGGCCTGTTCGAGCAAACCGGCGGGATGTTCCCCGAGCTGGTGACCCGGCCGGACCTCGACGTTTTCCTGCCCCCGATCGGCGGCATGACGGTCTACTTGTTCGGCGATCCGGCCGGGCTGGGCCGTGCCGAGACGCGGATCGCCTGCCGCGTCCATGACGAGTGCAACGGCTCCGACGTGTTCGGGTCCGACATCTGCACCTGCCGCCCCTACCTCGCACACGGCATCGAGGTCTGCATCGAGACGGCCCAGTCGGGCGGGGTCGGTGTCGTCGTCTACAACCGCAAAGAGGGCCGGGCGCTGGGTGAAGTGACAAAATTCCTGGTCTACAACGCCCGCAAGCGGCAGGAGGGCGGTGACCGCGCCGATGCCTATTTCCAACGGACGGAGTGCGTTGCCGGCGTGCAGGATATGCGGTTCCAGGAGCTGATGCCGGACGTGCTGCACTGGCTGGGCCTCACCCGCATCGACCGGTTGGTGTCGATGAGCAACATGAAGTACGCGCCGATCGTGGCGAGCGGGATCGAGGTGGTCGAGCGCGTGGCGATCCCCAATGGGCTTATTCCCGCGGACGCCAGCGTCGAGATGGATGCGAAGAAGGCCGCCGGCTACTACACCGACGCCGTGCCGCCGCCCGAGGTCCTGCACGAGGCCAAGGGCCGCGGGCTGGATGACTGAGGTTGGAATGGCGGAGGCGGAGGCAGCCGCCTGGCTCTGCACCGCGGACGCCGTGCGCAGCCGTGCCCATGCGATGCTGGCTCTGGCGGAGGCCGGGCGGCTCGCGCACTTCATGGTCGATGTGACACGCCTGGACGATGTGGCGGCGTATGTCGCGGCGGTGGTGCGCTGTGCCTATCCGGACCTGCGCATCCCACATCACGCGCGCTGGCGGCACTTCGCTGCGGGCGGCGTTGACCGTTGGGGCGCACTGGGCGCGGCGCTGAGCGGATTGGACGCCGCTGAGGCCGCGCGGCTGCGGGTCGAACTTTGCGTGGTCAGCGTGCTGCTGGATGCCGGCGCTGGCGCGGACTGGCGCTATGCCGAGCCTGGCACCGGACTGGTGCTGGCCCGTTCCGAAGGGCTGGCGGTGGCGAGCCTGCACGCCTTCGAAGCCGGGCTGTTCGCTGGCAAGGGGGGCATGCGCGCCGATGCGGCCGGGCTGGCGCGGATCGACGCCGCCGCGCTGGCGCGGGCCTTCATGGTGGACGACAGCAATCCGATGCCGGGGCTGGAGGGGCGGGCCGCCTTGCTGCGCAGGCTGGGCGCGGCGTTGCTGGCCCGGCCGGACCTGTTCGGGCGGGACGATCCGCGGGTCGGCGGGCTGTTCGACCATCTTGTCTCGACTTCGGAGGAGCAGGCTCCTGGCAGCCCTCGGCTTGGGGAAGAAGGGGCAGGGGGCCGCCAAGTGGCCGCAAGCAACATTTTGGCGACAGTGCTGGACGGCCTTGGCCCAGTTTGGCTGCCGCGGATCGTGCTCGCCGGCCGTAGTTTAGGAGATGTCTGGCGCTATCCTCACTTGCCGCTTGAGGATACGGCGCCGGCGGGCAGCGCCGGGCTGGTGCCGTTCCATAAGCTGTCGCAATGGCTGACCTACTCGTTGATAGAGGTGTTCGAGGGCGCGGGCATTGCCGGCACCGGGCTTGATGCGCTGACGGGTCTGCCGGAGTATCGCAACGGCGGCTTGTTCCTTGACCTGGAGGTTTTGCGGCTGCGCGAACCCCGGCTGGCCGACGCCGCTTTGCCACCGGGCCATCCGGCTGTCGTCGAGTGGCGCGCGTTGACGGTGGCGCTGCTCGACCGGCTTGCGCCGCCGCTCCGCGCCCGCCTGGGCCGGGACGAGGCCGCGCTGCCGCTGTCGCGCCTGCTTGAGGGCGGAACTTGGGCGGCGGGGCGGCAGGCGGCGGCTGAGCGTCGGGCCGATGGCGGGCCGCCGCTGCGCATCCTGAGCGATGGGACCGTATTCTGATGCCGCCGCACGCCGATCCGCGCTTCCCGAACGTGACGGTCGTCGACCATCCGTTGGTGCAGCACAAGCTCACGCTGCTTCGGCGAAAGGCGACCTCCACCGTCGAGTTCCGCCAGATCGTGCGCGAGATCAGCCTGCTGCTGGCCTATGAGGTGACGCGCGACCTGCCGCTCGACGCCGTTGCGATCGAGACGCCGCTGGAGGCCACCGACGCGCCGCTGCTGTCGGGCAAGAAGCTGTGCTTCGTGCCGATCCTGCGCGCCGGCAACGGCATCCTGGATGGCATGCTCGACCTGGTGCCCTCGGCGCGCGTCGGCCACATCGGCCTGTACCGCGACCCGGCCACGCTGGTTCCGGTCGAGTACTACCTCAAGCTGCCGGACGATATCCCGGAGCGCCTGGTGGTGGTGGTCGATCCCATGCTGGCGACCGGGCACTCCGCCACGGCGGCGCTCAGCCGGATGCGGCAGGCGGGGGCTGCGCAGTTGCGGTTCGTGTGCCTGCTCGCGGCACCGGAGGGCTTGGCCGTGCTTCAGGACGAGCATCCCGACGTGCCGGTGTTCACCGCCGCAATCGACCGCTGCCTGGATGAGCACGGCTACATACGTCCCGGCCTCGGCGACGCCGGCGACCGGCTGTACGGGACAAAATAGGTTACATCCACGCTGCGGATTTGCTAATGAGCACTTGCGTACGATGGCCCGGTGACTGTGCCGGCAACTGCTCGCTTACAGATTGCGGAGAACGCGACATGATCACCTTGAAGGTCAACGGCCAGGAGCGGAGCTGGGACGGCGACCCGTCCCTGCCTCTGTTGTGGTTCCTGCGGGACGAGCTGGGCCTGACCGGCACCAAGTTCGGCTGCGGCCAGGCGCTGTGCGGCGCATGCACCGTGCATGTGGCAGGCGGCGCGGCGCGGTCGTGCATCACTGCGATATCCGACGTCGACGGACAGGACGTGATCACCATCGAGGGGCTGCATCCCCAGGGCGACCATCCCGTCCAAAAGGCATGGCGCGAGTTGAACGTGCCGCAGTGCGGTTTCTGCCAAGCCGGGCAGATCATGCAGGCGGCGGCCTTCCTGGCGGAGACCAAGAACCCGTCCGACGACGAGATCCGTAGCAACATGGCCGGCAACATCTGCCGTTGCGGCTGCTACCAGCGCATCGAGGCGGCCGTCCGCGTCGCCGCGACGGGGACCTAGCCCGAATAATTCATCGGACCGCCCGAAATCGGCCTAGGCCACCAAACACCTGGGCCAGAAATTTCATTGCAAAAAACTTCATCAAACAGCCCATTCGCATAGTTGTGAGCGATATCAACGGTTTGGCTTTGATCGCGCATTTCTCGTGAATAATGCGGGCTAGCCATGACCCATATCCAGACGCCACGCCATATTGAGTCGGGTCGGATCGAAAACGTGAGCCGCCGCGGGCTGCTGAGAGGCGCCGTCGCGGTCGGCGGCTTGGTGCTTGCAGCACCGTTGCTGATATCGCGCGGAGCCATGGCCGCCTACGCCACGGGGGCGGCCAGCATGCCGCACGGCACGGTGAACGACCCGCGCGTGTTCGTGTCGATCGCGCCGGACGGCATCGTCACCATCGTCGCGCACCGCTCCGAGATGGGCACCGGCATCCGCACTAGCCTGCCGATGGTCGTGGCCGACGAGATGGGCGCCGACTGGGGGCGGGTGCGCATCGTCCAGGCGCCCGGCGACGAGGTGAAATACGGCAACCAGGACACCGACGGCTCCCGCAGCACGCGGCACTATTTGATACCGATGCGCCAGGTGGGCGCGTCCGCGCGCACCATGCTGGAGGCCGCGGCGGCCCAGCGCTGGAAGGTGCCGGTGTCCGAGGTGCATGCCGGCGTGCATGAGGTCCTGCATGACGGCTCCGGGCGGCGGCTGGGCTTTGGCGAGCTGGCGAACGATGCCGCCGCGTTGCCGGTGCCGGCAGCCGATGGGCTGCGACTCAAGGACCCCAAGGAGTTCCGCTACATCGGCAAGGGTGCGGTCAGCATCACCGACCTGCGCGACATCACCATGGGCAGGGCGGGCTATGGTGCCGACGTGCGGCTGCCGGGCATGAAGTATGTCGTGATCGCCCGTCCGCCGGTCGTTGGCGGCAAGCTCGTGTCGTTCGACGCCGCCGAGGCGATGAAGGTGCCCGGCGTCGAGCGCGTCCTGGAAGTCCGCGGTTGGCCTTGGCCGGCGAAGTTCCAGCCGGTCGGCGGCGTCGCCGTGGTCGCGCGCAACACCGGCGCTGCGATCAAGGGCCGCAACGCGCTGAAGGTCGTTTGGGACGACGGCGTTAACGCCCACTACGACAGCGACGAGTATCGCACGCAGTTGGAAGCCTCCGTCCGCGCGCCGGGCCTGGTCGTGCGCAACGACGGCGACCCTGAAGGGGCGCTGAAGGCCGCGGACAAGGTGGTCGTGGGGGAGTACTACCTGCCCCATCTCGCCCACGTGAGCATGGAGCCGCCAGTCGCGACCGCGCGTTGGGACAACGGCAAGATCGAGATATGGGCGCCCGTGCAAAGCCCTGGCGGCACGCGGGAGGACCTGGCCAAGACGCTGGAGATCTCAGGCGACAACGTGACGGTGAACACCACCCTGCTCGGCGGCGGCTTCGGCCGGAAGTCCAAGTGCGACTACGTGCTTGAGGCGGCGCTGCTGGCCCGTGAGTTGAACGCGCCAGTCCGGGTGCAGTGGACGCGCGAGGACGACGTTCAGCACGACTTCTACCACACCGTATCGGCCGAGCGGATCGAGGCGGGGCTGGACAAGGCCGGCAAGGTGGTGGCCTGGCGCCACCGCAGCGCCGCGCCGACGATCTTCTCCACCTTCGCGGCCGACACCAAGCACGAGGCGGCGCTCGAACTGGGCATGGGCTTCATCGACATGCCGTTCGACATCGCCAACGTGCGCTGCGAGAACCCGGAGGCGGCGGCGCACACCCGCATCGGCTGGTTCCGCTCCGTGTCCAA
>JAABUV010006189.1_pt1 | contig 13167 bp, 18 predicted proteins | sample 5559971 | NCBI WGS metagenome assembly JAABUV01 (sample SAMN10711881, study PRJNA513362) | rock metagenome | isolation source: Antarctica rocks | place: Antarctica: Victoria Land, Knobhead nord | collected 2015-12-19
GCCTGCCACACAGGAACAGGGACCCGTGCGCTGCGCTCTGCTAGCGCACTCGGTTACCTCCGCATGTGCCGCTTGTGCTGCTGCCAATACAACGTTCATAAAAGAAGCATGTGGACTGGGTCGGTGTTGCGCGGGCTTGACGTGGTGCTCACACAGTCTGACTCGTTGCTGTCTGGGGCACAGCCACACGCGCACAACCTGGACGACGCGTTCTCGGGCCTGCGGTACTTGAAGGCGATTGTGGCTATCGGCGCAAAGCACAAACTGTCCGGTGGGGCCCCTGCACACCATACCTTCTGCCGCATGTTCACCTCCAGCTGGCCTGCAGCAGCAGACGCTGTGTGCCTTGACACGCACCACAGCCTTGGCTGACAGAGCGGTGCTGGGTGGCAGTGGTGCCAGGGTCGACGACGGAGGCACGCGACGAGCGCGAGCACGCGCATAGGCGGCTAGCCGAGGTACGCCCCTGCCACATCCAGCAGCGCTGAACAGGGCTCGCGCTGGTCTTGGAGCCATGGAGCCAGGGGACGTGACGCGAGGGGCAGCGCGACACGCCACCGCACGGCTGCGTGCCTGTTGTTCACTCCCGCACGCACTTCTGGCTCCCGTCCCTGCTGAATATGGTTTGAGGAGGACGAGCGTACCCGCTGAAAGGCCGGTGATGATGGGCCTGTGCGCGCGCTGCGCACAGTCGCGGGCCAACGCGCGTCGCGTGTGTTGCCCGGCCCTCCCCTTATTGCGTGCTGTGGCTCAGCCCGTTGGCTGCACGCCGTCCCGCAGCGCCGCGCATGCCGTGTTGCAGTGAATCCAGCCCGCTGCTTGCATGCCGGTCCGCAGCGCCGCGCACGCCACGCGCGCAGGCGAGCACCAGCTGCGGCGCGGAGGTGGCGGATGTGCCGGGCGCGGGCGTGGTGCTGGTCGCGCACCCCATGGCGACCGGCGACTTTGCGCGCAGCGTCGTCCTGCTCTGCGCGCACGGCCCCACGTCCGGCGCGGTCGGCCTGGTCCTAAACAGGCCGGTCGAGTGCACGCTGGCGCAGATGCCCGCCGAGCGCGACGCGCGCCGCCGCGCGGCGCGCCTGCAGCGCGCCGGCGCAGCCGGCGACGAGGGCGCCGCGCAGCTCATGCATGTGGTGCGCCTCATCTCTGGTCTCCGGGGCTCGGGATGCTGGCAAGTGCGGCGGCTGCCACACTCACAGCACTGTGCAAGGAAAAGTGGGCGTTGCGCGGTGAAGTGGGCGCGGAGGACTTTGGGTGCACTGCAGTGCACCTGGTTGTTGGAAGCGCGGGTCTGTCAGCTGCGCGCATCATCCGCCTGCTTCCCCTCTCCTCCTCAGGCGCTGAGCGCTGTTGTGGATTGTGCGAGTCCTGTAAGTATGCCATCACGTATTGCAACGGCACAGTATATGGGCGTGTTGAAAGTAGGCAAGCAGCACTTCAGAAGGACATTCCTGAGTCGCGGACGGAAGGGTTGGCAGGACGACATCACACAGCCCGTCATCCTCAGCGGGGCAGAAGGGACGCCGGTCATCTGATGGCGCCCCGCGGCAGGCGTCCGAGCTGCTGCAGCGCCTGGGGAGCTACGTCGACGAGGCGCGCGCCGCAGCAGCGGAGTCAGACGACGGCAGCGGCGAGGAGGACTGGCAGGAGGATGACGCGCAGGAGCTCGCGCAGCGCGCCGACCACCACGTCGTCGTGCAGGCGGCGCCGCCGTTTGCACAGATGCTGGCGGTGCAGGCCGAGGACGACGACAGCGGCGCGTCCTCGGAGGTGCGGGCCGCAGGCGCCTGCCGGGGGGAGGGGAGTGTGTATACGCGCGCGCTAGAGCTGAGCCCGGACGCAGTGGGGGCCGGAGGCACGCCGTGCACGCCCGTGACTCAGTGCGGGCGTCATGCTCGGGTGGGTGCTCGGAGGCGGGCCTGATAACAGCGCCCCCGTAGGCCACTGTGTGCAGGCGGCATCGGGCGGCTGCGGTGCGAGTGGCGCCGTCGCAGCCGCGTGCCCCGCGGGTCCACGCGTGCAGGGTCTGCACCAGTCAGGGTCAGCCAGAGGGCCCGGGCAACAGGGGACGCGCGGGGGTGTGGAGGCAGGGGCAGTGCGGTCCCTCGCCGAGCCTGCCGCGCGCGCGCGCAGGACGATGAGCGCGTGGTGGCGGAGCTGTCCGTGAACCCCAAGTGGCTCCAGGGCGTGCTGGGCGTGCTGGCGCGCGCGCCCGCGCCCGGCGACCCCGCCAGCCGCGGGCTCACGGACACGTTCCGGCGCGGCGCGCTGCGCGCGCTGCGCAGCATGGAGGCAGCCGCGGCCGAGCTCCCCGGCGCCGCGGCGCGTGCGCGGCGCCTGGGGGACGGCGACGATGGGGACGCGGACGCGGCGGCGACGGGGCGCGGCGCGCGATCGACCCCGCGCGCCAGCCCATCGCTCATGATGACGCGCGGCGGCGCGGAGAGCCGGCGGCGGTGGATGCGGCGGCGGCGCGCGGCGGCGGCGCGCGGCGCGGCCGCCGGCGAGCCGCTCGCGGCGCTGGGCCGCAGCCCGGTCTGCCAGGGCGGGCCCAGCCCGGGCGTGCAGCTGCTGCACCAGGAGTCGGGCCTGGGCGGCGTGCAGGTATTGCCACCCTGGAGCGGCGGCGAGGGCCTCTTCTACGGTGCGCGGCCCCCGGGACCGCCTGCGCGCGCCCTGCACGCGTCTAGAGGGCTACCATGGGCGTACAGCTTGTGGGTGTGAAAAGAGCAGGGGAGCCGAGAGCTGCGGCCAGGGCGCACGGAGCGGCCCGATGCAACGCTCCTTGCTCCGCTCGATCGTTTTCAGGGTCGCCCTGGGGTCCTGTCATGAGCGGCCTGTACGCAGAGTGCGAGTGCGGCCATGCAGCGAGGCAGCGAGCGTGCGTGAGCCTGTCATCCCAGTTCCAAGGCCAGACTGCGTGCCCTGGGGTGGTTCTGGACTAGCTGCCTTTTGTTTAAGTAGAGACTCAGAAGTGCGCTGGTCGCTGTTCCTCACCCAGCTTCCAGTCCCCAGCCCGCGCTTCCCTCAAATATAAGGGCGTCCAGACTCGCGACCGCTGCGCCCGGCGCGGCAGGCGGCCTGCACGCGGCCGCGCGCGCGGCGGCGGCCGGCGCGCTGGAGCCGGCGCGGCTGCGGCTGTTTGACGGCGAGGCGCTGTGGGCGCCGGGGCAGCTGGAGGACCAGCTGGCCGCGGGCGCCTGGCTCGCGCTGCGCCTGCCGCGCCCGCTGCTGGACGCGCTCGCGCGCGACGGCTGCAAGTAAGGGTTAGGGTAGCGGGCCACACACAGGCTGTGTCTTCGGGAGACCAGCTGTCGCTGCGCTCGCGTGTCGAGCAGATGGTGCATCGAGCTTGTGTCTGCCTGCTCAGACCCTGCGGGCGCGCAATACAACATGCTGGCATTGCAGGCACGCCGCATGGCCTGGAGCGCGTCTGAGGGCGCCGCGGAGCATGCGCAGCAGCTCGGGAGCCCGCTCATGGCATTCCCTCTTAGAAGCGCTGGTGCTGATCGTAATCGCCGACGCGACCCGCGCACGCATGCGCAGGCTCGAGCACGGGCCTGGGCAGGCGCGCTTGTCGGGGACCCCGGAGCGCGGCGGCGGCGCGCCGCCGAGCGAGCGCACATGGCAGCGCGTGCTGGCGGCCGCGGGCAGCGAGGTGGGCGGCCTGGCAGCCATCCCGTCCGCCGTGGTGGCTGACTTGGAGGCGTTGGAAGTGTAGGGCGCAGACTGTCCTGCAGCTGAGACCCTTTGCCCAAGAGGGTTGGGATGTATAAGGAGCACCTGGGGCAGGTGATTCCCGTCTGCTTGTCCAGCTCGAATGCACGAGGCGTTTGCAGGCATAGCGGCTGCCACGATGGTTGTGGGAAATCTAGGGCAAGTGCGCATAGCGGGCCTTTGTGGGGGGGGAGATCAGGTGTGAGCGGACACATGCGTCGCCGCTTCGGGTGGTGAACAGCAAGGTGCCGCCTTACAGATGCCGACGGGCACATGCCTGGCATTATAATGCGGACCAGGAACGCTGAGCGCTATGTCGGTGCAACCACATGCAGTACCAGCAATGTGGCACTTGCGGAGTCACACCCTTCTCTTTCATTCACAGACCTTCCTCGGCACTCACGCACACGGTGCCAGCAGTCCTGGCAGAGCTTGTACATAGATGCAAGGACCAAGGACACACATGTGCTTCCCACACCCTCACAGAGCCGCCACGCGCTCCTCGCTGAGCCCCGGTGGTACCCCGGCGGCCGCGCGGGCCGCGTGCCGCGCCCTGACCGCCGCCATCACGTCCACGGGCAGCGCATACGTGGGGTCGACCGCCTGCAGGCCCGCGTGGGCCAGCAGCGCCAGGCCCGCCACGCCAAAGAAGGTGTGGTACACGTCGGCGACGTCCTCCGGGCGGTCCGAGATGCCGCCGCCGTCCTCGTCCTGTCGCGCAGGCAAGCCGCATGTGATGTTTGTGATGAAGGGCTGTACCATGTGTGCAGACGGCATCGACCAGAAGTGCGGGAGCCACGCCGCGCGACACTCAGCTGCACAGCGTGTCTGACCAGCGTGAGCGCCAGACGTGCAATTGCCGCACAGCCATTGTAAGCCCGCATTCTCGATGCCATCAACGCCTGGATGTGCATCATGGTGGCGCATAGCTGGGCTGCAGCTCTATATGCACGGCCACACCCCTGACCAGCGCCGCAGTGCTGGGCTGGGGTGTCGCGAGGCGCCCTGCGCAACGGCGCAGCAGGCCTGCGGCCCACCCATGCAGTGCTCCCCATCAGCCAAGGCTGTGCGGGCACGCGCGCGCGCGCCTGGCAGTGCAGGATGAAGCGGCTGAGCGCAGCGCCGTCGATCCAGTGCAGGCGGCCCAGGATGCTGAGCGCGGACAGGCACCACCACGAGTAGCAGACGTCCTGCATCTTCTCCGGCCGCCCATTCAGCCCGCCGCTGCGCGTCTGCCGCTCGCACAGCCTGCGCGGGGCGCGCAGCGCTCGCGGCAACGCCATTGCTCATTTGCTGACTGGTGCTGCCAATTGGCTGCTCCAAGAGGCCGCGCCAGGCCTGTGGCCTGCTTGCAGAGCCACGCGCTGTCCTCATGGGACGCTTTCATGCATCACCTGCACAGCCCTTGCGTGCGCGAGCTACGCGCACGCATAACTTGGCACATGGCAGACGGGCGCATGCAGCCAGGCTGACAATGCTCTCGAGCACGTCAGGCTTAGATTTGACATCCGCCCGGGGGCCCGAGGCGGCCCAAGCGCAGCAGGTCACGGCTGACAAGCGCAGCGGAGCGCGTCTGCCCGGGCCCCACGTCAGCACAGCCGGCCGCGGTCGAGGGTCGGGGTGCGGCGCGTCTGCCCGGGCGCACCACCAGCACAGCAGGTCGCGGTCGACCAGGTGCAGCGCGTCTGCAATGGCCAGTGCGCCCACGCAGCAGAACACCTGCCCCGCGTGCGACTCGTAGCCTGCGCGCGCGGCGCACGCGCACGGCTCGAGCGCCGCGCGGAGCGAGGCACGCGAGGCGCGGGCCAGCGCCAACACTGGCAGTTTGCCACCCCATCCTGATGTCTTGCGAGGTCTCCGTTCGCTAGACCCCGTTTGCTAGGTCAGGCACGTTAAGTCCAGCCACAAGGTAATGCAGGCTTGATAGGGGACTGCACCCGGCTGCGCGCCAAAGCCGCCGTCAAAGTTGCGGCAGGACGCCACGTAGTGCGCGGCTCGCCTGACGTCCAGCGCGTCCAGGCGGCCCAGCAGCGCGCAGCAGCTCAGCGCGCAGTACGAGAACCTGGGCCCCAGCCAGAAGGCGCGTCACAGACACAACAGGCTGTCAGGCTCAGAGCGCACGCCAGCGTGCTCCTGGCTCAGATGTATGAGGCAGTTACCTGCTGTCCATAGATAATGTAGGAGCACAGGCTACGCGGCTTCCGCGAACACGCACACTCGGCCATCATCGGGGACCAGGCGCTTGCGCGCCGCAGCGTCAGCGCAGGCGCTGCGCACCGCGTGTCGATCTCGCCCCAGCGGTCGCCCGCGAAGGACCCGTCCGCCTGCTGCAAGCCCGCCACGTCTGCGGAGGCACAGGCGGCTGTTGCGGCACACCATGGCGGATGGAGTCTGCTGGGAGCGGCAGCGTCACGCTCACGCACAGGCGATGACGCGCTCCGCATCCACGCGGTCCAGCGCGTCGTACAGCGCCAGGACTTGCACAGCGCTCAGCGTGTAGAGCAGGTGTGAGTCATGGCGCTCGCTGCCGCCAAAGCCGCCGTCCGGCTTGGCGCAGGCGAGCACCCAGTCCAGGATGCGCGCGCCGTCCATGTCGCCCAGGCGCCCCAGCAGGTGCATCGCGGTCAGGCCCCAGTAAACGCCGCTCATCCGGAAGTGTTCGGTGAGGTAGAACTCCAGCGACTCGCGGTTCTGCGCCATGCCGTTCGGGCATCATAACTGGCTGTGCAAGGGAGACTGTTGTGCATTGCCACATGACGCGAGCTGTGGAGCAACGCAAAGCTGACCGCGCCTTCTCAAAGCTCCGGATGTAGTTCGCGTGCTTGTCCACGAGCAGGTGTGCGCGCGGGCCCAAGTCGGTAGGCGTGGCCATACTTCTGGGGTGCACTTCAACAAATACGCCCAGGAACGCACAACACAGAATAAACAATGCAAGAGAACGGGGCCAGGTGTGTAAGCTCGATCCCGGGAGTACGTGCGTAATGCCTGCCTGCCTCGTCTGCGACCAGGCCAGTGGCCACACAGCTCTCCTGCGCAATTGCAATCGTTTGCTGCGCAGAGCAAGTCTGGATATATCGTGGTGCGCTGCGTATGGTCCGCGCGTGCAAGCCAGTATCATGATAGACGCCGTGGCCGACGCCCCCTCCTGCAGCCTGGCGCCCGGGCGCGGCATGTGGCGCCTGGCGCGCTCCTGCAGGGCGGCCGCGCTGGCCGCCGCGCGCGAGCATGCGCTGGCGCGCGCGCCCGCCGCGGCGCCCTGCTGCGCCGCCGCTCTGCCGGAGCGCGGCTGGGGCGCGGCGCCGAGCACCAGCGGCCGCAGCTGGGACCGGCAGCGGCTGCATGCCGCGGCGGTGGAGGTCGCGCCGGCCGCTGCGGAGAAGGCCGTGACCGCGGCGCGGGCGATCGAGCTGCCCACCAGCGAGGAGTGCGAGGAGCTGCTGCGCATCCGGCACAGCGTGCGCGCCCCGCCTGCCTCCTGTCGCAGGGCCCGCAAGACCCCGTGCAGCGTGCGTGCTGTCGCGCGAGCGGCAGAGCAGGTGCTACGGGCTTTGCCCTGTTACACGGGCCGCTGTGGGCTGCACTGTGGTGTTGTCGGACAGGGGCTCAAGGAAGTGAGCCCGAGCTGGGCTCCCAGCCTGCTGTGCGCACGGGCAGCCTGAGTCACGCTCGGGCGGGGCGCAGCATGTTTGCTTCGTTCTTGTCTGGAAGGGGCCTCCTGCGTAGATTCAAGACCTGAAGAGGCACCAAGGAGCACGGGCTGTTGCAGTTCACAGGCAGCTGCAGCTTCGGGCCGCGCGACGGACAAGGCAAGCCGCGCCGTGGCACGCCCGCCCCTGACGGTGCTGTGCCGGGCGCAGTGTGCACACATCATGGCCATGGCTGTGCAGCGGCTGCACCCGAGGGTGCAGGTCACCATCGGGCCATGGATAGAGCGCGGCTTCTACTATGACTTTGACACGCCCGAGGACGAGCGGCTTACGGAGGCCGACCTGAAGGCCGTCAAGAAGGAGATGCAGCGCATCATCAAGGCCAACCTGCCGTTCTCCTGCGAGGAGGTGTGTGGCGCTGTGCCGCGACTGCCTGTGCTGCCGGTCTGCCACAATGTCGTCTGCCTGAGCATGGTGCCCTGCTGTGCGGGGGGCTTGCCTGGGGATGCTGGTGCCTGTTCACGCGCAAGAGCTGCAGGAGTGCGCAGCGTGCACTGGTCTGCATGTTGTGCGAGAGGAGCCGGGCGCGCATCGCTCTGCACACTCCACATGTCTGCCAGGAGGCCTGCCAGAGCTCAAGCGCGCGCGCCCCGCGCCCGCCAGGTGTCGCCCGAGGAGGCGTCGCGGCGGATCGCGGCCATCAACGAGCCGTACAAGCAGGAGATCCTGGACGGCATCCTGGCGCGCACGCCCGATGCGCCCATCACGGTGTACCATATTGGCGGCAGCGAGCATGCGGAGCACTGGTGGGACCTGTGCGGCGGGCCGCACGTGGCGAGCACCGGCAAGATCAACCCCGCGGCCGTGGACCTGGAGAGCCTGGCGGGTGCGGCGCCGGACAGACTGGGCTGTGGTCCCGCTCCACGCTCCTCACCAAGAATTCACTAGGACGCCGTGTGGCTGAGGTGTGCGGTTTCCACAGTGCTATCTCATGGCGGTGGCAGAGAAGTACGGTCAGGGTGGGGGCGGAGCTGGCAGGGCTGTCCGACCAGACAGGACCGGTTGAGTCGCGCCAGCCGGGGGGGGGCGCGCAGGCGCGTACTGGCGCGGCGACGAGAAGCGCGCGATGCTGCAGCGCGTGTACGGCACCGCCTGGAAGAGCAAGGAGCAGCTCAAGGCGTACGAGCAGCTCAAGGTCGAGGCCGCGCGCAGGTGCGGCGGCCGCGCAGGCTGTCGTCCTGTCAGGACTGCGGCGGTGTGCTGCGGCCGCATGCGCAGCATGCGCGCTGCCAGGCTGACGGGGGGCGAGGCTCACTTTGTGTGCTGTCAAGCACGCTTTTTACTTGATTAGGCACGCACAGATGCTAGTGCTGCTGTGTGGGCTGCAAGGCTGTTGTTGGGGCACATGCGCTGCGGGCGGAGCGGCGCGAGCCTGTGACGCGCGGGCGCTGAAGCGGCCGTCGGGGCGCGAGGTGCAGACCGGGGGGGCACCCTGGGAGCTGCGCGCTCCGTCGGCCTAGCGGTGCATGCTGTCCCCCAAACTCTGGCCTTGCATGTCGTCCGGGCGCCCAGGGGCCGCCCGCGCGCGCAGGGACCACCGGAAACTGGGCGCGGAGCTGGACCTGTTCAGCATCAACGAGGCAGCCGGGCCCGGCCTGGTGTTCTGGCACCCCAAGGGCGCCATGGTGCGGCACATCATCGAGGACTACTGGAAGCAGACGCACCTGGCGCGCGGCTACCAGCTCCTCTACACGTGCGCGCCCAGCGCCCGCCGCTTCCCGCGCCCGCGGCGCACGGCCGGGCCCACGCGCATGGGCCGTGCGGGCCTGCGCGTGAGAGAGGTTGGCGAGCGGTGCAGCGCCCAGGCGTGGCTGCTCGTCCTATTGCCTGCTCAGTTCAACGCGGGCGGCAAGGCAATGGGAGCAGGTGGCAGACGGTGTGCTGCGCATGACAGACGCCGTGAAGCGCCGTCACGGCCGCTGCCAGCGAGCGTGCCGCCCGCTTCCGCCGGCCCTCCACCGGGTGCTCAAGGAGCCGCTGAGGCGCACCTGAAGCATTCAGCTGGCAGACGAGCGTGGCGCTGGGGTTGGGCGTCATAACCCTATTCAAACCCTGTCCTGGCGCGCGCGCAGGCCGCACGTCGCCAAGGTGGACCTGTGGAAGACCAGCGGCCACTACGACTTCTACCGCGAGAACATGTTCGACCAGATGGACATCGAGGAGGAGCAGTACCAGCTGCGGCCCATGTGCGCGCCCGCCCGCGGCGCGGCCGCCCGCGCTCCGGCCTGCGAGCGCCTCGCTCCTCGGGCGGGGCTACAGGCAGGAGGGAGCACAGGCTGAGAGTCGCCCAATGAAGCCTGAGTATCTGGGGTAGCCCCAAAGCAGCTGATGTGAGCCTGCGCATTGCGTGGCTGTGCACCATCACCGCCATGGCTGGCGCGGTCGCCGGTTGAGCCTGGAGGCGCACGGGCACCAGGGCATGCGCGGGGTGCAAGGACGCCTCGGCTGAGAGCGCTGTGCGCGGCGCGCGGCAGGAACTGCCCCTTCCACATCGCCGTCTACAAGCAGGGCTTCCACTCGTACCGCGACCTGCCGCTGCGCTGGTGCGAGCTGGGCACGGTGTACCGCTACGAGCGCTCGGGCACCATGCATGGTGCGCCCGCCGCCGGCCGCCGGCGTCACGCAGCGCCATCCTGCCGTCTGGGGCCTGCGAGCGACGCTAGGAACATCCTGGTGGCTTTGGGCTCGCGGTGGGCTGTGCATGATGTGCTCCTGACAGGGAGCGCATGCCCCGTCAAACCATTATGTGACCTAGTGATGCGCATGGCGTGCAGTTTGGGCTGTTCGGATGCTGCCCGAAGATGCCCAGCCTTTTGAATTAAATATGCGTACGCGCCGGGGCCGCCGCGCAGGCCTGTTCCGCGTGCGCGGCTTCACGCAGGACGACGCGCACATCTTCTGCCTGCCGGAGCAGATCGCGGGCGAGATCGTGGGCGTGCTGGCGCTGGTGGAGGAGGTGATGGGCGCGTTCGGCTTCCAGGAGTTTGAGGTGGGGCGCCCGGGCGCGCGCTGCGCGGCGTGACGGAGCAGCTGCTGGACTCGCAGAGCTGCTTGGGGTTGTTGCCATTGCCTCTGACTTATGATGCTGGAGTGCAATGACCTTGAGGTGTTGCTGCTGCAAGAGACGGGTGTCGATGAGGCACCCCCGACATGCTGCTATCCTCGTTCATGCTGTCCTCTTGTGACAGGCAGCGGCTCGTCGGCCGTAATGCTATGTGACTGGGCTTGCACTGAAAGTGCTGGTGCTCCAACATGCGTGAGCGAGGCAGCCACCTGGGTCTGAGCGTGCCGCAGGTGAACCTGTCGACGCGCCCCGAGAAGAGCGTGGGGACGGATGCGATCTGGTCGCTGGCGGAGGGCGCGCTGCAGCAGGCCCTGCAGCAGAAGGGCTGGGCGTTCCAGGTGCGGGCTGGCGCGCCGGCCGCCACCCCTGCCTAGTGCCCAGTCTAGGGCTGCACACCTGTGGCTAAGCGTTGCATGATTGTCGCACATCTTTTGTACGGGCTGCGTTCACATCGGCGGCTCTCAAGCGACCATGCACAGCCTCCTGCTTCGGCTGCAGGCGCCGGTACGCGCACACATGCCGAGACTGGCTGCGAGCGTCCGCGTGCCCGCCCGGCAGGTGGACGAGGGCGGCGGGGCCTTCTACGGGCCCAAGATCGACATCAAGATCAAGGACGCGATCGGGCGGCGGTGGCAGTGCTCCACCATCCAGCTCGACTTCAACCTGCCGGACCGCTTCCAGATGGTGCGGCCCCATGGAGGCCGTCTGTGCCCGCCGTGGGCGGCCCACCACCGGCCGGGCGGCCAGTGTGTCGCGGGCCCGCTTCTGGGCGCACCTGCCGGTTGCGTGCTCGCGGCGGCGCGCCGACATCCCCGGTCGGTCCGGCCGCGCCGCTGAGTGGCCGGCAGCTGCGAGTGCAAGCGGGCCGCCGAGCGCCGACCATGCCGGCCTGCCGCCGCTGCGCGCAGGAGTACGTGGACGCGAACAACGAGCGCCAGCAGCCGATCATGATCCACCGCGCCCTGCTGGGCTCTCTGGAGCGCTTCTTCGGCATCCTGGTCGAGAACTACGCAGGTGGGCGCGCGCCTGTTTGCATGGCTGTCTGGCGGCCTCATGGTTGCAGCACCTGACTACGTGGTGCGTGCACTCCCGTCGCGCCCACAACTTGCATAATTATCAAAGTGAAAGGGGTCTGCACCGGGAAGGGGAGGGTCAGGGTAGCGGAGTGCGTGACAGCGGCGGGCGCGGGCGGGCAGGCGCGTTCCCGCTGTGGCTGGCGCCGGTGCAGGCGCGCATCCTGCCGGTGACCGACGCCGTGGCCGCGTACGCGTCCGAGGTGGCTGCCAAGATGCGCGCCGCCGGCATCCGCGTCGAGGTGGTGTCGGGTGCGCCCGCATGCGCCCTCTTTTGTGACGGGGGAGCCAGCCTGCGCAGCTACTTGCGATGCATGCCCAGCCACGGGAAGCAGAGCATCCTGGATGCTTTACTGCTCGCGCGTTGCTTACAGGCACTTGTTCTGAGAAGGGGCGCTGCATCCGGGCTGACAGAGGCCCTGGGCTGCTGAGGCGCGTGAGCTTGCCCGTGTGATGCAGAAGCAGACCAGGCTTAATAGGTTGAAAAGCCGTGTGCGTGGGGAGACTGGTCTGCCCGCGCGGCAGGCGAGCGCATGGCCAAGCTGATCCGCAACGCGGAGAAGGCCAAGGTGCCGGTGATGTGCGTGGTCGGCGCCAAGGAGGCCGAGGCCAGCACGCTCGCCGTGCGCACGTACGCGTCCGGCGACGCCGGCGAGCGGGCTGTCGGCGACGTGATCGCGCGCATCCAGGCGGCCGCCGCCGACCACGTCGACTTCTGAGGCGGGCGTGCGCCGCGCGGCGGCGGAGGGGGTTCAGCTCAGTGGCAACGGCCAGGTGGGTGATGGTTAGCGGGTTGGCCAGTTTGTGTCATTTGCTGTGGGTTTGATTGGGACTCTCAGCTGGGGCAGAAGGCATCCGTTCCGTCACTGGCAGTGACATGCATGCCCCCCTGTTGCTATAGGGTGAGACTACGGGGTACTGTGTGCAGACCCTGGGTGGCCATTCACATGCGAGATCAAAGCACCGTAGCTGCACACCATGTACGACCAAGCAGCAGCGCAGCACAGCGCAGAGCTGAGCAGAGACCTGAGAAGTGCGGCGCTTGCTCAGGGCGTTGTGAAGAGGGGTATGCAGCCTCGCTTTTTAGTGCTATTCAGGCAGCCCATGTATTCTTTTGTTCCAGTGCAGGAAGGACAGTGCGCAGCTTGCGCCTTCAAACGTTGTACGTAATGTAAGCACTGAGACGTTTAAGGCACGGCTTTTATGACCCAGACGTAGCCAAGCGGCTTGCCTGCAGATTTCTGAAATTATACCAGTGTGTGATTGGCCAGTCCAGAGCCCCGCACCCCTGAACTCTGAAGTTCAGGGCTGCTCTGAAGCAGCCAATACATGCAAATCGAGGCTGGCTTAATCCGCTCATGAAGACAGCCTGGTCCACCTTGCTCACACATAATGAAGCAGAGGTTGATCAGAGAGTGGCTGACGAGCACTGCCGAGGACGAGGAGGAGGACACAATCCGCGCGAGCACGCAGGCATTCGCGCTCGTTCGGGAGTTCCCAATGCGCGCGCCTGCGCGGCGAGCAAGCGCCACCGTCCAGAAGGCTGCACAGAAGGGAGACACTGATGGTGTGCGATGGCGCTGAGCGCCAGACGCATGCAGAGGAT
>JAABUV010006190.1_pt1 | contig 13163 bp, 17 predicted proteins | sample 5559971 | NCBI WGS metagenome assembly JAABUV01 (sample SAMN10711881, study PRJNA513362) | rock metagenome | isolation source: Antarctica rocks | place: Antarctica: Victoria Land, Knobhead nord | collected 2015-12-19
CTCTACGCCCTGCCCTATCCCGATGATGCGGCCACCCCGCCCGACCTGCGCGCCCTAGAACCGTGCGCCGACGCCCTGCCTGCGCTCGCCGCCTGAGGAGACCTTTAACGCAGATGAAACACACCCTTGTCATTTGGGCGTTGCTCGTCGCGTCAACGGACGCGGGGCTCGACCCATGACAACCACGCAGACGCCGCGCATGCCCCGCTGGACGCTGGACACGCCGCCCGTGGCGGCCGCCATCCCTGAGCGGGCGATCCAGACCTCTATCATCGCCTACCTGAGGCTCAAACAGTACCATGTGCTCCGGCTGAACTCCGGTGCGTTGCCCAACGCCCAGGGCCGTCCGGTCCATATGCTGCCCGCCGGAACGCCCGATGTGTTGGCGATCAAAGACGGTCGGGCGCTCTTCGTGGAGGTCAAGCGACCGGGCAAGCGGCCGACGGCGCGGCAAGAGGCGATGATGGAGACGCTGCGCGGCTACGGTGCGCGCTGCCTCGTCGCAACCTCCGTGGAGGACCTCCAGGCGGCAGGGCTCTAACCTCTGTCATGCGCCCGGCCCCTTGGTCCCAGCCCTCTCGTCGCCTACGGTGACGTTAACAGAGACAATAGGCGTATCCACGCGGATCACACCAACGGTCCACGCCAGGCGGCGACACAGCGAAGGGACGGACACGATGACAGAGGGAGAGCCATACATCTACCTGGCGCTGACACGCGCCGAGGTCGAATACCTGAGCGACCAGACCAGCGCACAGAAACCACTGACACGCGACCTGTCCGTGCGCCTGGCCGGCGCCCTGGTCGAACTCGCGGCCGTGGACGCGCTGCGTATCGCGCACGGGTTGACCGTGACGATCCCAGCGGCGGACGCCGTGGTGTCCTCCGCTGAGGCCGCCTGATGGGTGTCACACCCCGGCCCGCCCGCGTCCCGCGGCGCGCCTGTGCGTCATGTGGGGCGCCCGCCGTGGCGTCGGTGGCGCCGGACCGACCCGCGCGGTTGAGTGTACGCGCGGCGCGGGTGCGCTGCGTGGAGCGCGACGGACGGCTCCTGATCGCCTGGCGCGCGGGTAGCACGGCCGACTACCAGGCGCTGCGGGCCGACTTTCGCGCCACCTTCCCCACGCACGGCGACACGACCTGGCGCGTCAAGGAGAGCGTGTGGAGCGTGCCCCTCCGACTCCGGGATCGGCTCGCTGAGTGGGTGAGCGCGCGCTTTGAACCCGGCTGCGAACTGGGCTACCTGCCGTGGGATGAGACCGCGCGGCCGGCCTATATGACCGAGGCGGGCTAACCTCCTCTCCTCCGACGCGCGTCCCTCTCTCGCCCGGCCCCTTGTGACGCGGCCAGGACTGGCCTACCCTACGCGCGCATGAGATGAGGCGACAGGCCATCTCTGGACACCGCCCCTGACTATGTGGGGCCGTTGCGCGCTGTCGGTGCGCGCTTACAGGTGGCCTATCGTCGTCTCGTCTCGTGCATCGTCGGGGGACGCGCGTAGATCTCTCCGCGCGGCAGCTGCGCCCGGCCCCTTGTACGTCGCGGATGTGTGGCCTAGCATCTGTCTATCCGCGTGATGTGCGGGGTATTGCGGAGTGTGGAGAGCCTATGCCGCGCTTGTCGGACAAGCAGATGGCCCGCCGTCGGGCAAAGGTGTACCAGGGCATCGTGGCCGGTAAGTCGCTGGGCCAGATCCGCGCTGAATTGGGCGTGTCCGATGACACCGTCGCGCGCGACCTGGCGGCCGTTGGCGACGACCTACTGGCTTGGGCCAGGCAGGAGTTAACGGGGACATTGGCCTATGTCGTCGCGAACTACAAGCTGATCATCACGGAGGCGTGGGAGAAGTATCACGAGGAGTGCCGCCGTGAGCGCGAGTGGTTGGAGGGCAAGTTCGATCGGACGGTCCAGGTGGCCGATCCGGTGGATGGCGCCCGCGTCGAGAGGAAAGCGCCCCCCTTCCGTGTGCTCAAGGTCGCGTGGCTCAACTCCATGCGCGAGACGCTCGCGCAGCTGGCGAAGCTGGGCTGCCTGAGCGAAGAGCGCGTGGCGCGACTACTCGACGCGGAGGAGGACGAGGACGAAACGGCGGACATGAGTGAGCGGAGCGAGATCGAATTACGGACACTCGTGGCGCGCGGCGAAAGGGGAATTGGCGCGGCGTGAGCTCGCCCGGCGGGGGCTGGTCGACTTCGGCCACTACGTCTACCGTGGCTTTGTCGCAAAGCCGTTTCACGCCCGGATCGCCGGGGCGCTCGAAGCCGTCGAGCGCGGCGAGATCACGCGACTGATCATCTCGGTCCCGCCGCGCCACGGTAAATCGACGCTGACGAGCGAGATTTTCCCGGCGTGGTTCCTGGGCCGCAACCCGGACAAGCGCATTATCGCTTGTTCGTATGCCGCGAGTCTTGCCCATCGTTTCAGCCGTAAGGCGCGTAATCTCATCGCCGGGCACACCTTCTCCGCGGTCTTCGGGGAGCGGGGCCGCCCCAGTCGCCTGAGCCTGCGCACCGATCGCACGCATAACGGGCGACCGTATGCGGTCGCCCTGGCCGACGACTCGCGCAACGTGGGCGAGTGGGACCTGGCGCCCCCCTACAAAGGCGGCTACACCAGCGCCGGCGTCGGCGGTTCGATTACCGGCAAGGGCGCGCACGTCTTGCTCATCGACGACCCCGTGAAGGGCGCGAAAGAGGTGGCGAGCGCCACGATCCAGGAGAGCATTTGGGAATGGTACTTGTCGGACGCCTACACGCGTCTCGAGGAGGACGGCGCCATCGTCATCATCATGACGCGCTGGAGCGAGGACGACCTCGCCGGCCGTGTCCTGCGGATGGCGGCGGCCGACCCCGACGCGGACCAATGGGTGGAACTGCGGTTGCCGGCGCTGGCGGAAGAGGACGACCCGCTCGGGCGACCGGAGGGTGCGGCGCTCTGGGAGGAAAAGTTCCCCGTGGCGCGTCTGGCGCAGATCGCCAAAGCGATCACGGCGCGGCCGTTCGCGGCGCTCTTTCAGCAACGGCCGGTCCCCGCCGGCGGCGACCTCTTCGAGACCGGCCACCTGCGGATCGTGGACGCGGCCCCCGCGGACGCCACGCGTGTCCGCTACTGGGACAAGGCGGGGACGCAGGGAGCAGGGGCTTATACGGCGGGCGTCCGCATGGCGCGCGGCGACGATGGGGTCTTCTACGTGGAGCACGTCGAGCGCGGCCAGTGGGCCAGCCATACGCGCAACCAGGTCATGGAGAATACGACGGGCCGCGACGGGCCAATGGTGACCGTGTGGGTCGAGCAGGAACCGGGTTCGGGTGGCAAGGAGTCGGCCGAGATCACCGTCAAGTTGCTCGCCGGGTCTGTCGTGCGCGTCGAGCGTGTGACCGGCGACAAGATCACGCGGGCACTGCCCTATTCGGCCCAGGTCAACGCGGGCAATGTGTGTCTGGTCAAAGGTCCGTGGAATCGGGCCTACATCGAGGAGTTGACGATGGCCCCTAACGGAAAATATTGGGATCAGATCGACGCCAGTTCGGGCGCGTTCAACAAGCTGGCGAGCGGCCCCGGCCGTCCCTCCATGCTCTTCGAGGATGATTTCTAATGGCCATGAGCGCACTGACGACGACGACAGGTCGCCTGACGCGTCAGGCCCGGACGCGTGTGGAGCGCGGCGCCCAGCACATCGCGCGCGTGCTCTCCGTCGCCGGCAAGGCCGCCCCGCGCCAGCGCGACGGCCGCGACGTGATTGACCTCCTCTCCTCGACGGGGATCGAGCGCGCCCGTCAGGGCAAGCGCATGGGCGACTACACGAGCTACCTGGGCGCGATTACGATCCCCAATGTGTATAAAGCGGCCTCCGTCATCGTGTCCAACTACGCCTCGGTTCCGCTGCGTGTCCTGGACGACGACGACACGGACGTGGATGTGCGCGACCGTGTGCCGGCGTTGCACGCGCTCCTAAAGGCCCCCAACCCCCAAACGCGCGGCCGCGCGTTCAAGCAAGCCGAATGCATGGATTACCTCCTCACGGGCAACAGCATCTGCGCCTACGACGACGTGGACGTGCCAGGCCGGCCGCACGCGCTGTTCCGTCTGCGGCCCGACCGCGTGCTGATCGCGCAGACGCAGGTGGGCAGCTTGGCCTATGGCTACCTCGTGCAGATGGGCCGCGACACGGAGACCCTCTGGTACGACGCCACGGAAATCCAGCACGTCAAGTGGTGGAACCCGCGGGACCCGCTATGGGGCCTGGGCGCGATCGAGGCGGGCGAACTGGGCATCTCCAAGGACCGCCTGATCAACGAGTTCACCTTCAACTTCTTCGATCGGGGCGCGATCGTGGACGGCGTGCTCTCCACGCCCAACCAGATCCCCGAGATCGATCGGCGCGCCATGATGGCCGATTGGCGTGCCATGCGCCAGGGCGCGCGCGCCAAGTTTCGCACGGCGATGCTCTGGATGGGCGCGACCTACACGCCCATCGCGTCCCCGCTCGGCGACATGCCCATCGTCGATTTGGCCAAGATGGGCCGCAACGAGGTGTTCGAGTTGCTGGGCGTCCCGCCGCAAATGGTCGGCGACTTCGACGGGACGAACTACCGCAACGCGCAGGAGGCCAATGCCTTTTTCTGGTCGGAAACGATCGCGCCGATCCTGGACCAGTTCGACGAGGATGGCTACACCCCGCTGGTCGAACGCTACGGCCCGTTCCACGCCGCGCACGAGAAGCGCGAGGTGATCGACCTGGCCATGCGTGCCGAGGCCGCGCAGAAGCTCGGCTCCGTGCCTGGCTTCTCGGTCAACCAGCTCTACGTGGCGGCGGGCTACGATCCGTTGCCGGACGATGACCCGGTGGGGCAGATGATCGTGATGCCCAAGGGCTCATCGCTGCTCACGCCAGACGCCGTGCTGGCGCGGGCGGAGGACACGCCAGCGGAGCTGGAGGAGGGCGACGACGCGGGACTCTTGCCGCCCGTACCGACGGTGACGCAAGATCCGGCGAGCCAGAGCCAAGCGGATCAACAGGCTCAGGGGGACGCCCAGCCAGACGCCCAGCCGCCCGCCTCCGGGACCGGGACCGGGACCGGTGGGAAGAGCTCGCCTGGGCGAGCGCCGGCGCGGACACGGACAAGACCGGCGACGCGCGCACAGACGTATCCCGACGCGTTGCTCTCGCCGCGTGCGCGGGAGGCGCAACGTCGGGGGCGCGTCGCGGGGCAACGGGAGCGACCGCCCGTCGTCGGGGCGCACGGACTCCGTTTACTCCCAACGGAGACAGAGACAGTCGCACAGCATAAACACCATGATGGATAGAACGGACTACGAGAAGCGCGCGTGGGCGGTGTGTGTCTGCGGGAGGAGGAGCAGGACGATACGCCGTGATGTTTCACCTGTTGGTGATGTGGCGATGCTCCTACCGCACTCAGAAGTCCGATCTATCCTTGAGCACGACGGATGGGTATTCACCGAGGATGGAGACGCATGGTGCCCCGCATGCGTCGCGGGTCATGGAAAAGGTTGACAAGATGAGCATCACCAGGAGGAGATAGGCTAATGGCACTCACGGGACAGGCAACGTCGGGTAACGCGCGTGGCGCGGCGCCGTCCGGCCGGAGCGCGGGAGACCGGCGCGTGAGCGGGCGCGCGCGTGGCGGTCCTCTGATCCTCTCTTGCCCGGCCCCTTGCCCGCCCGGTCTGGATGGCCGATTATCGGCGTGAAGCAGGCGGGACCGGCGTGCGGGTCCGCGAGACGGTGGACCCCGGTCGGATGGACCCGTCCACGATGCATCGTTGTTTTTGTTGTTTGTTTTGTCGATCACGTCACAGACGAAAGTAGGAGTCACCCATGCCCTCACCGCAAAAGCGCACACAGGAAGATATCTTCGCCACGCTGGGCACGTCGGGGTTCGCGGGCATCGCGGCCGTGGCCGCCGGCGCGGCGCTGACCGTGACGATCACGCCCGGAGCGTGGGCCGTCCTCCTGGACGGGACGGTGGTCGACGATCAGCTCGTCACGACGACTCTGCCCAACAACACCGTCAATGGCACGTATACCCTCTGGCTCGACTACACCTGGGGTGACGCCGACGTGGCGCCAGTGTGGAGCCTGGCCACGGTCGCGCCGTCGGCCAACGCCCTCGCGCTGGGGACCGTCACGGTCGCGGCCAACGTCATCTCGGCCGTGGTCATGAACCCGCCCGGCCTGGGCAACTATCCCCTGGCGGGCGCCTTCGCAACGGCCGCTCCGGCGGCGGGCGCGGGTGCGGCGCTGCCGGCGACACCAGCCGGGTACGTCACGTTGATGATCAACGGCGTGGCCCGTAAAGTCGCGGTCTATTAGGCGTGACGGACACGAGAGACACAGGAGTGGAGGGACAACGGATGGACGCGCGGGAGGACATGAGGCGGGATCGTGTCGCGCTGGGTCAGGGGCGTGTCGTACAGGTGCGTATGTCCCTGGCTCTACTCCAGGCACTGCTTACACAGGGCTGGGGGGGCTATGGTCCCTATGACGGCGCCACGTATGACGTGCGGTGCATCGAGGGGCTACCGGCCGACGCGTGTCTCGTGCGCGCGGCCGTGGACGAGGGCACGCGGGAACTGGTGCTCGTCGTCGTGCATCCGTCCTTCGCGCGGGTGCCGCCGGGCGCGCCCTTCCCGCCGTTCACGCCGCGCTATGAGCAGACCGTCCAGACGCCAGCGGCGGGACCCCCAGCGCCTGACGCGCTGCCCTCCGAGGCGGCGCCCGCGTCACGATCCCGGCGGGCACGCGTGGACGCGTCCACGGCGGAGAAAGGCGAACAGCTATGAAATTGTCACTGGCGTCCGGGCGCGTGGTCGATATGCCCGACGTGCCCGACGGCGCGACGATGGAGCCGCTGACCATCGACTTTGGCATCAAATCGACAGTCGAGGTCGAGATCGACGGGCAGATTGGCCTGCTGACCAAGGGCTACGCGTCGCGTTTTAACGAGACCGACCAGGACGGCGAGCACCAGGCGCGGGGCGCGTTCGCGGACCTGATGGACGCGTGGGCCGCCGAACCGGCCCCGATGGTCATCTTTCATCACGGCCTGGACGCGGCGCTCGGCGCGCGGCGCATCGGACGCGGCATCAAGGCCCACCTCGACAGCGAGGGTTTCTACGCCGAGACCTTCATCCCCAAGGACCCGGCGTTCAAGAACGTTGGCGCGCGGCGTCGCTTCGCGGAGGTCTACGCCGGCATCAAGGCGGGCACGATCAACGGCTACAGCGTGGGCGGCGGCTTCATCCGGGCGGGCAAGGCGTTGGTGCGCTGGGCCACGACGGAGTTGTCGATCACGCCCACGCCCTGCCTGGAAACGGCGACGTTCGCGCTGGGGCGCAAGGCGCTCATCGACGCCTACGGAGAGTTGCCACCGTCACTCTCCGTGGCCGATGGCGACGCCAACGTGGACGGTCAGGGCGAAGGTGATGATGACGGGCTCGTAGACCAGGCCACCCTGCCCATGCTCTCACGGCCGGCGTGGAGCCAGGCCATGTCGATGGCGCAGACGCAGGGTGACGAGTCTTTGCACGACCACCTGCTCTATCGGCCAGCGCACTTTCAGGGTGCGCACACGCCTGACTCCTGTCCTATCTGCACGATGCAGCGCCGGCGACAGGGGGTCAAGGCGGCCGCGCCGGCCAGGGCAGGCACGACCCCGACCGGTGGGGACGGCAAGAAGACGGCGTTGGCGGCGCTGCTGCGCGACCGGCCGGACCTGTTGCGGTCGGCGACGCAGATGCTCCAGGAGGTGGGGCACGGCGGGAAGATCGGCAAGCGGCACTCCAAGAAGGACCTGGAGGTCGTCGGGGGCATCATCTCCGTCCTGGAGACCCACTTCGGGCTGGGTGATGGCGACGGCGCCGCTGACGATGCCGATGACACAGGGACAGGTTCCGCGACCGGCGGCGCCGCGAGCTAGACGCAGTCCCGTGAGGGCGCGACACACAGACAGCCCCCACATGGCGGGCAGAGGAGAACGACGACAGTGGACCCTATCAAGCAGTTAGAGCAAGCCATTCAGTCCGCCCGCGCGCAATTTGCCAGCGCCGACGGCGACGCACGGTCAGCGCTGGAGGCTGAGATCGGCCAGAAGTCGGCCAAGCTCGCCGACCTCAAGCGTGAGCAGGAGCAGGAGTACACCAGCGAGCACGACGAACTGATCGCGCTGCGCCAGACGGTCAATGACCAGAAGATCCGCGAGCAAGCCAAGGGCGTCGCGACCATCGTCGCCCAGGGCGTCAAATCGGCGGCCGTCGCCGAGCAGGAGCGCGTGCGCGGCATGATCAGCGACGAACTCAACGCGGCGCTGGGCCTGGAGAATGGCTCCCCGCTCGACATCAAGGCATTGGTCGCGGGCGCGCTCGGCGATATCCGCACCGGCCGCAAGTTCCGCTACGACGCGCCCGAAGTTATTGATGGTGAGCTGGTGGACGATGACAATGACCCGGCGGGCGCCGGGTACGGCCAGGGCCGCGGTGGCGGTCGCAAGGCCACGTCGGCTGGCTACGGGTATGGCCCCCGCCAGGGTCAGGGGCGCACGAGCGCCACGGCGGGTAAAGCGTTCGTGAAGCCACAGGGCAAGGCCAGTTTCCCCGAGTTTGTGGCGGCGGCGTTCCGTGGTGATATCGGCCGCATCGCCGCGATTCAGGAGGCGCATGGCTATGATGTCGGCGCGGGCGGCAAGGCCGGCGGCCTGGGTCGCAAGGCCCTGGTCGAGGGCGGCGGCGCGATCAGCGCGGTCACCGGCCCCTCGGGCGGCTACCTGGTCCCCGTCGATTTCTCGACCGAGATGATCGAGCGGCTCTACGCCGAGACGATCCTGCGCGCCGCGGGCGTCAACATCCAGACCGTGACCTCGCCGCTGTATCGCCAGCCGCGCCTCTCCGGCGGGTCCAGCGCGACCTACGTCGGCGAGACCGCCCCGATCCCCTTGAGCCAGCCGACCTTCGATCAGGTCGCGGCGCAGTTGAAGAAACTCACGATCCTCTCGTCCATTTCGTCCGAGTTGGTCAACGACAGCGACCCGCAGGTCATGGACATCGTGAAAGAGGACATCGTGCGCGAGATCGGCCTGAAAGAGGACATCAGCTTCCTCACTGGTCCCGGCGGCGCGGGTATCCCTACGGGCATCCTCACGGCGGCCTTTGGCGGCCAGGTCATCCCCGACGTGCTTCCGGCGACCGGCGATGAGCCGTCCTATCGCATGGCGACGGGCATGTTCACGCAGCTCAAAGTCGCGAACGTGCCGATGAAACGCCAGTTCTGGCTGATGCACCCGTTGATGGTCGAGGCGTGGCAGAACGTTGTTGACGGCAACCTGCGTCCGCTGTTCATGGACTACATGGACGTGCAGGTAGGTGACCTCGTGCTGCAGCGGCCCGCCCTGTTCCGCCGGCCGATCTTCGAGTCCACACAGCTTCCGCTCGGGACCGTGGGCGGCAACCCCACCAGTTCGATCGCGTTGGTCGAGGCGTCACAGATCACCATCGTCCAGAAGGGCGAGTTGGAGATGAAGGTTTCCGACGAGGGCACGGCCGTGGACGGTAACGGCAATACCATCAGCGCCGTCCAGAATGATGTCGTGCTCGTGCGCGCCATCTATCGCCATGACATCTATGCACGCCATCCAGAGGCCGTTGTTGTGCGCAATGACGTGCGGTTGAGCTAGTCACACGATCGTCTGTGACGACAGAAAGAGCGGAGGCGCGGCGTGGCTGTGTATCTGGTCGTGCGTGCGATCGGGCCGGATTTCTGGCCCAATCGCCGCGCCGCCGTGGGACAGACCCTCGACACGGACGCGCCGGGCGTGTTTTGCCCCGACGCGCGCCGGACCCGCGCCCTGGTGGAGAGTGGCCATCTGACGCCGCTCTCTGACGAGCGCGACGGGGGCTCGGACGAGAAGACGGACACGGACAACCGAGCGGGCCAGGCGCTGGGCATGAGCGCCCCTGAGCCTGGGTGGGGAGCGCCGGGAGAGAGGGGACGGAGGGGACGCTAATGCTGCTCGATCGCGCGCACTTCGCGGCGCTGGCCAATCGTCCCGACGTGGCGAACGCGGCCGGCGCGTACCCCGACGTTTACCTGCTGCCACTGCTCCAATCCGTGGAGGATGAGATCGGCGCGTATCTGCACTATGCCCCGGCCTTGCAGGTCCACACCGCCGAGCAGGGGCCGGTGCTGTTCATGGAGTCGGGGGCCTACGCGGGGCGCTACGAGATAGAGTTGCAGCACCGTCCGCTGCCACCCGGTCCCGTCACCGTGGCTTTTACGGAGGTTCAGTTGACGTACGCGCTCGCGTTCACCGCGCCCTCGGACGTGCTCCTGACCTACCTCACGGTGGACCACGGCACGGGGCGCGTCTACGCGTTGGCGCCGGGCCTCTCCGACGCGCTCGTGGGGGCGGGCTTTGGCTTTCAGTACGGTCCGTCACTCGCGCCGGGCTACGCCACGGGCTATACGGCCACGTACGTGGCGGGGTACACGACGGGCATCGCGGACCCCACGCCGGACGGCACGACGGCGACGTCGTACCACGCGCCGCTCCTGCCGGAGGATATCCGGGCCGCCGCCGTCTCCCTCGCGCGGGAACGGCTCATGTTCGACCAGGCGTTCAACGCGCAGACCGACAATCCCTTCGCCGGCTTCCTGGTGCGCCGGAAATCAGCCGACCAGGAGGAACAGTATCAACAGGTCGGGCGCAAGGGCGGCATCGCACCCGTGCTGGGCTACGGCTCACCGCTCGCGCAGGCCGCGCAGAACCGTTTAGATAAATTGGTTCGCACCACCGTCGTCACGCTCCTGTAGCATGACCAGAGACACGACAGACAGATGACCGACAGATGACGGGCAGAGCGCCCCGAGAACGCATCATTATAGAGGAGAGCACACCCATGGCTGACGACACCACCACCACGACGCAAGATCCCACGACCGTGACCGCCGCGCCCGCCGCGCCGGTTGTCCCCGCTCCGGCAAGCGCCGCCACTCCCACGGCTACCGTGGCCGGCAACGTCGTGACCGAGGCCGCGGCTCAATCCGCCGCCGCGCCCGGCGTGCTGACGGCCGCGAACGTCTACAACACGGGACCCACCGGGGAGCCGGTCGGTCCCGAAACGGAGGCGTCGCTCGACTGGCGTCGGGGCCTTGACCATATTCGTGAGACGCTGGCCACGGACGGTCACACGCTCTCGCACGCGGCGGAGGAGTTCGTCCGGCGCGTCCTGGGTGAACTCTATCAACATGAGCAAGGGGGGCCACCGGCCAGCCCGGCCGCGCAGGAATTCGCCACGACCGTGACAGGGACGCCGTCCCAGGAGACGGCCGACTATCTCAACGCACAGGGGATCGCTCTGCAGAAGACCGAGGGACACGGCCTGCTCAATAGCGGCGGCTACGCGGTTTAATCGTGTTCCTCCCGAACGCCGTCGCGCAACAAATCCGAGGCGGCGCGCCACTGGGCGCGCCGCGTCCGGTGCAGGTGATCTATCCGTCGCGCGACGAGGTGATCGCCGCCGGCGGGGCCACGATCCCCACGCATGTTCGTGACACGGCGACGGTCGATTGGGTCGCGGGCGATCGGCTAACCATCCTCTCGCTCACGGGCTTCACCGCGTTACCCGAGGTGGCGAGCTACCGCGTCAAGACCGTGACGCGCATGCCCGGCTTCCTGCCGGCGACCGATCTGGAACTCGTGGGGGGGCTGCAATAATGGCCGCGTCCATCCGCGTCGATACCCATCAGATTACCCTGGCCGCGTCCATCCTCCGGCGCGAAGGCCGTCGCCTCAACCCGGAGCTGCGCGTGGTCGTGCAGGGCATCCTCAAAGACGCCAAGACGGCGATGATCGCCGCCACCCCACGCGCCCAGGACACGCCGGCGACCCCACCGGACAAGGCGCACGCGCGGGATCAGTGGTTCTACCGGACCAACGGCGCGGGCGAGGGCTACCTGGCCAACCCCGCGCCGTATCTGCCCTTCCAGTTCACCGGCACGCAGGCCCATTTCATCGCGCCCATCGCCGGCCGGGTGGGAGCCAATGGACGCCCTGGCGCGCTCAGGTTTGCTCTCCCAGGCGGGGGCGCGTTCGCGTTCAGTCGGGGCCATGAGATCAGCGGCGTGCAGGTCAACCAGGGGTTGGTCGACGTGCTCACGGCCCAGCGCGTCATGGCCGAGCGGCGCGTCGCGGCGACGGGCGAGGCCGTGCTGGTGCGCACCCATGTCGCGCTGAACGCGCTGGCAGGGAGCACGCCATGAGCTTCAACGACACACTCACGACCCTCACCACGGTGCTGACGCCGCTGCTGGCGCCGGTGCCGGTGTTTGACCGTCCCTTTGACATCGACAATCCGACGTTGCCTAGCATCAACTTCTTCCTGATGGACCTGCGCACCAAGCAGGTCTGGCCCGGCAACCGGGGCCAGATGGACGGCAACCCGGAGCAGGAGCAGAACCTGTACGGCTTTGTCTACCTGCACGCGCCGGCCAGTCTCGTCGGCGAGACCAAGACCCAGGCCGTCACGGACATGTACCAGACCGTGGCCGCGCTCGACGCGGCCTTTGCCAAACGCTCGGTCTACCTGCTGACGGACCCCGCCAACGCCAACACGCCGCGCGTGATGTCCTGCGGCGACTCTTTCGATGTCCACTTCGACCCGATGGGGCCATACATCCGCTATCTCGATCAATTATTTATCGGCTGCTACGGGCGTGTGAGCGTCCGTGAGATCTTCACCGACGTCATCTACGACGTCTAGTTTTGTTGACATAAAGGAGTAGATGCAATGAACGTGACGAACAGCGCCGGCGCCGTCATGCGCACGCCGACCATCCAGCCCGAGGAGTGGCAGCCCGGCGAGAGCCGCGACCTGCCCGAGGCCGAGGCCCGCGCCCTCGCCACGAGCAGCACGTTTACCCTCGCCGACGCCGCGGCCACGCAACCGACGCCCGCGCAGCCTGCCCAAGCCGCGCCCATTGAGGCGCCACCCACGCCGGTCGAGTCGGCCCCGCTGGGCCAACCGCAACCGGAGCCCACGCCCGCGCCGGCCGATCCGTCGCCCATCGCCTCCGCTGAGGCGCCGGCGCAACCCGCGCTCTAAAAGGTCCAGAGGAGGACACAGATTATGACAGTATTCGCACCGAGCGT
>JAABUV010006192.1_pt1 | contig 13160 bp, 13 predicted proteins | sample 5559971 | NCBI WGS metagenome assembly JAABUV01 (sample SAMN10711881, study PRJNA513362) | rock metagenome | isolation source: Antarctica rocks | place: Antarctica: Victoria Land, Knobhead nord | collected 2015-12-19
GCGCGGCGTGTGGCGGAGGCGGAGCAGCGCGCGCGCGCGGCTGAGGAGCGGTGCGACGGCCTGGCTGCGGAGCTGCGCGCGCTGACCTTGGCCCCAGGCGCCGCCCCGGCGCCCGGCCCCGCGCCGCGCGCGCCGCCCGCGGCCGCGTCGCGGCCGGCGCAGAGCGCGGCCGCAGACGCAGGCGCCGCTGCCGGCCGGCTGCCGCCCGCGGCCGCCGCGGCGCTCGTGCAGGGTCTGTGCGCCGCGCTGGGCGTGAGCGGCGCCGCGCCGCTGGCTGCGCGCGCAAGCGCCGCCGCCCGCGCGCCCGAGCGGGCGCGGCGGCCGCGCCCGGCCGCGGCGCCCGGCGGCGCGCGCGAGGCTGTGCGCGGCTGGGGCATGTCGGCGCCGCCCGCTGCTGGCGCGGCGCACACGGGCGGCGGGGCCGGGGACGCGGCCGCGGCGGCGGCCGCGGTCGCACACTTTCAGACCCTGTTCGGCGTGCCGCGCCTGGCGGGCGTGCTGCCCGCGATGAGCCAGGCGCGCGTCTGCCCCGGGCGCGGCCGCGCCGCGCGTAAGGACGGCATGGCCGCCAAGCTGAGTGTGTGCATGCGAGGGGTGGCGCATGTGATGCCCGCACGACGGGCATGCTGTCGCATGCATGCGCTTGGGCAGGCGCCGCGCCCTGGGCCTGTGGTGCCCGCGCTGTCCTGCAGCGAGTGTGTGCGCATGGCCGCTGCCACAGCGCAGGGACACCCGACGCGCCCTAGGTTTTTCTGTTTGCGGGCCTCGCCTGGTGGGCGTAATTGCACGGGCGGGCACATGAGGGGGCGGGGGGGCGCGCAGGCGTACCAGGCGTGCGAGCGCGCGCGCAACTTCCGGCGCGCGCTGGCGGCGCTGCTGGGCCTGCCGCCCGACGCGGCCGCCGGCGCCTGCCTCGCGGCCGTGCGCCGCCTGCTCGGCGGCGGCGGCGCCGGCGGCGGCCCCGAGCCCGGCGCCAGCCCTACCGCTAGCCCTGCCTCATGCCCCGTGCGGCGCGCGAGCGCGGCCGCGGGCTGCGCGTCCGGCGCGCCCCTGGCGCCCGGGGCGGATCCTGGCGAGGAGGGGCCGCGCAGCAGCGGCGCCGACGACGACAAGGAGAACGTGGCGGCGCCGGGGGCGGGCGCGCGCTCGCGGACGAAAGCGGACCCTCTCAGGGTCCGGCGGCGGGTCAAGTGCGGTGGCTGGCCGGAGGTGGAGGTGCTTGTGCCCGGCGACCGCGACGCGGGGTGACCTGGTGGGGTCGTGGGCCGCCTGCTCGGCGTGTGTCTTGGGCTGGTGCTGCCTCGTTGGGTTGGGGGTTGGGCGCACGGCGCTTTGAAGTGCGCGACGGGAGCGCGCCCCGCGATGACAGGAGTGGTTACAGAGTTCAACTGACCGAGAGCAGTTGGCGGCCCTGGGTCCAATCAGCAATATATGAGCAACGCAGAAAACATGCGGGGACCAGGCGCAACCCCCACGCAGCGTGCCCTGTCAGCGAGCGTACACACACGCTCCCGCGCAGCACAAAACCGATTTAGCGAGTACAGTGCGGCCTTCGCAGGAGCGCCGGACGCCCGCCTGGAGGCACCCTGAAAAAGCAAGCAAGCGCCATTCGTTCGCCGGGGCTCTCGCCATCTGGCACATCTGCTTCAGCTCCCCGAGGCCAATGCCGCACAATGCGCGGCGCCCAGCAGCCAGGCAGCGCCAGCCGGCAGGCCCCGCAGGGCAGGCAGGTCACGCGCGCCCGCCTCATGGCTCGGGCTCGACCGTCGTGCGGGTCGCGCGGGTGGAGCGCCGCGTGGGCGTGGGCCCCGGCACGGCAGTCTTCTGCTTCTTCCCGCCCTTCTTCTTGGCTGGCTCCGCCTCGGTCGCGGGCGCGGGCGCCGCGGGGTCTGCCTGGGCAGCATCTTCCTTGCCAGCAGCAGGCTCGCCATTCTCGGCGGGTGCCTCCTTCTCCTCCCCCGCCGCAGCCTTGCGCTTGGCGGGCGTGACCTCGGCCTCCTTGCTCACGGGCCCCGCCGGATCCGACGTCTCCACCGGCCCACCGGAAGGGTGCACGGATGTGTCAAGCACGGCGTCAGCTGCGGCCTCCTTCGCCTCCGCCACCAGGGCGGTGTCCACTGCAGCACGGCAAAACCGTGCCAAGTCAGAGCCCTCCTGCGCAGCGGTGTGTCCAGCCGACCAAGCAACGTCCACATGCAGGTAGCACCAAGAGGCTCCATGAGCGGCTGGGCAGCGCAGCAAAGGCGTTCCAAACCCACACTGTGCCCTCCAGACCAAAGATGTCTCAAGCATCCTGCGATTTCCCATCCAGATTCGTGGGGTGGCGCGGGCGCCCCACGCTGTAAAGCCAGGGCGCACCCTTGGGAGCCTCTGTGTCAGCCATTTGGTCGTCACAGTCCTCCAGCACTGAGCAGCGCAACAGGCTAGCAAACGGACTACAGCCCCGTGAAGGGTATTGCAGGGTTACCAGACTGCACGGCTCCGCACTTGCAGACTGCACGGCTCGATACCAAAGGTGTGTGACTGTAAAGTGTACTGGCAGCTAGACGGCGCGCAACCAAGGTCACTGGGAGCCGAGATGGAGCCACTCTCCAGGGATGAGGTGGAGCGGTGCGTGCCGTGCCATATCAGCGCCGCTGATGCTCGAGGCTTTGTTGCGTGCGTGCTTGCTCGCTGACGGGCGCACTGGCGTGCCGGCAGGCTCATGTTTTTCGAGCAGGCGCGCGAGCAGGCGGAGAAGGATTACTCGAGCAACCACCAGGACACGCATGTGTGCTCCCTTGTGGCCGCCGTTGCATGAGCCTGTTCATTGAGCGCGCTGTCGGCGGGGCTCGGCCTGACAGGCGGCGCCGCCCAGGCCCTGACGCGGTGGGGCGGCGCGCTGCTGGAGCTGGCGCACTTCAGGCAGGGGCCAGAGGCGTACGCCATGATCCAGGAGGCGCGCACCCAGCTTGCAGCCTTTGGCGCCACGCATGCGGCGCTCGCTGGGCGCCGCCGACCGCTGTGCCGCCGCGCAGGCCACCGTAAAGTTCAAAAAGGCGCTTCTGCTGGACTCGCGCAAGCACGACGCGCTGTGGTGCCTGGGCAATGCGTACACTTCGCAGGCGCGCCACCGCCCCCACGCACCTGCAGCCCCCGGCTGTCCCCTATGTATCCGCGCTGGGCTGTGGACCAGGCCGACTGGACAGCCCTGACGCTTGCGCCGCTGCCGCCCCAGGGGTTCCTGACCACCGACACCACGCGTGCACACGAATTCTTTGACCTCGCCAACGACTGCTTCAAAAAGGCTATCGCGGAGGTGCGGGGCTCGACTCGCCCGCCTGTATGCCTACCTTGAGGGCCAAGTGTTGCTCATCTGGCCGCTTTTGTGAGCTGAGCCAAGCAGACGCCTGTGTTCCGTGCTCACATATATCAAAAATTCACCGCTGTGCGGCTGGAAAGCGTCGTCAAGAGACACCATGCGCTGCTTGTTCTGCTGTTTTAGTTCAGGTCAAGGCAGACACAACACTTGTCCCAGAAATTACCATCGTTACCTCCTCTCGCTCATGCTGGAGGTTGGTGTGCAAACTGCCAAGCGCCGGCTTGCAGGACCCCACGAGCGACGTGTACCGCAAGGCGCTGGAGATGACCTCCAAGGCGCCCGGCCTGCACGCTGAGCTGCAGAAGCAGCTGCAGGAGGCTCAGGTGACTGCCCCCGGCGTATGCCAGTAGGGAGGGGTTTCTTCCCATGCATGTGAGCAACAAGGCCCGGCCAGCCGGTCTGGCTTGGGCGGGGACAGCCAGGTCCGCCGACGCAATTGCCCAGCCCGAGTGGAGGCTGCCCAGCCCCGCTGGAGTCTGTGCCTGCTCCGAGTGTTGCCACTCGACTCAACTGGTGGTGCTCGGCGCGGCGCGCAGCACAAGAGCCCCGTCGGCGGCGCGGAGCGCAAGGCGAGCGCGAGCGACTTCTGGTACGACGTGGCGGGCTGGGTGTGCCTGGCCGGCATTGTGACCGGCTGGATCGCGCTCGCACGCAATGCCGCGCCCGCAACCGCGCCCGCTGTCAAGTAGGGCCGGCGCGGGGCAGCCCGGCAAGCAGGCGCAGGCGCTGGCCACCTCCTGCTGACGCCAATGGGGCCCAGTGGGCAGGGGCTGTCTCCGTGGGCATGCGTTTGGGGTTTGCAGCGTGCGTGTGTGTCGGGGCTCGGGTGCGTGGTGTAGACTGTTCTCACTTGTGGGCGCTTGCTCGTCAGGGCTTCACAGTAGTGGTAGAAGATGAGGCTGTCCTGCTTGGGGGCTTTGCGTTCAGAACAGACACGCCTTCTTTGTGTGCCACGCCCTGCAAATTTGTTGTCAATGGTCGCGTTTCATGAACGTTGAAGGCGTTGAAGGCACGGCGTAGCCCATGTACATCAGAACTGCCCTGCTGCATCATCTTTACTGCAGGGATGCAGGCATTGTAAACTTCACTGGCCGCTCCATTGACCCCACTCAGTCTCCCTGTTTCTGTCAACAGCAGTGTGAAGTGGGCGAACTCCGTCCACAAAGCTCGCAGCCAAACACCCCATGTCACCATGCAGCACACCATGCTTGCAGCAGCGGGTCGCCCCAAATGGGGCTCCCAACAGGGCGGTTGCCGCACCCCTGCGGGCGCGTGTGGGCACGCACGCATTAGGGCATTCGGGGCAGCAGCCACCCCTTGGTGCAACTGTCTGCGAGGATGGATGCGCGCAAGCCCCCAGGTCTGGCCGGCACCCCTGGCTTTCGACCGTAAACCCCAGATGCCCCTACCTCAGCCCCCCAACGAATTGATTCTACCCCCAAAACCCCCAGAGGAGCGAAACCAATACCTCGCACCGCCCCATGCTGCAACCGGCCCCTGGTCGCGCGAGCGCAGGCGCCGCCGGCGCGCGCCGCAGGGCCGCTCAGTACAGCCGCTGGGGCTTGCCCATGGACGACTTGATGTAGAGGCAGCGCACGTTCTGCCAGTTCTTCTTCAGCAGCGACACCAGGAAGTTGACGGACATCTGGGCGGCGCAACAGCTCCCCGTCAGCCGCCGACAGCTCCAAATCGGCCGGTTGCGATGGCATGCAAGCAAAACAACAATGACCCGCATATGAAGAAACCTGCATGTAGCAGCCTCGCGCTGAGGAACGCCGCGGTCGGCACCAGTCGTGGCGCTGTGCCACGCAGGCACAGCGTCGAGCTCACCGACGGCGCGCGGGGCGGCAGGCGCGCCTGCGTGTTCACGTAGATCTCCTTCTCCTCCATGCCGACGTTGCCGATGGCCACGCCCATGCACAGCACCTTCTTCAGCTGGAACTTGATGGACGACTTGAGCTCGTTCACCTGCGCAGCGCACAGCAGCGTGAGCCGACAAGCGGGCGCCGCTCCCAGCGCCGCACAGCAGCTCTGCGCTCGGCGCGGGCGGCAGGCAGCCCGCATGCTAGCAGACAGTGCGAAGGAGTCTCGCCCAACGCGCTGAATGATATTCCTTTTCTCCTCTGTGCAGTGCCGCGTCGCCCCCATAGCACACATGTGTGCTTGCCAGGCAGTCACTCCAGGCACTGATGTGGAGTGAACAGCCAAGTCAGTCATGACAGGACCGCTACACTCCGCAGCTTCTCTTCCAGGTTCGTCACACACTGCCCTGGCCGCACGGGCAGGCGCTGGCGTGGAGGGGCAGGACGGCGGCCCGGCCGCGTGGCTGGCGGGCGCGCCTTCTCCTCCAGCTTGTCGTTGTGCGTGACCAGCGTGGGGAATTTGCCGGCCTTGTTCAGGCCGGGGCCCAGCAGCCGCGGGATCTGCTTGATCACCGACTCCGACGCCAGGAAGGCCGCGTACTTCTTGGCTGCGCGCGCGCCGCCGCACGTGCGCTCAGCCGCACGCTCACCTCCACGCTGAGCCGGTAGAAAATTGAGGCAGTGCGGCAGGCAGGGAGGCTGCCGGTGGACAAGCCCCGGCCGCGGCAGCAGGGGGAGGCCGGACGGGCGCGGCGCGTGGCGCACCAAGCTTCTTCACAAGCTTCTTGTTCTTGTTCAGCTTCTTCAGCTCCTCCACCGACATGGTGTCCACGCCGATCGACTTGGCCTCCTCGCAGTGCTTGTGGTCGCCCAGCACGCACACCTGCCCGCTCGCGCGGGGCGCCGGTCAGGGCGGGCTGCCCTCGGCGCACGAGACGACGCAGCAGCCACAGTAACGGGCTGGCCGCAGGCTGCGCGCCTTCATGGCCGGCCGCGGCGTGTACGGCAGCTTGACAGTGCCGCTGAAGCGCTTGTCCTTTTGCGGGTCATAGTTCTTCAGCCCGACCTGCAGCTCGATGGTCTCCTTGAACTTGCGCTCCTTGGTGCGGGAGCCCTCCAGCACGCCTGTTCGCCAGCACGCGCTTGGAGCGACGTGCAAAGCAGTGGACGCCACATAATGCCGCAAGAACGCAGCTGTATGTAAGCGTGTATGCAAATAGCAGAGCAAAGCAGAGGGCCGCATCCAGTGATGCCCGGCAGCGCGCACCAGCGATACCCTCGCGCAGCGTGTCGCCGGAAAGCTTGCTCATGGTTGCACCGGCGTTCTACGCTCAGCGCACCCCACAGTGCGCTGGAAGTGTGTGAAGCAGAGAGAGCCGCCGTGGGCAGCCTCCTCGCTAGGGTCGCGATGGGGTCCGTAGAGCAGAGCAGGCCTCCAAGTTTCCGCAACTTGCAGCAAGGCAGCTCTCATCGTCATCAAGAAAACAAGAAAACAGCGTGTAGTGCTCTTGCCCTACAGCTTGCACCTGCGCACTGCTGCTTGCCTGCTATCGATCGGAAGGCTTGAGCTGCCTCCTGCATAGTGTAATACTACTCTGTTGCCGCAGTGTTTCCGTTGAGACCGCAGCAAGGCTGCACTGCGGCGTATGTAGCCGGGCCAGTTGTGGAGCATGTCGCAGGCCAAGCAGAAAGTGGTCACCAGCGTCATTAAGCTGCTCATAAAGGCTGGCCAGGCCAAGCCCGCGCCGCCTGTGGGCCCCGCGCTGGGCCAGGCGGGCCTCAACATCATGAACTTTTGCAAGGACTTCAACGCGAAGACCGCCGACTTCAAGGTAGCGCTGCACCGCCTGGAGCTGGGGAGGTTGCAGTGGTCCCAGGCACACAGGTGCTGCTCGCGGCTCACCGGAGGCATGCCGCAGGAGGACGTGCCCGTGCCCGTCAAGATTACTGCCTACAGCGACAAGACTTTCACCTACGTACGCTTCCCAGCCTGGCTGGCACCCCTGCCAGGCCGTGCGCGCGCAAGGCGGCCGCCGTGCACCTCAGAGCGTGTTCCCGCCGCTGACCTGCAGGGCGCGCAGGAGATGAAGACGCCGCCGGCCACGTACTTTATAAAGAAGGCGCTGGGCATGGAGGAGGGCAGCCAGCGGCCGGGGCACACCGAGTCTGGCGTCATCTCTGCGAAGCACCTGTACGAGATCGCCAAGATAAAGCACCAGGACACCGTGCGGACGGAGCTGCAGGCGGTCTGCCGGAGCCTGGTCGGCACCTGCAAGAGCATGGGTGTGCGGGTGGTGGCGAAGCCGGAGGATGTATGACCGCGGTCCGCCGCAGCTGTCCCAGCGCCTGGCTGCATAGTGCGTGGGAGCTGCGGCGGCGCGCGCACAGAGCTGTAGGCGTCTGCATGTATGTGAGCACTTGCGAGGGCGGCGTTGCGCCTGCAGGACTACCAGGTGCATGGTACTCCTCATCTGCCCCTGCAGCGCTGTACTGTCCGGCGCCAATGCACGGCCTCTGTGGTCAGTTGCAGCACTGTAAATGTACCAAGGGTTGAGCAGCTCACAGGTTTGAAGCGACAAACCACCTGGCCAGTTGGATTTCGTCATGCACATGCGCGCCCAGGCAGCATGCAAAGCAGCCGATGAAGGCAACTTCCAATGCTCTTGACTTTACAAATGCCTTGCCTGCCTGTCCTGGACATGGTGAGGTGCCTTTTAAAGAGAGAAGTGCTGCTATCTGGGAATGCCACCACACTTTGTCAGCTTGCTGACATGCCTGCAGGCCCATTGCATGTCATGACAAGAGACTGAGGATGCGCGTTCAGCTGCTCTTCACATGTTCCAACCTCCCTACAGGCACGACATGAAAACCTCTAAATGTATACAACAGCTAAATGCCTGTACATACATGTTTCAAACATGATGTTTGCAGTTGAAGCAGCCCAACAGAACGGCCTCCTAGCTTGGCAGAACCACCAAAACGCTATCAAGGCAAAGCCACTCAAACTCGCCGGTCAGGCAGTCAGGGCTGCAGCTCCGCGGCCGAGCGCGCGAGCACGTGCGCGTGAGGCTTGCGCGCCACGAAGAAGACCCACAGGTTGGCGAGCAGCCCGCGGCTGAAGGGCGCCGGCGGGCCACGCCCGCGCAGCACGCGCGCGACCAGGCCCGCCAGTGGCCGGCCCTTCAGCTGGACGCCGGGGGGGCTGTAGCCGACGTAGTATGGCCGCAGGTAGGGCACCTGCATGACACACTCTCACGACATTGCTTCCCACAGCAAGCATTTATCTGCAAGCTTGTCATCGTGCTTCGCATACCTACTAACTGACCGGACATCACGGAGAGGCCCAGAGAGCCAGCCGCATACGGGCCGCACCCGCGCGCCAGCGCTCAGCTCGTACGTCGTCTGGTTTGTGGCCGCCAGGTAGCTGTGCAGCACGAACAGGCCGGCAAAGCCGCTCAGCGCGCTCAGCATCGCGGCTAGCGCAGCCGCATGCATCGCTGCCCGCCACAGGTGCGCCCAGCAGCCCTGCGCCGCTCCTCGCGGTGACGCTGACTCAGCGTCGCTGAGTCCGGGCGGTCGGCAGACCGCCTCAGGGGCCGTCGTTATAAAGGCTAGCAGGTGCCCTCCATGCACACCGGCCCTGGGCACAACCTGCTTCAATGCGCTTGATGCGCACACGGTGCATGCCATCGCTGGCACTGATGATGTATGTAAATATTACAAAAGAGGCTGCAAGCATCCGCTCCACGTACGTGAGGACCGCAGCACATGAACTCCAATAGATATAAAGCCTGGCAAGCAACCGGGGCGCATTTGGCACTTTCAGCAAGGGGTAGCACGGTGCTGTGCTTATGAGAGAGCGCAAGGCCGCAGGACCGCACCGCAGTGGCAGCGTGCGCAGGCGCAAGCCCAAAGCAAGCTGTGCCGGCCGGCCAGGCCAGGGCGGCGCCCCAGCCGGCGAGCACGCTCTGTAGCGTGCAGTACAGCCTGCGCCACGCCGGCGCGCCCTCAGGCAGCGCGGCCGCTGTGCGTGGCAGCATGAGTGCATGCACGGCCTCGGGCACAGGGTTCGGAAGAAGACGTGGGGCCGTGATGGCAGTCTGAAGGCATCACTGAACAGTCACTGCTGTGTACACGCGCAGACTGCTAACACCTGAAAGTTGCACCTATGCCACAGCCGTGCGATGTAGCTGCGCAGCAGCGCATGGCTGCGACGAGGGCGATGATCACTTGCGGGCCGCCTACCAGAAGCGCGCGCGGTTCACGTCGCCGACCGCCGTGGCAAGCAGCGGGCAGAAGTGGTCGAAGGCAGCCACGCACTGGCCTGCACCAAGACACCAGACGATGCAGACATACGCAGACACATGCAGGCGGACACGTGCAAGCAGACACAGCAGATACATGCACAGACAGCAGACACACATGCGTCCGCCCCCCTCCCTGTTTAGAAACAGCGTGCAGGCATGAACAGCAGAGTTGAACTTTCCAATCCACAGCCCATACGGCATGGACTTAGTGCACATGCTCACACGCGGGCGGACAGGCACGCGCGGCGACTGGCTTTGCAGATCGCTCTGCTGACTGCTCAAAACGACATAATGTTGACCTGGTGTCTGGCTGGCGAGGGCATGCACATCCCCTCCCTGCACTACAGACATAGCGCCAGGCCGGGGTCACGGCCTCCAGCACCCGCGCGCACCAGTGTTATGGTCGTGCCGCGAGCGCAGCGGCGGCCGCGCGCCGCAGTATGCGCAGGCCGCGCCGGCCGGCGGCCCGGGCCACGGCCGCCCGGGGCGCACCCAGCCGGGGTCGGAACGGTACAGGCGGACATACAGCGCGGTCTGCGCCGCCAGGCATGCCGCCAGCATGGCGACATAGGCGTGGTCTCCGCGCAGGCCGCGCACGTCAAGCGCGCCTACAGCGCAAGGCGGGCGCTGCCGCTGGGAGCTGTGCCAGCACTCGCCGAGCTCGAGCCCTGGCAGGGAGGCGTGAGAAGCCCGCGGGTGCTCTAACAGGTGTGTTCGCAGAGCTGTCACAGCGGGGCGTGTCCAGGGCGGCAGGCGCACCGTGCACCCTGTCGCGCAGCGCGGAGGAGAGGTACAAGTACACCACACATCCGGAGTGCGCCGAGCTGAAGATCCTGGAAACTGCCGCAAGGTGAGTCGCTCGCGGGCACGCAGCACACAGCTCTGCTACGCAAGCCTAGCTGCTGGGGAGTCAAGGACGGCACGGACGAGCGCACCACACAGACCGGTCAATGCCAAGGAAGCTTGGGCCGCGCGCCCGTTGTAAGACAACCTCAAGCGGCACGCTCACTGTCTCCAAGGTGGCTCTGCGGAACACTGTACAGTCAGATGCCTGAGGCACTGATGCTTTGCTTTGCGATCAGGCTCATCCAAGGCCAGTGCCTGGTATCAGCTGGACTTGCGTGCATCAACGTTCGCAGCGAAGGCGGTGATGCGCTACCAGGCGTTCTGAACCGCGTGTGAGCCCACAAGCAAATTGCAAGAAACTGGGAGCTCTTAGTGCCGCTGTTGCCATGTTGCCGGGGCCTGCTAAGCCAGGCTCTCTAAGCAGATGCCAGCCCCGCTCTACCTGCTTAGGCTGGTTGAGTAGTCGCAGGTCTCTTGAGCAAGAATACAGATCTGCCAAAAGGAAGGCCGCTCACGAGGCCTGCGCGAGTGCTGCAAGGCCGCTGCAAAGGCAGGGCAACCTGGATGGCGTGCCTGATGAAGCACTGAACGCGCAATGGATGACACCACGCTTGCTCTTGACCTGCCCGTAGAGGTGGAGTACGACGCAGAGGAGGCTGCAGTGCAGGTGGGACGCTCACCTGCAGACCTAAGCCTGCTGCGCCACCTGAGCATTGGCATTGGCGTTTCCCTGTGCATCCCCGGGCCGCCTGGTAGACAGCGCCTCGCCAGCTGCACGTTAAAAAGCATGTGCGTTGCCTGCAAGCTGAGGCTCAAGTTTGTCGGGACCTGCTGACTACCTTTCATGCACCTGCACAGGCCGGACAGATTACAGCCCTCGGTCAGCCAACCGAGCGCTTTCCCCTTTATCTAGGTATGCCCCGCCCTCCCTGCCCACGAAACGCTGCCTGCGCTGCCGGATGCCGGCTCGAGCAGGATTCGAACGATGCGACTGGCCATGCCCCGCAGCCGACAGGCTCCCTGCCAAACAGCGTGCTGGCTGCCTGTCGCCTGATCCTTCAGAAGATGCTCTGGTGAAGAGCCTGATCCGCGGGCGCACAGGCATCAACATTGTCGCAAGGCGGAGCGGCGTGGCTGGCAAGGATGCCGAGCGCCTGGCCGCCTGGCAGGCGGAGGAGGCTGGCAAGCCTGTTGCGGGTGCGCACACCCGCTGCTGGCCATGCTTGCGCACCGGCCGCCGCAATGTGTGCGCGCAATCTGCGCTGCTCGCCTTCTCGGTGCCTGGATTATGTACATGATGCGGCCGTGTGCGCGTCTGCAGGTGTCTTCCTGACCGGCAGCAGCGTGTCCGCCAAGCATGCTGCCATTTGTGCGCCCTCGCCTCGCGCTTCAAGTTCGACTCTCCCGCTTATCGGCTCGCCGCCTCGCCAAACAGCTCCGCGCGCTGACCTCAGCGCAGACTGGCTCGCAGACCTTGAGCGGGGCGGCGCCGCGTGCTTCGTGAAGGACCTGGGCAGCCGAAACAAGGCGCGGCCCGGGCTGCTGCAGCCGGCTGAGCCTTTCATTGGCATGACAGCACCCTTGTGCTCGAGCGCACTCGTCGCTGAGCCCTGCTGCGCAGACGCAACTGGAGCGGCTGGGGACGGTGCCCGCGACGCTGCAGCTGCAGGACCGCTACGCGCTGCAGAGCGGGGACACGCTGAGATTCGGCTCGCTTGCGTGCCGCGTGGACTTTGCGTCCACGGGAGGCGCTGGGCAGGTGCCGTCCAGCCCTGCTTGATAGAAGCACACACCCTTCACTTTGCGCTTCTGCGGTGTCGACCTGCAGCACTGCGGGACACTCTGGTCGAGGAGCTCGTACCAGGCAGGCCCCTCGAGCGCGCGTGCTGTGTCGCGCAGGGTCCGCCCCACGTCCCAGCTGCACCCGCGGCGGATGCCGTCATGCACGAGGCCGCACCGGTGCGCTTCCAAGCGAGCTTTTGCGCTCTGCTCCGCTCACCACATACCTAGCTCGGAAACATGCCGCACGCTCTGCTGGCATACAATCAGCAACGCTGCGCTAAGAGCGTGGCCTCGCTGTTGGACCGTGCACTGTTAGGCTCCCACCGGGTCTCTGCCACAGCACACAATCAGTCACTGCGGCGCTGCGCTGCAGGCGGCCGGCGCGGGCGCATGCGGCGGCGCCGCGGCCAACAAGGAGAATGAGGCGGCGGCCGCGGCCGCGGCGGGCGGCGGCGGCGCGGCGCCTGCCGCCCCCGGCGGCGCTGCGCAGGTGCGGGGCCCCCTCCGGGCGCCCGCCCCCGCCTGCCCCGCGGCGGGCAAGCCCCCGGGGCTGCCCGCGCCGCCCGCCGCGCAGCTGCCGCCCGCCACGCCGCCGCGCGCGCGCCCGCCGCCCGCCGTCAGCCCCTTCGGAGCAGCCGCGCCGCAGGCGTCAGCCGGGTCGGCCGCGGGCATGGGCGGCGGCGCCGCGCTGCTGAGGTGGGCCCCGCCGGGTAAGGTTGAAGACGAGGGCGCGCATCGCGGCGTGCTGGTAGGAGCGCCCGGGTACGGCGCGCCGCTCGCCAGCTTGGGGGCACGGGTCAGGGGGCCTGGGCAAGCCGTCGCGTTCTGCGGCGCGGCCGTCCTCGCACCGGGAACGGCGCGCGCGCCGGCACTATCGCCGCAGCTGCCGCCCTCGCCCTTCAGCGGCGCGCCCGATGCCGGCGCCGGCGCGTGGCCCGCGCCGAGCACGGCGGTGGCCATCCCGCCGACGGGCGGCGCGCTGGCGCACGCGCCGGGCTCGGG